>Ga0115002_10007133_pt1 | contig 12667 bp, 9 predicted proteins | sample ArcticOcean_MG_C_8_FD_89576 | JGI IMG/M metagenome (GOLD analysis project Ga0115002, IMG submission 89576) | Marine microbial communities from western Arctic Ocean - ArcticOcean_MG_CB11_86 | ecosystem: Environmental > Aquatic > Marine > Oceanic | place: Arctic Ocean: Canada Basin | collected...
CGTTCACACCAAAGGCCTTGCCGAGGGTGCCGACGAGGATGTCAACGGGATCGCTTCCCGTATACTCTTCAGCTCCCCGACCCGTGCGCCCGAAGGAGCCAACCCCGTGGGAGTCGTCAACGATGCAGACGACGTTTTCTTCGTAGTCCGAATCGTGGCGCACGCACGCCGCCATGACCTCGTCCACGGGCGCGTGGTCCCCGCGCATCGAAAAGATGCCGTCGGTCACTACGAGCGCCCGCTTCGCCTTCCCCTTCCACTGCTGGAGCGCGGCATCGAGCCCGGCAACGTCATTGTGCGCGTAGATCGCCTTGCCTGCGGGTCGACTCAACCGCATCGCATTGATGATGCAGTTGTGATTGAGTTCGTCCGAGATCAGGACGGTCTCAGGCGTGACGAGAGATGAGAGGGTGGATACCACGGTGGCGTAGGCAGACGAGAAGATCATCGCCGCCTCTCGCCGGTGGAAATCCGCGAGCTTCGCCTCGAGGTCCAGGTGGGCTTGATACGTCCCGGAGATGAAGCGGACCGCTCCGGGACCGGCCCCGAAGGTCTGCGTCGCCTCTTCCTCGGCCGCGACGACCTCAGGCCGCAGACCCATACCGAGGTAAGAGTTCGAGTTGAGGCGGATGAATTCCTTGTCGCCCTCACCTCGCAGGAGGAAGCGGGGGCCACGCTCACCTTGCGCCGGTTTCACGGCGACCACGACGGTCTCAGGTCCCTTCGCGGTCCCGGCCTGCTCGAGGCTGGCAACGTGCTCCTTCAGGACGGTGCTCAGTCGGTCGACAGGCATGGCTTCACTCCTCGCTCAGTTGCTTGAGCATGTCTCGGGTAGTGGCCGCTACGTCAAAAACCGGATCCCAGCCCCACTCTTCTCGAGCGGCTGAGTCGTCAATACGGTTCGGCCAGGACTCCGCGATCGATTGCCGGACCGGATCGATCTCGTAGTCGATCGTGAAGTCGGGAAGGCACTTTCGGATCTCGGCGGCAAGACCTTCAGGAGTCAGCTGCATCGCCGTCACGTTGAACGCGTTGCGGTGGGTGAAGTTCGTCGGATCCGCTTCCATGATCTCGATCGCTGCATTTACTGCGTCGGGCATATACATCATGTCGAGCTGGCTGTCCGGCCCGAGGAAACAAGTGTACCGCCCATGGGCCACCGCCTTATAGAAGATGTCGACCGCCCAATCGGTCGTACCCCCACCCGGCGGCGCACCGTAGGAGATCAACCCCGGATACCGAACACCGCGTGTGTCGACTCCAAAGCGCTGGTGGTAGTAATCGCATAGGAGTTCACCAGCCACCTTCGTGATCCCATAGATCGTGGCCGGCCTCATCAAAGTATCCTGGGGAGTTCCATCCTTGGGAGTGTTGGGGCCGAACACTCCGATGGAACTCGGAGTGAACACCGCGCACTTCTGCTCGCGAGCCACGTCGAGCACCCCTTCCAGGCTCGCCATGTTTACGTGCCAGGCGAGTCGTGGGTCCCTCTCCCCTACCGCAGAAAGGATCGCCGCAAGGTGGTACACCGTGTCAGCGCGGTGGCGCATCACTGCCCGACCGACCGCCCTGGCATCCGTGGCATCGAGCAGCTGAAAGGGTCCGGCCTCTGTGATCTCCGAACCGAGGTGGCGTACATCCGTGGCTAGGACCTTGGAGGCCCCATAACGCTCCCGTAGGGCTGGCAGAAGCCAGGACCCGATCTGCCCCCCGGCCCCAGTCACGAGGATTCGGTTCACGTCGCAGCCGCTCCAGTCATGAGCTGATCTCACCCCTTTTCGGTCAAGCACGGAGCGCCATTCTCGCTCGCGCTGTATGAGGAATCAAGCGGACGTCGACCTAGATCAGTCGCCGGCCTCCATGTAGATATTTCCGCCCTTCTCGCGGAACTCGGTAGACTTCTGCTGCATACCCGCCTCGATGGCCTCTACCGTCTCCAGTCCCTGCTCCTTCGCAAACTGTCGGATGTCTTCGGTGATCCTCATGGAGCAGAACTTCGGGCCGCACATCGAGCAGAAGTGAGCAACCTTGGCGCCCTCGGCCGGAAGCGTCTGGTCGTGATACTCCTCCGCCGTAATCGGGTCGAGCGCCAGGTGGAACTGGTCGCGCCACCGAAATTCGAACCGAGCCTTCGAGATCGCATCGTCCCAATCCTGGGCACCCGCATGGCCCTTCGCCAGGTCCGCCGCGTGCGCTGCAATCTTGTATGTGATCACACCGCGTTTCACGTCGTCACGGTTAGGGAGACCGAGGTGTTCCTTCGGAGTGACGTAGCAAAGCATCGCCGTTCCGTACCACCCGATCTGCGCCGCGCCGATCGCGCTGGTGATGTGGTCGTACGCGGGTGCGATGTCGGTCGTCAGCGGCCCTAGCGTGTAGAACGGCGCCTCTTCACACCACTCGAGCTGCTTGTCCATGTTCTCCTTGATGAGATGCATGGGCACGTGTCCCGGTCCTTCGTTCATCACCTGGACACCGTGCTGCCAAGCGATACGGGTCAATTCCCCTTGCACCTTCAGCTCGGCGAACTGCGCCTCATCGTTCGCGTCTGCGATGGAGCCCGGGCGCAGGCCGTCGCCGAGTGAGAACGAGACGTCGTACTCGGCCATGATCTCGCACAGCTCGGGGAAGTGCGTGTACGTGAAGTTCTCCTTGTGATGCGTCAGGCACCATTTCGCGAGAATCGAACCACCCCGCGACACGATGCCCGTCATGCGGTTTGCGGTCATGGGGATGAAGCGCAACAGCACACCGGCATGCACGGTGAAATAGTCCACGCCCTGCTCGCACTGTTCGATAATCGTGTCTCGATAGATCTCCCATGTGAGATCCTCCGGTACGCCGCCGACCTTCTCTAGGGCCTGGTAGATCGGCACGGTCCCAATCGGCACCGGCGAGTTGCGAAGAATCCACTCTCGCGTCTCGTGGATATTCTCGCCGGTCGACAAATCCATGACCGTGTCGGCACCCCAGAGCGTCGCCCAACGCAACTTCGCGACCTCTTCTTCGATGGAAGAGCTCACCGCTGAGTTCCCGATGTTGGCGTTGATCTTCACCTTGAAGTTGCGGCCGATCGCCATCGGCTCGATCTCCGGATGGTTGACGTTCGCCGGGATGATCGCGCGCCCCCGCGCGATCTCATCACGTACGAACGCCGGCTCGACGCTCTCACGGATCGCCACGAACTCCATCTCCGGCGTGATTTCGCCGTTCCTGGCGTAAGTCATCTGCGTAACGGAGCCTGAGCCGCGTACCGTGCGACGCCTCAGCGTTTCCGGCATTTCGACATCGCCCGCGAGTTCCCGCGTGCGCCCGGTCTCCGACACGCCGCGTTCCTTGATCCACTGCTCGCGAAGCAGAGGCAGCCCCTTCCGGACGTCGAGATCCTGAGGGCCGCTCGTATCGTACACACGCAGAGGCGGCTCTCCACCGGACAAGTGGATCTCCCGCATCGGGACCGCGACCCCACGCGTGCCCTCGACGTAGGCCTTCTTGGAATTCGGGAAGGCACCTGGATAGTCGGTGCCCACAGACTGTCCGTTCGTTTCGCTCATCAGTACTCACCTCTGTCGCGAAAAGAGCGCCATACGCAGAACGACCGCCACGAACCATCGTGGTCGGCCGCCAGAGGAAGGCCCGGGCTACCGGGCCTGATCGTCTGCCGCGCTCCCTCCGCCGGTTTGAACCGGATCAGGTTCCAAGGGTCTCTCTCAATCCGGCTTTCTGTCCGGATGCCCCTGGCGGCTGATGGAAGGTATCACCTCCCGCACCGCGGGCGCCACGACCGTCCCGAGCAGTTCGATCGACCGCATGACCTTCTCGTGCGGGACCGCTCCAAACGCCATCTGCAGCAAGAACCGATCGTTCCCAAACAGCTCGTATTGGAAGAGGATTTTGTCGATCACCTGCTGAGGGCTGCCGACGCTCAGAGCCCCTCTTGGCTCGACCATCGCGTCGAACTGCGCTCGGGTGGTTGGCGGCCATCCGCGCTCGCGCCCAATGCGGGTCATCATCTCCGCGTAGGGTGGGAAGAAGCTGTCCGCGGCGTCCTGGCTCTCATCGGCTATAAAACCGTGAGAGTTGATGCTGATCGGTAGCGACGCAGCGTCGTGACCCGCCCGAGTCGCCGTTTCGCGATAGAGCTCCACCAGCGGAACGAAGCGCTCAGGTTGCCCTCCGATGATCGCGATCGCGAGCGGCAGGCCCAATGTCGCAGCTCGAACGACCGACTTCGGTGTACCGCCCACCGCGATCCAGACCGGGATCGGCTGCTGGACCGGCCGCGGGTATACGCCCTGATTCTGCAGGGCCGAGCGATGGCGACCCGACCATGTGACGTGCTCGTTCTCCCGCAGCTTCAGCAAGAGATCCAACTTCTCGGAAAAGAGTTCGTCGTAGTCGTCGACCGAGTACCCGAACAGCGGGAACGACTCTATGAACGACCCTCGACCGGCCATGATCTCGGCACGTCCGCCCGAAATGAGGTCGAGCGTGGCGAAGTCCTGGAAGACACGCACCGGATCGTCCGAACTCAGGATGGTCACTGCGCTGGTGAGCCGAATGCGCTTGGTGCGCGCGGCGCCAGCTGCGAGTGCGACAGTCGGAGACGACACCGCGAAGTCCGGTCGGTGGTGCTCGCCTAGGCCAAACACGTCCAGGCCAACCTGATCCGCCAGCTCGATCTCTTCGATGAGTTCGCGCATGCGCTGCTCGGAGGCGAGCGGGCTCCCTGTTTCAGGGTCGAGCGCGACTTCCGCAAACGTGTAGAGGCCTATTTCCATGTCCGGCCGAACCCTTCGTCAGTCTCCAGCCCCGCCAGTCACCATCCCGACGAGCTTCGCGATCGGATCGTAAGAACGGTCCACAACGCGCTCCTTGAGCGGGATGATCGCGTTGTCCGTGATATCAATGCCCTCCGGGCACACCTTCGTGCAGCACTTGGTGATGTTGCAGTACCCGATGCCCAACTCGTCCCGCAACTGGGCGACCCGATCCCCTGTGTCGATCGGGTTCATCTCCATGTCGGCCGCATAGACGAAGTGGCGCGGGCCGGCAAAACGATCGTGCAAATGGTGATCACGCAGCACGTGACAGACGTCTTGGCACAAGAAGCACTCGATGCACTTCCGGAACTCTTGAGGACGCTCGACGTCGTACTGCTCCATGTGCCACGTGCCGTCGTCCTGATCGGCCGGTTTCGGCTTGAACTTCGCGATCGAAGCCTTCACCTCGTAATTCCACGAGACGTCCGTCACCAGGTCCTTCATGACCGGGAACGCACGCATCGGCTCCACGGTGATCGGCTTGTCGGTGTCGAGGTCGTCGATGCGCGCCATGCACATCAGCTTGGGTGACCCGTTGACCTCCGCCGAGCACGAGCCGCACTTGCCCGCCTTGCAGTTCCAGCGGACGGCCATGTCGTTGGCCTGCTCGGCCTGGATCTTGTGGATCGCGTCGAGCACGACATATCCATGATCGATCTCGACATCGTAGGACTGGAAATCGCCACCGTCGGAGGTGCCGCGCCAGACCTTGAACGTAGCAGTCTTCATCAGCCCTGCTCCTCGATGATGTCCTTGAGTTCCTGGCGCATTTCAGGGATCGGCTCCCGCCGGATCTCCATCTCACCTCCAGCGCCCTTCGTGATCACGTGGTTGAACGTCCCCCAGTCGGGCTTCTTCTCCAAGAAGTCGAGTCGGGAGTGAGCGCCACGGCTCTCCTTCCGTTCCTTGGCCCCCAGGACCACAGCCTCTGACACGGTGAGCAAATTGTTCAGGTCGAGTACCGTATGCCAACCCGGGTTGTACGAGCGATCACCGCCTGACCCCATGACCTCGGCACGTGCCTTGAGCTTGACGAGTTCCGCCTGAGCCTCGGCAAGACCTTCTTCCTCCCGCGCGATGCCCGCCTTGTCCTGCATGAGCTCCTTCAGCTCGCCCTGCAGACGATACGGACCAACATCGTCCCCGGGATCTCGATTCAGAGGTGCGAGCACCTCGCGCTCTCCGGCCTCAATTTGATCGTCACTGAGGGAAACGTGGGCGTTCTCCTTCGCGAATTCAGCGGCATGCTGCCCGGCACGCTTTCCGAACACCAAGAGGTCGGAGAGGGAATTCCCACCGAGGCGATTCGCACCGTGCAGGCCCGCGGCACACTCGCCGGCAGCGAACAGGCCCGGCACCGTCGTCGTCATCTGCGAGTCTCCGTCGACCTTGATGCCACCCATGACATAGTGTGTGGTCGGGCCGACCTCCATCGGTTCCTTCGTGATATCGATGCCCGCCAGCTCTTTGAACTGGTGGTACATGCTCGGCAACTTCTTCTTGATGTGGGCCTCGGCGTCGGGGATGTGCTCCTTGATCCAGGCGATGTCGAGGAAAGCACCGCCATGCGGGCTGCCGCGCCCTTCTTTGACCTCCTTCACGATCTTCCGAGCCACGTGGTCACGCGTGAGCAAATCGGGGGGTCGACGAGCGTCCCTGTCTCCGACCACGTAGCGCCAGCCTTCCTCCTCCGTGTCCGCCGTGGAACCCTGGTAAAGCGGCGGAATGTCGTCGAACATGAAGCGCTTGCCTTCGCTGTTCTTCAGAATGCCCCCCTCACCGCGTACGCCCTCCGTCACCAGTAGACCACGTACGCTGGGGGGCCAAACCATGCCGGTCGGGTGGAACTGGACGAACTCCATGTCCAGCAGCTCCGCCCCAGCCTGGTAGGCGAGAGAGTGTCCGTCTCCCGTGTACTCCCAGCTATTGCTCGTGACGAGAAACGCGCGGCCAATTCCCCCCGTCGCCATCACCACGGCCTTGGCCTTGAAGACCATGAGTTCGCCGGTATTGCGGTCGTAGGCGAATGCGCCAGCGCATCGATCCCCATCCATGAGCAGCCTGGTGACCGTCACCTCCATGTGCACGTCGAAGCCCTGATGGATGCCGTGGTCCTGCAGCGTGCGGATCATCTCGGGGCCGGTACGGTCCCCGACATGTGCCAGGCGAGGATACGCATGACCGCCGAAGTTCCGCTGGTTCATGCGGCCGTCCTTCGTGCGGTCCATGAGCGCGCCCCAGCCCTCCAACTCCCGCACGCGATCCGGAGCCTCCTTGGCGTGCAGCTCGGCCATACGCCAGTTGTTCAGATACTGGCCACCACGCATGGTATCCGCGAAGTGTACCTTCCAGTTGTCTCGCTCGTCGGCGTTGCCGAGTGCCGCTGCAACGCCACCCTCCGCCATGACGGTATGGGCCTTCCCGAGCAACGACTTACAAATGAGCCCGACGGAAACGTCCGCCGACGCCGCCTCGACCGCAGCGCGAAGTCCAGCGCCGCCCGCACCGATCACGAGCACATCGTGCTCGAAAGTCTTGTAGTCGGCCATTAGAAGAGCCTCCAGTCGGCCCAAATACCCATCGCACACAACCGGACGTAGACATCCGTGAAGCCAACCCAGATCAAGCTCATCCACGCAAAGAGCATGTGGCGCTTATTGAAGCAGGTCACGCAGTTGTACGCCGTTCGCTGCACCGGCCTTCGCGCCAGCTTGTCGATGCGGCCACCCACGAGGTGTCGCAAGGAGTGGCACCCGAAGGTGTAACTGGCGAGGAGAACCACATTGAGGGTGAGCACGAACGTGCCCACGCTCAGCCCGAACTGGTTCTCACCCACACCAGTCTCGAACCAAAACGCCTTCCAAGCGTCATGCGAAAGGAATACGAGGAGAAGCAGCGCAAAGGGGATCGTATAACGGTGGATGTTCTGGATGATCAGCGGGAAGTGACGCTCGCCTAGATACCCTTTGCGGGGCTCGCCGACCGTGCAGTTCAGCGGGTCCGCCCAGAACGCCTTGTAGTAGGCACCACGGTAGTAATAGCACGTGAGCCGGAAGCTCACCGGGGCCCAAAGGATCAAGAACGCCGGTGAATACGGGAGGAATCCCGGCCACCAGGTCGGCTGAGGTCCGAGCAGTGCATGGTGGGATTCGGCGCCGAGCGGATACCAGATCTCAGGAGAGTAGAACGGTGAGAGCAGATTCCCGTAAGAGTAGAACTCGCCCTGGAACGCAGCCCACGTCGAATAGACGATGAAGGCTGAGAATCCCAAGAAGACCACAGCGGGCTGAATCCACCATGCGTCGTCTCGCATGGTTTCCCCGAAGGACCGCTTTACTGGAAGAGCCGTAACTTTGGACGACATGGATCACCTTTCGCGGCGCAGGCGCGCGGATGTCGCTAACGGTGGTGCGGGCAGATGCTACCTAAAGCATCGGTTCGTCGGCAGGACATGGTAATATGACAACGCCAGAGCGCACGGCAACGCTTCCCGCGATCGCCTACTCCGCCTTCAGCGTCTTGATCGGGTCGGTCCTGCCCGCCCTGCGCGCGGGCAGCCAACTGGCGAGGGCGGCGGTCGCGAGCAGCACTAACGAGGCGCTAACGAGCGTTGTAGGGTCTGAAGTCGGCACCTCGTAGAGGCGACTCTCCAGGAAGCGCCCTGCCACCCAGGTGCCGCCCAGTCCGAGAATGGATCCCAGGAGCGCGAGGCGTACGCCCCCGCCCACAACCGCCCGCTCGACCGAGGAGCGGGCCGCGCCGAGCGCTAGGCGAATCCCGAGCTCCTTACGACGTTGGCGCACGTTGTACAACAGAGTTCCATACAGTCCTGCGGCCGCCAGGAGCAGCGCAACAATGCCAAAGGCCCCAAACAATACCGAGTCGAAGCGCCGACCGGCGGTGGCGCGGTCGAGCCACCCGTCCATCGTGCGAACGGTGGGGATTGGCAGGTCCGGGGCCGCCTGCCAGACCGCCGTGCGCAGAGTCTGGGCAAAACCCGCCGGCACGTCACCCTAGACTCGAACCGCCATATGCGCCCTGGGCATCGCATACGGGAACCGGCTCATGGGGAGAAAGAGCCCGTGCTGCGGCGCTCGATCGAGTCCATAGTACCGAGTATCCGCGGCAACGCCGGTGATCTGCCACTGACGGGATTCGCTCCCGATGACCTTGCCTAGTGCAGCTTGGGCAGACCCGAATAGCTCAATCGCCAGCGTTTCGGACAGCACGCTCGGCGTCGGCGTTTCGCTCTCCTGCGACTCCGCCCAAATCGAGCCAGCGAGCAACTCGACCCCCAGGGTTTCGAAGAATCCTCTGCTGACCGGGTGACGCATCACTCGGAACCCTTCGTGCATCACACCGTCGACCTCCATGCCGCGGCCGGCCCAACAGCAACTGCCCCCTCCAGTGAACTCCATGGGCAGCGTCAGCCCGTATGCTACAGAGCGTACAGCTGGCAGACTCGCCAGGGACTGCTCGATCTGGTTCATCGCCTGCACATACTGAAGCGGCTCATCGATCCCGGTCGGCGTAAGCGACACGGTCCACACGCCTTCCGCCACGAATCCGGCGTCGAAAGCCTGCACCTGAAGGAAACTCTTCAGTAACAGACCCGCCTCGGCCACAAGCACGAGAGAGAGAGCCACCTCGATGACGACCAACGAACTCCTCAGTCGGCCAGTGCCGCGGCCCGATGTCGATGTGCGGCCCGATCCCTTGAGCTCGTTCGCAAGCTCCCCCCTCATGGAGCGCAGGGCGGGCAACAGGCCGAACATGACCGCCGTCGCCACCGACACCGCGGCGGCGAAAACGACGACTCTCAAGTCGAGCGCTATCACCCCACCTCTAGGAAGCGCACCAGGGTTGAGCGAGAGAAAGCTCTCGAGACCGGCCACTGCGAGTAACAAGCCCAGGCTCCCACCGACCAGCGAGACCACCAGGCTCTCGACGAGCAGTTGCCGAACGAGCCCGCCCGTACCGGCACCTAATGCGCGCCGCACAGCCATTTCTTGCACCCGACCCAGGCCTCGCGCCAAGAAAAGGTGAGCAACGTTCAGGCACGCGACCAAGAGCAGTAGGCCAACAGCGCCGAGCAGCAGGCCGAGGCCGCTGCGAACCTGTGCGACGCTCGACTCCTGGAGGCCGAGCATGGGCTTGTACGTGACGTCGCCCTGACGGTTGAGGTAGTCGGCGGGGTAGAGCGTCGCCATGCGCTCGAGCAGAGCGTCGGCCTCGCTTTGCACGTCGGCGAGCGAGGCACCCTGCGCGGTCCGGCCCGCGACGTCGAGCACGTTGAAGTCCGTCGTCAAATAGTCGGCGCCGCTCCAGTTGATCGGGCGCCACACATCGACCGAAGTGCCAACGAGGCTCTGCGGCAGTTCGAACGATGCATCGAGCACTCCTACGATCGTCACGGGCGCTCCATCGATGCTGATCGACCTGCCGACGACATCCACATCAGAGCCGAACGCCCGCTGCCAGGTGCCGCGCGAGAGCACAACCGAATTCGCGGCTACGGAGTCGTCTTCTACCAGCAGTCGTCCTAGCGCTGGGCGGGCACCAAACAGTGAGAAAAAGCCTCGCGAGACCACTGCCTGATCAATGCGTAAGGGGTCTCCTTCACCCACCAACCGCGCATCATCCACCCTCGAGCCCACCCACGCCTCAACCGAGTTGAAGTCCTGCATCGCTTGGAACAAGGGGCCAGAATGGGAGCCGTTCTCCACGCTTACCAGCCGATCGGAGTCGGGATACGGCAGCGGTCTCAAAAGGATGTGATCGACCAACGTGAACATTGTGGTCACCGCGCCCACTCCGAGTGCGATCAACAGCACCGTGGTGAACGTAAACGCCGGCGCCTTGCTCAGCGTGCGCAGCGCGAATCGCAGGTTCCGTCCCCAACCCATCATCCCATTACCTCCCGAAGTCGACTTCGTCACCCCCATTACATCCAACCACTCCACAGCGGCGACCACAGCCAGCGCGAAGAACACCCGCGCGAGGACGCGCGATTGCGCCACAACGCCGGTCGTTTCCGCCCACAAGTCCACGAAGGCGAGCGCCATCTCCTGGGCGTCTTGCTTACGCACACCCGGCGGCAACAGCCAGAGAGCAGCCGCATATGCGCGCGCCGCAACAGAAGAGCGGGGCCCTGTCATCAGCCGGCGGCGACCGCAGGCTTGGCTTGATCGAGCAACCGCTCGAGCCGTGACAATTCCGCGCGCAAGACCGACTGCCCGTCCGGCGCGATCGCATAAGTGCGCCTGCGCGAGTTCTCGCCACCGTCGACCTGTTGGATCCAACCGAGCCCACTCATGCGCCGCAGCACGCGATACAGGTTTGCAGGATCGAGCAAGACACCGGAGCGCGAGCGCTGTTCGACGGCCTTGATAAGGCCGTAACCGTGTAGCGGCGCCTCGGCGAGTACCGCCAGGATCAAGAGATCCCGGGGAGCGAGCGGAAGGTGGTGTTGAGCATCCATGTGTCTGTATCTGTAGAGTGACCGATAGGAGTCACGTTACAGATAGATGCGACCAAGCACAGTAATGGTTGCATACAGTACGTCTGCACGAAGAAGGGGCAGCCCGACCTGGGAGCTGCCCCTTTTCAGCACTCGCAGCCCCCCCCCCCACAGCGAGTAGCTAGTGGTCCGCTTCCTCCGCAGCTGCTCGCTCGGCCGCCACTTTCTTCGCCACCTCCGGGGGTGCCGGCTCATACCCCGCCAACTTCCGGCTGTGGTGCGCACGCCCCTGAGTGATGGAACGCAACGTCGCCGCATACTTGTAAAGCTCCGACTCGGGCACCATCGCGCGAACCGTGGTACGGCCGGACGCCGGATCCATGCCCTGGACCTTGCCTCGCCGTGACGTCAGGTCCCCCATGATATCGCCCAGGTACTCGTCCGGTGTCGTTACCGCGAGTTCGAGCACGGGCTCCAGCAGCACCGGCCTGCACTTTTCGACGACCGTCCTCAGGGCAGCAGATCCAGCCAACTTGAACGCGATGTCGGACGAGTCGACCGCATGGTAGGACCCGAAGTAGCACTCGGCGCTGAAGTCCACGAGCCGATAGCCGGCGATTACTCCCTTCGCTGCAGCCTCCTGAACACCTCTGTCCACCGACGGAATGAACTTCGTCGGGATCACGCCACCCTTGATCGAGTTGACGAACTCGTAGCCAGCACCGCGAGCCTTGGGCGCCAAGCGGATCCAACAATCTCCGAATTGGCCGCGGCCACCTGACTGTTTCTTGTGGCGCCCCTGCCCTTCGCCCTTCCCCGAGATCGTCTCACGGTACGCGATCTTCGGCTGCTCAGTCGTGACCTTTACCCCGTACTTACGTGCCATGCGCTCGAACTGGATGTCCAGATGCAGCTCACCGACGCCACGAGCGATCGTCTGGTGAAGTTCTGCGTCGAAGCTCGCGGAGAACGTGGGGTCCTCTTCCCGCAGCTTAGGAAGCACCTCGCCTAACTTGTCCTCGTCGTTGCGCGTCTCCCCGACGATTGCCACCGCGATATCCGCACTCGGAAACTCGATCCCGGTGACAGGAAGCCTCTTGCCCTTATCGTTGAGTGTGTCGTTCGTGTGCGTGTGCTTGAGCTTTGCAATCACACCGATGTCCCCCGAATGAAGCTTGGGGACCTCATGCCGCTCCTTGCCCATTGGGATGCTCAAATGGTTGAGCTTCTCATTCTGGCCGTCCGAGGCGTTCACGACCTCCGCACCGTTGGCCACGGAGCCCGAGAAAATCCGGAAGTACGACAGCTCGCCAACGTGAGGTTCGGCGGCAGTCTTGAAGACGAGCGCAGCCAGAGGACCACTGTCGGTGGCAATCAGCTCCTC
>Ga0115002_10007139_pt1 | contig 12660 bp, 11 predicted proteins | sample ArcticOcean_MG_C_8_FD_89576 | JGI IMG/M metagenome (GOLD analysis project Ga0115002, IMG submission 89576) | Marine microbial communities from western Arctic Ocean - ArcticOcean_MG_CB11_86 | ecosystem: Environmental > Aquatic > Marine > Oceanic | place: Arctic Ocean: Canada Basin | collected...
AGATAATGAATCTAAACTTGCTGTCGAGGATAGAGGACATTGAATCTCACTCTTCTTCAGTGTAAATCGGTATAAGAATTGGAATCGGCCTCAACAACGCTGTCGGTTTTGATAACAGGTCGTCAGCCCCCACAGAATCCTCGTCGATGTCCCACTCACCTTCAGGTGTAAATTCGTTGAGAGGTTCGGGCTCGTACGGCCGCTTCGGCTTCTTGCGAGGCATCATCTGGTCACCCGCATCCACCCGCGAAATTCGAGAGAGTCTGCGCTCAATCTCAAGCATTCGGTCAGCCATTTCAGCGAGGTCGGATGGCTCAGCATCGTCAATCCCGTAGGCGATAATTTCCATCTCGGCTTCAAGCCCCAAAAGTTCGTCTTGATGGTCACGAAGTCGGTTTTCAAGTCGGTCTAGGAAGGAGTCGCTCATCATGTCAATTTTTGGGACATCGGGCCGCGGTGCCTCGAGTATCGTCTCCTCATCAGCCCTGTTGATTCTCTCCCGCGCATCCTCCAACGCGCTCTTCTCCCTGCCCAAATGGCGAGCCAGCAATGCGTCCACAGCGTCTGCGGAATCGTCGGGCATCAAATCTGGAGGCTGATAGTCGTCAACCCTCGACTCCAACTCAGATACTATCTCTATATTCGGCTGCGCTTCGCGTGGCAATACATGGTCGAGAACCTCTCGAACAATCCGTTGTCCGGTCTGTTCTGAATCCCACGCTAACAACCCATCTGAATCGCGCATCGGCAGTTCTTCGCCGGCCAAAATTGAACGAATATCACTGACTCCGAGCGGCTCTGCGCCCGCTTCAATTGCCAGCGAGACCGTCTCAAATCCAGCCTCTGCCCGTCGCCAATCCGCGCCAGCGTGAGTAGCGACCGCCTGTAACTGCTCGTCTGAGAGAGCCAAGCCGCGTCGCAGCGCCCGGTTTCGGAGATTGAGCAGGAGTGTGTCTGGCTCGGGAAGTCCGAGATTAACGGTAACGGCGGAGGCGAGTGAGCGTGCGAGTGAGCCCGAAGTTTGTACATCAGAGTCAGCGGAAATAACCACTTGAACGCCAAGATTTAGGCACAAATCAACCATAATTCCGAGCGCATGAGAAGCCTGAGCGTCCACCGAAATGAGTTGCAGGTCATCGATTAGCAACCCCTTACAGCCTTGCAAAGCCACATCCCACTCCTCGACGAGGGAGCCCGGGAAGGAACCGCCCGAAATCATCCGAACCTCCATCTCCGGAGACTGATTCCAAAGTGTACCGCCAAGCGCCCACAAGAGGTGACTTTTGCCTGAACCCGCCGGCCCAACCACAATCAAAGGGTTGAGTCGAGTTCCGGGGTGGTCAACGACCTCGTTTGCCGCAGTTGTCGCCACCCGATTTTCTGGGCCAAGTTGCCAATTGCCCCAAACAAATTTCTCATTTGAATGGAGTACTGGTGGCCACGCCGGTCGAGATGCAACCTGCTCTTCTGCGACCGGTTCAAGCGGGCTCGGTGCTGCTGCCACAGGCCCGCCGGTACTCATCGCATGTCCTCGTCGCTGTTCAGCGGAAGGGCGGGCAGCGGATTGCTGGTCGGAGAGAACTTCTCGCCAAACTGGAACCGCTGGGTCACCATCTGTCGAGGCTTCGTCTGGTAGAGAAAAACTCCATGTTGGGCTGTCAGCAGGTAGAGGTTTCCCAGCGAGGCCCGTATCTATCATCGGTGCTTCCGCTTCGACTCCTTGCCGCATTCGCTTCAGTCGCGCTGCTGCATGGCTTCCAAAGCCACCAGTTCTCTCGTTGACAGCAGCGGCTGTAGTCTTCTGGAATGGGCCATCGTATGGGCTCTCCATCGGTGGACGGTGACGGCGCTGAACATACAGGCCCAGACTCGGTGATGGTGCCGCCTTTCCTTCTTCGGCAAGTGCCGAATCCATCGCTTTGCCCGATAGCATTCGGCGGCTCTTCTCCAATTGCTCTTGGAGTAATGTGCGTCGGCCGATGTTGTCACCTCTTCTTAGCCGCAGGGCGCCGCCCCACTATCAACAATGCCCGTAGGGCATCAACCCTCCAAATCGGTCAGCAAAGTTTCAATCTCATCCATTTCCTTGAACTCTAACAACCGTTTTCGATAGCGCTCTCCAACGACTGAGTCAACAACTCCGTTCTCTTCAAACACATTCAGACGATTGAGTAATGCGGCGACCTTCTTGGAATCTTTTTCCATCTTTTTCAGCAACTGCATGCCTTCACCAGAATCTGCCTCCAAACGCTCCACCAAAGGCTGTATTGGGTGTCCTTTCTCCGACAATTCAGTGACCCTGCCCAACACCTCAAGGTCGATGCCGGCTTGGTTGAGAATATGCCGTCTATCCGAATAGAGCGCATCCATCTCACTACCAACCACATATTGGGTTAGAGTGCGAACTTTTTGGGCTCTAGTAGCCGGATTCCGAGCCAAAGGATTGTCTGGGTCATCGGGAGCCTTCGCCCGCCGTTTTGTTTCCGCCGCCGCACCTGCCGCAGCACTCCATGAACGGACATTGAGGCGAGCAGGTGTTGCCCCCTCCTCTGACGGAATTGTGTGTCGAATTCCTCTCGCATTATCCACAGCAGATTGCATCTCAGCCATCTGGAGCGCTTCCCAATCCCGTTTCTCATCGGTGACCCAATCGCCAACAACTCGGGACCTATCACCAGCTTCATTCATCGAGGAATGAGCGAGCCCCAACGCCTCGTATCCGGGATTTGATAATTCGGTGGAGATTTCTCTACTTTCTTCAACTGATTTTTGCAACGCCGCACTCGCCATCTGGTGGCTGCTCAGCGGCGGCGCTACCGAGATTTTCTTCTCAGCACTCACCCGATGGTTGACGGTAGCCGCCTTGGGTCCGGAGGGTATCTCTACAGAAATCTCTACATCCGGCGTTGACACTGACTCTGACTCTAACGCTGAATCAAACCCTGAACCTGACCCCGACGCTGACACCGGCGCTGACGCTGACACCGACGCTGAATCTGACCCTGAACCGGACTCCGGCCCTGAAACTGACTCGGACGCTGACGCTGAACCTGACCCCGGCACTGAAACTTCAGCCTCAACTTGGATTTTCTTTCCTTCAATAGGCACGGATTCACCCAAATCTACGACGGCCGGCTCTCCGACAAACTGACCCGGCTCATCACCCATATTTGCGGAGGGTGCGGTAGCCCAATCGGGTAGCGGTGCGTCTTCGTCACTCGATGATGCCTCTGCTGTAGCAGCGTGACCCGTGACTAATTCTTCTTCGGGAATCCCCAAATCATCTGCTTCGGGGCGATCATCTACAGACTTTTCAGAATCCTCTCGGCGCATCTCATCGATCAGCGCCTCGACAGAGAATCCATCCAAAGCGGGCTCCAACTTTGGCGCCCCCTCCGGTTCCCGTACGACATCCTCTTTGGCGGTCAACAGCCTTCCAGCAGCCGCTTTGAATTCCTCTTTAGCATCCGCCTCAACATCGATTGTTCTCGGCGCTGGAATGGAAATTTCTTCGTAATCCTGACAGAATGGATGACCTTCGATGACTGCCGGCCTCTCAGCCCATTCCATCATTCGGCCGGCCGGAATCAAATCGCACTCTCGCAATAAAAGAGAGCGTTCCCGCTCATCCCAAGCATCCAAGTCGGCAGACATCAAAACCACATCTTCGGACGACTGAATCGAATCAAACAAATCTCGCAACATTCCGAGGAGCCTATCAAAACCATGCAATCCGGAGAGATATTCCAAACCGTCCACGACGATTACCGCTCGAGTTGCAGCCCAGAGAAAATCATCAATTTCCTTGCGAACCGACTCTAACCCCGGATTGACCGTGGCAACCTCTGTATCCGTCATTTCGGAGAGCCAGCGACAGACCGACTCGGGAAGCCTGTGCTCTTGGGCGAGCCTTTCGGGAGGGGTGCGTGAGAGAACCAAAAGTGGATGTCCGATTGCTGCGAGATGGGAGGCAACTGCAAGACTTGAATCTGGGTCGGCATCGTCGACCAAATAGGCGTATCCAACCTCCAATTCCTCACCCGGATTGTGGACCAAAACAGCCTCCAACTCGGCCGGTGCCTCCTCTACTTCCGCCTCCAAGGTGGTCTCACTTTGCTTCCATTCAGTACGCCGTTTCTGCTGCCACCAACTCGACTCTTCCGATGGGTCGACTATCCAGCCACTGACTTTCTGCCCGGTTACGAAGTCCTCTTCGTCGAGGTGAAGTCGGGCTTCAGGGTGTAATCCCGAAATGAGCGCGAGGTCGACATCAACATGGATTGAGAGACGCGAATCGGCTGCGGCGGCATCTATGCGTAGCGCGTCCAAAGCCGCTTGTCCCATCAATAGAATTTCACACTCGTGAAGCGCCAGCGAAGGTTTTCCTCGTTGCACAACGAGTTGCGATGTGGAAGGTACAGATGTCGGCCTCTCTACTCGAATGTAGCCGTCGCCGCCCTCCTTGTCGAAGTCGATTAGCAGCAGTTCTAGTACGCCCGAACCGCCTCTGCGAACCTCCCGGGTGGTACCTCGTGGAAGTTCCGCCATCCCAAATCTCCGGGGCTGTCTCCTCTCACCCCCCTCTTGAAGGGTCTGCCCCGCGTAGCGGGCAGGGTATCGATTGTGAACAATGTAAAACGAAGCCAAAACCAATTGAGAGTGGAATTAGCTGTTGATTCCGAGGAGGTGAACTATACTCGACGATAGTTCAGTTCACACTCAAAATCTGAGGCTCTGTTGCGATTTTCAAGATGTCATGGCCGCGTCGCTGCCATGACCATCCATCACTTACCCAGAAGTAGAGTTCGTTGAGTGTTTTCTCATCGACATTTGCAGCCTTCGCAATCTGTTCGATAATCGCGAGTTCTTCAGGTTTGTACTCGCCGTCACAAGCCGCCATCAATACCGAATCGCGAAGCAGAAGTCGCAATCCGTTGAGCGAGAACTGATCAAGATGCTCTTGGAGGTCAACCAGTTCGCCGACCATCGAATCGAGCCGTTCGCGCACGAACGGCTGGAACAGTAGTGACGCTATCCTCGCTTCGTAGCCGCTCATCTCTTCAGCAGTGAATTCTCCATCGCAGGTCGCCACCGCGGCCAGAATCGTAGCGTAGGACATCGCCTCTTCGTCACTGAAGTCCAATAAGGTGTCAGGAAGCATACTTCGGGTTTTTCAGCCTAGCACTTGAAACCTACTGTATGGTGGAAGAACTTTCACCACAAAAACTCAACCATTCTCGCATAGGATTGATGCCGGATGCCCCCAACCGCCAGTTATGTCCGAGCCTTCCGAGCAGAGCCTTGAGTTCTCTCGGTTGAGCCATGTCAGGTCAGCCTACAAGATGGTCGATTTCAGCCACGGTCGTACCGGCGCAAAGGCTGCCGCCTCAGCCACATTCATGGTCGCTGCTGTAGTGACATTCATCACCGCCAAAATCTCCAACGCCATTCTCACCTACGACTTCCCAAACTGGGCCCCGTTCGCCCTGTTCATCGGTTTCTGGTTTGGAGTCATGTTTTTGTGGACTTCGATTTTGAATCGAACAATTGCTCAACTCAACACAGCCGCAGTAGGGGAAGGCCACCCATGGCACCCATCGGACGAGGTTGGTGACACTTCTGTTTGGATTCAAGCCGCAGACGAATCTTGGCTGAAAATTCCAGCCAAAGCACGCATTTTTCCCCAACAAGACCCGATACTTCCCCAAATCTTGCTGAAGCGGGATGACGCAGACGGCAAAGTGCTCGCCCGCATCGATGGAATGCTAGACAAAAAATCCCAGAAATTGCTCGGCTTGGTGAACATCGCCCTCGCACTGCGCGACGCACAGGAGAGAGCCGAGGACGCGGAAGACCCCTTTGAGGCAGCCCGCGACCGTGAACAGGGGGAGTCAATTCTCGAACACCGCACTTGGGAAGCCACCGAGACAGGGAGTATGACACCAGAACCCGGGGCACTCTTGAGGCGAATGCGAAGTGATGCCTCGGACATTATCAATCGGGACGATGATGACTGATTTCGGGTTTGAGTGGTGTAAAAATTAAAGTGGTTCGGAGGCCGGCCCCAACTCATGGTGTCATGGCGTGACCGTCTTGAGACGCTAGACGAGCAGCATCAGGAGATGGTTCTAGGCTCCTCTCTTTCGCAGCGTTTCGCAGCATGGCCACTCTACGCTTGCCATCCTTCAATCGTCGGCGCTTTCTACGGCCTTCTCATCACCTGCGCTCTACTCCTGCCAATTGGTTGGAGCCACAACTGGTCGGTTCTTCCTTGGTTGACCGAGACCGCAACACGAGGAGTGACTATCATGTTCAGTTTGGCTCTTCTCGGTCACGCTTCTCTGATTATGAACAAGTTCATCCAAAGGCCTCCAGCGCCGCTCGATAAGTTCAGAATTGTCCTCTTTGCGCTCCCATTCGTTGGATTCGGACTTCTCATGGCGACATGGTCTGGAATGACAACCGACATTCCCGCTATGCTTTCTTGGGGTGTAATGCTCTTCCCCGGCCCTGCATATGTGCACCTCTCTTGGGCGCCTCGTTACAGGATGCTCTCTATGCTTGAAGATGGAATCGACCCGTTTGGTCCTGCTAAAGTTGAGGTCGGAAAGAGACAGAAAGAGCAGGAACTCGAAGCTGCCGTCGAAGCATTAGTTGAATAAACCGAGCGCCATACCTCTTGGCCGTGGCTGATGCTTCAATCGAGTCCCACAATATCAGATGAGTTTGATTGATTTTCCTGCCTTCTCATAGGCTATCAAAATCTCGTCGAGATTCTCATCGGTCAATCCCGCCGACAACTGATTGCGAACTCTTGCGCCATCACGCGCCACCATTGGGAAGACAATCGCTCCGACCACGACTCCCAACTCGCTCATCTCCGCCGCCAACCGCTTGGCGACCGCCGACTCACCGCACATTACTGGAATGATGGGCGTGGTCGACATTCCAAGGTCAAATCCAAGTGACTCCATCTCCTTTCGGAATTTGTCAGTGTTAGCCCACAATTTGGCATGATGTTCGGGCTCCTCCATCAAGACCTCAACAGCCGCCTTCTGTGCTGCCGCAACACCGGGCGGCTGACTACCAGATAGCAGCCAAGAGCGGGAATGATTCAGCGCGTGAGTTCTAACTTGTTCGCTACCCGCTACGATTCCGCCTTGGACTCCAAGCGCTTTCGAGAACGAACCGATTTCAAAATCGACCCGCCCCTGCAATTTGAAGTGGTCAACAATGCCTGCGCCACGGTCACCAAGAACCCCTTCGCCGTGACAATCATCGACGAATACCATCGCCCCATATTCCTCTGCTAATGCAGTCACTTCGTCGAGTGGCGCAACATCGCCGTCCATACTGAACACACCATCTGTGATGATGAGTTTCCGCTCACTCCCCGAGTGGTCCTGGAGCACCCTCTCTAGGGCACCCATGTCATTGTGGGGGTAGACCGCGCGCGTCGCCTTAGTGAGCCGAACTCCGTCGATTATGGAGCCGTGATTCAACTCGTCTGAGATGATGACATCCTGCTTGCCTCTGACCAGCGTTGGGATGAGCCCGACATTCGCCGTGTAACCCGCTGAATAGATGAGACACGCCTCGACTCCCTTGAATTCCGCTACCTTCATCTCTGCTTCCAAGTGGATATCCATCGTGCCTGAAATCGCCCGGACTGAGCCGCTTCCAACGCCATACTTTTGGGTCGCCGCGACCGATGCTGCAACCACCTTCGGATGGGTCGTGAGATTGAGGTAATTGTTGGCTGAAAGCATTATCATTTCCTTGCCGTCAACTGTGCAACTGGGCTCGTTTGCCGACTCCAAAGTGGGGGGTTCCCACAGCAGATCTTGGCTCGCCAGTTCCTCGAACCGCTCACCCATCCACGGAATATCCTTCGCCATCTCCAACACCTCTACGGCCTCCCAAGCCCCGCACCCACCCTTTGGGCGTTGCGACCGCTCACTCAGACCATTCGACGCCATTTGCGCCAATCACAAATGTCTCCGTAGCGTCACCATCACGAGTGACTACAAGGCTCCCCCACGAGTGACAACAACGCCCCTCCACTTTACCAACCCTATGATTCAATTTGAAACAAAGGATTAGCTCACTCACACTAACTCTGTATGTGGTAGGGAGATGCACGGGTTCACCGTTGCAATCATGGGCTGTAGGGGCGAGCGAGACTCCGATGGCGGCGACTTTAGTCACCCTTCTCGGCACTGCGCAGGATGGTGGAGTTCCACAGCCGGGCTGCGAGAAATCGTGTTGCATGGATGAATATGGAGGCGTTACACGCAGCCGCAGCCCAGTCGCACTTGGCATCACTGACACCGACGGAGGTCGCCACTTGATTGAGGCGGGCCGAGAACTCTCCAGTCAACTTGTGATGTGGGCTTCTGTGGATGGCGGCCCGCTTGGAAGGCTCGACTCAGTCTGGTTGACGCACGGTCATTTGGGTCATGTCGATGGCCTCGGCTTGTTCGGCCGCGAAGCGATGGGGACCGAGCAGTTGCCGCTACACGCCTCGGAGTCAATGGTTGAAGTCATGAAAAACAGCCCGATGCTAGCCCAACTTCTGAACGATGGCCACCTGCGCGCCAATAAATTCTCGAGCAATGAGAAAGTTGAGATTGGCGGCGAATTATCAATCACTCCTCTTCGGGTCCCACACCGCGACGAGCACAGCGACACACACGCCTTCCTCATCGAAGGTGCTGTCAAGAAATTGCTGTTCCTACCCGACCACGACTCCTGGCAGATGACTCTCGACATCCACCAAGCCGACGGCCCACTAGAGTGGTTCCGTTCGCTTTTCGTCGACATCGTTCTCATCGATGGGACTTTTTGGTCGGCCGACGAACTAGGCGGCAAAGCGGCCGACATAGGTCACCCGCCGGTCGAGGAAACCCTCTCCCTGCTCGGCGACCGCGGACACTCTGACCCGCGGGTCATTTTCATTCACCTCAATCACACCAATCCGCTGCATGACGAATCCTCTGTTGAGGCGGCCAGAGTTCGGTCGATGGGTTGGGAAATCGCTCGTCAACCGATGACTTTCGGCCTTTGACAACATTCTAGGAGTTTTGAGCATAAGGCTGCTTCACCGGCCTGCAAGTTGAATGAGATTCGAAAGCCAGCAAATCGAATCAAATTTGACAACCGACCATTTCGGCAAGATTTGACAGCCAGCAAATTGAACCAGATTTAACCAACGGCAAGTTGGATAAGAGCGACCACTTGGGAAGCCCGTGGAACTGCGAGGGGAGGTCAGCAGTGGGCTCGGGAGGGCGCACATTTTCATGGCGCAAACTCACTACCAAGAGCAATTCAAGCAGGTTCTCGGCGTCACCGCGTGGCCCGGCACACTCAACATTCAACTCGAAGGCGATTCTCTAGCAAATTACATCGCGCTACGCACCGAGGTTGGCGTCGTCGCGAAGGGTATTTCAGACGAAATCAATGAGGCAGCCACCCTTATCGATGTCTCCGGAATCGAGTCACACCGAATCAACGGTTTTGAGAGAGAAGGCCGCTCTTTTGGAGGTGCAACAGCGTTCTTGGCAACTTTGGCGTTAGAAAATTCCGAATCCGACTTAATCGTCCCATGTGCAATTTTGATTCCCGACTTGACTCGACATGTCGATGTCGTCGAAGTAATTGCAGCCGCCTTCCTTCGCGAACATTTTGACCTAGTCGACGGCGATGAAGTGATTCTCACCGCTTGAGTCGTAGTCACAGCACCACCGCTCCGACTTCAACGATGAATGCGAAGTGGAAAAAAACTTCACCGCTTGAATGCGTTAAGCCACCCTCTCAGCAGAAACAATTTCTGCTCAAAATCTGCTGTCGCCTGCCAAATCCTGTGCTCGCGGTCACCGGCGTTTTCGGGGGGAGGGGTCAATTTCTCGAAGGGGTCGACCTTAGGCATAGTGAACTTAACATCAGAGTGTTCGATATTCCAGAGAGTGAGCCAGTTTGGCGCAGCAACACCCTCCGGTTTTGGTGACCTGCCTTCCGCGAGTGCCGCCTCCAATTCGGCAACTTCCGTCATCCCTTTCATGACACTAACGATACTCCAAGCGATCCTTCTGACTTGGTTCCAGAGGAACGATTCACCGGCGATTTCAAATCCCACCAAGCGGCCGTCTATACGCCATGGTCTGCACCATTCAATTCCTCGAAAGGGGGTTCTGTCTGCATCCATTCGACAAAATCCGGTGAAATTGTGGTCGCCTTCAAAACAGGCTAATGCTCGCTCAAAAAGTTCCTCGTCGATTACCTCGGGCCACTCTCGTAGCGCCTCCAATCTATACCGGTAAATCCGCCGAACAGCCGGCCTACAATTCCACCCTACCTCGACCTCGCTCGCCGCCCAAACTACGATGTCGTTAATTCCGTCGTTCATGAAACGCAGAATCGCGTTCTCGCCAGCTTTCTCCCAAGTTGTCTTTGGAATTTCAAAAACGGCCACATTCATCTGGGCACTGACTCCAGCATCGGTTCTACTTGAGAAACGGATTTTCGCTTCACCTTCGATGATTTCACTGTTGACGAGTGCTATGAGGAGTTCGCGCTGAACTGTTCTGACTTTGGGTTGGATCTGACTACCGTGAAAAGCGTCGCCAATGTAACCGAATGCGATTGCGACGCCGACATTCTCGGCGCCAATCTGCTCACCGACGCCCTCTTCGGCGACCATACGCCCACCTCGGGTTTCCCCTCAATCCTCGCTCAAGGAGGTGACTGCATCTTCTGCTGAGAAGCCGAGACCACCAACTGCCCATGTCAAAGCTTGCTTCAACCAAGGAGCAACCATTGGATTCTTTCTCTCGGGGTCAAGTCTCTCAATCGCCTCGACAATCAGTCGGCTAGCGTCGAATAGTGTGTCTTCGACTGGAATATCTGCTAACTCACCCATCTTCTGAAGGCGCTGATACTCTTTGACCGCCATCGGGATTCGACCACAGTCTAAGCAAAAGTTAGCGAATGATGCCACATAGTTGAGGTTCTCCTCGTCGAGTGCCATCGCCTGTTTGTAGCCGCGCATGATGAGTGCTGCTGGTACATCTTCTTCCATGTCCATTGAGAGCCGCATGAACGCCGCCTCTGCCCAACCATAGTGTGCATCCGCATTGTTTTCATCCGCTTGGCGAACTTCATCGAATAGATTCATTGCAGCAGTAAAATCGCCGCCGCCCATCGCAATAGCCGCCTCTTGCATCGTTCCGTCAGTCATTGAAATCCCTCTTGGATAACTACCCGGGAGTCACAGCCATACATGAATCAAACGCTGTCTGTTGCAGCATTCTCAATTCAGGTCCATGTCGACATCGAGGTCTGCAAATGGGTCATCCTCTTCCTCTGTCGCTTCTTCAGCCGCAGGCGCAACAACTGCAGCCACTGCGGCTGCTGCCTCAGCAACTCCTGTTTCGTCAGTCTCACCCTTAGCCAACATTTTCTGGATATCCTGAAGCGCTTCTAGTTGAGCATCCGACTTAGCAACCGAAGAGTTGTCCTGATGTAGTTGGTTGATTAGGTCATACGCCTCACTCCACTTACGAACTCCATAGAACGAGATGTCTGGAGTAAATCTCTCAACCTTGACTGAACGCTGGTAGGTCATGATGAAGAGTAACTTGCTTAGGAGTCCAAGAGCGCCTGTCTTGTCAACAGCCTCGCCAGGTACTGCTACTGCGCCACCGGTTGTTTCGGTCGAGACATGCGACTGGTCACCGATGTTACAGTAGATAGTTGCGTATCCGAACAGCGCTCCAATTGGAGTCCGGCGCTTGTGAATGCCGATGATATCTTCGTGAAGGAATCGAAGTCCGTCCCGCTCATAGATGAACGCTTGATAATGGATGATTCTGTGCGAGGTGATCGCATAGAGGAAACTTCTCTGGTACCAGAAAGTAAGGCCCCACATCAACGCCACCCACACGAATCCAAATATTGTGTAATTGAAGTCGATTGGGATATACTCCTTGTCTGAGCCGAACAGAGTTAGTAAGTTGTCCAAATTGAGAATAATAGGTGTCAAGGAAATTAAGAGCAACAAACTTGTCATCCATCGGCCACTGACTGGGCTATTGATTAGACGGTTAAGCCATGTGAATACGAGCATGAATGCCACAAATCCAACATCTCCAATCGAACCGAATCGTAGAAAGTAAATCAGCCCCACAATGTACCAAGGCTGGTCTGTTGTGTCGAAAGTGCCAGCCCAACCGAATGCTAGATGGAACACTAAAACGAGCACACCGACAAGGTAGGCCGGCATGAAGGCGAAGAACGAAGGGCGACGAAGGAGAAGAATATTCTCATCACGAGTGATACCCAATTTGCTTCGTAGTTTATCGCTACCTATACTCGTTGAATCTGCTGTTGACTCTTGACTAACTGTACCTGCTGTGCCTTCTTCGCTCATATTACCAACCACTGCGTGCGAAATGACACTTGTTCCGGCCGTATATCATTCTATGCAAACTTCGGTGTTCAGTGAAGAACACCCCAACTGTGCTCCGCGTTTCCATGAATCCACTCCCAATCATCGAGAGTTCTGACCCCTTTTTCATCAAGAACTGTAATCTCTTCAACCTTCAATGGATACTCGTTGTAGGTGAAATGACTGGTCATGTGCGCACGAGTAGGTTGGTCGAA
>Ga0115002_10007140_pt1 | contig 12659 bp, 9 predicted proteins | sample ArcticOcean_MG_C_8_FD_89576 | JGI IMG/M metagenome (GOLD analysis project Ga0115002, IMG submission 89576) | Marine microbial communities from western Arctic Ocean - ArcticOcean_MG_CB11_86 | ecosystem: Environmental > Aquatic > Marine > Oceanic | place: Arctic Ocean: Canada Basin | collected...
AAGCAGCCCCGTACGATTCATCGGGGACAACCCGCAAGTCCATTTCGATGCCGTTGATTAAACGGACTCGTTGTTTGGTTTCTCCTCCAGCAAGTGTTTCCTGCACAAGTCGATGTTCTGTCAATGCCGACATGACTTGTTCAGAATCGGACGATGTCACCAGTAAATCGAGGTCGCCGACGGTCTCTTTACGCCGACGGCAACTTCCCGCAACAGTTGCCTGGGAAACGCAATCGAGCCCAGCCAAGTCGTTGACGATTTCGTCGGCAAACGTTTTGGCATCGGCGAGCAAAAACCGCTGACCGACGGTTTCTAAATGATCGAGTCCGGCAAGAATTGTTTGTTCGGTTTTTTGAGCGAACCCTTTCAGTTGTGCGATTTCACCCTGTTCAGCGGCAGACCGCAGGGCTTCGAGCGTGGTAAGCTTCAAGTCATTAAACAGGGCGGCAACTTTTTTCGGACCAATTCCAGGAATTCGCAACATCGAAACCACATCGGTGGGAATTTCAGATTTCAGTTCATCAAGCTGAGGCAGCTTTTGTGATTCAACGATTATGGTAATTTTTTCGGCCAGATCTTTTCCGATTCCAGGAATTTCGGTGAGAGACGACTTCCCCGCTGCAGCAAGTTCGGAGATTGATTCGGTGAGGTTTTCAAGTGTCCGGGCTGCATTGCGATAGGCACGAATGCGGAACGGATTCGATCCTTGAATTTCCAAGAGGTCGGCCAGTTCGGAAAAATATCGGGCAATTTCGACGTTTTGCATGGGAGTCTTCGAGAGAGTTTAAGGCAAACGGTCAAAAAAAACGTGCGAAGCCGGTTGAGGCTCCGCACGTTGGTGGTTCATCATGTTGCTAAAACGAAATTTAGTTTTTCGCCAACTTGGTCGATTTGGGAACGGCGACCCAGTCGATTTTCAAATCGACCGATTTCCGTGCCAGTTGCGGGTTGGCGAAGTTGGCCTGAATGGTAAGCCGTTTTCGGTTAGGAACAGGCCGCCAAGTGATGGATTTCTCATCAAGGTTCAATGCTGGAACATTCAGCTTGCCCGTTTCAGATTTGTCTTCCGATTCGGTTTTGGTTTCATCTTCGGACTTCGTTTTGTCGGCATCATCAATTTCGATCGGCTTAGAAGGAGCCGGGCCTTTTTTAGGAATTATGGTATTCGGAATTTTGAAGGCGTCGGTTTCGACCGGTTCGTCGGCTCCTTCTCGGCGACGACGGAATCCGTCGTCTTCTAGTTCTGTCGGAATTTTTGTTGCTGGGGCTTCATCAGCAAACGTTTTTTTCGGAGCAGTAATTGTTGGGTCGGGAATTGGCTTCGCCACGGTGCTGGGTTGTCCGACTGAAGCAACTGCACAGCCACCGGTTGGGCAACCACCCGTTGCACAAGGAGAACATCCCGGGGCATAGAAACTCATGGCCGGAGCACAACCAGATGAGCCACAGGGAGAACATTGTCCCGGTGAAACACGGTAGTTGTAAGGTGCATAACGAGCCGTGCGGTATCGCATGCTGCCAACCGGTCCGAACATGGCATCGTACACCCAAGGAATGATGCCTGCATCTGAAGTGGAACACATTCCACCAACGGCAGTGAGCGAACAGGCCAGTACAATAGTGAGCTTTGCAAACTGTAGCTTCATAGGTTCAACCTTATTGAAAAACGATCGGACATCCCTGTTGATCTTAAAAGAACGGTTCAGTCTCGTTAACTTCATTCAGAACAGAAAATCTTCCAAAAACTCCGGGGTTTCCTATCTGATTCAGATAATGTATTTGTACCCTGCCGAACCTTCTGCTGTCAATGACCCGTGTTATGAAGGACGTTCGCATCGAGATTGGACTCATCCATGTATCAAGCCGTATTGAACCATTATCCTGCTGAGTTCCAGGCGATTTCATGCCGGTTGTTGCAAAGTGACGCCGGCTACAGCGGTGCGGCGATTTTTCAGATCGAGACCGCAGCCGGCTTATATTGTTTACGGGGTTGGCCGCAAAAGTCATTACCGGCCAAACGTATTTTGGGTCTGCATCGGTTACTGAAACATATTTATAACCAAGGCGTAAACCAAGTTGCTGTGCCCGTTCAATCGAAAGCAGGAACAACTTTGGTGACCGAAAATTCTCAGCTTTGGCAGTTAGAACCTTGGATGCCTGGCGAGGCCGATTATTGGGACCAACCCAATAACAATCGTTTGATAAACGCAATGTCCGCCTTGGCTGGCTGGCATAAAGCCGCCGAAAGTTTTGAAGCGAACTTAGAAGAACGAGATTGGTTTTCGATCTCAACTGCAGCAATCTCACCGGCAGTCACCGAACGGCTGCAACGAATTCAGACGTGGAACGCCGGGAAGCTGGATGTGTTGAAAAGCCAGATTTCACAAAGCAAGCCAGACATCTGGACAGAACTGGGAGCACAAATTGTCGGCCACTACCAATTGGCCTGCCCGAACATTGGTGAGGAACTTCAGGCGTTTCATCACCGAAAATTGAGACTTCAACCCTGCTTGCGCGACGTTTGGCACGACCATGTGCTTTTTACAGGTGACGAGGTCACCGGTATCATTGATGCCAGTGCCTGCCGAACCGAAAATGTCGCCACCGACTTGTCCCGTTTAATCGGCAGCTTGGTAGGCGACAATCGTGCCGGTTGGCAGACGGCCCTCCAGACGTATCAACAAAAACAGCCTCTCACCGCCGATGAATTGCAGTTGGTTCAATTATTCGACCGTAGCGCGACACTACTTAGCGGGCTGACTTGGCTAGATCGGTATTTTTTACAAGGCGTATCAATTCCACAACCGGAACGTGTCCTCCAGAGATTGAGGCAAATTCTGAGCCGATTGAGAGTTCTCGTCGATGGTTCTGGCTAAATTCAAACCATGTAGAATTTGTCGTAACATCCTTGACTCAAACAGAATACAGCCTAGGCACCTTTCCTCTATCTACAAAATCAAACCTCTGTTAAATTTCTCCGGCTGTCTTTAGCTCTTTCCTCTCTGGAAACCATTTCTTCGTGCCTGAACCACGTTTGCCATTTCAAAAATTCATCAACAGTTTTGCGTCTCCTTTGATGTTGGGGTTGGTGAGCCTGTGCATGGTCGGTTCGTTGAGTGGGTGTGCCTGGTGGAGGCCATCAGTGGCGGCCAAGGTTGAGGAATCTAACAAATTGCTCGAAGAGGCACGTTTGGCTCAAAGCCAAGGTGAACTGCAACGGGCGGAACAACTGTTACTGCAGGCCGCAGAAAAGAACCCGCAGGCTCCGGAAATTTGCCGGCAACATGCCGAAGTATTACTGGCCGCAGGACAAATAGAAGCAGCCATCCAAAAGTTATCGCAGGCAGCCACCTTAAACCCCGATGATTCGCGGGCCTACACCGAACTTGCAGAACTGTTGTATTTAGAAAAACGCTACGCGGAAGCTTCACGTCCATTGAACGCCGCCTTACGGCTCGACCCCGTAAACATTCCTGCATTGATGTTGGAAGCAAAATTGGAAGAGCAACGGCAGCGGTTCGAATTGGCACTTGAAACCTATCACCGAATTCTAAAAGTCGATCCGAACAACATCGATGCCAAGTTGAGAATTGCCGCGCTGCAAGCGTATTGGAGAAAGCCCGAAAAGGCAGCTCCATTACTTAGAACCGTTTTGCAAAACCCAGAGGCAACATTAGAACAACGCGCCGAGGCTTCGTGGATTTTAGGAATGACCTACGGCAGAGACCGACGTTGGGTCGATGCCGTCGAATCACTTTCACAGGCGGTTGAACATAAAGCAAAAATGACCGCGGACGATTGGTACCGCTTGGCGTACGCAGCCTACCGGTCGCACAATGTCGGCACGCTACAGCAAGCCTTGCGTCGGTCACTTCAAACAGACCGACAACATGCAAATACCTTTGCAATGGCCCGCGTACTCAACCTCGGCCCGGCAAATTTACCAACCGCCAACCAAGACGTCATCCAAGTCGGACACGCCGACAAAAAGATCCCCATCCCGGCAGGCTGGTAACTGGACCTACTCTCCAGCGACCGGGTTTTGCAGAACGCCTAGGCCTTCGATTTCGACTTCAACATTGTCACCTGGTTGTAGGAATACGGGAGGCTTTCGGGCCATGCCGACACCTGGAGGCGTTCCTGTGAAAATTAGGTCGCCCGGTTGCAAAGTGATGAGTTGCGAGACGTAGGCAATCACCTGCTGAATGGTAAAGATAAACTCTGTTGTATTCGAATCTTGCATGGTCTCGCCGTTTAAACGAAGTTGAATTCTTAGCGAGTTCGGGTTGGAAACTTCGTCAGAGGTCACCAAATACGGACCAATGGGGGCAAACGTGTCGGGGGTTTTCCCCAGCAACCATTGTCCACCCGGACGGCCAATTTGCCAATCTCGGGCCGAGACATCGTGCCCGTTGGTGTAGCCGCCGACATAATCTAAAGCTTCGGCTTCCGAAATGTTCTTGCCCGTTTTACCGATGACGGCGACCAGCTCGGCTTCGTAATCGACTTGGTCAGAAACTTTCGGCAAGACAATTGTTGCCCCCGAACCAACCACGGTCTGGCTGAATTTGCTGAAGCAAACCGGCTCATCGGGAATTGCCATCCCACTTTCTTCAGCATGATCGCGGTAGTTTAAACCGATGCACAGCACTTTCTCAGGGCAAACAATGGGGGCTAGTAACGATCCAGTAATGAATGCCCCGTCGGCGGCCCCTTTTTCCAAGGCGGCGGCTGCACGTGCAAGGCCATCTTCTGCTGCTAAAATGGCCTTCACCGAGGGGGGTAACGTCGAATCGACCGCATTTAAATCGACGTATTGGTCGGCTCCATCTTGCTGGGTCACAGCTGCGGCTCGGGCTCCGGAATCGGTTTGTATGGTTGCCAGTCTCACGGCTCAACTCCTCGTATACTCTCAATGGGGCGTATATTTTCTTCAGAGGAATACGCTCTCTGAATCTTTATTTTCTGACTTATCCCAATTGGATTAATGTATCGAGCAATCACAACAATGGCCACCAATAGAGTTGCGTCTTTGCAAAGAAATAGGTCAGATGAACAAAGGCACGTTCCGGCAAACCATCGGAACGATTTTTTTTGATCCCTTCATTATTTGAAAACGACATCGTGCGAATTCTAGCATTGAACCCGTTCCATGGCGGCAGCCACCAGGCATTTTTGGAAGGCTGGCAGTCGAGAAGCCAACACAAATTCACCGTGCTGACATTACCCGCCGTCCATTGGAAGTGGCGGATGAGGCACGCTGCAGTCACGTTTGCAGAACAGGTTCGAAATTCACAAGCATCCGGCGAAAACTGGGATGTGCTGTTTTGCACCGACATGCTGAACTTGGCTGAGTTCCGTGGATTATGTTCGACCGACATCTCCTCATTGCCAGCAGTCATTTACTTCCACGAAAATCAATTGACCTATCCGACTCGCACAAACGAAGAACGCGATTATCATTTTGCGTTTACCAATTTCACGTCCGCTCTGGCGGCATCAGAGGTCTGGTTTAACTCCGAGTTCCATCGGCGGGAATTTTTCACCGCTTACGAACCTTTTCTGAAACGCCTGCCCGATTATCAACCGCTGGATGCTTTAGAGCAAATTCGACAGAAATCACACGTGCATTCCCCAGGTATTCAGACTTTTCCAAACCGAGAAGAACGTAAATCGGGGCCAGTCAGAATTTTATGGTCGAGCCGGTGGGAGCACGATAAAAACCCGGAACAGTTTTTCGATGCGCTGGAAAAACTGTCAGCGCAGGGAATTGATTTCCGGCTGTCAGTATTGGGGGAATCATTCAAACAAGTTCCCGCTTGTTTCGAACAAGCTCGCCAGAAATTAGCAGGCAACATCGACCATTGGGGGTACCTACCAACCAGGGCCGATTATGTCACGGTTCTACAAACTGCCGACATTGTGGTTTCCACGGCGGACCATGAGTTTTTTGGAATTTCGATTTTAGAAGCTGTCTCAGCGGGCTGTTTTCCGCTTGTGCCACGGCGTTTGGCGTATCCAGAAACGTTGCAAGAAAACGACGATTTCTTTTACGATGGATCAACCGAAAACTTAGTTCAACGGCTGACCGACCTGATTTCCGGTATAGAAACGGGGGAAATTGCTACTGGAACGGGAGTCAATCTCGCGAACCGCTACTCGTGGGAAAAGGTGGTAAATGAGTTGGATTATGCCATCGAAAACGTCGAACAACCCTAAAACCAGTGGTTTATCGAACTCGGAATGTAGCGATTTTTCGACTCCGGGAATAACGGTTCGGTTGTTGCTTTAAAGCAGCAGAACCGGACATTCGGATCGTTCACGGAGAGCACATTCGGTTTTCGATTCAGACAATAAATATCGATGATTTATTATTGTGTTTGCTTCGCTGCGCTGGCAACATGAAATCATGTTAACAATCAGCACCGACACATTGCCGCAAACCTGTTTGAGTTACTGTGCGTTCCGCATTGCCTACATGGAAACGCTCGAACGCATTGCCTTAGCTCGCCAGGTTGGCAACGACCCGTTCGAATCCTTCGGTTTTTTAACCGAGGTTCCTTTCCTCACCTCAGTTCCTCCGCATCTGCAACTCGACCTGCTGGCCAACACCTGGGCCAAGCATGTGTCCGACAAAACGGTTGACGCCGATTTGATTGATGAAAGTGTCGTCTACGCAGTTTGCGAAACAGCAGCTCGAATTGTTGAGAACGATGCTGACAGCATCCCCCGATTTTTAGAAGGGGGCCCGCTTGATGTTGATTTGCCCGTCGATCATTTCCTGGCTTCGGAATTACGAAACCTGCATCTCAACATGTCGAATGAAGGCGATTTCCTGTTAGTCAGTCAATTCTCTGACATGCCTCCCGAAGAGGCCGACCCACTGAAGCATCAATTCGGTTTAGAAGAAACTCGCCTTGAATGTCTGTTCGACGCAATGGGCCGCTGGTTCATGTCGGTCGATTTCATGATGAACCTAAACGGCTTGCTAAACGATCCGGAAGTTGCCCGGTCCATCTCAGTCATCGGCTTGCGTCAACAGCCATTGTGCTAAACATCTAAGCCGACGGCACGCCGTCGGTCGATTGCCATTGGTTAATTCGGTGTGTGCAAGCACGCACCCGACACAGGAGACGGTGATGGCAAAAAAGAAACCCGCAAAAAAGAAGGCGACCAAAAAGAAGTCAGCCGTTAAGAAACCTTCTCCAAAGAAAAAGTCTGCCAAGACAAAGCGACCGGCACCCAAAAAGACCACCAAGAAAAAGGGAGTGGCGAAAAAGTCAGCTAAGAAAAAACCAGCCCTCAAGAAAACTGCCAAGAACAAGCAAAAATCTTTAGGACGCCCAAGAATTACCGCTGACACCAAACTCGACCGTGTCTTCCATAAGGACTACCAAGCCCGCGAAATCTTCGATTTTCTGGAAGTTCACACACTTCGCGAACTCGAACAGTTTGGCCCGCAGGAAATCATTGATCGGCTGACAGGCCCGATGGTGCAAACCGTGCAACGCATTCGCAAAGCAATGGCCATGATCAATCGTTCCTTATCCAAAGACTTAAAATTCGCCCTGGAATTTCAAGCCACGTTGCAGAAGGATGAGAACCGGCGAAAGGCTCGTCGTAAAAGTTGAAGCCGGGTTAGTTTCGTCCAAAACACCATTATCATCGCACTGTGCCGCATAACTCAAAACGGCTGATCCTGACCTTCAGGATTGACCCCACGAACTGCCGTCGGTTAATCTATAAACGGTAGAGAATGGGTTGTAATAAGCCTGAGACTCTCCTTCCTGCCTAATTTTCCACAGTTGTTATCCTACAGTTGTTATCCACAGTAAAGTTTTTCCCACCGGTTATCATGACCAGCAACGAGGTCGATACATGTCGATAGGTTTTGCTTTTTCTAAATTCAACAGTCAGCAAATGCTGCCTTTGATTCTTCTTTGCCTTATGTTTGCCACACCGGCTGGAATTCAGGCTGAGCCCGGCAAAGAAAAGCCCGCCAGCTCTGAAGCTGACATTCTTTACGAAACATCCATTCGCCCAATCTTTCAGGCAAAGTGCGACCGTTGCCACAATCCGAAAGCCCGCAAAGCGGAACTCGATTTAACGACATTTGCTTCACTTCAAAAAGGAGGCGAGTCGGGCAAACTTTTAACAGCGGGTAAACCGGAAGACAGCCTGCTGTACGAAATGGTCCACGAAGGTTTCATGCCTCCGGAAGAAAAAAACCCGCTGACCGAAAAAGAAATCCACCTGCTCAAAAAGTGGATTGAAACAGGAGCCCAATCCAATTCAGGTTCCGCAGCCACCGTACAAATTAGCCAGCACGATATTCTCCCAATCATGTATTTTCGCTGCACCGTCTGCCACGGCCTACGGAAACAAGAAGCGGGGCTCGACCTGAGGACGAAGGCCAGCATGTTGAAAGGCGGAAAATCTGGCCCGGCTATCGTGCTTGGTAATCCCAAAGAAAGTTTGCTGCTCAAGAAAATACACGCCAAGGACATGCCTCCTCGAAAGTTATTAGTTCGGGCAGGTGTCCGACCGGTTGAACTTTCAGAGCTTGAAATGATCACGCAGTGGATTATCGCCGGGGCACCGGAAATCGAAATGAAACCCGATGTCCCCACAACGGAAATCGATACCGTTGTGACCGACGAAGACCGACAATTCTGGTCGTTCCAATCTCCAAAGCGTCCCAATATTCCAACGGTCGAACAGCAGAACAAAGTTCGCAACACAATTGATGCATTCACTCTACGAAAGCTGGAAGAGCAAGGCCTGTCGCTGTCTGCCGAAGCTGACAAGTTAACGCTCATTCGCAGAGTTTCATTCGATTTAACCGGGCTACCGCCGACGATTTCCGAAATCGACAATTTCCTGGCTGATCAATCAAAAAACGCGTATCCGAAAATGATCGATCATTATCTAGCATCGATACATTACGGAGAGCGTTGGGGGCGGTACTGGTTAGATTTGTGTGGCTACGCCGATTCGGAAGGCAAACGTTCCGCCGATACCATTCGCCCACATGCCTGGCGGTACCGCGATTATGTAATTCGCGCCTTCAACACCGACAAACCTTACGACCGGTTTTTGCTCGAACAAATTGCCGGAGATGAGCTGGCCGATTACGAAAATGCCCCAGAAGTCACGCCCGAAATTTACGACAACTTGGTCGCCACCGGTTTTTTAAGGATGGCCCCTGACGGCACCGGTTCAGACATTGTGAACACGGCGGTCGAGCGAATGGAAGTGATCGTCGATACCATCGATATATTGAGCGCCAGCGTCATGGGCTTGACGATGAAATGTTCGCAATGCCACACCCACAAATACGACCCGATCCCCCAGCGGGACTATTACCGTATGGTCGATATCTTCAAAGGTGCCTACGACCAATACGATTGGCTGAAGCCGACAATCACCCCCAACCAATCAAAACAAACGGTCCCCGGTCGAATTCTTCGCTATCTTCCCGCCGACGAAAAAAATGCCTGGCTGAAAACAAAAGCCAACTTCGACAAACAAATCGCCGACTTGAATTCTGGTCTGAAAAAATCGGAAAATGAACTGACTACCAAACTTGTTACAGAACGGCTGGCTAAACTTCCCAAAGAATTGCACTCTGACTTGCGCAAAATGTTGGCCACGTCCGCAAAAAAACGCGACGCCGTTCAAAGATATCTGGCTGGTAAATTCGAAAAACAACTGACTATCACGACTACCGACCTCACCAAGCTGAATTCAACATTCAAAAAGCAAAAGTCCGAAGTCGATAAAAAAGTGAAAGCCCTAAAAGGAAAAATCCCACCAGAACCAGCGATCCGCGCATTGTGGGACCGGGGAGAACCTTCGCCGACTTATATTTCCCGCCGTGGCGTCATTACAAACCCAGGCCGTTTGGTCGGCCCAGGCGTGCCTTCCGTTTTAACCGACGGCAAAACACCCTTTGCCGCCGTTCCACCTTGGCCCGGTTCTAAAAAAACGGGCCGTCGGCTGGCATTTGCCAAATGGCTGACTCAGAAAGATCATCCACTGACCGCGCGCGTCATGGTCAATCGAATTTGGAAACACCACTTCGGTCAAGGAATTGTCAAATCGTTACACGATTTCGGACATACAGGTACGGTCCCGACCCATCCCGATTTATTGGATTGGCTGGCAACCGAATTTGTGGCTTCCGACTGGAGCATCAAAGTCATGCACCGCACAATGATGAACTCGGCCACCTATCGGCAAATCTCAACGGTCACTGCCAAACACGAAACACTCGACCCAGATAACAGTCTTGTTTCTCGGATGCCGTTAACCCGCATGGACGCCGAAGCACTGCGTGATAGCATCCTGATGGTTTCCGGACGCATCAACGTCGATCAATTCGGCAAACCCGACGCCGTCAAGGTTCGTCCCGATGGACTGGTCACCTCGGTCGGCACCGATCGGGGCTGGCGGCGTTCGGTTTACGTGCAACAACGCCGAAAAGAAATTCCCACCATTTTAGAAAACTTTGACTTGCCACAAATGATTCCCAATTGCCTTGATCGTCCCGAATCGACGGTTGCTTCACAGGCATTGCACTTGATGAACAACTCAATGATTCATGATCTGTCACGCGATTTCGCTAATCGTGTTCAAAAAGAGGTCGGCAATGACGATTACGCACAGGTGGAACGCGTCTATCGAATCGCGTTATCCCGGCTACCCAGCGACGAAGAACGGGAATTGGGGCTCAAGACGCTGTCTTCATTAACCGAACAATGGAAACAAGACTTGGCAAGGCAAAAGAAAAAACCCGCGAAAAATGAAGCCAATATGCGGGCCTTGGCGAATTTCTGCCATACAATACTGAACTCAGCCGCTTTCATTTATATCGATTAAGTTTGCTGAACTTTGAGGCAAAAAATGAACAACCATTTTGAACAATCAGTGGCCACCACACGCCGTGGTTTTTTTGAAAAGATGAGCGACGGCTTGCAAGGCGCCGCGCTGATGTCTTTGCTGTCGCAAGACTATTTCAGCCCGGCTGAGTTGTTAGGCGCGGACAAAAAACACAGTAAGCCGAAGCAACGCCGCGTGTTCGATTTAAAACCGCAAGAACCGCATTTTCCTCCGAAGGCCAAACGCGTCATTCAGTTGTTCATGCAAGGCGGCCCCAGCCAGGTTGACTTGTTCGACCCAAAACCGATGCTCGACAAGCACCACGGAAAACCCGTATTCAAGGAACTCGCCGACAACATTTCCTCTCCCGAATCGGCTGGCGGTTTGATGCGTAGCCCATTTAAATTCGCGCAACATGGCGAATCGGGAACGCAGGTTTCAGAATTAATGCCTCACTTGGCAACACAGGTCGATAACATTGCCATTGTACGGTCAATGTTCAACACGCACCCCAACCACGAGCCGGCATTATTCAGAATTCAATCGGGGCGCCTGTTGCCGGGTTTACCCTCATTTGGTTCCTGGGTGGTTTACGGCCTCGGTTCTGAAAGCCAATCGCTGCCCGCTTATGTTGTCTTGGATGATCCACAAACTCGCCTGCCCACCAACGGCGTGCAAAACTGGCAAACCGGTTACCTGCCGCCCGTTTATCAAGGAACCCGCATGCGGCCAACGGGGTCACCCATTTTGAATTTGCAGCCCGAGTTTGAAGAACCGTCGGCGGTCGTCAAAATGAGCCGCGACCTTTTGAAGAACTTGGACCGCATTCATAAAAAGTCGCGTCCCGGTCAACTTCAATTAGATGCCAGAATTTCTGGCTACGAACTGGCAGCCAGAATGCAATTGAAAGCCTCCGACGCCATGGACTTAACGCAAGAGTCGAAAAGCACCCTCGACATGTACGGCGTCGATGACAAAGTGACCGACAACTATGCCCGCCGTTGTGTGATGGCCCGACGCTTGGTCGAACGGGGCGTGCGATTCGTGCAGCTTTATACGCAGGGACAAATTTGGGACAACCACAGTAACATCGGCAGTTCACTGAAAAACGCCTGCGAAAAAACCGACAAACCAGTGGCCGCATTACTGAAAGACCTCAAACAACGCGGGCTGCTGGAAGATACATTAGTCGTGTGGGGCGGAGAGTTCGGTCGCATGCCGATTGCCCAAGCTCGACCGGGCACCGATATGAAAAAAGCGGGACGCGACCACGGACCGGCCGGGTTCAGTCTGTGGATGGCCGGCGGTGGAATTAAACCGGGAACCGTTTACGGCGAAACTGATGAAATCGGCTACAAAGCAGCCGTCAATCGCGTCTCCGTCACCGACTGGCATGCTACCATGCTGCACTTGCTAGGTTTTCATCACGAAGACCTCTACTACATGCGCAACGGCCTCAAAGAACGCCTGACCGGTGTTGCGAAGCCTAGAGTCGTCAAAGAAATCTTTGCCTAAATCGAACACGTAGCAGGCTTCACTCTGTTGCAGTTTCAATTAAAACCGGCACAATAAAGCGGTCCGATCAATTCGGCCCGCTTTTTCTTTAATGTATTAGCAGCCTGTTGAAAAGGGTGGCATGGGCGGCTTGTCCACCCTTGCGAATTAGATAACGCCAGACTACAAGAGCGGACAAGCCGCCCATGCCACCCGATGTTTTATCCAAGCCTGCGTTCACTCCCGACTTCCGAAAGGCACACCATGACTTTCTTGACCGGTTC
>Ga0115002_10007141_pt1 | contig 12658 bp, 11 predicted proteins | sample ArcticOcean_MG_C_8_FD_89576 | JGI IMG/M metagenome (GOLD analysis project Ga0115002, IMG submission 89576) | Marine microbial communities from western Arctic Ocean - ArcticOcean_MG_CB11_86 | ecosystem: Environmental > Aquatic > Marine > Oceanic | place: Arctic Ocean: Canada Basin | collected...
ACCAATGGCGTATTTAACCAATGGCGTATTTAACCAGTGGCGTATTTAACTAGTAGAAGAGTTAATCGCTAAATGGCAACTCGTCGTTTCGTCGAAACGCCATGCCTTCTTTAAAGTGTCTTCGGCAGACTGACAAGTATCGTTCGTTGCCACCGATTTCTATTTGCTCACCCTCTTTGATTGGGTTTCCGGCGGCATCGATTCGCAGCACCATTGTTGCTTTGCGACCGCAATGACAGATCGTTTTGATTTCGATAATGTCGTCCGACCAAGCCAGCAGATGTTTGCTGCCCTCGAACAAGTTACCTTGAAAATCGGTCCTTAAACCGTACGCCAACACGGGGACGTCCAGTGTGTCGGCGACATCGCTTAGTTGGTGAACTTGCTTACGCGAAAGAAACTGCGCTTCGTCGATCAAAACACAGTGGATTTCGCCTTCCTCGTTTTGTCGTCGGCAGGTTTCGAATAAGTTGTCGAACTGATTAAAAGTGACGGCTTCGGTTTCCAAGCCAATTCGCGAAGTGATTTTACCGTTGCCTTCCCGGTTATCGATTTCGGGTGTCAGCACCACAGTGCTCATCCCGCGTTCGCGGTAATTGTAGGACGACTGCAAGAGAGTCGTCGATTTGCCAGCGTTCATTGCCGAGTAGTAAAAATAAAGCTTTGCCACGTGATCCTACCTGATTTCTAAACGCTCACTTCTAGACGCTCACCTTTAAACGGGCTCATTTCGTATTGCAAAGGCCCCATCGATTTACCTGGCGCATTGTACGTTGTTTTGGATGGCAACCAACCATAGAAAGGGCAGTGGCTGTTAAAGCTCGCCTATTAACCGCAATTCCCTTGCTGTCGAAGCTGGTCCAATCCAGAATAAAAGGTTGTGAATGACTGAACTCAAAACATTGCAAACCACCACGATAACTACCACGATGGCACACCACCGAAAACCGTCGAGAGCTCGCCTTCGCCAGTTGGCCGATCGCCGAGCGAACTCAGGCCACACGTTCCGGCGTCTGCGCATTGAACAACTCGAATGTCGTCGCCTTTTGGCCGCGGACATTCTGGGGCAAGTGTTTGAAGATCTCGATGGCGATGGCACTCTCGATTTGGCCGCTGGTGAAATTGGACTCGCCACTCGCCGAGTTTTCCTGGACGCTAACAATGACAATATTTGGAACGGCGGTGAACGGGCCGAAATGACCGCGGCAGATGGAACGTATCTGGCGTCCGGTCATTTGATATTAGTAAGCAAGCTTCGCGAGACGTAACGGTCGTGGCCGATCGGATTGTCGAGGTACAAAACTTCGGCATCCAAGCGTTAGAAGAGATATCACCTCAGGTGATTTCCGTCGAAATCAACGCGGGGATCATCGATCCCGATCCACTCCCCGCTGAACCGGCGCCGTCGGACTGGGCAACTCAACGCAGCTCGATTGCGACAATCGTCGCGACATTCGACGAGCCCATCCTTCCCAACAACACCGCTATTACACTAACGAATCTGGGAGTGAACGCTCCTGCCGATGCCGACAAACCGATTGTACTGGACGCTGACAATTTCGATTGGAGCGGCGATACTTTGACTCTGTAATTCGACGCTCACGAGTTGCCAGCAGGTGTTTATGAACTATCGATTAATGGGCAGCAGTTGACCGATTTGGCTGGCAACTTCTTGGATGCTGATGGCGATGGCCAAGGCGGCGATTCTTACGTGCTGCGAGGTGACGTCGACAATTCGTTCTACGTACTGAAAGCGGAATGGAATGGAGATACGGGCGTATCCGTTTTCGATTTCACGACGTTTAGCTATTGGTTTAGCTTGGCAATACCTCGAGCTCCGGCATATGCTGACCTCAATAACGATGGTGGCGTTAGCGTTTTCGATTTCATTTTCTTCGCCAATAATTTTGGGATTGGCGTCACGTTCCCGATCGCATTCGCGGCTGTCGACAACGCGAACCTGCTCAATGAACACGAAGACCTACTGGAACGGAACCGTCAGGCAATTGCGACGGACGAGCGTCTCGAAGACGCTGCACTACTCGAATTCCTGAACGACTGGAGCGACGAGACTCGACTCTTCGAACTCGCTCGCCGAGCCCGCATTGGGTAGCTTGATTCTTATGCGAAACGCGGACGGTCGAGTCACTTGAGGTTTCTTTTTCGGTCCGCCATTTTGCTCCAGCCCTTTGTCGGTGTCCGCGTTGTCAGTGTCCGCGTTGTCAGTGCCCGTCGTGATGCCTGGCTGATCGCTAGATTCTTCTCTTCGAATATTCTTGCGACGCCGTGGAGGGATTGTTCCCAGTCGCGGCGCGACTGGAACTCGTTTCCTCGATTGGCTCGACTGCTCTTGTACCGTTACCAAATGCTCTTGTACTGTTACCAAACTAGGTTGCGGCCAGCGAATGAACGCGACGCACGCGAAGAACCCAAATACGATACCAATCATGCTCGCAAAGAAATCCAAAAACGAGCACGTTTGCGAAACGAAGGGACGAGTTACTTCGTTCATTATTGAGAAAACCGCCGCGATTGTCATGGGCCCGATAAACAGCCCTTTATTTCCAAAGCTGCATGCCCATTGACGAACTAAGTGGCGGCGGATATTTGCTTGTTCCGTCCAGGCGAGTACCAATAACAACGTGAGCATTGCGTATAGAATCGACCGAACGATCATGCCATCGTTAATTTCGTCGAGGCCGGGGAACCAAAGGTCTTGACCGGAAAACTCCTCGGTGGGAATATGGGTTGCCAAAACAACGAGTGACATAACCCCACAAGCACAACGAAAGAAGAAATACTCGTCCGAATGGAGGATTCGTGAAAGTCGGTTCATTTGGTCGCTCCTTTTGAAGCCAGCGCGCAACCCCACACTAAGTCGAACATTTCGGCTTTCCGCCGCCTGAAGTTCTGAGCGCGCAAACGCGCGCACAAATTGACAAGCAAGCAGGTGAGTGAGTGATCTTGGAATTCTGCCCCAAGTTTGCCACGGCCAAGTAGATAGTCCGTGTTGTGCAAACTTACTTAAAAGACGGTTCCATTTAACTGCCCTTTTTGCAAATGAAACCTTAGAAACATAGCATGTGACAACACGATTCGTGCGACAATTTCGCTGCGAAAATTCAAATTCAGCTCCAACCAACCGACTGTGTCGGTTTTGTTGGCCACGTCACGAGGCCAGTGGATTTCGCGTCATCGGAACGTTGATTCTTGGGGTGAAATTCAGTTGCGCGATGTCGCCAAAATATTGAGAAGCACTACTTCTTCGGGGCTCGCTGGTCCCACCAACCACCGCGCGGAAGATACTTTGATTTGAGGAAAGCGGCATGTTGCTTTTCGCGATTTGGCATGCCAACTTTGTTGATTGATACTTGCGAACGAGCATTCGCTTCGGCATTGTATTTAGCGTTCTTGGTTGGAAATTGGGCGTCGACGCTCTTGAGCCAATTCCGTAAATTCTTTTGCATCGAGGAGACTCGCACAAGCTCTGAACTCGCGAGATCTTTTCTCTCGCCAATGTCGTCGGCTATTTGATAGAGTTCATCGCGTTTGTCTTCGAAGTAGTGAATTAGTTTCCAGTCGCCATCGATCATCATTGCCGAGGGCTCTCCGCCTTGATTGCCGTAGTGCGGATAATGCCAAAACAATGGTCGACTTTCCATTTCGTTACCTTTAATGGCGGGGACGAGGCTGACTCCGTCAAGATGTTGTTTTGTGCGTTGGGGTAGTCCAGCCAATTCGAGAATCGTTGGATAAAAATCGGTACCGGTTGCGGGGACGTTCGTCACTTCGCCCTTGGTTACACCGGGGACAGCGATGTAGTAGGGCTGTCGGATACCGCCTTCCCACTGACGTCCCTTTCCTCCGCGCATTGGCAAGCAACTTGTCGCGAAGCCGTCGCCAGATGAGACTCCGCCGTTATCCGAAGTAAAGATGATCACCGTGTCATTCTCGGTACCGCTTTGTTTTACTGCATCCAATACGACGCCAACTGCGTCGTCGAGCGCGGCCATCATGCCTGCGTATATTGGGTGATCCTGAACTTGTCGTACTTCTTTGGTGCGGTCGAAAAGGAAACGAGCGTTCTCGTGGTTCACTTCGCTTCCATTCTTAATCAGTCCCATCGCTTCGGCTTTGGCACGGTATTTTTCCCACCGCGCCTTGCTGCATTGTATCGGTCCATGAACCGAGTAGAACGAAAGCATGGCAAAGTATGGTTTCTTCGCTTTTCCTTTTTCGGTAATGAACTTCGCCGTTTCTTTGGCGAGCCGAATTGGAAGTTCAGTACCTGGAGCGTCGTCGGAGAGTTTGGGGTTGTTGTAAGGCGAATGGTATCCACCGGGAGGTGTACCGAAGTGATAACCACCTTGATTCACATCGAATCCCTGTTCACTGGGAGTGAAGCCATCGCCACCGAGATGCCACTTTCCCGCGAAAAAAGTGCTGTATCCATTTTCTTTGAGAGCTTCGGCAATCGTGACTTCGCTTAACGGCAACTGCATTTCGTATTTGGCTGGTAGAAGAACGGTGTTCCGTTTCCAGCCGGCGGGTTGATTTGAACCACGGACGGAAATGTAATCGGTGAGATTCAAACGCGCGGGGGTTTTTCCGGAATGAATCGCGGCTCGAGAGGGGCTGCAAACCTGGCATGAAGAATAGCCTCGCTCAAAACGTGTACTGCGTCTTGCTAGGCCATCGATATTCGGCGTTTCGTAAAACTTACTGCCTTCAATCCCCAAGTCATTTTTACCTAGGTCATCGACCAAGATGAATACAAAATTTGGCTGCTTCGCGTTGACCGTTTGAGTTAGTGAAGCAGTGCACGCGACGGCTATCAGTAAATACAAGCAGGATATCGATTTCATTTTTTGGTCCGGATCATTGTGAATTGGGGTCTTGAATCGAATGAAGCGTGAGTTATTTGTTGCCCGTTTAGTTTACTCGTCTATTTTGCCCGAGGCTCAACGCCCAGCAGGTGTCTGACGAAGTAGTCGCGGCGTCGGCGCAACCCGTAGGAGCTTTCTCCTACACCGTGCCCTCCGCCCGGAAAAACGATGAGGTCAAAATCTTTGTCGGCCTTTATGAGTGCATTAACGACTTGCATCGTCGACGTTGGGTCGACATTGCGATCGAGTTCCCCGACAGTGAGAAGCAGCTTGCCTTGTAACTTATGGGCGTTGGTCACATTGGACTGTTCGGCGTAGTGAGGTCCCACCGGCCAACTCATCCAAAGTTCGTTCCACCAGATTTTGTCCATGCGGTTATCGTGGCAGCCGCAATCGGAAACCGCGACTTTGTAGAAGTCACCGTGTGCGAGCATCGCTCGAGTCGAACTTTGCCCGCCAGCTGACCCGCCGTAGATCCCCACTCGACTCGTATCCATGTAGGGGTATTTTTTGGCCGCCGCCTTCATCCATAAGATGCGATCGGGAAAGCCGGAGTCGCCGAGGTTTTTCCAACAAACATCGTGAAAGGCTTTGCTGCGATGCGAAGTGCCCATGCCGTCCATTTGAACGATGATGAAACCAAGCTCACCCAAGTCTTGAACGCGAAAATGGTGATAAAAACGCTTGGGAACGAACGAGCCGTGAGGTCCTGCGTAAATCTTCTCGATAACGGGGTAGGACTTCTTCGGATCGAAGTTCGTCGGTCGCCAAATAACGCCATAGATGTCGGTCTTGCCATCCCGCGCCTTCGCAACAAATCGCTCGGGGGTTTGCCAGCCCGCTTTCAATAACGCGGACCAATCCGCTTGTTCCAGTTTACAAATAAACTTGCCGTCCGCGACGCGACGCAATTCGTGCTGAGGTGGCAGGTCAACTCTGGAGTAGGTATCGATGATATGCTCACCGTCGGGCGAATTCTGAATCGTGTGTGTACCATTGCCGCCGGTCAAAACCGTGAAGTTCGTGCCGTCTAGATCTATGCGACAGTTATGAATGTAGTAAGGGTCTTGTTCGGGGTATATCCCACAGGCCTCGAACCAGATTTGGCGATTCGACTCATCGACGTGAGTCACTTTCCTGACGACCCAATTGCCTTTGGTGATTTGATTTTTGACATCGCCAGTTCGCGAGTCGTAAAGGTATAGATGATTCCAACCGTCTCGTTCAGACGTCCATACGATCTCGAACGAACCGTCGAGATAATAGGAGAACTTCTTGTGAGCGTAATCAATGAATGTCTTCGGTTCTTCGTTGACCAAGGTCGCCGTATCTCCCGTCGAAGCATCGATCACGACGATTCTCGCTACCTGGTGACCGCGTTGGTTGTAATAAAACGAAAACCGCTTGGAGTCGGCCGTCCAGCGATATTCCTGTATCCCAAATGGATTGGAGAAGAATTTGTCATCGACGGGAATTTCTTTCTTCGCCACAACATCGAATAAATGCGGCTTTTGTTGAGAGATTTTGTCGCCGGGTTTGATGTAGTTGTGCGAATGAAGCTTCGGTTGAACCTGGTCCTTAGGAGAAGACTCCACCATATGGACAATGTGTTCTTCGCCGCGGTAGTTTTTGGTCGCAATGAAATGAGATGAGTCGGGTGACCAGTAGACACCGCTGCGATAGTCTTCGCCATCCTTGCCGTCGGAGGTCAGTTGGTGCTCTTTTCCGCCCTGCTCCTCGCGCAGCCACAGATTGCGGTCCCGGGAAAAAGTTTTGAATGCCTTATCTGGGGAAAGATCGCTCGCTTTGCTAAACCCATTCGAGCGGAGATGGTTTCGCTTGAACTCTTGCGGTCTCGATCGCTCGGGATTATCGACTGAAGTCACAGAGTAATCCTCGACTTGAACTTTCCAACCCTTGCCTTTGACTGAAACGGTAAAGCTGCCGTCTTCAAGCACGATCCAATCGATCGGCAAATTGTCGGCTTGAATTTCTTGTTTAGTCGATTCGGAAAGCACCTTTGCGAGCCGCTGGTGGTCAAATGCCGGCTCTCTTTTGGCCGCATCGATATCGACCTGAATGTATTCGCGTTTGCCGTCAGCCAAGTCGTTGCGATACCAAAGCCTTTTGTTGTTCGCAGACCAATGCGGTTCGATCTTCGTTTTGAAAACCTTCTTGTCAAACCGCGAACGTAAACCGGCAGAACGCAGATAGTCCGCGACCGTGCCTTGTGCAATGGCATCCGTTTGAGAGGCAATTCCAAAGGAACTGGAAAGTAGCATGAAAACGACGAGCCGAAATCTATCTGATTTGTGCATGAGGATTCGCTTCAATGAGGGAAGTCGGGGTGCAGGCAAATTTGGGCAGGCTTCTTGTCGCGTAGGTCTTGCCGCGTAGTTATTGTCCACGCTATTTTAGTTGCTTGAAGCGCGAATTGCCACGTAGGGATTTGGCCCTAAGAAGGCCGTTTACCCAAGAAAACTGAGCTGTTCGCGGTTACAAATCTCTGGCATGATCTCACGATGCAAGAGAAATGGTACTTCTATCTCGTACGATGCAGCGATGACAGTTTGTATTCAGGTATCTGCAAAGATCTGGAACAACGCATCGACAAACACAATCAGGGAACGGGCGCGAAATATACGCGCGGACGCGGTCCCGTAGAGCTGGTCTATTCAGAAGAACTCGATTCGCATTCGCTGGCGCTGAAACGCGAATATGCTGTAAAACGCTGGTCTCGCACGAAGAAGATGGCCCTGATCGATAAAAAGCGGTCCTGACAAAATTTTCTCGCGATGAACGACCAATACTGGTCAACTTAATTGCGCAACTTAGAAACCTCTACCCCAATAATTCTTCTCAGTTCCTTCGAAACTCGCTGCGAATTGCCTCGTCTTGTACTGTGTAGCCCGCGGAAGACTTACCTATGGGAGCCCGAGATGAAACGGTTGTTATTCAGTTTGGTGATTGCACTTAGCGTCGGAATAAACGCAGTGGACGCCCACGAACCGGTTTCTCCACAAGTCCGTTTAAATTCGATGAAATGGTCCTGGGATAAGGAAAAAGAGGCGGCGACCTACTATCTTCGCGACGTCCCCGCTGACATGAACGCTTCACTAGAGGAGGTTCGATTGCGGTTCGGCGACCCTCGACCGGTCACAAGGTTGACAGTGGAAGACGGCCGAGCGATCACTTATCGCGTCGACATTCATTCGCTGACACCCTTTCGCATTCAAGACGGTCGAATTTATTACGCCAGATACAGCGCCATTTCAACCGGCTGCATGCTTTTGGCCGTCGACCTGAAATCCGGAAAGCCTATTTGGAAGACGAACTTGAAAGGCTGCGGCCAAATCGAACACTCGAAATACAGTAATCGAGTTGCGTTCGAAGTTGAAAAGGATGTAGCGATTGTTCACGGGAACGAAACGTCGGGGCAGTACATCGAAATCGTCGACCTCGCCACTGGGAAAATTCTCGCCAACCGCCAATTCAATATTCAACGAAGGAGATCCAAATGAGCATCTTAACTAGTTCACTAATCGGGCTGTTGGTTTTGTCGCCAGGATTCAGCGGCGACGACGTGGAACCCGACAACGACGTGGCGCCCGACTACTCAGCAAAGGCCGTTGAAACGAAGTGGAAGTGGGATGCCAAAACTTTGGACACAAAAAACTACGCCAAAGGCTTAGACAAGAAGTACAAAGTTGACATCAACTCGGAGAATGCAAAATTCCCGTGGTCTAACGTCATTCTAAATATCACCGCTGGCGATAAAATTGACTACACGACCAAGGTCAACCAAACGACACCCTTCTTAATTCGCGATGAAACAATGTATGTTGCGGTGTACAACCCTAGTTCGTCGGGCTGCAGCGTCAAAGCTGTTGACTTGACATCGGGGAAAGAACTTTGGAACACGCACCTCCAAGGGATCGGACCGGTTGCCCATTTCCGCTACAACAATCGAGTGACCTTTGAGTTCGACAAGTCTGGTGCGATTGTGGTATTCGGTTTCGAGTCTTCTGGCAAATACGTAGAATTTGTTGACCCGAAGTCTGGTAAGACGTTGGCAAACAAAAAGTTCAAGCAGACCCCCGGTCGTGGCTAAACGCCAAACATCTTCTCCACAAAATCGTAAATCTGCAAATCTCGAATAGATCCGAGACAGGAGTCGACGTACGAGAAACCACTGGCGCCGAACAGCGGCGGACCGTGCTTCAATATGCAATCGAACAAAAGCAGGACGCCAAGAATGCTGGCGATATTCCAGCGTTTAAGAAACTTGGTGGCGCGCAAACCAAGGCGTATTCCACCTATCACAACGATTGCCAATATGCACCAAAACCACCATTTGCTGTAGAGAAATTCGCCACCAGCAATCCAGCTCTTGGGGACGATTCCATAAATCATCACGCCGGCATACGCGACAAAAAGGCAATAGATAATCACCAAGCCGAGGTTGGACATCCGTTCGGCAAATCGTCCGCCCGCTTCCGCCAATTCGGGGATCTCGTCACGACGTTCGATATCCCAGATTTTGCGGACTAATCCCTTGGCACTATTCAGTGTATTGTCGATCATTTTCAATCTCCCAATCGGCGTCCTCAACAGCCTTCACACTCCGCGCGTACCTCGCAACGAGGGGTAAATATCGGCAATCGCGATTTGCGTCAAGGTCGATTCAAAAATCGAATCTTCTTGCCCCTCTCCTCAAAAAACGTTGGCGCGTTTGACGTTGCATTTTTTACGTCATGATCGCCAACGATTTTTGGGGAGATGGTTGGGGTAAGGGGCCTAATCGAATAAACACTGATGAAAATTGATGTACAGAACACTTGCGACCTGGTTGCGCAATTCCGGATTGGCGCTGGACGATAGCAACAAATCATCTCATCCAACGAGTTAACTTTGACAAAGCGTTAACCACGATATATCGCTAGTTACCGGACCAGAGTAAAAGACGGTCGGGCAATGCCACAGAACTCACTCGAACTTCGTCGATTACCGAGCGAGAATCTAACCCGAGTTTGCCATCGTGAAAGCCGCGACCGATTGTCCAAGTTCCGTTGTGGTTTATTAATTGCCCGCCAAACTCCGTTTTGGATAGCTGGACGTATTCCTTGCCGTCGAAAACCCGCAACGTCATTTCTTTGCCGTCGCTACCAACTGCGATGTGATACCACTTCCCCAACTCAACGGGCTGTTTGCTGGCAACTTTGCGAACTTGCCCCAAACTATCGATGGCGACTGCAGCGATGCGATTGTCGTTTCCGATTTGAATTTGCAACGGCGCATTCGGCGCAGCGGTGGGTTTGCCATCTTCGCCAACCAGAGTTTGCAAGCGACCGAGCTCTGCTGGTTTGAAAGAAAGTTCGACAGTCCACTGATTGAACGGAAATGTGTTCACTGCGTTCATGTGGGTGCGCGAACGTCCCGGAGTGGTGTAGAGATCGCGAGTTGGCCCAGTGAACTCGGCCGTGTCGTCTAAAGCTCCGCGGTTTGACAAGCCAAGTCGAGTAACTGTTTTGTGCGCAACATCGGCCGTGTGCAGCGGAGCGTTGTTTCGCGCGTAAGCATAGACGTGGTTGCGATGCTCGGTCGTGTCCATTGCTGCCACTCCCTCTCGCTTGTTGCGATCGTGAGGTACGGGATTCCCCGGTTTTCCTTTTTCAAATCTCCAATAGGCTACGGTGTAAGCGGCTGACAATTCGGCTGGTGTCAGTTTGCGAAGAGGAGCATACAGTTTTGCATGAGCGGCTGCTAACGTCGCGGCATCGAACTTTAGCACTTTGCGGTCGTACGTCATCAGACCGTTCACCTCCACTTCGACGTCTGTTGTCTGAGTATAAACTGCAGCGCTGAGCCGCGATTCAATGCGAGGTCGCAGTTGCGTCAGTAGCTGGAGGTACGCTTGTTGCAAAGCTTCTTTGTTGTCGAAACTGCGATAGCCCCAGTTTTTCGAGTCCTGCCAAGTATGACCCTTAAGCGGCAAGCCGAGTCCACCGTATTCGCCCAGCACGGCCGCTCGGTCGACTTCCGCTGGCGGGGCCTCCGGACCGGGATACTGGTGAATGTCGTGGATGTGCCCGACACCAAAATCGTTGCCACCACTAGCTGAAATCACCATGCGAGTCGGATCGTATCGTTCCAACCAGCGAGTCCATTTCACTGTGGAAAACTGACCCCACGCTTCATTAAATGGAACCCATGTAACGATGCACGGCTGATTGTGAAGACTGTCGACTAACTCTTTTAACTCGTCGCCAAATTGCTGTTCCGATGTAACTTCACGTTTCGTTTCCGTCCCGTCCACGGGCCAATTTGCATGTGCTCCGCCGTTTGGCATGTCCTGCCAAACAATCAATCCCATTTTGTCACAATGATAATACCAACGCGCGGGTTCGACCTTGACGTGCTTGCGAACCATATTGAAACCAAGTCGTTTGGTAACTTCCAAGTCGTATCGCAACGCTTCGTCGGACGGTGCCGTGTACAAACCGTCCGGCCACCAACCTTGGTCCAACGGACCGAATTGAAACAGCGGCTCGTCGTTGAACATCAAACGCGTAACGCCGTTGCTGTCGGTGCCGAGTTCGATCTTCCGCATCGCATAATAGCTGGAAACCGAGTCGACTTTTTTGCCCTTGGAAAGAACTGCCACTGTCAACGGATAGAGCTTTGGATTGCTGGGCGACCAAAGTTCGAATTCGCCAATGCTAATCTTCGTGGCGACTCCAGCTGCAATCGTCTTTTGTTGCCCGCCAATCGCGACCACGACATGTGTATTGTCAGTGGCAGTTGCATTTAAATCGACTCTCAATTCGACCGATTTGGAATCGACGTCCGGAGTTATTTTTAAACGCGTCACGTAAGTCGGTGGCACTTGTTCCAGCCATACCGTTTGCCAGATTCCCGTCACGGGTGTGTACCAGATTCCGCGCGGATCGTTGCGTTGCTTGCCACGTGGCTGATCACCATCGCTCGTCGGATCCCAAACTGAAACGAGAAGTTCGTTGTCGCCAGATGATTTGAGTTGTTCGGTAACGTCGAAGCTAAACGGTGCATACCCGCCGCGGTGTGTTCCCACCTGGTTTCCGTTAACAGAAACGGTTGCATCCCAGTCGACCGCTCCAAAATGCAACAGCAAGCGATCTTCCCCAAGTTGTTTGGGCGTGGCAAACGATCGGCGATACCATAGTCGTTTGTCTTTCCCGACAGACTTGGCTACTCCCGACAAGGCCGACTCAATCGGAAACGGTACCAATATCTCACCAGTAAATTGTTTGGGCGCATCCGACTCAGCCGCCGTTATTGCGTAATCCCAGAGACCGTTCAGGTTCTGCCAATCTTTGCGGACCAACTGTGGTCGCGGATACTCCGGATGGACATTCTCCGGGTCCACTTCTTTTGCCCAACGGGTCATCAAGCGTCCCTCAACGGGCTTCCAGTCGGCAACCGTCCCGTCTTGACCAGTTGCTGGGGAACCGAAGATCGACATAAGCATGACTGCAGCGGAGAATGATGGCATGAGTGCAACGGAGAATGAAGTGCGGATCATTGACTGGACCTGGAATGAAGTGATTGGGAAGCTGTGTTGGAGTAGCTGTGTTGGAGTAGCTGTGTTGGAGTAGCTGTGTTGGAGTAGCTGTGCTGGGAATAGCCGTGCTGGGAATAGCCGTGCTGGCCGCAAATCCGTCGTAATCGGCTTAAGCTGCACAATCGGAAAAGTCGACCATACGTAATGATACTCACTTATTCTAGTGCTAGCG
>Ga0115002_10007142_pt1 | contig 12658 bp, 12 predicted proteins | sample ArcticOcean_MG_C_8_FD_89576 | JGI IMG/M metagenome (GOLD analysis project Ga0115002, IMG submission 89576) | Marine microbial communities from western Arctic Ocean - ArcticOcean_MG_CB11_86 | ecosystem: Environmental > Aquatic > Marine > Oceanic | place: Arctic Ocean: Canada Basin | collected...
CGAGCTGCTGGACCTGCAGTTCAAGCGGATCAACTACGTGGCGGAAGTCCAGCAGGACGTGTTCGCCCGCATGATCGCCGAGCGCCAGCGCATCGCCTCAGAGTTCCGGTCTGAAGGACAAGGCGAATCCGCGCGTATCCAGGGTGAACGAGAACGGGATTTGGCGCGTATTCAGTCTGAAGCGTTTCGGTCGGCCGAGGAATTGCGCGGCACCGCTGACGCCGAGGCCACACAGGTGTATGCCGACGCGTATGGCAGCGACGCGTCATTCTATGCGTTCACCAAGTCCTTGGAGACCTACGAGAAGACACTCGGGTCCGACACCTACTTCATTCTAGGGACGGACAGCGAGCTGATGCGGTATCTCGAGGGACCGAGGTAAACGGGCCCGAAAGGTGAGTATGACGGGTGGGGGCGAGGAGTGGCCCCACCCGTCTCGGCTTGCATCGAACAGGGCAGAGGCCAGACCATACGGTCATGCTCGAACTAGTTGTCGTTGTGGGGCTCGTCGTCCTGATCTCCAGCGCGTGCTCCCTTTTCGAGGCCGTCCTCTATTCGCTCCCGCTCGCAGAGATTGACGCGCTCGAGAGCGCCGGGCGACCAAGCGGCGCCATCCTTCGGCGGTTGCGGTCGCACGTCGACCGTCCGATCGCCGCCATTCTCTCGTTGAACACGGTGGCCAACACCGGCGGGGCCGCGCTGGCTGGCGCGATCGCCGGCCGGGTGTTGGGTTCGGTGTCGATCGGCTATTTTTCCGCCGCGTTCACCCTGGCGATCTTGCTGTTTTCGGAGATTATCCCCAAGACGGCAGGTGTGGTGTACGCTCGGCGCCTGGCGGGCCCTGTGGCCAGGCCGATCGAAATCCTCGTCGTCCTCTTCGCGCCTATCATCTGGCTCAGCCGCGGGGTTACCCGACTCATCGCCTCCGGTCAGCGAGCCGAACGCGTCGCCGATGAGGACCTGCTGCTCATGGTGCGACGCGGCTTGCAGTCCGGCGACCTGAAGCCACACGAGGCGGACGTCATCAGCAATGTGCTGTCGCTCGAAGGCAAGACCGCGGCAGAGATCATGACCCCGAGGACTGTCCTGTTCAGGCTTCCCACCAGCACCAGCCTCGCGGACGCCGCCGCCAACGACCAACTCCTGCGCCACAGCCGCGTGCCGGTCTACGACGACGACCCCGACGATGTCGTGGGCATCATCCATCGTCGAGACATCTTGCAGGCCGCCGCGAAAGATCAGTTCGACACAACGCTCGACCAACTGATGCGACCGGTCCATTTCGTGGTCGAAGGGGCCAGACTGGACAAGCTCCTCCGTGCGTTTCTGGAGCAACATCAGCACCTGATGGTGGTGACTGACGAGTTCGGCACGGTCAGCGGCATCGTGACGCTGGAGGATGTGTTGGAGGAGATTCTCGGAGAAGAGATCGTGGACGAATTCGACCACGTCACCGACCTCCGCGCCTTCGCCCGCCAGCAGCGCAGCACCGGTCGTGAGGCCACCGCGTCTAAGCCGGTAGATCGGTGACACAGTCTCGGGGACCGCAACGACATCACCACAAGGACGGTCACCGTATCGCGATGCCCGTGGTGCTCGGGACACATGCGGAGTTACAGGGGAGGGGTCCGAACGTCAGACCCGGCTCGAGATTGGCATAAGGGTGAGGTGGCGCGTGACGCAGACCTACGACGCAATCGTGGTCGACACGGGGCAAGCGGGACCAACCCTGGCGGCATACCTCGCTGGCGCGGGGAAACGCGTCGCCATCGTGGAACGCCACCGCTTCGGCGGCACCTGCGTGAACGTCGGCTGTATTCCGACCAAGGCACTGGTCGCGAGCGCCCGCGCCGCCCATCTCGCCCACCGGGCCGCGGACTACGGCGTCGTGATCAACAGTGAGGTTCGTGTCGACATGGCCCACGTCCGGGCGCGGAAAGACGAGGTCGTACGCCGCTCGAACGAAGGAGTGGAACGCTGGCTCAAAGGCCTCGACAACTACACGGCCCTGGAAGGCCATGGCCGTCTCGAGACGCCTCACCAGGTCCGGGTGGGCGACCAGCTGCTGGAGGCTGAGCAGACCTTCGTGAATGTCTGAGCGCGAGCGTACATACCGCCGCTGCCGGGCCTCGACCAGATCGACTACCTCACGAATTCCGGGTTCATGCGTCTCGACACGCTGCCGGAGCATCTGGTCATCATTGGCGGCAGGTATACCGGACTCGAGTTCGCACAGATGTATCGGCGGTTCGGCAGCCAGGTGACCCTGATCGAAATGGGCAACCGCCTCATTCGGCGGGAGTCCGAAGATGTCTCACTTGCGGCACGGGAGATTCTGGAAGCGGAAGGCGTGACGGTACGTTGAACGCCGAGTGTCTCACGGTCGAGCCGCAGGGCAACCGCATTGAGGTCGGTGTTGCCTGCGCGGAGGGCGGGCCCAACGTCGAGAGATCGCACCTGCTACTGGCGGTCGGCCGGCCAATACCGATGACCTCGGACTGGACGCGGCGGGTCTCGACCACAACGCGCGAGGGCACATCCAGGTGAACGATGCGTTGCAGACGAACGTGCCCGACGTGTGGGCTTGGGCGAATGCAATGGCCGCGGGGCATTCACCCATACCGCGTACAACGACGACGAGATCGTCGCGGCCAACCTGCTGCGCGGCGACCCACGCCGCGTGACGGATCGCATCGACTGCTACGGGCTCTACATCGACCCGCCGCTGGGGCGAATCGGCATGATAGAAGCCCAAGTTCGTGCAACGGGCCGGCCGGCGCTGGTCGCCACCAGACCAATGACGCGCGTCGGTCGCGCGGTCGAGAAAGGCGAAACACAGGGCTTCATGAAAGTCCTTGTCGACGCCGAGACTGAGCAGATCCTCGGCGTCGGCGGCGATGAGGTCGTCCACGGCCTGCTGGATATCATGTGCGCCAAGGCGCCTTACACGGTAATTCAGCTAGCGGTACACATCCACCCGACGGTCTCCTCGCTGATCCCAACGTTGCTGGGGGATCTCAAGCCGCTCGCGGGTGACCTCCGAGCTCAGATGACGGTACGTTCGTAGAGGAACAACAACCCAACCGCAAGGACGTACAACGTCGCGCTAAAAGCCAGGTTGCTGCGCGCAATCGCCCAATTATTGACGCCATAGCGTGTGCCGAGCACCAGGTTCGTCCCGGACATCGGATTCACCGCGCAGCCCAACCCCCACCCCATCGCCATCGTCAGGGCGAGAAAGGTCGGGTCCGGACTCGTCGCCTGGGCCAGCGGCACCGCGACGCTGACCACGACCACCGGGTGAATGCAGAACAGAGACGTCAGTAAGAAGCCGACCAGCAGCACACTCGCGTTGAGCGCATCGAACCGCTGAAACGGCGTCCATCCGTCGGCGGCGGCGAAGGCGGTCACCAGCCCAGCCCCGAGGACGCCGGCGGCCAAAAACAGAGCCAGTTCACCGCCCATCTCCGGGAGGCGCGCGCAGACATAGTCGACACTCGAACGGCGGAGCCGCGGCAGGCCGCCCTGCGCCAGGAGCGCCACCACTACAACCACGGGGGTCAGCGTCGTGATGAGGGTCAGCACCGAGTAGTCCGCCGTCACGCTGTACCCCAGTAGCACGACGGTGGCGAGTACCAACGGCAGCCACAGGTTCTCGAGCTGCACCGGGTACCCGCGAAAGTTGTCGATGTCCTCAACCCGCCCGCTCAGGGCATACCAGCTAAGCAGCGCCAGGGCAGCCAGCGACAGGGGAAAACCGAACAACATCATCACGAGTGGGCTGGAGCCTGGCGTGTAGTCCAGGGCCAACGCGACTCCACCGATGAACGGTGAATAGAACGCAACCACCGTGAACGCGCGACTGAGTAGCTGCCCCTGATTCATCTGTAGCGGGGCCGACCGAGCCAGGCGGTCAGCCATGATAATCAGGGCCGAGATGTTGATCACCGCGCCGAAGGCATGCACGCCCACCATACTCCGCAGGTAGGTCCCGCGACCGCGAGGCAGCTCCGGCTCACCCTCTGTGACGGGCGGATCCAACACGCGCAGGAGCGTAATGGACGCCAGCATCGACAAAATCGCCTGGTTCTGTCCCAGCACGCTGCCGATGTCGAGGGACGCCCCGCGCCACAGACCCCACGCAAGAGCCACGATTCCCATGGCGGACAGCGTCACCGCCTGTATGCGCTGTGGACCACCGAGGCGTGGCCACAGCAACGTCAGGGCGGACCACGCCAGCACGGCGGCCATCACGGCCGGCACGACCGGCCACAGCGTGCTGGCGATGCCGATCACCAGCATGCTCGCGATCAGTGCACCTGCCGTCGTGCGCCGGAGCCTCCCTTGACGGGATGTCGTGGGGACGGTGGGGGTCAGTACACGAACCCCTTGAAGCTCACTCGGAAGAACAGCGAGTAGAAGATTGGCACGACGCCGAGCGTCAACAGAGTGGCAAAGATCAATCTGGAAATTATGGCGATGGCCATCGGCTCATACATCGGCCCACCGCCAAACCAAAGCGGCAACAACCCTGCCACAGTAGTCGCGGTCGTCAAGAGAATCGGCCGAAAGCGGCGTTGGGCCGCCTCCACCACAGCGCGGTCCTCAGACAGGCCGTTCTCCTCGAGATCCGAGGGAAAAATCACATGGTTGAGATTCGCCACCCCACTGACGCGCTCCCCCGCGTCGTTCGTCGCGGGGGGAATCCCCTGCACGTCGGGATCGATGACGAAGACGGCCAGAACCGGTTTCGGGAACACGCCGAGGCGGGCCGTGTAGGTCGAGGCCACCGGCCCCATGGTCAGCATCAGGTCGACATCGGGGTCGCCAAGCAACGTGTCGACGGCGGTGGCGACCGCTGTGAGCGACCAGTCGGCGATGAGGCGCTTGTCCTCTGGGAATCTGATGGTGAAATCGTCACCCATCAGATCCAGAATTTCGCGTTCAAACGTGCCACGAATTTCGGTGTTTCGCTCCCACGGCCCGTCAAGCACCATGCCCACTGTGCAGGGGTCGCACACCATCTGCGCCGAGATCGTTGAGGCGCAGGCGGCCATCATGACCGTGGCCATGGCCACGGCGGCGCCGAGCGATAGCGGCGGGTGCCACGAGCGAGAATCACCGCGACCAGGACCGTTCATCCGCATGACCTCCACCGCGCGGGCGTTGCGCTCCGGCCATTCTAACGGTCGGTAGCCCGGAGCCCCATGGGACCAAGGGCCAACGGGGTCCAAACGGTGACGCACGAGTGGGTGGTGTCCTGCCGTGCTTGGCTTCGGTGTGCACCGAAGTGGACAATCGCCAGCGACAGGGGACAGCATGCCGGAGCGCACGCCTGGCTCCACACACACGGGCGGACGAGTTGAAGCGCCAAAAATCACTACTTCTGAGCACCTGAGACCAAGGAGTGCCATTCCACACACCAGGGCATGAAGGTGGAACACCCTTTGCAGTAACGTAGAGATACCCGCGCCTGGGAGAGGAGAGACCGATGTCTATTCTGAAACGATCCACAACGTGGGCGTGCGTCGCCGCCGCCGCCGCCCTTATGCTGTTTTCGTGGCCGACGGAGGTCGACGCGCAACGACGCGCCGTCCGCCGTGCGCCCCGCTCACGTCCCGTACTGCGCACCAACGCTCGGTACGGACCTGCTCGCGGGTACCGACCCTACGCCTATCGGTCATATCGCTATCGGCCCTACATGTACGGGGTCTACGGCTATGGCGGCTATGGCTACGGGGGGTGGGGTGGATACCCTTACTACGGCGGCTACGGTGGCTACGCGCGTGGCTCGCTACGCCTCCAGGTCAAACCGGAAGCCACCGAGGTCTACGTCGACGGGTACTACGCCGGCATCGTGGACAGCTACGACGGGTTCTTCCAGCGGCTGCATCTGCCGGCCGGTCAGCACGACGTTGAGCTTCGTCTCGAAGGATTCCGCAGTAGCCAGGAACAGATGTACTTAACGGAAGGGTCGACGTATCGCATCGAGCATGACATGGAGCCACTGGGACCGGGCGAGACGACAGCACCGCCGCCGACACCACCGGCGACGCCACCCCAAGCTCCGGGTCAAGCCGCGACGCCGCCATTTGGCGCGGATCCGGGTGCGTCATCAGCACCACGCGACGTCACAGACCTCGGCCGCCTGGCCATCCGGGTGCAACCGGCCGATTCGGTCATTCTGGTTGATGGCGAGGAATGGCGCAGTCCAGACGCCGCCCGGTTGGAGCTCGAACTGGGTCTCGGACAGCATCGCATCGAGGTCAGTCGCGAGGGATATGAACGCTACATCACGGACGTAGGGGTGCGCCCGGGTGAAACGACGACGGTCAATGTGAGCCTCCCGCGCAACGAGGAACAACAGTGATGGCGAGGCGGCTGCAAGCCCGCATTCGACCGCTCGTGCTCGCGGCTCCGGCTGTAGCACAGCCACCCGACGACGCGGGGCGGGCCTTCACAATAGAGGGAATCGACGACGGATGGGTGGTGGCACCAGACTTCCGGTTCACCGAGGTCGACGATGAACTGGCGGCCGCCATCGGTGTCTACGGCGGCTATCAGCTTGACCGCCGGCTCCTGATCGGGGCCGGAGCGTACTGGCTCAAAGGCGGCCGAACCGACCTCAGCTACTTCGGCCCGCTCATCGAATGGTCAACCAAGACGGGTGGCCGTTTCGACGTCTCGATAGGGGCGCTCGTCGGCGTCGGTTCGGCCACCAGATACGCGTTGTTCGGAGACCCGTTCGATACCGAGGTCGACAACATGCGAGACAACGACGCCATCTCGTTTTCGTCCCACGGCGGGCATCGGTTCGGGCGCGGTGCTGGCCCGCGGTTCGGGCGCGGATTCGGGAGCTATTACGACGAATTCGCGGTGGCCGAGCCGCACGTCAGCTTTCTGACGCGTGCCACAGACTGGCTGGGAGTCAACGTCGGTGTCGGCTACAGAGCGACCAACAGCGATTTCGGCGGCGGTGACGGGGGCAGCTTCAGCGTCGGCCTACGATCCGGGCCGTCCTAGTTTGTACCCAGGCTGCAGGGGACGGCGGGGGCCTCCCCGCCGTCCCAAGATACCCACCGGGCCACCATCGGCCGAACTGCTCCACCGCCGCCCACTCCTACCCCGCTGCCTCGCCGCTATTGACCCGCGAGCCAGTCTGGTCCGCGTCACGGTCACCACGGTAAGCTGTCCTGTGCTCTACAGCCGCGTACGCTCCTGCATCCTGCTCGTCGTCGTCTCTGGCGGGCTGGCCTGGTTCTTCGCTCCCGCCGCGCACGCGCAAGTGACCCGGGTCGAGGTTGTCTCCCGAGAAGCGATGCACGAGGGGCAATCGGTTGGCGACGCTGGACCCTACGAGATGCTGCGCGGCCGGGTGCACGGCGAAGTTGATCCCGACGATCCGCGCAACCACATTATTCAGGATATCGAGCGTGCTCCGACCAACGAGCGCGGCAACGTCGAGTATGTCGCGACCTTCTCCCTGGCGAAGCCACGTGACCCCGGCAAGGCGTCCAGGATGCTGGTTTATCAGGTCGTCAATCGAGGCAACGGCGACGTCACGGCGAGTGCCCACGGGCACATCTCGCTCGTGAGCGGGTGGCAAGGCGACCTGGATCCGACGCCGACGACTCAGACGCTGGTTGTCCCCACCGCAACCCACGAAGACGGATCGGCGATCACCGGTCCGGTGCTGGCACGGTTCTTCGACATCGGCGACACCAACACCGCGCCAATTCGACTGAATTCGATGGGGAACGGAGGTCCGTCCGCACCGGCGTCGCTGAACGAAGCGGCAGCCACCCTGACGACGGCGACGTCCGAAACCACGACCGGCGTCAAGGGTGGCGTCTCCACGGTTCCCCGGGCCGCATGGGCTTTTGCCGACTGTCGAACGACACCGTTTCCGGGGGTTCCGGATCCGAAGCGGCTCTGCGTGAAAGGAGGGTTCGATCGCGGTATCTTGTACGAGTTGGTATACACCGCCAAGGATCCGCTGGTGCTCGGCGTCGGCCTGGCGGCGACGCGAGACATCAACGCATTCTTCCGGTACGCAACCGCAGACGCGACCGGCACGCCGAACCCCGTCGCCGGCATGGTGGACCATGCCATCAGCATTGGCAACTCGCAGTCCGGCAACTTCATCAAGACGCTCATACACCTCGGCTTCAACGAAAACCTGGACGGGCGCATCATCTGGGACGGCGTCTTTCCGCGCATCGCCGCTCGGCAGACACCGATCAACTATCGTTTCGCCCAGCCAGGCGGTGCGGGGAGGCTTTATGAGCCCGGCAGCGAACCGGTTGTCTGGTGGGGCCGCTACCAGGACATCGCGCGCAACCGCTCGGCGGCGAGCATGCTGGACCGCTGCTCGGCCACGAACACCTGCCCGAAGGTCTTCGAAGCATTCACCGCCGCCGAGTTCTGGGGACTCCGGATGTCGCCCGGCCTGATCGGGACGGACGCCACCGCGGACATCCCCCTACCGAGCAACGTCCGGCGCTATTACCACCCGGGTACGACCCACGGCGGCGGGCGCGGCGGGTTTCAGGTCGACGCAGGGCCGGCCCGAGGGTGCGCGCTCCCTTCGAACCCCAACCCGGCGGCCGACACGACCCGAGCCCTCACCGAAGCACTGATTGACTGGGTCGCGGCCGGCACCTCGCCGCCGGCCAGCCGATATCCAACACTGGCTGACGGCCTCTTGGTGCCGGCGACGACGGCCGTGCTCGAGTTCCCGAACGTGCCGGGCGCACGCTTCGAGGAGGCCGAGGTGAATCCGGTGCTCGACTACGACTTCGGTCCGGGATTCATAGCGAATGACATGTCCGGTGTGATCGCGCTCGAGCCGCCACGGATCACTCAGGTCATTCCGACCTACGTCCCCCGGGTGAACGAAGATGGGAACGAGACCTCCGGCGTACCCTCCGTGCTCCATCAGGCGCCGCTCGGCACCTATCTTGGCTGGAATCTGACCGCGTCAGGGTTCTTCGCGGGACAGGTATGCGGGTTCCAGGGCGGATACGTCCCGTTCACCAAGACTCGGGCGGACCGACGCAACACCGGAGACCCTCGCCTGTCTGTCGAGGAGCGATACGGCACGCTTGAAGGCTACATGTGCGTCGTCGAGCGCGCGGCCGCCACCGCGGTCAGTGACCGGTTTCTCCTGCAGGCCGATGCCACCCGTCTGGTAGATCAGGCGCGAGACAGCGGGGTCCTTCCCCCGAATTCGGACAGCTCGCCGACCAACCAGGACATCGCCCGCACCGTGTGCGCGCGATGACGCTCCGAGACGACGCCTCATCCACCCTCATCCACGCGGAGCTACACGCTACGCCGCGCCTACAGATACTCTCGGCCTGAGAGGACCATGGCGACCAGCCAAACCAGGCGACCCAGGCACGGAATCGCGAACAGCAGATAGAGCGCACGATGCCCAGGGCCATGGCGGCATAGGGAGAGGCAACGGGCCGACCGGCCAACGCGAGCAATCGCCCACCCGCCCAGGCGGCCACTGGGAGTTTGGCGGCGTACAGGGCCACGGCGAACAAAAGGAGCGCGGCGATACCGATTGGGATTCCGACGATGGTGACCATCGCGACGACGGAGCCAGCCGGAACCATGAGGAAGGCCGCGGAATACAGCGACCATCAGGATGCCGGCCAGCTCCAACCCCGGCATGTCTGGGGCCTGGTGCGGCAACAGCTGGCGCTGGACGTCACGCGCAACGCCGAACTCGCGTTCGAGTGCGTCGCGTTCCCGGAGGACGCTGTACGACGCCTCTATCTGCCGGCGCATCCGGTCGTAGACGCCGAGGGTCACCGCGACCAGCCCCGCGAGCACGGTGTTCCCCGCGAAGATCAGCAGGCCGATTCGAAACTGCGCCAGGAGATACAGCGGCTCGATCAGCACGGCCACAATCGACCCGAACAGAATCCCGGACAACAAGATCAACGAGTCGAGCAGCAGGCGCAGTGCGAATGGCAACCGGGCGAGGAGCGGAAAGACGAGCCGCGTCGACACTTACGCGCTGTAGCCGACGACTTGGGCGAACAGGAGGCTCAGGCGCAGGACCGGGCCGAACTCGACGCCAGCTCCAAACGAGATCCCGACCGCAACTCCGACGCCGACCACAGCCCAGGCCGTCGTCCACCCTACGAGAAACCGCCAGCCCGGTGTCAGGACCGTGTCGGCCGGGGTGGCCACCGGTCGGGCTGGCTTCGTGTGAGGAGATGAGGTCCTCGATGCAACCGCGTTCAGGGTGCCATCGTAGCACTCCGCGGGACGGGACCAGGAGAGCACAAGCGGCTCCACGCAACGTCGTCGGGACTGGCCAAGATACACATCTCGCCGTCTCATACGTTGCCGCGAGCGAGATATTCGGACACGGCTCGCCGGAGGGTCGCGCTCCCCTCTCGACGCCCGAGTCGGGCCCGCCCCCCAAGGGGTCGCGGCTGGCTCGGTCATGCCGCTATACTGCGTTGATCCTAACAACCTCAGAGGTATGTCATGACCGCACGACGCGCTACGTCACTCCTGCTCCTGCTGGCCCTCACCGTCGTCGTCACGCCGGTGTATACGGCCGAAGATCTGCCCCGTGCGGAACCTGACGCCGTTGGCCTGTCAGCCGACCGGCTCGCCCGGCTAACCGATGCCATGCAGGACTACGTCGACGATGGCAAGCTTGCCGGTGGAGTCGTCCTGGTGGCCCGACGCGGTCGAGTGGCCTACCTCAATGCGTTCGGACAGCGAGATGTCGCGTCGGGGTCAGCGATGGGCGAGGACGCCATCTTTCGGATCGCCTCGCAGACCAAGGCAATCGTCAGCACCGGCGTCATGCTGCTGCAGGAGGAAGGCAAACTCCTGATCTCTGACCCGGTTGGTCGCTATCTTCCCGAGTTCGCTTCCACCCAGGTCGCCGTGGCGCGAGAGGACGGTGACTACGACGTGGTCGCCGCGCGTGGCCAGGTCACGATTCGCCAACTGCTGACCCACACGTCGGGGGTCAGCTACGGCAGCGGCCCGGCCAGCGACCGCTGGGAGTCGGCGGGCATCCAAGGTTGGTACTTCGCCGACCGCGACGAGCCAGTGGGCAACACCATCGCACGAGTGGCGGCACTCCCGTTCGACGCCCACCCCGGAGAGCAGTGGATCTACGGTTACAACACCGACATCCTCGGCGCCCTGATTGAAGCGGTGAGCGGGCTGCAGCTCGACGAATTTCTGCAGGCCCGGGTGCTCGGTCCACTCGGGATGGTAGACACCCATTTCTACCTACCCGCCGCGAAACACGACCGCCTCGCTACCGTGTACTCGGCGGCCGACGGCGGCATTGAGCGCGCGCCTGAGCCAGGACACATGGTGGGCCAGGGTGCCTACGTCGACGGGCCGCGCAAGAGCTTCTCTGGCGGCGCGGGACTGCTGTCCACCGCCACCGACTACGCGCGGTTCCTCCAGATGATGCTTAACGGCGGCGAGCTGGAGGGCACGCGGTTATTGAGCCGCAAGACGGTCGAGCTGATGACGACCAACCATCTCACCGACCAACCGTTCCGAGCCGGCCAGGGATTCGGGTTGGGGTTCTCCATCGTCGAGAACGTTGGCGCGCGCGGTCTCCCCGGCTCCCAAGGCGAATTCGGATGGGGCGGGGCCTACCACTCCACCTACTGGGTCGACCCCACCGAGGAGCTCGTGGTTGTGTATCTGACCCAACTGATTCCCGCCGGTGGCCTTGATGACCATGGTCGACTGCGTAGCCTCATCTACCAGGCGATCGTGGACTGAGCGGGCCTGAAGGACGACGCCGCGTAGCATAGACGACCGCACGAGGAGCCCACGTATGGCCACCGTTACCGCCTCATTAAAGAACGGCACCGCCGTCGACATTCGCAGCCGACAGTTTCTCTGGCGCAGCGACGAACCGAAGGCGGCCAAGGGAGCCGACTCGGGACCGACGCCCTACGAGTTCCTGCTGGGAAGTCTGGCGGCCTGCACGGCGATCACACTCCGCCTCTACGCCACACACACGGGCATCCCGCTGACCGGGGTCGTGGTCGAACTCGACTTCGACCGGGTGCATGCCGATGATTGCCTCGATTGCGACGACGACGCGACCGGCGTGATCGAGCAGATCCGGAGCACGGTCACGATGCATGGGGGCCTGAGCGCTGCGCAGCGCGCGCGCTTGACGCAGGTGGCGAACCGCTGTCCGGTGCACAAGACGTTGGATCGCGGCCTACAGATCATCGACAGCGTGAATTTTCCTGACGTGACTGACTAGCAGTCCGGGTCGCCGGCCGCGCGCTACCACTCCTCAAGTTCGAAGCGGATCTCACGCCGACCCGCCGTGGCGCGCAAGTCAGCCATCGAGGCCGGGTTGCCACAGGTCAGCAATACACTGGTCGACGGGTCCACCCGCTCGCGGACATCGCTCACGCGGAGGTGCCGCGGCATGACCGGCCACACGAGACGGGCAAGCGCCAATTCGGCCGCCACCCGCGACACGTCGCTCTTGGCACTCGTCTGTTTGTCTTCTTCCGCCGTAGGCAGACCGTAGATGTGGCGTACCATGTTGCTGGCTCGCCCCTGCCCGATCCGCGGGTCGATCGCCACCTCGGGCGACGGACGGCTGATGGTCGGGAGATACGTAAAATCGAAA
>Ga0115002_10007146_pt1 | contig 12656 bp, 17 predicted proteins | sample ArcticOcean_MG_C_8_FD_89576 | JGI IMG/M metagenome (GOLD analysis project Ga0115002, IMG submission 89576) | Marine microbial communities from western Arctic Ocean - ArcticOcean_MG_CB11_86 | ecosystem: Environmental > Aquatic > Marine > Oceanic | place: Arctic Ocean: Canada Basin | collected...
ACTCGGACAACGCTTAGCCAACCCGTCCTTGTCGTGGACCGCAGGTTCGCTTAGGAATGGCTGCCAATACACTTCCTGCAGAGAAATGTTTCGCTGTGACGATCCACGACAAAATCATCATTGCGCTGCCTAAAGGCCGTGTCCTTGAAGCCGGTATTGAGATGCTCGGCGCGGTCGGCATCCTCCCTGAGCATGCATTCTTCGACAAGGAATCGCGGCAGCTTCGATTCTCGACCAACCGTTCCGACGTTGATCTCATTCGGGTGCGGAGTTTTGACGTCGCGACCTTCGTCGCATTCGGCGCCGCGCATATGGGCATCGTCGGGAGCGACGTTTTGCTTGAGTACGAATATGCGGAGCTCTACGCACCGCTGGATCTTGGCATCGGACGCTGCCGCCTCGTTGTCGCCGAACTGGAAGGGATGGAGGCCATCGACGATCCGAGAAGATGGAGCCACGTGCGCGTTGCGACCAAATACCCAAATCTCACGCGACGCCACTTCGCAACGCGGGGCGTCCAGGCAGAGTGCGTCAAACTCCATGGCGCGATGGAGTTGGCGCCTGCGCTGGGCCTGTGCCGACGTATCGTCGACTTGGTGGAGACGGGATCGACGCTACGGGCAAACGGTTTAGTCGAGGTCGAAACCATCGCGGAGGTTTCCTCGCGCCTGGTGGTCAATCGGGTGGCATTGAAGACGAGGCCCGTTGAGATCGGGGCGCTTGTCGAGAATTTCAATGAGGTGGCCCGTGGCAATACGACTTGATGCCCGCGACGCTGATTTTTCTGCGGCTTTTGCGGCGCTCCTAAACAGTAAGCGAGAAAGCGCCCCTGACGTCGACGCATCGGTCGCCGCGATCATTGCTGATGTCCGTGCGCGAGGCGATCAGGCGCTTGCTGAGTATACGGAGCGGTTCGATAGATTGACGCTGACGCCCGATCGATTTCGTCTATCCGACGAAGAAATAGCTGAGCACGCGGCACACGCATCTTCGGAATCCGTCGCAGCGCTGAAAGAGGCGGAAAAGAGAATCCGTTCATTTCATCAAAAACAACGACCCGAGGACGTGCGATATGTCGACGATGCTGGCGTCGAGTTGGGCACGCGTTGGTCCCCCGTTTCTGCTGCTGGTCTGTATGTTCCGGGTGGGTTGGCGGCATATCCTAGCTCGCTCTTGATGAACGCGATTCCGGCGCTCGTCGCCGGCGTACCCCGCCTCGCCATGACTGCGCCGACACCCGACGGTGTTATTAATCCACTAGTGATGGCGGCTGTCCAAATCCTTGGGATAAGCGAAGTCTATTGTTTGGGTGGTGCCCAGGCGATCGCGGCACTGGCTTTCGGAACGGAGACGGTTACGCCTGTCGATGTCATCGTCGGTCCCGGCAACGCTTACGTCGCCGCAGCAAAACGTCAGGTATTTGGAACCGTCGGAATCGACATGATTGCCGGTCCATCCGAAATTCTGATCGTCGCCGACGGCGCGAACGATCCGTCGTGGATCGCGGCCGACTTGCTGTCTCAAGCAGAGCATGATTCGGCAGCGCAATCGATCCTCATGACCGACGACTCAAACTTCGCGGATCAGGTTTCGGTAGCGGTTGAACAGCAACTCGACCAACTGTCGCGTGGCAAGATAGCCAGTAAGAGTTGGGCGCGACACGGTGCCATCATCATACTGCCCGGTCTCGAAGACGCGCCGGCGCTCGTGGACCGCCTCGCGCCGGAACATCTCGAATTGGCAGTTGCCGACCCAGAGGCGCTGTTTGATCAGATTCACCATGCGGGGGCTGTCTTTCTCGGGCGGCACACGCCGGAAGCAGTTGGCGACTATGTCGCCGGCCCAAATCACGTCTTGCCGACCGCGCGGACCGCGCGTTTCGCATCGGCGCTATCTGTGCTCAATTTTATGAAGCGGACCTCAGTGGTGCGGTGCGATCCGTCAAGTCTGGCACGTGTCGGTCCTGTGGCCGCCACTTTGGCCGACGCAGAAGGTTTGACTGCCCATGCCCATTCGGTTCGCCTGCGTCTGCGTTGAGCTGGTAAAACGGTCGGCAGCCGCGACATGACTGACAGGGATCGCATCTGTGCGGTAACACTCGATGAGCGCACCGTGGCGCGGCGCGGCCCGGATATCGAACGCGAACGTAAGGTCGCGATTTTTGATCTGATAGAGGAAAACGAATTTGCCCTGGAAGGCCGTGAAGACGGGCCCTATGCGCTTCATTTGTCGATTGTCGACAATAGGTTGATGTGCGATATCCGGCGAGAGGACGAATCGCTGGTGGTGGCAGTCGGTCTATCCCTGTCGCCGTTCCGCAAGGTAGTGAAAGATTACTGGCAGATTTGTGAGAGCTACTACGAGGCGGTCAAACATGCCACGCCCTCTCGCATCGAAGCTATCGACATGGCGCGCCGCGGTTTGCACAACGAGGGGTCGGACCTCTTGCGTGAGGGCCTTTTTGGCAAAGTCACCGTGGACGACAACACGGCGCGCAGACTATTCACGCTCCTATGCGTCCTACATCTGCGGTAAGCGATGCCTGTTCTTCCTGGTTCGATTTTGTTCGCGTGCACGATGAATGCTGTGCGGTCGCCGATGGCAGAGGGGCTCATGAAGCACTATTTCGGCAATCGGGTGTATGTCGATTCTGTCGGCGTACGGCCTGCTGGCGTCGACCCATTTGCGATCGGCGTGATGGATGAGATCGGCATAGACATCTCGTGTCACAAACCAAAGTTATTTGATCAACTTGAAGATTCGTCTTTCGATATCGTCGTGTCCCTCTCTCCGGAGGCCCAGCACTCGGCTGTCGAAATGACGCGAACGATGGCATGCGATCTAGAGTTCTGGCACACCTTCGATGCAACCTTTGTTCAGGGTCGTCGCGAGCAGGTCGTCGCGGCATATCGCGAAGTGCGTGATTTCCTCCAGGCGAAAATTATTGAAAGATTTGGCGCGCCTACGGCGGCGACATCCGACTAGAAGCCGGCACAAACACAGGTGAGCCGGCACGCGCCGAACCAATTGTCGGTGCTCAACCAGGTCGTATCTAGCGAGAGAGGCGCGAATCAGCTTGATTTCTAACGATTCGCACGACTTTATGGGGCACCAATTCGGAATGGAGACTTGATGGCTAAAGAAGAAATGCTCGAAATGAATGGCACGGTGGATGAAATCCTTCCCAATGCCATGTTCCGTGTGAAGCTTGAGAACGAACACGAAGTTCTCGCACACACCTCGGGCAAAATGCGCAAGAACCGCATCCGTGTGCTGGCCGGCGATAAGGTCCTGGTCGAGATGACCCCTTACGATCTGACCAAGGGTCGCATAACGTTCCGCTACAAATAGGATCTGCCGTGGTGACCGCGGCAGTGGCCCCGCGTCTGGGACCGGCTTCTACGCTAGTTCTCGCGTCCAGTTCGCCCCGCCGCCTAGATTTGCTAAATCAAATCGGGCTGGTCCCCGATTCTACGATTGCCCCGGAGATCGACGAAACCCTAGTTCGCGGAGAATTACCACGTGGCTTGGCTATTCGTTTGGCGCGCGCCAAAGCGGCGGCGGTCGCGGCCATATCGCCGAATGACTACGTACTGGCGGCAGACACAGTCGTTGCGCGCGGGAGGCGCATACTCCCAAAGGCGAATACCGTCGTAGAGGCCCGTGCTTGCTTGGGTCTGCTATCGGGAACGGCTCATCGGGTCGCCACCGCCGTAGTCGTCCACGCACCGGGCGGTCGCCGCGGCGAGCGATTCACGGAGACTCGCGTTCGGTTCAAAAGGCTGAGCACCTCGGATATTGAAGAATACATTGGGTCGGCGGAATGGCGCGGGAAGGCGGGAGGCTATGCTATTCAGGGCCGCGCTGGTCGCTTCGTCATCGCCATCCATGGCAGCTATACAGCTGTGGTCGGCCTACCGTTATATGAAACCGCAAGTTTGTTGGAGGGGCTGGGGTACCGGCCACAACGCCATGAGTGAAACCATCTTGGTCAATGTTGGGATCGGTGAAGTCCGAATCGCTACCACCGACGAACACGGCCTGTCGCATCTTATGATCGATCGGCAGGGGGCGACTGCAGCAGAAACCGGGGTTGGTGCGATCTACTTGGGCCGAGTGGCTTCCGTGATACCCGGCATGGAGGCAGCCTTCGTCGATATCGGGACCGAGCGCAGCGGTTTTCTCTCAGCCTGGGATGCCCGGCCACACGATTGGGTGGATGAAACCGGACAGCGCCGCGCGCCACCGATCGCCGATCTGGTTCACGAGGGGCAGGCGGTTGTGGTCCAAGCCACGAAGGAGCCGCTCGCTGAAAAGGGGGCGAGGTTGTCGACGCGCGTATCCCTGCCTGGTCGCTATCTGGTCTTCGTGCCGAATGCCGAGGGCGTCTTCATCTCTCGTCGGATCGAAGATGAAAGCGAGCGAGTGCGGCTAACGGACGCGGTGACCAAAATCGCCGAGAAAAGTGACCTCGGGGCGAGCTTCATCGTGCGCACAGCCGCGCAAGGGGCGACGGCAGATGGCCTGGCCGCCGATATTGCGGGCTTGGCGGATCTATGGACCGAGGTGGCCGACGAATCCAAGCACGCCGAGGCGCCAGCGGCGCTCTACGCCGATTTAGGGCCGGTAGAGCGGTTTCTTCGGGATCATATCAACCCGGAGACGACGACGGTTTTGATCGACGACGATGCCATTTGCACGGCGGCCCGGAAATTCGTCACTAATCATCTGCCCGATTTCGAAGGCACAGTTGAACGCTACAAGGATCAAGGCGAAATATTCGACGCGCACGGGTTCGCAGAGCGCATCGATGCGTTGTTGGACCCAAAGGTCGCGCTGCCTTCTGGCGGCCATGTTGTGATTGAGGGGACCGAGGCTTTGACCTCTGTCGACGTCAATTCTGGCCGGTTCACCCAGGCCGGTACGCACAGCGAAACGGCTCTGGCCACGAACCTCGAAGCCGCAACTGTCATTGCGCGACAACTGCGGATTCGTGATATCGGCGGCCTGGTCGTGATCGACTTCATTCATATGGATGACACAGCTCACCAGGAAAAAGTGATCGCAACCCTTCAAGAAGGCTTGGTCAGGGACAAAGCGCCGGTTCGGTTGGGCACCATCTCCGAGTTCGGTTTGCTCGAAATGACGCGCAAGCGAACGCGCGATTCCGTCCACAAGCGTTTCACCGAACTGTGCGCCGTTTGCGATGGGACAACGCGGGTTCCAACCGTGGAGACGATCGCGCTCTCCGTACTATGGCGCTCCGAGCGAGAAGGGCGCGCCGTACGCAGCGACGTCGGTAAACGCTTAGAGCTCCACGCTGCAGTCGAGGTGATCGATTTTCTTGAGGAGGCGGAGCCTCTTCTACTGGCGCTTGAACAGCGCACTGGATGTTCTGTCGAGTTGGTTGCAGCCGAGGATTTCGCTCGGCGAGACTTTGAGGTCCTGAGAATCTGAATGCATCGGTGAGGAGAAGGTGAAGAAAGCACCCAGTCAGGAGAGATGCCCAATCTGCCGAAAGGCGACGGTGGTGGATTACCGACCGTTCTGTTCCAAACGGTGCGCCAACGTTGATCTGGGCCGCTGGTTTGGTGGTACCTACACCATCCCTGCGGAAGAACCGTTGGGCGAGGCTGATCTCGACGCCATCATTTCCAACGACAACGCGCCAGAAATCTAAGTTGTAGGATTGTTGGCCGACCTTGAGCCCTGCTGGACACTCTCATGGGCTTCTTTTATAAGGCGCCTTCCTTGTGTAGCCGTGACCGGCACGATTTGGCCCGCTAAATGTTTGAAGTGTGGCCACTGTGGGCCCAGGTAGCTCAGTTGGTAGAGCAGCGGACTGAAAATCCGCGTGTCGGTGGTTCGAATCCGCCCCTGGGCACCATTTCTTCCTGCCACTCTCCCCTGTCAGTGTAATTCCGGTGTAGTTGTAGACGCCGACGCCCATGGTGAAGTTCGGCGCCTCAAGCCGCCTTCGCGAACTCGCCGCTCATCGCCTGCTGCCAGACATGGGCGTAGACGTTATCGGCAACCAGCTTCTGCTCCTCGGGCGTGAAGGGTCTGGTCCATTGCGCCCTGGGTATGGGGACCGTGCTGATGGGCATAACGTTCGACCATCGCCAGTGTCTTGTGGCCGCTGATCCGCTTGACGGTCGGGAGGTCGACGCCAGCTTGGACAAGGTGAGTGATCGCCGTGTGTCTGAGGGTATGTCGAACGACCTTCTTAGGGTCGAGTCCCGCGGCGACAACGCAACGAACGAAAGCCTTTCGCACATCCTGGGTGTGGCCGGACCGCGAGGCAATCGACGGGAAGAGCCAGGGAGTACCGGGCGGAAGCGCCGCGATAATGTCCACAAGTAGGTCGGCGACCGCTCCGCCTTTTTGGCGAATAGGTTATGCCCGAGCTTCGAGAGTTTAACCCTTTCTAGTTCGATCATCGCGTTAGTTGGATCGACCCGGACTCAGCCGACCTCAAATAGCGCCTCGACCTCGATCGGAATATCGGCGTAGAGCTCGGCGACACCGATGGCCGAACGCACGTGACGACCATTTTCACCGAATACCTCCACCATCAGGTCTGAAAAACCGTGTAATACGCCCGAGGGTGTGTTGAAGCCCGGTGCACAGTTGATGAACCCGACGACGCGCACCACCCGTGTAATAGAATCCAGGGTGCCGAGGTAGTTGCGCAATGTCGAAAGACAACACAGTCCGGTGAGGCGCGCCGCGTCATAGCCTTCGGGAATGGTGAGTTCCCTGCCCAGTTTTCCGGAAACTAACGGAACGTTTCCTTCGCCGAGTGGCCCGTGGCCGCTCATATAGATGTGGTTGCCCGAGCGGAGCGCGCGCACACGATTCGCTTCGTCACGAAAGGGTGGCGGCAACGTAACCCCAAGGTCTTTCAAACGTTGTTCAGCAGTCATTGGTGCACTCCTTAATGATACGCTTCGCCCTTCTATTTGGGCCTAAACGTCTTTTGCGAAGACGAGATAATACCCGTTGAGATCTTTGATGCCGAGTTCACGCAAACCGTAAGGTTGTGTCTCGGGTCCCCACTCGAAGTGAGCTTGACCTTCGAGTTGTTTTGCCAACGCGTCGACGTCATCGACGAAAACGTAGATCAAGCCGCTAAAGGTCGGCTTGGGAAGATCGTCAAGCGCATTTGAAAAGAACCATAGGCTTGCTTCGCCACGGGTGACTTCGGCCCAATAGGTTTCGCCATCTTCTTCGTAGGCCCCCGTTTTCGTGAAGCCAAGCGTTTGAGTATAGAAACGTAACGCGGCGTCGAGGTCGGGTACGTAGAGGCTTGGGGTTACGGGCGATCGGTTCAAAACGGGCCTTTCGAGATCTATCCGCGAACGACGAGCCCGGTGTCGAGGCTGGTCAAAGGTTCGTAGCCATCGTGGGTAATGCGGAGCGTGTCTTCGATGTGCACGCCGCCCCAGCCGTATTCAACATGCGGCATGTCGATGTTGATCACCATATTTTCTTCCAGCGCAAAATCGTCGGCGTCGCTAAATTTTGCCGCGCCAATGGGCATCGGGTTGTCGGTGTGCTCTAGGCCTAGGCTGTGGGGCGACACGTTGAAAAATTCGGGGAAGCCCGCGCCGCGCACTGCGGTGACGACGGTATCGACGATCTGGCTTTTGCGGACGCCCGGCTTGAGAATTTCCAGCGCGGCCCGAAAGCCGGCTTCTAGACCGCGGACGCGCGTTTCGAGCTCTCGGCTTGGCGTGCCAAATACTGCAGAACGACCAAAGTCGGCGAGGTAGAGTTTGTATTCACCGAGGGCGTCGAAATAGAGCGGCTCGTCTCGGACCACTCTTTCGTGGGGCAGTCCGCCGAGATAAGTGTTCATATACCGCGCGCGGCCACCGAGACGGGCAATTTCGGTTGCATAGACGATGTTGAGCTCGGGCCAGGTCGCGCCTTCGTACATGGCGTCGATTGCCGTTAGGCACGCAGTTTCGTTCATACGCGCGCCCTCGCGCATAATGGCGATTTCCGCAGTCGTCTTCACGATGCGGATCTCGCGTAAGACGTTGACCGCGTCGACCGGTTCGAGTGCACCGAGACCCACTTCCGCCAGCCAATGGGTCAAACGCAGGTCGTCGGTGCCGACGCGCCCGGACACGAGGCCAGCTTCTTTCATGGCGCGGCGTAAGGCCCAAACTGGTGTTGCAGCGACCTTTGGGCGGAAGACATCGCGGCGCTGCGACCATGTTTCGGCAAGCGGTGACAACGTTGCGTCCTTGCGGGTTGGCCAGCCGACATAGGGCGCTGCGCGGGGTTCGTCAGGCGCGTTCGAGACGCTATCGTCACCGGCCTGCCGACCCGAGTAGTCGGAATACGCGATGATGTTCTCGACCCACGTCGGGGCGGCGACATCAAGCCGTTGCAAGGAGATTGCGGGAATGACGAGCGTCGGTGGTGCTGCTGGGTCTCGCGGCAGGACTGCGAAGGCCGCGAACGGCCACCCGCCTTCACTGAGGCTCTCCCAGTAGTCACTCAGGTAGTAGACGTTGTGTTTCTCACGAACCACCAGCCCCTTGAGACCATGGCTATCCATGACCGCATTGGCGCGATCGCGGTTTAGCAACATGTCTATCCTCCCCAGTTGCTCCGGAGGATAGCATGTTGGCTATTTAGTGAACGCTAGACGAAGTGTTTGGTGAGTGGCTCCCAATACATTTTGCGCCAACCGCCCTCAAGCATGTTATGCCCTTCTCCCGGGTAGCCGGTGTGGTCGACACCACCTTTGTGTTATTGCCATCTGCCTGCGGTTCGAAGCGGACGACCAAATAGAGGCCGTTCTCCCAGTTGCCAGCACGCCAGGCCTGTACAACGCGTTTACTGGGAACAAGTTTGATGTTGCGAGCCGCAATCTGTCCGCCGAATAATGAGATCTCGCCGCTAGCACCATTCTCAACCTTCGAGGGCGCGCCGGTTTCGGTCTAGTAACGGCTCACTTCAGCTGTCCAGCACGTTTATGCTGCCTCGTCTTTATTCCGTCGGGCTTTGGCCCCCAGTGCGTCGTACGTCGCGTATTTGTACATTTCGCCCAAGGTTGGGTAATTGAAACAGGTCTGAATGTAGAGGTCAGCTGTAGCGCCCGACAGCAGACCCAGCAGGCCAGTGTGGATCAGCTCGCTGGCGTTATCTCCGATAATCTGGATACCGAGCAACTTCATGTCATCAGCAGCGAACAGGAGTTTGACGAAACCGTCGTCGTCACCAATGATTTGCCCTCGGGCGTTGGCGTCGTAACTAGCGCGGCCGACGACATAGTCGACACCCTTCTCCTTCAACGACATCTCGGTCTCTCCAGCCATGGAGCACTCAGGGATCGTGTAAATTCCATAGGGCAGAATGGGGGCCAATGCCGTTTTGTATTGGAGGTCAAATGCATGGACCATCGCAATGCGGGCTTGTTCCATCGATGTTGAGGCGAGGGCTGGAAACCCGATGACATCGCCGACTGCGTAGACATGCGGCAATTCGGTTTGATAGGCGCCGTTGACATTGAGGTTGCCACGCCCGCCGACCTCAATGCCGATGCCCGACAGGTTGAGGCGATCTGTGGCGCCGGAACGGCCCGTTGCAGCAAGAATGTTCTGCACGTTCGCGACGTCGCCGGATTTAAAATTGACTTGGAACCCTTCTGGCACGGTGTCGACAGTCTCAATCATGTCGGACAGGCGCACGTGGATGCCTAACTTCTTCATCGCCGCAGCGAGTGCCTCAGAGATATCGGAATCAAGAAAGGTCAGCAACCGGTCTCGGCCCTCGACGAGCGTCACCTCAATTCCGAGTGCGGCGAACATGCAGGCGTATTCGCAACCGATGACACCACCGCCTGCCACCAGCATCGATCGTGGCAGGTCGTTGATTGTTAAGATGGTGTCTGAATCGTAGACCCGCTGATCGTGAAACGGCAGGTTGTCAGGGTGGTGGGGGTAGGAACCGGTCGCGATGAGAATGACATCGCCGTGCAGGTGAACGGGTGGCGAATGCTCAGGCTTTACTTCCACGGTGTGCGCATCAACAAACGATGCACAGCCGTCATATAGGTCAACCTCGTGGCGTTTGAGGTTTTCGGCGATCCGCTGATGTTCGCTTTGTACAACAAGGCGTTCTCGGTAGAGGAAGTCTCGCGCGGTGACTCGGTCCTTAAGGCTGATCTCCATCCCGTAGAGCCCGCGTTGTTTGAAGCCCGACAAATAGAGTGCGGTTTCGCGCAAAGTTTTAGATGGAAGCGTGCCAGTGTTGGCCGCGGCGCCGCCAAGCACCGTCTCTTTTTCGATCAGCGCAACACTTTTGCCGAAATAGGCGGCTTGTGCCGCGCCCTTCTCGCCCGCGGGGCCCGACCCGATGACGACGAGATCGTAATGTTTCGTATCCATTGACCTTCTCCTCGAGCCCGAAAGAATGTTTCGCAGCCTAGCGCGGATACGAGGCCCGAGTAAGGTCGATGCGCTTGCCTTTCTACGAATGGCAGTGTTCCCTCGCGCACAATGAGTCCGCCTGTGCCCTTATCTCTGCCATCGACGTGGCGTCGCGACCTTGTGCGCGGCGCGCTCCTCATCTTGCCTGTTCTGCCCGCTTATTCCGCGATCTCGGTGGCGTTCGGGGTCCTCGCCGTAGATCTCGGCATGTCGCCGTGGCTCGCTGTAATGATGTCTGCAGTCGTGTTTGCCGGTACCGCGCAGTTCGCGGTACTTCCGATGATCGTCGTGGGACTTCCAATCGCGGCAGTTGTTGCCACGGCGGCGGTCGTTTGCGCGCGGTTCTTCGCAATGTCAGCGGCTCTAGCACCTTATTTACGCTATTTGTCGCGGTGGGAGCGCTTGAGTTACGGCGCTCATATCACCAGCTCTAATTTTGCAATACATGTCTCGACATTGCCGCAGAGGGATGTGCCAAAAGTTGAGCTCTTCACAACCAATATCGTTGGTTACGTCGTGTGGGTCGGGGCCACAGTGGTTGGCGCGTTTGTAGGCGAGTGGGTCGGGGACCTAGATGCTTTCGGGACTGATTTCGCGATGCCGGCAATGTTCGTGGGATTGTTGGTCCCTCTCATTCGAAGTCGAAGCCAAGCGACGGCGGCCGCTGTCGCGGGCGTGACGACGATCATCGCGTACATGATCGGCGCGTCGCACTGGACAATTCTTTTAGCTGCTGGCGCCGGATGTGCTGCCGGTTGGAGCGTGCAGACGTGGACCAGGCGACCAGTTTCCTAACCATCGTCGCTACGGGTGCGGTGGTGCTGGTCATTCGTTCCGCCCCGCTACTTTTGCTTGGCGCACGAAGATTGCCGCGGCACGTTGAAAATGCATTGCACTATTTGCCGGCAGCCGCGCTGAGCGCCTTAGTGGTTCAGATGATGGTGGTCAAAGATGGGACACTGGGTTTCTCACCTCAAGACGTCACTTGGTGGGCGCTGCTTCCGACAATTCTCGTTGCGATCCTGACCCGCAATATCTTCATCACCGTTGTTGTCGGGATGGGCTTGGTTGCTGGCGCTCGGTTGATCACGGCGTAGCGCGTTCTGGCTTGCCATGATGCCCTGCAGCGTGTTCAGTCACGCCGCATGAGCCAAGGGCCTGAATTATCTCAAAAGGTAAGCGGTTTGCGCGATGTTGTGCGTGGCATCGGGGTCATCTCTCCGGTCCTTTTGGTTTACGTGGCGATCGGCATGGCGTACGGCGTGCTCGCCGTCGACAACGGCATCACGCCGTGGTTGGCGGTCCTCATGTCGGCTTTGGTTTACGCCGGCACCGCGCAGCTCGTGGGCGTGCAAATGATCGCGCTGAGTCTGCCACCCTTGTCCATCATTGTTATGGCCGCTGTCATTAACGCAAGGTTCTTCGTGATGGCATCGGCGCTCGTGCCGTATCTTCGACAGCTTAAATGGTGGGAGCGTACGCTCTATGCCACCCAGCTGACCGACGCGACGTTTGCGCTGCATATTGCACGACTGCCAAAGACTGACGCGAGCAAGACCGAGGTCTTCACGACCAATGTTGTCGGGCATTTGGTGTGGGTTGGCGCAACGATCGCTGGTGTTGTAGTAGGACAGACCGCTAACAATCTCGACGCGTTCGCGATTGATTTTGCGATGCCTGCAATGTTTATAGGCTTGTTGGTGCCGCTCATACGCAGTCGTAGCCAGATCCTCGTTGCTTTGGGTGCCGCAGTGGCCACGGTCTGTTTTCAAGCGGTCGGCGCCTCGTTTTGGGCCATTCTGATTGCGACGCTAGTTGGTCTTCTTATTGGTTGGGGGGCGGACCGATGGACGAAATAACAATCCTTCTCACCATTCTCGGCATGAGTGCGGTCACTCTCTTGATAAAGGCGGCGCCGCTTGCGATTCTCGGGAGCAGGAAACTCCCCCGGGTCGTCGAGGATGGGCTCAAGCATCTACCGGTGGCCGTTCTGTCCGGGATGGTCGTGCAACTGGTCATGGTCAAGAACGGCGCGCTTAGCTTCTCTATTGATGATGTCACAATCTGGGCGGCGCTACCGACGCTTGCTGCCGCTGCGTTGACCCGCAATCTCTTCGTGACCATCGCGGTCGGGATGGGGTTTGTCGTGGTGGTGCGGCTGATTGGGGGCTAGCGAACTTCGGTTGCCTTGGCAAAGAGCTGGCTGGG
>Ga0115002_10007147_pt1 | contig 12654 bp, 11 predicted proteins | sample ArcticOcean_MG_C_8_FD_89576 | JGI IMG/M metagenome (GOLD analysis project Ga0115002, IMG submission 89576) | Marine microbial communities from western Arctic Ocean - ArcticOcean_MG_CB11_86 | ecosystem: Environmental > Aquatic > Marine > Oceanic | place: Arctic Ocean: Canada Basin | collected...
CGTAATTTGGGAGATATGGATCAGAGCGTACTCATCGATATTCTCATCGACGATGCCCGGGCCCTGGATATTGCTCGACATGCGAACAGTGACATCGACCGGGCCGGCGATGAAACTTTCCTACGCCCCCTCTCGCCCCAGAAGCCAGTCCAACGAAATGCCAAGGGCCTCGGCGATACGTAGGAGCTTTCCAGCGCGGGGGTCGTTCTCCCCTTCCTCATAACGAGCGGGGTTCGCCCAACTCGTCCCCGAGGCGCGGGTAAGTTGGTTGCGGTTCCAGCCGCGTCGGGAGCGGGCACGGACAATTCGAGACCCCGATTTTTGAAATTGTGCAGATTTGGCCATTGATATAGTCTGGCTTTCCCAAATCCCCCCGGAACTCCGGCGCACATCAGAAGAAGGAATATTCAAATCTGTTGACTCGTAAAATCCAGTATTTTGGGCGAGGGGCGAAAAGGGGGCGACAGTGGAGTTTCTTCCTGAAATTCCGGCATAAGACACAAAAAATGCCCTCCCTTAGGGATGCACCATATATCGGAATTTCCCAGATCTCGAAAAGCGCGACGGTGCGGACAACAAGGACGGGCCTTATTGAGTCGATTAAAGTAGCGCATGCTCTAGTTGGTCATCAACTCGACTGCGGCGAGAGATGACATTTACCACCAGCGGCTATTCTGACTACACTCTACTTATGAAAAATTTCAATACACCACCAATTTTGTCCCGGAAAAATTCCGGTGAGCCTTCGATTTTCGACCCGAAAAACCTGATACGTGAAGCGCGGCGGCAACTTAGCATTCCCGAGGGGAATATACCTGAGATATGTCTCCTTGATCCCGATGGGGATATTTTGCGCCATTTAAAGAAAACGGGTGAGGCCACCCTGAACGAAAATTGGGCATGCTATCACTCAGAACTCTATAATTTCTTTCTCGGGGGATTCAGCTATGGCATCGTCGGATGTGCGGTAGGCGCTTCATATGCCGTTCTCATTGCCGAAGAAATGTTCGCCTCAAATTGCCGCCTCGTCATTAGTATGACCTCATCAGGGCAAATACTTCCCATCAGAAACCCACCCTATTTTGTTTTGATTGAAAAATCGTTGCGTGACGAGGGCACGAGCTACCACTATCTTCCAGCCTCGGAATACTCCGAAATTCCTGAAGACTTACTGCCCATTCTGGAGTGCGCCTTCTCAGAAATCCCCGACACCGTTGAGCGCGGGGCCACATGGACCACGGACGCCCCTTTTCGTGAGACGGAAACCGCCATCGCACACTGCCGGCGCGTCGGAATACTAGCTGTCGAGATGGAGGCTGCCGCCCTGTACGCTTTTTCTAAAGCCAGAAATAAGCCGGTCCTCTGTTTCGCACACGTTACTAATCAAATGGGTAACGTTGAAGGGGATTTCGAGAAAGGATTTGAGATGGGCAGCCTCAGCGCCTTGCGCGTCATCGAAGCCGCTGCCCAAGCGTGGCTAAACGGCAACGGCTAAACCAAAAAAAAGGCGCCCCCTTGAGGGAGCGCCTGAACACAAGTTTCTCCTGATTCTTGAAAATCCTTAGTTCTCGAAAATCGCGACGGCGCGAACGGGCGAGCCGGTACCACCACGCCATTTCATTGGAAAACAGACGAAGCGGAAGGGGCCTTTCCCGAGGATGGACTCGAGGTTACACAAGCTTTCAAGGTGGGTGATCCCTTTATCGAGGCAGGCCTTGTGAACGAGGGAGTTCACGTCTCCCGCCGGTCCGGGGCGCATCGAGTCGATACCGAAATGGACAACGCCCTGGTCGGCCAGCCACTCGGTGGCGGCGACATTCACGCCCGGATTATCGGTATTGTATGCCGGAGTCGGAAAAGTACGCTCGTGGTGACCAGTACACAGAAGAATAGTGCCCCCCTTCTGGACAGGGTACCCGGATTTCTCGATCGCGGCAGCCAGGTCGTCGCTCGTGATTTCGGCCTTGGGCATGATGTTGCGAAGGTCGATACAGGTGCCCATGACATAGCAGTTCTCAAGCGGGTATTCGTTGATCGGGGTGGCGTCGGGCCCGAAGTGGCGCGGGGCGTCGAGGTGGGTGCCCCCGTGGTCGGGCATGGTGAAATACTGGACACTGTTACCGTGGACGTTGCCCGAGTCGGCAAAGGCTTCTGCGTGACTTTTCCAAACGCCATGGATGATGGACGGCTGGCCAGGGTATTGGGGTGTCCGGTGATAAAGCTCGCGGCTCAGATCGACGATAGTGGGCATGACTTATCTCCTGTTGAGCCTCGCACGATTCGGCGGGCCTGTTATAATTACGGGTGCGCTCGGGTAGACCGTGGGCAGCGCCCGGATTTACGATAAAGGTGATAACCCTGTCTACCCTAGCTAAGGGCTGCGGTAAAGACGGTGGGGCCATATTTCGCGGCTAGGGCTGAACGACCTGACACTCTTCGCAGTTAATGTTGACGAATTACCTGTGACGTTATGCGAGGTCCGAGACGAGGGAAGAACACCCCTAGCGATGTCGTCGGCGGTGACGAAGCGGCCAAAAAGGATACCCGCAAGATGCTCGGCCTTGACTTCATCGACGCTCTTGCCATTCAATTCGGAAACCCGTCGCGCCTGACGCTCCATCCGGGGAGTGGCCGTGACACCCGGGTTGACCATGTTGACGGATGCCATCGGGCGCCACTCGCTTGAGGAGTTGGTGTTTGAAAGCGGCGAGCTCGGTGTTGGGGGATACGGTCTAAGCCATGAAAGAACGAAGTATGGGCATGGCTCAACCCCGAGGGGAAGACGAAGTTGCCCCCGCCGCCACAGAATCGAGATTCTTCTCATTGCGCGCCACGAGGACAACAGATGCCCCTGCCTGCGCGATCTACTCGTCGCGGGCGCTTGACCCGATACCCTGGCTTCCCCCGGTGATGAGGGCGCATTTGCCACTCAAGTCGATGGAGATCATCTCTCCCTCCTATTTTCAGTGTGGCCAATCCACACTAGATATTTTTTTGGGCGCGAGCCCGGCGGCACCCCATGCGAAATTCCTCATTGAAATTCAGGACACAAAGATAGGGCCGCCACCGCAGGGGCACAATAGGAGAGAACTCATCGCCCGGCGATGTGGCGATTTTGCTCACAATACCGGCGGGGGCAGTTATCAACCAGAGAGATACCGGACCGGATTCACCCGAAGGAAATTGTCGCTCGCCTAAAAGAAGTATCTCCGATCCTTCATGTCGGGATACATGTGCGCCACCCATTTTTCGTAGCCGTTGAAGAGTTGGGTTGGCCGGCGCTTATCGGTGCCCAACATGCGCTCCGTCTTTTGGGACCAGCGGGGATGGTCGAAGGCCGGGTTGATGTTTGCCCAGAAGCCATACTCGCTGGGCGCGGCGCGCTCCCAGAAGGTTTGGGGGCGCTTATCGGTAAACTCAATCGAAACGAGGGACTTGCCATTCTTGAAGCCGTACTTCCAGGGAAGCACGAGGCGCAGCGGCGCGCCGTGCTGGTGCGGCAGGGGCTTGCCGTAGATGCCCGTGGCGAGCATCGCCATATCGTTCATCCCCTCTTCGATGGTAAGCGCCTCGGTGTAGGGCCACGAATACCACACTCGCAGCTGACCTAGAGCGACCTTAGGGTTGTAGAATGTCTTGAAGACGATGTACTTGGCACTGCTCTTGGGCTCGACCGCTTTAATGAGATCCCGGATTAAAAAGCCCGTCCAGGGCACCGCCATTGCCCAGGCCTCGACGCAACGGAAGCGTAGGAGGCGCTCCTGAAGCGGCATCGCGCGAATCAGGGAGTCGATATCGTATGTCTTGGGCTTGTTCACCAGGCCGCCCACCTTCACTTGCCAGGGGCGCAGAGAGAGGCGCTTGGAAAGCCAGTAGATGCCCTTCGTCGTTCCGAACTCATAGAAATTATTGTAGGTCGAGGCGACCTGCTCCTTGGTCACAGGACGGTCGAGCTCGAAATCCGGGTTACGCTTGGCGGGATAGAGATCGAGGGTCTTGTCCTTTTGTGGCGCGGCGGCAAGCACCTCGCTGGCCACGCCCACAGCGCCTGCGGCGATGGCGCCTGCGGCCCCCAGCATAAACTTTCTCCTGTTCATGAACACTGACTCGGGAGTAGCCTCCCGCTCGGGCATGGCCCATTCCGGTTTTTTGATGAAGTTCATGGATTCTCCTTACTATTCAGTACGACAGACACGAGGTGCACCGCCGCAGGTGAGAATTTAAATTCAGGATTGATGCATCCATAATCTGTAAAACTCCCTCACATATGATAATGTTCGCAGACAGATCTGAGATCAACCACTTTCATTGAATCTTTACATTCCGGCGGCGGCCCCTAATTCACTGCACTCTGGGTAGTCCGCACACCAGTCAACAAAGTACTGGAGGAATCATGTCGGACACGCGTTTCCCGGTTGATCGGCTGGAGAATTTCATCATCTCAGCAGTGGAGACCCAGGGGGTTCCCGTCGAACACGCCATAATCTTCGCCCGTCGCATGATCGAGGCCGACCTGCGCGGCATGCACGGACACGGGCTCATGCGCCTTGCCCCCTACAGCCGACGCATCTCAGAGGGGGGCTACAACCTCCGGCCCGAGATCCGCAGCCTTCGCGAAACCCCGGTGAGCGCCCTAGTGAACGGCGACAACGGCCTCGGCCAAGTCGTCATGACCTACGCCGCCGAACTCGCCATCAAGAAGGCAAAAGAAACCGGTCTCGCATGGATCGGTATCCAGCGGGGCAACCACTCGGGCGCAGGCGGAGTCTACGCCGCCCTCACCCTGCCTCACGACATGGTAGGCATGTACATGGCGGTGGCCAACGCCAACCACATGCCCCCCTGGGGCGGTATCGACATGCTCCTGAGCACCAACCCCATGGCCTTTGCGATTCCCACAGGCGAGGAGCCCCCATTCGTCCTCGACATGGCAACCACAGTAGCCTCTTACGGCAAGGTGAAGGTTTATGCCCAGAGCGGAACGCCTATGCCCGAGGGCTGGATGATGGACAAGAACGGCAAGCCCGTCACCGACGCCACGAAGGCGCACGAAGGCTTCCTGCTTCCCATCGGGGGCCATAAGGGCTATGGCCTCAACTTGGTCATCGGCATGCTCGCCGGAATCATGAACGGCGCCGCCTTCGGGAGTGACGTCATCGATTTCAACGAGGACTACCACTCGCCCACCAACACAGGCCAAGTGTTCTTCGCCATGCGCCCCGACCTGTTCCGCGATCTTGACGATTTCAAGGCCGAGATGGACAAGAAGATCCGCGAAATCAAAAGCTCGACCCCTATTAAGGGCGGCAACATCCGCATCCCCGGAGAGGGAGCCATCGAGCGTGAACGCGACATGCGCGAAAATGGGGTCCCTGTTACCGCGCCCGTCCTAAAATCCATACAGGAGCTAGCAGCGAAGCTCAGCCTCAAGGATCAACTCGGCTGACCCGAGCCATTGAAACAAAACTGCCCCCGAGGCATATCCTCTGGGGGCAGTTTTGTTTTACGTTTTTCAACTTTCTAGAAATACACTTCACCCGGTTCAACGGGCGGGGTCCACTCGTAATCACCAAACGGTCCATCCTCGCCTTTTTCGATGTGGGTGGTTCGATCATGCCCCGCAGGCAGCCCGCTCCCCTCTAAGAATTCGCGATTTAGCCAATCGAAGCGACCAGTAGCTCCCCATACTCACCCCAAACAGATAGATGTGGGAAGGGTCCACCTCCTCGCGCCCGAGCAGGTAGTCGATCACCACCGCAGTGGACAGCCGGAAAGGGCCGGGGCTGATTAGCTGGTTCCGATGAGCACGCCGCCCAGGACGATAAGCGCCCCGCCCATGACCATGAACTGCGTGATTTTCTCCATCCCGCGGAGCAGGAATACCGATAAAATCATGACGAAAAGCGGTTGGGAGGCGACAATCGGAGCAACGACGACAACCCTGCCCACATCAAGGGCATGGAAGAGCGAGATATGGGCGCAGACTGTCGATATTCCGAGCAACACGAATAGCACGAGCCCCCGTCCTGATACAGAGGAGATGGACTTTTTTTCAAACCGCCCCCAGACAACGCCCATCACGATGGTCGAGGTCAGGGCCATGACGAGGATGGCCAGGGACTTGTAGGGAATGTCCGGAGATGCATACCGGATAATGAGATCCCGGAAAGCGAAGGTCATGGTCGCGGTAAGAGTTAAAAGTATTCCGCTTAGAGCCCAGGACCGCATCTCCCCTTCGCGGATCGAGAGAATCGCCACGCCCATGATGATGAGACCCGTTCCCGCGGCCACCTGAAAGGAGAGCGATTCGCCCAGCAAAAGGATGGCGAGCGAGCTTGAGAACAGCGGCCCCACACCCCGGAGCAGCGCCGACGGCGAGGCGCCGATGCGCTGGATACCCGCGTAATGAAGCGAACGCGCAACACCAGGTATGATTACCCCGATGCCGACGAACCAGAAAAGGCTCGGGTTTTCAAACTCTCGAACCGGCACAGTGAGCAGCGACCAAGGCAACATAATAGCTGCGACGGTGGACGAACTGATGAGCCCACCCAAAATCGGAGGGACATCCTCGGCAGCTAATCGCGAGAGAATATAGGTCAGGGAGTAGAAAAACGCCGATAAGACCGCCAGCGAGACTTCGAGCACAGATTCTCCTGCACCATAAAAAAAATGCGCCCCGCCGCTCCGCCGAGGCGCATTTTCATGATACGCGAACTCCTAGTCCTGCTCGATCAGTTCCTCGCAGTACGGTGCGCGGGTCATGTAGACCGGGTCGCCGTCGGTGACAAGTATGTGGTCCTCGATGCGGACCCCCGCACCACCTGGAATACCGGGCACAAAGATCAGCGGCTCGATGGCGAACGTCATGCCGGGCTTGAACTCGACGCTCTCGGCCCCGGGCATCACCTCGCCCACATAGGGCGGCTCATTCGGCGAGATACCGCAGCCGTGGCCGATGAAGAGTTTGATGAAGTTCTCCTCAAGCCCCGCCGATCGGGCCACTTCCAAAAACTCGGCTGCCGAGTCATCGTTCGTGTAGCCGGGGCGCATCTTTTCGATGCCTTTCTTCAGGGCCTTGTAGACGGTCGTATAGACCTTTATTTGCATCGGATGGGGCGGGCCGCCCGCAATCTTGGCCCGGCCGCAGTCGCCGAAATAGCCGTTCCAGCAAGCTCCGATGTCGATAAATACGATGTCACCGTTGCGGATAATCTTGTCGGTAGGAAAGCGCGTCGGGGGGGCCATGTGCTCACCCGAGGCGACGAAGGGCGAGGCCAGGTGGCCGAACTCGCCGCCGTGGGTGAAGAGAGTCTTCATGGCCTCGGCGGCCACATCATACTCCCTGACACCGGGCACCGCCGTGTTGAGGGCGGTTATCGTCACTGCATCAGCGATGGCGCAGGCTTGATGGAGGCAGGCCACTTCGTCCGGGGTTTTCTGGACCCGGCTCATGTACATGAACATCTCTCCGTCCACAAAGGTGGCATCAGGAAGATATTTATCAAGGGCGGCGCGCTGCATGAAGGTGTGGCCGTCGAGGCCAATGGTACCGCTCGCGACGCCCCAGTCCTTCATCCGTTTGGCAATGTCGTCGCGGACGGTGCTCTCGACGAGGCCTGGCTCCTCAAGTATGCCAATGGGAACATAGTCGTCAATCCATGGCATGCATTCCTTGATGCGGTGCGCCTCTCCCGAGGAGGCCAGCAGCGTAGGGTTGCCCTCTTGATGGAGGAGGACGCCGTAGGTCGTCGATGAGCGGTACTGGATCATGATGACGCGCGCGCTTGTCAGGTAACGGACGTTTTCATCCTTCCATAAGATGAGGGCGTCGATGCCGGCCTCCTTCATCGCGGCCTGGGTCTTGGCGACCCGCTCCTTGCGCATGCGGTCCATGTCGATGCGGTGCTCCCAATCGACCATCATCGATCCGCGCGCCCATGTGGGGTAATCCGTCATTCGAGTTCTCCTCTTTTTTGGGTACGATGAATATTCATGCTAGACTCTCGACATACAGGGCCGAGAATCTTACGGTTGATTCTGGATGTGATTACGGGCGCGAAATTAGCATCCCGATTCTAGGCTGTCAACAAATCGGGCTCGCACCCGAAGGCCGGGAGCCCTACAATAGGAGTTCTTTTCGCCCGAGGGAAAAGCGCGATGGGCAGACAGCAGGACACCCCTGACTTCAAGCGATCTAGCCGGATACACCAGGCTCGTATTGAACCGACGGTCGGGGAGCGCGAACTTACCCGAAAGCTAATAGCCGCCGACGGGGCAGGAACGCGCGAAGCCTACGGGCAAAAACTCTTAAGCGCGATGTGCATCCGACTGAGAATTACCCCGGTCCGCCTGCATGTCTTGGACAAGAACCAACCGCACAAGAAATCGGGCGGGCGGCTTGCCTACAAGGAATACGGGGCCTATTACCTTGAAGATCAGGTCATCCAAATAGCGAATCTGACGGCGGTGCGCGGAAAGGTGGTGGCGGGCAAGACGTTTTTCGATACACTGATCCACGAGTTCATGCACCACTTCGACAGAAAGTTCCTCAAAATTGCCTCGACCCCGCACAGCCCGGGGTTCTACAACCGGATCGACAATCTGAAGCAAAAACTGCTCGGCAAAGGGCCCGATTCGCCTGAAGGCGATGGGGGCGGAAAATGGGAGCCGCCGCCCAAGGGGCTCATGGCTGCGGTCGAGGAGGCCGCCCAGCGAGCCCGCGTGGCGTGTCAGATGCCCGAGAGCAGAGAGCGGCCCGGCGTGCCTGCAGTGGGAGCCAGGGTGCCCAGATGGCAGCCCGGCTTGGTGAAAGGGCTGTTTTCTCACCCCGAGGCTGCGGGGCCACGTTTGAGCGAAATCAAGACCTCTGGCGATGCCAATGGCACTAGCGCTACCGATGAGCCCAGGGCATCCCAGCCCCGGCACGAGGAGGAGACCGCCCCGGACCAGCTATCCCTTGGCTTTGAGGACTGATTGGGGGCCACCCGAGGCGGCTTGATGGTACAGGGCGGGGATATCTCGATCACACCCCTTTAGTGCAATATGTCGCACATACATTTAACGCATTCATTTATAATAAGTTGCAACTTAAATCTAGCTAAATACATGAGAATATCTTATGTGCTGCATTGATATTCGGCCCCGTTTCAAATCTCTAGCCCGATTGAGAGCAATCATTTTTTTAGCCAGTCCAGCCCAGAATCGGCTCGCCGTCGTGGATGAGTTCACGCGGAAGTGTTTGTCGATTGATGTGGGCAGAAAACTCAAGTCCGAGGATGTGCTGGCCCGCCTGACCGAGCTGTTTGTGCAAAGGGGGCTTCCTGAGCACATTCACTCGGATAACGGTCCTGAGTTCACATCAAAACGCGAGAGAAACTGGCTCTCGAACCTTGGTGTGCAGAGGCTCTTCATCGAACCAGGGAGCCCCTGGGAGAATGGGTATGTCTAATCTTTTAACGGGCGGATGCGGGATGAACTCTTGGATTAGGAGAGGTTCGATACGCTACAGGAAGCAAAGGTGCTGGTGGTGAAGCGCTGGCGGTATATCTACAACAGGATCAGGCCGCACAGCTCACTGGGCTACCGCCCCCCAGCTCCTGAAACGAAAGAACCATGGCCTCCGGGCTTCGCTCAGCTTCGCCCTTCGTCCATGGTTCCAGAATCTTCGTAACTAGGGGTACCACTATTGGGGGGAGGTCATGTTCCTCCCGGAAGCTGTGAAAAAAAAACTGAAATTCGCGTTCGAATCTGAAAATCCTAAAAACCCGGTGGGTGGGTGCACTCCCGGCTGTGAAATTTGATCGTCTAAAAATGGGCGGAAATGTATAATAAGATGTTTTTACAGCAAAGGTGTGGAATCAGATCAACAAGAATATGCAGTTTGGCTAATTTTGATATAAATGAGATTAATTAATACTACTGACAAGACACGGTAGGCTCCCAGCCCGTACCCCCCCCATAGTCTTGACAGGTTCGCCCACCTCGCCTATAAACATCGCCGTGAAGAATTATGTCTCCCCATCGGCTAGCCACGCTCAACGAGAATTTCGGATAATCGACCGCTATTTCAGAGCCATTCAGCGAGCCCTCGGCCAGCTCCCATCTCAAAAGAAGCCATTTCGTGACTGAATCGAACAATAGCGGCAATTCTCGCCGATCGAATCGTGGACGCCCCAATTCCAGTCAAAACAAGGGCGGTGGCGCCAGCGGCGGCAGAGGCAGATCCGCCTCCTCGGGAGGTCGAAAACCCAAGGGCCCCAACACGTCCCTGGAAAAAGCCATCGCCTCCATCGTCAAAACCACCGATTCGCTCCCCGTCACGGGCACGGGTTCCTTCGATGAAGCCACCATTTCCGATTCTTTCCGCGAATTGGGCCTCATCCCGGAGCTTCTTCACGGCGTTTCCGACATGGGCTATCTCGAACCATCACCCATACAAACGAAAGCCATTCCGGTCGCCCTTGAGGGACACGACCTCATCGGATGCGCCCAAACAGGGACCGGAAAGACCGCTGCCTTCGCGCTCCCCGCGCTCCAGAGAATGCTCGGAGGCTCGGGCACCCGCGTTCTGGCGCTCGCCCCCACCCGGGAGCTTGCGATCCAGGTGGCTGATCAGTTCGAGAAACTGGGAAAGTACCTGAGCATAAAAGTTGCACTTGTTTATGGCGGCGTTGACTACGAGCCTCAAATTCAATCGCTCGTTAACGAGTCGGATGTCGTTGTCGCGACGCCGGGCCGGCTACTCGATCACATAAAAAGAAAAACGGTCGACTTCGCAAACCTTGAGGTTTTAATTTTGGATGAGGCCGACCGCATGCTCGACATGGGGTTCGCCGAGGAAATCACGGACATCCTCAAGCGCCTTCCCACGAAGCGGCAGACCATGCTTTTCTCGGCGACGATTCCAACCACCATTTCGACCCTGGCGAGCAAAGCGCTCACCTCGCCCGTGGACATTTCCGTGGCGACGCCCTCGACGCCGGCCGACGGAATTTTTCATGGCGTCTATCCGCTCAGCGGCATGAACAAGGCGAGAGCGGTTCTCGAGATTTTGCAACAATCGAACGCCAAGTCCGTTCTCGTCTTCACCCGGACGAAGTCGGGGGCCGATCAACTTTCCGATCTACTTGAGCGCTCGAAGATAACGGTTTCGCGAATCCACTCGGATCGAAGCCAGCGGCAACGAGAAAAAGCGCTCAAAGATTTCAAGGATGGGGCGCATAAAATTCTAGTGGCAACCGACATCGTGGCAAGAGGGATCGACGTAACGGATATCACGCATGTCATTAATTACGACGTTCCCGAATACCCCGAGGACTATGTGCATCGCGCGGGCCGAACCGCGCGGGCGGGCCAGATAGGCTATGCCCTCACGTTGATGTCGCCGAGCGAGATCATGCTCGTCAAAGGCATAGAGCGCTTTATCGGCAAGGCGCTTCCGCGCCTATCGCTGCCCAGCATGAGTGACGATGCCCACCAGGGCAGCCTCGCGTTCGACCCCCAGCCTCTTAAAGACCAACCTTCGGTGGATCGATATGACAGAAGCCGGGGACGCGGACGCGGAGCAAAAGTGGCCCGCCGCACAGGACTTTCGCTTCGTTGATTTTTTATTTCTTCTTGCGAACCATAACAAAGCCACTTTCAAGACATTGAAAATTGCGTTCCATCTTGAAAATTTCGTACATTCACACTCAACTCTTTTTTATGGACACCCTCTGAAGGCCTCATGACATACGACCCATTTACTGATCGTAGACAAAACCCATATTTCATATCCGCAAAGTGTGTCGAGCATCAATGAAATTCCAATATTTTTTTCCAAAACATCAAAAATGTGTTGACGTTTCTATAGGCCTGCGATAGATTCACGGACATTGAAAAGAACATAAGGACTCACCCTTCACCTTCTTCCGGCGTACAGCCACAGGGGATTTATCAATGCAGAAGTCTGAATTAATCGAAACGATTGCTGGTGACGCAAACATCTCTAAAGCTGCCGCCGACCGTGCACTTGCCTCTCTTCTGAACAACATCACGAAAGCGCTCAAGGGTGGCGACAGAATCTCTCTCGTTGGATTTGGAACATTTTCCATTTCAAAGCGCGCCGCACGTATGGGACGCAACCCGCAGACTGGCGCGGAGATCAAAATCAAGGCCTCGAAGGTTCCGAAGTTTTCGGCTGGTAAATCGCTGAAAGAAGCGGTCAAATAAACAATTAGGGCCCATGGGACGGCACGGAAAACAAGGTTTGTTGCCGCGGAGAATTCTCGGGATGCTTACCTCACGGGGACAGTCTTTTTTACCAAGAATCTTTTTCCAAGAAGTCTCTTTACCAAAACGAAGGCACCTCCCTAGGTCGAGAGCGACTCCCTCAAGCCATCAATCAAGCGAGTGTTCTCCTCCGGGGCCCCGATGGTCACTCTTATCCACTCGGGGCAGCCGAATGCACTGCCGGGCCGGACGATCAACCCCCTTTGCTCCAAAGCTCTGCTGAAGGCGTTGCCGCCCTGAACATTGACGAAGATAAAGTTAGCCTGGCTTTCGATGAATTTAAGTTTCAGGTCACGAAAAGCTCGGTAGTACTTCTGCCGCTCCTCTCGATTCACCCGGATGCTGGCCTCGCGGAAATCCTCATCCCCAAGGGCCGCGATC
>Ga0115002_10007148_pt1 | contig 12653 bp, 9 predicted proteins | sample ArcticOcean_MG_C_8_FD_89576 | JGI IMG/M metagenome (GOLD analysis project Ga0115002, IMG submission 89576) | Marine microbial communities from western Arctic Ocean - ArcticOcean_MG_CB11_86 | ecosystem: Environmental > Aquatic > Marine > Oceanic | place: Arctic Ocean: Canada Basin | collected...
GCTTCGGCTTTAGTTGTAGTGGTGCCAGTGGAAAATGAAGTTTGCCTGGTTCTGCAACCAATAGCGCTAGAAATGTACGAGAAAGCTAAAGAGAAGCTTGCAAGAAAGAAAGCTAGGGGCTAGTTTATAAGCCCTTGTTTTTTAAGGAGCGCATCTAAAGCAACCTCTGAAGGGACTGGGTTATTTTTGCTGTTAAAAGAAGCGTCATCAAGAAGGAGTTCTTTGGGTTGCCCTGTTTCTATGTCAAGAATAATAACAGAAACCCTCAACCCTTGGAGTGCTCGTAGATCCATTAATTTCCGAATCAAAGGGGTTGCAGCGCCCGAACCTGCAGGGGCTTTTATTAGTTGCTTAGCAAGAAAGGCACTATGGTTATTCATCAGTACTTTAGTTGTAAACTTGTCCGCCGCGAAAGTAATTCCTACAACTGCACTCGCAGCTACCGCTGGAGTTGTTACTGCTTTGAGGACTTGCCCCCCAGTAATTGCACCTAAAGTAGCCGCACTTCCATAAATAGCAATCCTATTCTTTAGAAATTGTAAAGTATTTCCAGTGCCGGTACCCGCTGCCGGAGGGAGATTCTGGGAAGCGAATTTCATTACACTTCGTAAATTAGCTACTTGCTTTGGAGTAAATGCAGTGGACATTAACCCTTTTTCAGCCTCTAAACGGTCTATCGCATTAAACATTCTTTCAGGATCAAAGTTTTCCCCTATCCCTGCTTTCTCATACAAACTTCTAATGACCCCTTGTTGTAAAGGTTCTAAATCTCCCCCCGCCGCAGCAGTTAGTCGCCGCGCTTCTGTGGTATTCTTTAGCCCTTTCTCAATCACGGACTCAGGAGTAGCTGCAAGAGTGCCTCCAACATTACGCCCTTGGACCGTATTTTGTAATTTCCTCGGGAAGGTTCCCCGGAATTGTGTAGTGAGGTTGTTAGCTTTTTCAAGTAGCTTTCTTTGTGCAGGATCTAGACTATCGTTAACGGCGCCCCCTAAAATTCCAGCTAGCCCTAATTCTTCCCCTTCCATTACATTTATTTCTTTCCCTATTTTTTTATTCAGTAAGGTCCGTAATTTTTTAATTTCAGAATGGGGGGAGACAAAACCTTCCACGGGTGGGGTATTTGCACCCATAAATTTCTTTTTTGGCCTTGTTAAATCTTGTAGAATTCTACGTAATTTAGATAATTCAGGGTTAGCTGTTAATGCTCCGATAACCCCTTCACCGGTATCAGCGAGGACTTCGGCACCTTCTGAGTTAATGACTGTGCCATTAGCAAAACCTAGCTCTCTATTTATCTGCTCTAACTTATCTTGTAGGACAGGCTGTATTCCTGATAAGTCAATTGGTCCTTTAATTATCGTAGGTTTGCTTCTCGCAGTATACGTTGAACTGCCTGCGGTTTGTGAAATTGGGGACTCAAAGCTATCGTCGGCGAAACTAACAGTAGCGGGGGTAGTCTTTACCTTATCGACCTCAACAAATTCCGCGGTATTTAAACTGCTATCAAACGCTTTAAAGGCGCCGCGCTCTCTAATTTTCAATGCTTCTCTAGCAGCATTTATTTTTCTAGCTGCTTCTACCGCAATAGCATGGGGCTGCTCTGTCGATATTCCGGGAAGGTTTAGTAATTTCTCTACTGCGAGATTAATTCGTCGCAGCCCTTCCGCACGTTTTTCTTTCAATTCTGCGCGCCCAAAGACATCTTCAAGATTGCTAGCAAGACTGCCAGGCGCACCCGAACCTACAGTAGTTTCTGGGATAGGGACATCTAGCTCTCTAAGAACCCTAAGGCCTTCAATTGCTTCTTCACTAGCTTCCGTTGCCAAAGCTTTGGCGGCCTTAGAGGGTAATTTTAAAGCAAGTTTAGCAACCCCCCCAGGAATATCAAGAACTAAATCTTCAAAGAATGCGTCTATGGCGTTACTTCCTGTAGTAAAGCCAGGTGCAATTACTTCGGACAACAAGGAACTTCTAGGCTTTCCAAATAATTTAGGGAAATTACTTTGTAGTTCTTGTTGAGCAAAAGAACCTGCGGCCTTCCCAGTTAAAAATCCTGCGGGGGCAGCTACAGGAGAAGCAATTCCACTTGTTGCAGCAGCCCCCAGTGTCCCACCAATTCCAGGTAATAAGGCAGAAACAGTTTCTCCGACATCTGCGCCAGTAATTTGCCCAGCATCTCGATAAAAAACTCTTCCAGTATTAGGATCTATTTCTGGTTGTCGAATACCTAAAAAACCCGCAGGAACCGCAGTTGCGCCGGCAAGTTGTTCTTCCGTAGTTTGTTCTGGGGGAGGTACAAATTCGGGAATAACATTAGGATCTGGAATTTTCCTACCCTGATTTTTAATCTCCTGGGCTAATAGTCTAATTAAAGCAGCATCAGGGCGAACTGATTTAGCTTTGGTAATAATATCACGAAATCTATCTGGCATTATTGTTGTCCTTGAATTGTAACATATCGTCTACGTAAAGCTGCGGCGCCCTGTGCATCTAAACCGGCCTCTTCCGCAGCGGCAGCTAAGGAAGCCTCTACTTCGGGGGAAAATGTAAGAGCACCCTTTTCTTTTGGCTTTTGTTTTTCTGTAGCAGACCTTAAAGATTTTGCAACTGCGGCAATATTAGGGTATTGTTCGTACACTTGAAATTCAGGGACGGCACCCCTACTAGCTTTTGTAGCATTTATTGCCCTTTGTTTAAATCGAACAATATTTTCCAATGCTTGTTTTTTAGTTAAACCTCCATCAATCATTGCCCCAATAGTTCTTTGAATATCTAATTCGGTTAAGCGATCTTCTCCCAACCCTTTAGCAACCTGTGGAGAAATGGCAAACAAGCTTTTAAGTTCCTTTTGAAATTCAGAAAACCCTACCATATCTAATAATCGCTGGACGCCGCCTCTTACTGTTGCAAGCGCCTGATTTTCAGTAAAGATATCGGGGTATCTAGACATAATCTGTTCCATCTGTTCTAATGGAAAAATCTGTTTATCAATCTCAATCAACTGCTTTTTAACCAACTTAGGCATAGGAACTTGCCCAGGGAAAAGGGTAGAAAACCGATCCCGCTCTATAATTCCTTGTTTTCCTCTAGAGGGTTCAGCATCCCCAGTCCTAAAAGATCCGTATAGAGTCTTTTCCCCTTCACCTAATTCGGAAGCTAGTACTTTTTCTTTTCCCTGTAAGGCAAGTTTTTCCCTCATGGTTTGCCTTGCCTGATCCCCTTTTGCAATTATTTCTACTAGGCGTAGATTACTCGTAGCTTCAGCTTTCTCACGTTTAAAGGGATCTTGCGCTTGGGCTTTTGCATCTTCCTTGTAAAAAACACCTTGACTAGCAAAATCTTGAGCTCTTTGTGCTTCTGCTTGCGCATTAAGACGATTTCTACTTACTTCTTGAGTAGAGAATTCAACAGGACCGCCAGGAGAGTCCGCAGTAAATATAGCATCTCCCCCACGCTGCTCATGTATGGGGACCTCTCTTAAATTTCTAACTGCGTTATCGAGATTGGGGACATCTCCAGGCCCAAGATTTACAGAAGCTTCAAACACCCGTTGAGCGGAAGCATTATCCTGCTTAAGCTTTGCTTCCGCTACTCTCTTCTCAGCAGATTCTCTAGCTAAATCCGCAACTTCCATTTCGCGACGCAGTTTATTACTTTCGCTATTGATCTTAAAAGCCTGGGCAGAAGCAGATCGTAAACGGTTTTGCTCTGCTTCAAAGTTAGCTTGCTGCTCTTGCCGATCTCTGTTTGCAAAAATTCTTTCTAGTATTGGGTTGTTAAAACTTGACATGGTTATTTTCCCTTACCAAAATTAAGAGCCGAAATTAAGGGTATCGGTATTTTCACGGGTAGGTCCAAATACTTCAGTTGACCCACCAATACCAAAATCCCTATTACTTCCATAGCCGCCGTTAAATCCGCCGCCAAAACCCCCACCACTACCCGAAAAACGTCGTTGTACCGTGTCAGCAGCAAAACCACCAAGACTTTGTAGCGCACCTCGCCAACCACCACCACCAGAACTAGTACCGGTACTAGTCCCACGCTGTGTTTCGGTACCACGCTGTGTTTCAGTACCTTGTTGTGAAGTATTTTGAGTGCCAGTTTCACGGGTTCCAACAGGGATAGACCTAAGGAATCCGGCGCCAGCATTTAAGCGGGCAAGTCTTTGCTGCTCATCAAATTGAGTCGCTTGCAATCTTTGCCTCTGCAATTGTTCTTCCAGGCTCCCGAACTGTTCTCCCCGGAATTGTTCCGCGGAGCCACGCTGTAACGCCGCCGCCGCGGAACTCCCCAGCCCTTGCTGTCTAAGCAGACGACTCAAGTCTTGCTGGAAGTTATTTGTTTGCCGGCCAATGCGCGCCCGCTGTCCAACGCCGAATTGATTAACCTGGTCCTGCGCCAAATTACCTGGCCGACGTAATTCTGAGCTGAATTGATTAAACAGCTGCCCCCGTAGGGGCATAGAATCTTCGGAGATTATTGGCTGCGTAGAACGATCAAAGGAACTACTACCGCTTCTGTTAAAGTTAGTAGTTCTGTTAAAGTTAGTAGTTCTATTTTGATTTTGACTGCCACCTTTACGGTTGCCTAGCGCACCGCCTATGGCAGAAATCCCGGCTAAAGCCAACGGAACGAAAGGAAAACCCATGATTACTCCTCTTTTTTCTCACTAACACAATTAAGATAAAGGCTATCGTCTTCAGCCTTAATAGCTACAGAACAACCTTCAAAACCTTTTTCCGTCGCAACGCCTACAATAACTGCGTTGACGGCACCCTGCATCTCTTGGAACTGCTTCTGCTTCTCATCTATTTGCGCGACCAATTCCCGTAGCGCCGCCTCCATAGTTTTGAGCTTGGTCAATTGCCGGGAGACGATAAGTTCCTCTGCAGGTTCTAAGGTAACTTCCACTTGTCCAAAAGCCATTGACGAGAACATAATCGCAACAATATATAACTTTTTCATTTGAATCTTCTTTCTAAGGATCGGTATCTGTTAACAGGACACTAAATGCACGTCCAGTTTGTGCGCACGCTAAAAGATAAGGTGGGTCATCGCTAGATAACGCCGACCAACCATTTGTAACCCCGGCGCAGGAAGTATCAACAAAAGATGCCTCTGCCCCTGCAACTCTGTTATAAAAATTTCCTGCCCCTACATATAACGTAGAATTTGAAGCAGCTCCAGTTGCAATTCCCCCTGTGGCTGTAGTGACCCCAGAAATAGTTATACTATTTCCGTCTATGACACCAAAGAAAGCAGCGCCTCTAAAAGCGGGAGAGGCTCTACCTATCGTAGCAATATATGCCTCGGTCCAATAAAGTCCTGAAGATCCTAAATCTCTAGCGCCACCAGGTAAAAAATCATAATAAGAAGTAGTACTAGAAGTAGCAGAATTCCAGTGCATCATCCTGTTAACGCCGGCAGTATCTACTAAATCTAGCTGTTGATTTACAGCATTGTACTGGAAAGTAAAGCTTGAAGTTTTATCTGCCTTCGTTATTTCAATCTCATGGGCATTCCAGACATCTGCGAAACCCCACCTAATTCTAGTGGTGTTAGTCGCCAGATCGTACAGAGAATCCGTAGCCCATTCTTGTGTGATCCCCCAATCGTTTACGATATTAGTGCCTGCTAAAATATAATCATTATCTTGAGGAGTAAGAACTCTGATTGTTGCCGTAGTCAAACCATCTACTTCAAATCTAATTTCTTTTGTGGGGTCTACACTTCCTTCAACAATAGAGGTAGTATCTACTTCCGGAAGTCTCGCGCAACCAGTGCAAGTGCCCGAGATGTCTAGATCAACTAGCCAAGCCTTTTTCCATCTATAAGCATCAAAGCCTAAATCATATGTGTTATTTATTCCAGGAAAAAGTATTGCCTCAAATAGCACTTCTGCGGGCGACACAAAAGAACGAAATGACACCACTATATTAGCCCCGCTATCTACCAATTTTGTGGCATTTGCGGCCTGGTATAAGAAAGTGTGACTAGTGAAAGTCTCTAGGTTATCCTGGAATGCTAAGCCCGCGGGGGAAACAATCTTAGCGTTTGTACGAACAATGATCTCGCCCACCTCAGTATCCTGAGCAACGCTTACCGCCAAAGAAAGAAGGAATAAAGCAATTAGTTTTTTCATTATGTGTCCAACTTTATTGGGGGTGCCACCATGTACGCTACCGTCACACTTTCAGCAGACATCAGATACGTGGTAGTATCATTTATTCCAGTCCTTACAGTCATATTTGTAAAACCTTTCCAGTCCGACGGCCAGCTAGTGATGTCCCAGCCTCCTGTAGCATCCTGTTTTATCTCCACCAGGTATAAGGAATCGGGAACTAAAACGTAAGCACCATTTGCAATCGCTATGTCCGCGGTTAAAGTAATGCGAATAAACTTAACTTGTCCCGCAGCTGCTACAGAAACCGCATTAGTAATAGTATTAACTACTCTCGTAACCGTTAAATCTTCAGTTGCGGCAACTAATTCGTCCTGGGTAACATAGTCTGCGCCGGCCACCGATCTACCATTATTGATACTCCGCATCCCATGACGATCAATATTGTTGGTATTCTGGAACGAAAGTAATTGCTCTATCCGTCGGATAGCCGCCTCGCAATCTGCAATTGTTGTAATTTTAGGCATTACTTGTCAAACTTAATCTTTTTCAAGCTAGTTGGCATTCCACTTGTTCCCACCCTAAACTCCCCGCCGGACCTATAGAAGATCGCCGCCGACGCAAATTCGATGCGCGCCGTTCTACCTTTGCGAGCTTTAATAAAGTTGAACTCGTAGGTACTAAGCACATTGGCAAGAACCGTTAGAGTCCCGCTGTCTGCGGAGACATCATCAATAAACAATTCCCAGGTTATAGAAGTATTGGTGGGATAAACAGTGATCGCGCCCTGCTTGAACCAAACAACCTTGTCAGCAATGATTGGGCCAACCTGGTCAATGCGTTTGCCTGGGGGGAATATCTCTACAATTGTTGGCGCATGCAACTTATAAAATTCAAATGGGTTTCCATTCCCATTTAACGTTATCTCAAAGTCCACGCCCATTAAATCTGTAGTAATGTAATAAAAAGCGGTGGCCTTCGCTGGAGTATTGATTGAAACCGTAGGAGCCGCGACATTATCTATTAGTAGCTCCACATCAACTGCTAGCCCGCGGGTATCAATAACTAGGGGAATTCGCCTAATCCGCTTAATTTCCGGGCTGCCGAAGTTAGTAATTGGCAACACCGCATACTTCGTGGGCGCCGGGAGAATCTCAAATACCGTTTCCTCTAGATCAATTGTGTAGTATTCAAAGGCGGTTGCCCCCGACAGCTTAATTTGTAAATCGGTCCCACGGACATCCGTCGTGAAATAATGAATATGCGTTCGCGCATTAGGAGTATTCGCATTAGAAGTAGCCACCGCAACACTATCAATAATGGGCGTGACCGTAACATTGGCCCCAAAAGTATTGATAACGATTGCAAGCCTAACGAACTTTTTAAGACCTGATTTCCCTAGATTTGTTTCGGGGGTAAGGTAGAATTTAACAAGATCAGGTAGAACCTGAATCTTTTCAGGCTTCAGCATCTCATAGAATTCAAACTGATCGGTGAGTAGAGTCCCCTCAATGACTAGGCCAACTTCGTGCCCATTTTGCTCAGAGGTAAAGAATATGCGCTCTACCGTTTTTCCAGCCACACCGCCGGAAAATGTCGTGGCCGCCGCGCCAACTTCCACTTCGTCTACTGTTGGGGTTACGACGACAGAGTTAGCCAAACGGTCCAGAACAAATGGGACTTCGTAGAAACGTTTCCGCCCCGCACTTCCGTAGTTTGAGCCTAGAACTCTTAGGTGATTATTGGGTATCGGGCGCGCGTTGTAAGTTACCGCCCAGTAGTACAACTCAAAGGCTGCAACTCCAGCGCCGCCAACATCTTCTATCTCTAGTTGATAAGAATGCTTGAGGTGGATCGCATCTGCATCAGATATCTTTAGGTTAAGGACAGCAGTGGGCGAAAGAACAAAATTACCGTAATCTTTAGTTGCAGCAGCGTTATCGGCGCGCACCACTATATGAACATTCGAGCCTCCACTATTTCCCCAAATAGTTATTTGCCCAAGGTCTTTTCTCTGGAGCGGCGCGCCCCCGTCAAGATAGCCAGACATTATGTTAAATTGCTGATGAGTGCTTCCGTCTAACTTCGTCCCAGTATCAAGGATACGCATCTTCCTATCTGCAACATTTGTAAATATGGCCAGCAAAGTCCCATCTTCCTCCACAAACAACTTGGTGGGGTTCACAAAATAAGGCCGCCAATATTGTCTAATCAGGTCAAAAACAAAAACCCGCCGCGTCCCGTCAGAAAGGGTCACCGAACACCAGAGCTGATTTTTTGTGGTTACACAAGAAGAATTGACAGTATTCCCACTACGCATGTCAACATATGGATTGCCGTACCTAGCCTCATTCCGATAAAGTAAAGAAGTAGCCCCAACAATAGATTTGCTGCTAACCCCTGAAAGGACGCGCCACCCATCACTAGCAAAATAAATTGCAGTATCATCATAAACCGTAACTGCATCAGAAATAGGGGGGTGCCCAAGACCCAAAGGCCGTAAATTAAAATCAACCGTAAAATCAGCTAAAACGGTACCGGTTCCCGAAAGCTCATAAATATCGTTTGTAGTGCCAATTAAAAGAGAGGACTCCCCCACTTTCCGCACCCATAAATTCAATTCATTAGAAGCGCCAGAAACATCTAAGATATTCCGCGAGTCAACTGCATCTGGGTTATCTGCTTGCGAGGGGTAAATTTTATCGTCCGTCGTATAAATCATTCTCCCAAAATACGGCCCCGCAATCGCTTGCATGTCTGTAGGAGGGTGAATTAAGAATAAGTTAGCGATAGGACCTAAAGCGGCATCGACCTCGGAAAGAGAATCTTCAAATAAAACGGTGTTAATTCTAGTTGCAACGCGATGGTATGTGTCCCCTAAAATATCTCTAGGGTTAGTGAAATCATTGTTAAGTTTCTTCCTGTAGATCCATATTTCATTTACAGAAGTTCCCCAACCAGTAGGAACGTCTGGAGCAACGTTTATCTTATCCCTGTCCGAAATAAGTTGTACGGACACCCCTGCCGGGCTTACCGCAGTATATTTCCCATTATCATAGACATTAACTTGAAGATATTCGTATACCCCATTAAAAGTGCCTAACCCACCAGTAAAGGACATCTCTGGGCCAAGAGTTAGAACATTAGGCCCAGAGTACTCCGCGGTTATCCAAACTTCTTTGATGTCTGACCAATCTAACGTGGTGTCAGTACCAACTCTGGTAAAGTCACTGCGATTTAACTGTACTTTCGCCCAGCTATTAGTCTGGAGATCGAACTGATCACTTTCTAATTTGAGATCAACCCGATAGGATTGAAGAAAAGTGTAGGGAACCGATAAACTGGTTAATGAAAATTCAATACGTAAATTAACTAACCCTGGGGGTTCCTGCGATTTAATATCTAATGCAAAAGTATCTTCCGGTGCGGCATTACCCGTTCCCCCCAGATCACTGCCATCTATTGCTTGAATTAGCCGCATTGAAGCAATATTAGTTCCAACTTCGGTGACAACTTCTACGTTACCTGAGGGATAAGTTACAGAAGCTCCTATAATTTTGGCGTAATTAAGACGAGTTCCGCCTACTTCTTTAATTAATTTAGACTGCAGGGTAACTGTAGGAGCCGCCGGCGTTTCTACCCCTAGCGTGCGTAAAGTTGTGCCGTCCCATTTATCGCTGCTCGCCCCATTATTCATTATCACTTGATTCGTATAAGAACCAAATGCAGGAGTTTGACCGGAGCTTCCCCCGGTGATTAGGTTTGCCCCTCCCACAGGTTTTATAGTTCCGTCAGTAAAACCCGCGAGGCGGTGAACCGTAGCCCCAATCCTTTTAGAAAATAAGCTAGTGGGAACTTTCGAGCTAGCAGTAAGATCAAAGTCTTCCACCACAGAAGTTCCGCGCGTTAGGCGAACTTGCCCCTGCTCCGACAACTCCAGGTTATCGAATTTAAGATTTCCGGCTGGGGGGGAATTTACGTCAGACGCATCGGGAGTCCAACCTAAACTGAAATCTCTTTGTCCTAATTCAGCCATTTTTTATCCTACTGACTACTCGAAAATGCCCAACCAGTCCTGCAAAAATTGCGGCTAACATGGCTAAAAAGACCGCCCACTGCCTATCGTCCCGCGCAGAAATTGCATCTTTAATCTCCACAGCTAACCCGGTTATAGCAGCACCATTCCTGATTATAGCTTCGCGGTCATTAGCCGACGCACTAATTTGTTGTATGGTTAATTGCTCTAATTTCCGCAATCTCTTTTCATGATCGGCGGATGTCTCTGCCCAAGGCGTCGCCGCAGTTAAACTAAGGCACATAAAAATTACTGCGCTAGTACCTAAAAACCTGTGTAGCATAAGTACTCTTAACCTCTAATTAAGAAGTAGAAAAAGGGCTACTACCGATACTACCAGATTAAAAAACATTTAATCCTCTATCTACTGCAATGCTTCTTCTTCAGCTTTAAGAGAGGCGTCAGCAGCTTCCTTGGCAATCAAGGCGTCCCGATATGCTTGGGGGAGCAAAGTAGCATCAACAAGGGCCGCTTCCTGGATTGCCCGACCCTTGAACACCTCAACAACCTCTTGTGCCTTCATCTCAAACCAAGTTAAAGCTTCTGAATTGCTAACCACCCCATCTTTGTCTGTGTCTGTTTCTTCCATAAATTTAGCAGCCAAAAATGCCTTAATGGGAGCAATTGACGATGTTTGAAACGTCAACGTGATTTGTCTGCTAACAGTCTGTGCAAAGACTGGGCTAACAAATAAAAACAAAACAATAAAATACCTCATAAGAACTCCTTTTAGTTCACACTTCGTGCGCCGGATTCGTACCAGTTGGTTCCGTCACACCAAAGATTGATTGTGTCATCAGCAGTGGTGACGAAATTTCCAGCTATCTTCAAATTTCCGCCGTCAGTAAGAGTTAAAATCCCATCAAAGATCAAGACAACCTCTCGCCCGTTGTTTGCTGCATCGCAGGTATTTAGCGTGGTGATTGTCGTAGTTCCGGTAATGTGAAACAAATTCCCCGCCGTTAAAGCTGTTGTTGTGGCACTCGCCACATTTGCAGAATCGGCGTAGGTAATAGTTCCCGTGGTCGTGTCAATGCCACCCCCAGCAGGGAAAGCCATATAAGAAATTCCAGAGTTACTCTGAACATTTAATATATCTCCCGATTGCCCTGGACCTTCCTTGAATATAACCTTCGTGTCTCCAGTAGTCGCAGTCCAATCCCAGACACGGAACGTGGGAGCAATAAAATGCCAGGCCCCAGCATTGTCTACGTTTGCTCTACTGGTGGCGCTAGTAACAATATGTAAAGAATGCGCGCTATTGTTTCCTATCACCCCAAGTGTGTCCTGCGCTTGTATTATCACAGTAACATTATTAGTGGTATCCTTAGCAGTAATAGTGGGGGTAGATGCATGGCTGAAACTGTGGTTCGCACCTGTGAAAGTGTTCGACCCGGACAAAAGAGCAACATCCGCAGTATTAGAAAGATCGGTCGATGCCGCTTGAGCAAATGCTGTACCGTTGAATAGTAGAGACTGGTTAACGGGCAGGGGGATGAAAGTGCCTGTACCGGCTCCCGTGCCTATAAATGCCTCGTTGTCCAGAATACTTGCCGGGGGAGTGGTTTCTAAATCATTAGTTTCTGCGACATCAGAATCTGCTTCGCAACTAAAGGTATTTGTAGCTGCCGTATAACTTAAACTAAACTCAGTATTACAGTTAGGTATTGTTGCGTATGCGGCAGTATTAACCCCCGAACCAAGAAGTACTTGGTCATCCGCAGAGTTTCCTGTAACTACCGTAGCATTTATCTGCCCCTCTTCTTCCAGATCCGCTGTGGGGTCCGTGCCCGCATGTTCTTCACTTTCTAAGCGGAAATCTATTGCAGCCTGCCCGGTCCCTAAAGTACCCCCAATTGCAGAGAGATCAAAATTAGCTTCTATTGCGTCAATAACAATAGTTCCGATACCAAAAGTTACTGATAGCTCATTCCCAGCTTCAGCAGATAAAGTAAGATGTTCCTGCGCGGTTGCTCCCGCATTTGTTTTAATTAACTGGTTTGCAGTCCCGTTAGGAAGTCGGGCTAAAACAAACTGCCCCGCAGTGGTTGCAGAGGTATTTAAGCCATCTACGGTAGTATCGTTATGAGTATGAGAATCATTAGCAACTACAGTTGCACCCGGGAGTCCAGAAACATCCCCAACTAATGCAGTATGCGTAAAAGCAATAGTATCGGTAGCTGCAGTTCCAGTTAAAGTAAAAGCCGAATCGACCGTAATTATTAGAGTATCGGAAGCACTAGCAAGGGGATCGGTTCCTGATGGCACGTCTACAGTAGTAAAAGAGGTTACCGTGCTCCCGGGACAAGTAATGTACTCAACATTAAGGCCGCCAGTCGCCACTACTACACATTCCCCAGCAATAGGAGAATCGGCTACATCAGATAACTTTGCAGTCGTAATAGTGTCGTCAGCAACTACATGGCTCAGATCTGAAATATCTGCCTCTAC
>Ga0115002_10007149_pt1 | contig 12649 bp, 9 predicted proteins | sample ArcticOcean_MG_C_8_FD_89576 | JGI IMG/M metagenome (GOLD analysis project Ga0115002, IMG submission 89576) | Marine microbial communities from western Arctic Ocean - ArcticOcean_MG_CB11_86 | ecosystem: Environmental > Aquatic > Marine > Oceanic | place: Arctic Ocean: Canada Basin | collected...
AATAGCTCGCACCCTTCGGAACCCTGAAAATAACGCAGTGCTTCGCGCGTTATGGGATCGCTATAGTTCATCGCGTTCAAACTTTAAGTACTTTCGGCAGAATCGCCATACGCTGACAGTTCGGCTAGCGTGCAAAGATGCACAAGGACGATATGACAAAATCACTATAGAGCGCGGGACTTGGGGGGGTGGCAGTTGACGTTCTCATTCTGGAATTTTCAATGCTCGCACATCAATGCCGTTCTCAGGCCGCCAAAACCAAAATAATGCCGACCGTCCCTGCTCTAATCCCGAAACAAAATGCATAAACTGTTGCAGCGAGGTGATGCGCTCCTGGTCGACCTCGGTAATCACATCGTGCGTCTGGATGCCCTTGGCGGCTGCGGGGCCTTCCGGATCGACCGCGACGACGACGACGGGTCCCTCGCCCTGGTCGAAACCTAGCTCGGCGGCGACCTGGCTGTTAAAACCCAGCTCGAAGGCCAGTTCGGGAGGCAGTGGTTCGACCGAAAAGCCCAACTGTGAAACCCGCTGATGGCCCTGGGCTAGGATGCGGTCTTCTGCGCGCTCGCCGAGCTCGACACCGAGGTACTGCCGCTGGCCCTGGCGCAGAATGTGCAGATCGATTGTTTCGCCCGGGTCGCGATTGTAAATCAGGGTCTGGATCTGGTTGGAGTGGTCGACCTCGGTGCCATTGACGGATAGCACGATGTCCCCGACGAGTAGGCCGCCGCGCTCGGCGGGGCTATTGGGTTTAACACCGGTGAGGTAAACGCCGTGCGGGCGATCCATATCCAGGCCGTGTTGGCGGATCAGGTCTTGAGTCATCTCAGGTTCCATGCTTACGCCAAGATAGCCGCGGACGATCCGACCGTGCACCAATAGGTCGTCCACTACCTCGTTGGCCAGATTGATCGGTACGGCCAATCCATAACCGATATAATAGCCGGTACGCGTCGAAATGGCGGTATTGATGCCTATTACCCTGCCCTGCAAATCGAGCAGGGGGCCGCCTGAATTGCCGGGGTTGATGACCGCGTTGGTTTGGATAAAGCTCTCGATGGCATAGCCTTTGTCCTCATCGGCGCCCAGGTCGAAAACACCCGCTTGGCGTCCAAGGGCGCTGATAATACCGTGGGTCAGTGTTGAACCCATGCCCAAAGGGTGGCCGATGGCCAATACCCAATCACCGACTTGCAAAAGATCCGAATCGGCAATACGCACGGTAGGCAATTTCTTGGCGTCGACCTTGAGTAGCGCGATGTCGATCAGCGAGTCGAAACCAACGACCTTGGCCTGGTAGGTGCGGCGGTCGGAGAGGGTGACCTGTATGGAGTCGGCGCCTGCGATGACGTGGTAGTTGCTCAGTATATAACCGTCGTCGCTGATGATAGTACCCGATCCCATACCGTGGAAATCTTCTTCGGGAAGATCCGGACCTCTCGGATGGAAGCGGGGTAAATGGTGTTGTTGCCAGGACCGGGTCGTCGCGATGAGGACTACGGCCGGCCGCACTTGTTCGTAGGCGTTACGGAATGCCTGGCTGAGGTCTTCAAGCCGTTGCATGCTCTCTGTGGTCTGCTGTGCCCTAGAGGAAAAGGCTGCAAAGAGCAGAAGGGTGCAAGAGACGATCGCAAGCCGCGGTAGCCTGGGATGCCGGTTCATTCGAGACCGTATTCTTTTAGCTTCCGGTAGAGCGTCCGGGCGCTGATACCGAGAATGTCCGCGGCCTTCCGGCGGTTGCTGCCGACTCGGTCGAGCGCTTGTTCAATGGCTTCTTTCTCCAGGTCTCTCAGTGTGCGCAGTGGTTCGACGGCCGCGTGTTGGGGGCGGTCGTTTTCGGTATTGTAGGGCACGTCCTCGACCGGATAGACGATCTGGTGGGGCCTGTCCGATGAGACGGGTTGCACAATGGGTTGCACAATGGGTTGAGCGATGGGTTGGGGCGTGTGGTGCTGAGGCGGTCCAGGCGTCGTGGGGCGTGGGTCCCGCAAGGGTGGGATATCGCTCGCGACCGGCGATTGCGCGGTGCGTTCAACGGTATTCCTCAACTCGGCAACTTCGCGTTTGAGATCTAGGAGGGCGAAGTAGATTAACTCGCGCTCCGATTGGTCCGGTGTCTTGTTGGTGGGCACCGGCAAATTTCTCGTGGAGGCCGGCGGGTTTTCCAAATGCGGGAAAAGGTCCTCGGGTTCAACGATGACGCGCGGCGCGAGGAAGACTAGATGCTCGATAATGTTGCGCAATTCGCGCACGTTGCCGGGCCAGGCGTAGTTTTGTAAAAGGTCCATCGCCCCTGGTGAGAAACCTTCGAGACGGCTTTTGTTGCCTTGGCTTAGTTCGCCGGTGAATCGTTCGATCAGTAGGGGAATGTCCTCGCTGCGGCGGCGCAGCGGGGGAATGGCGAGTTCGACGACTTTGAGCCGATAATAGAGGTCGAGGCGAAACGCGCGCTCGGCCACCGCCTCTTGCAAGTCCCGGTTCGTCGCGGCGATAATGCGAATATCGACGGGTATGGTCGTATGCCCGCCGATGCGGGTGACTTCGCGTTGTTCGAGCACGCGCAACAGCCGCACTTGCGCGGCGAGCGACATCTCGCCGATTTCATCGAGAAAGACCGTGCCGTTATTAGCCTGCTCGAAGATGCCCTGATGTTGCGCGCGGGCATCGGTGAAGGCCCCCTTTTCGTGCCCGAAGAGTTCGTTTTCCAGCAGGTTTTCGGGGATGGCGCCGCAGTTGAGCGGGCGCATGGGGTGCTCGCGTCGGACGCTGTAGCGGTGTAGGGCTTCGGCGACCAGGTCCTTGCCGGCACCGCTCTCGCCCGTCAGCAGGATCGACGATACTGGGGTGGGTGCAATAAGCAGGATGCGCTCGCGCAACTGGCGCATCGTCATCGATTCGCCGACTAGCTCGGACCCGCGCAAGAAACGCCCTCGTTCGACTAGCTGGTCCAGTTTTTGTTGTAGCGCACCTTCTTCGAAGGGCGGAGTGACCTGGTCTTCAAGCGGCGAGCCGCGCAGGAGCTGGTGCCAGCCCTCGCTTGCTTTGCCCAAACCTAGTACGGGCACGTCGCGGAACCCGTCGAGCGCAGTAATACCTGCCGCTAGCGTCTCGTTCGAGAGCGCCAAGTCGAAGGCGACCAAGTCGACTCCGCGCCTCAACAGCGGATCGAGGGTGCCGCTATTGGGGGTGTCGATCACCTTCAGGCGCGCGCCATTGCAAGCGGATCGAAACTCCGCCTCTAGCGCTGGGTGCTGGGTCAGCAGCAGAATGCGATGTCGGGAAGAGGTAGCCATAACCGGATCAGGTCTTCCAGGTGTCCTCGCGCAGAATCGTAATCTTGCGCCCGCTGCAGTTGATGTAGCCCTGGCCCTCAAGGCGCTTGAGCACCCGCGAAACCGTCTCGCGGGTAGTGCCCGACATATTGGCCAACTCCTGATGAGTGGGCCGGTTTTCGATCGTGACGCCATCGGTCGTCTCCGTGCCCTGCTCAGTGGCCAGTTGCAGCAAGGTATCGGAAATTCGACTGGTCACATCTAGCAGGGCCAGGCCTTCGATCTGGCGATCGGTTTTGCGCAGGCGAGTGGCCAGCTCGGCTAAGAGCGCGGTGGCGATCTGCGGCGTCTTGTAGATCAGTTGCACAAAATCGGCGCGACGCAGCATCAGAAGTTCGGTTTCTTCGATGGCCACGACATTGGCCGAACGCGGCTTGCCGTCCAAGAGTGAGAGTTCGCCAAAAACCGATCCCGACCCCAGAAGAGACAGGATGACCTCGCGGCCCTCTTCGCTGACAATGCTGACCTTTACTTGGCCTCTTTTGAGGATAAAGAGCGTGTCGCCCTCTTCTTCGGCGAGGATAATGACATTGTCCTTGCTAAAGGTGCGGGTAAAGGTCACGTCCGAGAGGGCTTCCAGCTCTTCCTGGTTCAGGCTCTCAAAGAGTGACACGTTGCGCAGAAAATCGATATGGGTCATCGGGTTTCTCCCTGCCATTGGCGCCTTAGTTGCGATTGCCTAAACTGCGGCGCAAGGCAACGATCTGTTCTTGGGCCATCTCCCCTTGGGGGCTTTGGCCCCCTTCGCGGCGCACGATGCGCTCGTAGACGGTGATGGCTGTAGCGTGTTCGCCCAGCGACTGGTGACAGCGCGCGCGCTGGAAATCTGCCGAAGTGATCCACTGGCTGAACCCCTCGGCGCCGTGGTAGCTGACTTTGTAGTAGGCTTCGATGGCCTTGCGATATTCGCCCATATTCTGATACGATTCGCCGATATAGAATCGGGCTTCGGAGGCGCTATTGGCTTCGAGCAGTTGTTGGGAAAGCAACTCGTCAAACTGTTCTATGGCCTGGGGATAATGGCCCTTATCCTTGAGGATGATGCCCAATTCAAGTTGCGCGTCGACGGTTTTGGGGTGCTCGGGATACTGGCGCAAGAGTTGGTTGACCACCTGGTGGGCCGCTTCATATTCGTGTGCGCCCTGGTAGCTCTTAAGCAGCTTCCACACCGCGTCCTGGGCCGAGTCGCGGGCGACTTGCGGCGCGTCGAGAACGCGTTTGTAGGCGCCTGCGGCCTGCAGGTAGTTGTGCAGCGAATACTGGTAATCGCCCAAGCGCAAATAGGCATCGGCCGCATGCGGGCTCGTTGGATTTTCCTGCACGAAGCGCGAGATGGCTTCCAATGCACGAGCAGCGCCTTCCTCGCTAGGCGCTGCTTTGTTTTGCTTCCACAGCGTCGTTGCCACTTGAAAGGCCCCATCGTCAGCCCACTCGCCCTCTTTTATTTTTTGGAACGCTTCAAGAGCCTTTTTGTAGTTGCCCGCCCGTAAGTAGTATTGTCCCTCTTCGAGTTGAAAGCGCTGGCTCCATTCTGTCGCTTCTTTAAAGCGCTTAGTGAACTTCTTGCCCGCCTTACGTCCCTCTTCTAGGCGCTTGAGCCGAAATAGGGCAAGCACGGCTTGTCCGTGCACCAGCGGATCTTCGCTATGTTTTAGTAGGGGCTGATAAATTTGTTGAGCCTGTTTGTAGCGCTCCCGCACAAAGGCGATATGACCGGCCCGGGTCGAGGCTTCAACGGCCAGATCCCCCGACGCGAATTCTTTCCCCACCTGCTGAAAAAGTCGAAAGGCTTCGTCCTCTTGTCCGAGTTGCAACTGCAATACGGCTTGCGCGAAATAAATGCTGTCCAAGCCTGCGTCCGCCCCGTCGGTGAGCACTTGTCGATAAGCCGCCAATGCTTCGTTGTGGCGGCCTAGCCGATGATGAGCCTGGGCGATGCGACGGAGAATCCTGCCGCCGTCGTCGGTTGTTGTCGCGCCGGTGACTAGCGGCAGATAAAGCTCGATGGCGCCGGCGAATTCGCCGAGTTGGAAATAGGTGTCGCCTAGCAGTTCTTGCGCGGCGCGGCGTTTGGGAAAGGCCGGATAGCCCCAGCGCAGCTCTTGCAAACGGGCGATGGCCTCTTGCGGTCGGTCTTGCGCCAGGCGGATATGGCCCAACTCAAAGAGGACCTGCGCTGTCAGCGGGTTGTCGGGATAATCGCCGAGCAGGCGTTCGAGCGAGTCGGCTGCCGCTTGGTACTGGCCTTTTTGCGCGTGATAAAGACCGGCGCCCAATAGTGCTTGAGGTACGAGCGGGCTGTCGGGTGTGAGCCGACGGAGCTGACGATAAGCCTCGGCAGCGCCATCGAGCCGGGTAGAGTCGATGGCCGCTAGCCGACGTCGCGCGTCGCCTAGCTGTAAGAGCGCCTGACCTAATTGCGGGCTCTGGCCCTCGACAGCTTCGACGACGAAGGCGGCAAAACCCTTTTCTAGTGTAAGTAGGCGCAATGAGTCGGGGCCGCTTTCGGCCTGGGTTTCGATAAGGCGAATTTGTGCGCGCTGGGTCCAGGAGTTGTCGCTCGTCGCTTCTGCGGGTTGCGCGGCCAGAATGCGGTATTCTTGTAGGGCGAGGGCGCGCAGCGAATCGGCACTGGCGGGCTGAGCTTCGAGCTGGCGTTGGCGGGCGAGTTTGAGCAAGCTCTCGGCCAGGAAATATTGCGCCTCGCTGCTGTGGTGGTCGTTGGAATAGGCCGCGGCGTAGTGTTCGAAAGATTTAGCAGCGGCCTCGAAATCGTGGTGCTCGAAAAGTACCCGTGCTACGTATAATTGCGCCAGTTGACGCGGGGTGCCGCTCAACTCGTCGATCCAGGCCTTTTGCAGCGCGCGGTTGAGGTCGGCCTGGTTCATGACGGTGAATTGGCGCAAATACTCAATGCGTTCGCGTACGGCCTCGCTCTGGAGGCCGGCGGGAAAGAGCTCGAGATAGGCGATATATTCGCGCAGCGCGGCGCGGGGTTGGCTGCTTTCTTCAAAGACTTGGGCCAAGCCGAATTGCGCTTTGGCGGCGACTTCGCCCTGACCCGATGCCAGTTCGCGATAGAGCGCGATGGCCTCTTCGTAATAGCCGGTCGAGCCATAGAGTTCGGCCAAGTCGGAGCGGACGGCGTCGGAAGCCGTGTCGGTTTCCTGCAAATAGCGGCGATACCAAGTGATTGAGCGGCTGTGGTCGCCGCGCCGCTTGTAGAGCACGCCCAATTCGCGTAGCGCGTTTTTGGCTTCAGGTGTGCCATCGATTTGGATCAGCCCTTGGAACATGCCTACCGCCAAGGCGAATTGTCCGGCCTGTCCCAAGGCGATGGCCTGTCCCAAGCGTGCTTTGAGATAGGCCGGGTGGCCGGGTTCAAGCCCGGCGATCAACCGTTCGTAGTGGTCGAGCGCTTCACGTGTTTGCTGGCTTTGGCGTCGGGCGTCGGCGAGACCTAGGAGGGCGCTCTCTTTGAGGGTCGCGTTGCCGATTTTGTCGAAGGCCTTTTGGTAGGCGTCACCTGCTTGGCTAAAGAGACGCAACCCATAGAGGTGGTTGGCGCGATGCAGATAGGCACTATCGGTCTGCGCTGCCGAGGGAAAGCGTTTTTCCAGCGATTTGAAGCGGGTCTCAGCGGCTTTGCGGTTGCCCAAGAAAAGATCGATGCGTCCGCCGAGCAGTAGGGCACTGGGCGCCTCGGGTGGGGCGGGCTCAGTGGCGATAATTTGACTGAGCAGTTGTTGGGCTTCTTCGGCCCGGCCGGCGGCAAAGCGCAATCGGGCCAATCGATAACGGGCCAAGTGCACTTGCGGCGAAGTGGCATAGTCGGCAAGTAGACGTCCATAAGCAGCTATGGCTTGCCGTAAGTCCTGACCCTGGTTATAATTGGCGGCCGCGTCGAGCAGTGCACTAGCGGCAAATTCGCTCGCGCTGAAACGGCGCTGAACATCTTCAAATGCGCGAGCGGCGGGCAGAAACTGACCTTGCTGCGAAAGGCAAGCCGCCCGTTCGCGCCGCGCGTCGGCCGTGCTTAAATGATCGGCATGTTCTATATAGAATTGCTCGTAGGCCGGAACTGCCAAATCACAACGACCGTTTTGACGATAGGCGCGAGATAGCATTAGGCGAGCTTCGGCTAATTGCGGACTAGCGGGATAGTTGCGAATGAAATCGGCGAAGAGCGCGGCGGCTGTAGCATAATCGCCCGCATCTCGGAAAAGATTCCGGGCTAGTTTGAAGTCATCTTCTTCTGCGTCTGTTTGCGCCGTGCCGGGAGCAGGGCAACATAGGGCAAAAAGGAGTATTAGACTGTATACATTGAATTTATAATATGCCATTATGTCACTTTTTCATGTCACTTTTATCATTTTATAGTAGAATATTAACGAAATAAGGTCAAGGTACGCCAATGACAGAGGGACCACTGGCGGAAAAAGCATACGGGAAAATAAACTTGGGACTCAAAATCCTGGGTCGTCGTCCCGACGGATATCACGACATTCTCAGCATCGCTCAATGCGTCGATCTAGCCGATATATTGCATTTTGAACCAGCACCCTCTGATCAACTGACCTGTAATATCGAAGATTTGTCGACGGGTCCCGATAACCTAGTGCGTCGCGCCGTTGATTCATTTCGCGCCCGATTGGACCATCCTATCCGGCATTTTCGCATCCATTTGGAAAAACACATCCCCATGGGAGCAGGCTTAGGGGGCGGAAGCGCCGATGCGGCGGCGACGCTGAGAGCGCTCAATCGGTTTTATGGAGAGCCATTAGATCGCACAGAGCTCGGCGCAATCGCCGCTGAACTAGGCTCGGACATCCCTTTTCTAGTAGAAGGAGGCACCGCATTAATGCGGGGTCGGGGTGAGATCCTCGAACCATTGGGCTGGGCCGGCGCGGTCTTTTATGTCTTGGCCTATCCCGAGGTTGAGGTGGGTACGGCGTGGGCTTATGGTCAATTCCGGCCTGTCTTGACAGACGATACACCCTATCTTAAATTTACTTCTTCCTTGAGCGGCGGGTGCGTTGACCACGATAGGCTTTTTGAAGTGCTGGAGAACGACTTCATGCCCGTGGTAGAACGCGCCTATCCCATCGTCGCAGAACTTCGTTCTCAACTGGACCGAGCCGGTGCTCGCGCCACGTCGATGTCGGGCAGTGGCTCCACCGTTTACGGTATCTTCGACGACCGGACGACCGCCTCTCGGGCGCAACAAGCGCTGCAAGAGCAAGGTTACCGGTCTTTTTTGTGCCGGTCAATATAACTTAAGTAATCGAGTAGTGTTTAGGTAGCCCGGTCGTTCAATTGGTAGGACAGCGGATTTTGGGTCCGCTTATCGAGGTTCGAGTCCTCGCCGGGCTGCCAATTAAAATTAGTTTATCGAGGAGATGTTCCAATGCCGCAAGTACCGCTGAAGATCCACGCGCGCCAGCAGGTTTCGCTCAAGGTCGCGCCCCGCGAGGAGCAGGGCAAGGGGCCTGTAGGCCAGATGCGTCGCTTGCACGGTCAGTTGCCAGGAGTCATCTACGGCCATAAGCAGGACGTCGAATGCTTCAAGACCGATGCTCATAGCTTGGAACGCATTCTGAGCAAGGGCGGTCAGAATGCGATCATCCTTATCGAGCATGAGGAGTCTAGCAAGGAGCCCGAGCAGGCCCTGATCCGCGAGATCCAATACCACAAGGTGAGCGGTGATGTGATGCACTTGGATCTTTTGCGCATCGATCCGACCGAAACACTGCGCGCGAATGTGCCGATCATAACCGTTGGCGTCCCCGAGGGCGTGCGCACCGAAGGTGGGTCCTTACAACAGACCCTGACCACACTAGAAATGGAATGCGTCGTCTCCGAGATGCCCTCCGCCGTGGAGATCGATATCACCTCGCTGCAGATTGGCGACAGCTTGCACGTGAGTGACCTAATGGAGCAAGAGCCACGCATCACCAGCGAAGGGGTGCGTACGATCGTCAATGTATTGGTGCCGCGTCTGATCACTGACGACGAAGCTGGAGACGAGGAAGAGGAAGAGGAAGCCGGTGGCGAAGATGCTGCAGCCGTTGATGGCGAGGGCGGCGAAGAGTAACCTTGCGGATCGCCCTAGGGTTGGGCAATCCCGGTGCGCGCTATACGTCGACCCGGCACAACATAGGTTTTATGGCGGTAGATCACTTGGCGGCCCGGCGCGGTGTCGACTGGCAGCACCGGGAAGACGCCGTTGCCGAAGTCGCCGAAGTCGAGTTGGGCGGTCAGGAGGTGATGCTGGTCAAGCCTCAGACCTTTATGAACAACAGCGGCAGGACAGCGGCCGCTCTTTGTGCCCGATGGGAGGTAAAGCCGCAAGACTTACTGGTTGTTTTCGACGATTTTCTGTTGGACTTTGGGCGTTTGCGTTTTCGCCGTGGGGGTTCCGACGGCGGGCACAATGGCCTGGGCTCGGTGCTTGAAGGGCTCAATACTCAAGACGTGCCGCGGTTGCGGATGGGGATTGGTTCCCCCCCCGAAGGCGAAGAGATTATCGATTATGTGCTGGACTCGTTTTCCCTGGAAGATGAGGTAGGAGACTTGCTCGAACGCTGTGAAAAGGCGCTCGAAAACTATTATGCCGAGGGGGTCGAGGCGGCAATGAATAGTTTTAACGGATCCTGAAGTTCCCGTGGGAGGGTAACTATACTCTATGGAAACGTGGACAACAATAGCACCATTTGTAGGGTTGGGCGGATTGCTCTGCTCGCTCTTGATATACTTTTACATAAAGAAAGCTCCGGCGGGTACTCCGGAGATGGTGGAGATCGCTGAAGCGATCCACGAAGGGGCGATGACCTTTCTCAAGCGCGAGTATACTATCCTCGCCGGTTTCATCGTCATTGTCTTCGCGTTGCTCTTTGTTTTTGTTGGCGCCAATACGGCCTATGCCTTTTTGGCCGGGTCTATATGCTCGATTCTCGCCGGTTATACCGGCATGAACGCCGCGACCCACGCCAATGTGCGCACCGCGCAAGCCGCTAGGGAACACGGCCAAGGTCAGGCGCTGAACATGGCGTTTTCGGGTGGCGCGGTTATGGGGCTGGCCGTAGCGGGCTTGGGGCTCTTTGGCGTCGGGGCGTTGGCCATGGCCTTTGGTGTTTGGAAGGACGTGAGTCAGGCGTCGACGATCAGCGGTTTCGCGATGGGCGCTTCTTCAATCGCCCTTTTCGCGCGTGTCGGCGGCGGTATCTTCACTAAGACCGCCGATGTCGGCGCTGACTTGGTGGGTAAGGTCGAAGCCGGGATTCCCGAAGATGATCCGCGCAACCCCGCCGTTATCGCCGATAATGTCGGCGACAATGTCGGCGATGTCGCCGGAATGGGCGCCGATATTTTCGAGTCGTATGTTGGCTCGGTTATCGCCACCATCGCGATCGCCGCGGCGGCCTCCGCTTCCATGCTCAATATTCTTGCTCCCAATATCTCCGATCCGACGAGCGCCAAACTCGCTGCAATGAGCTTCCCGCTGATCGTCATCACGATCGGTCTGGTCGCGTCGCTCTTTGGGGTGTTGACGGTGCGGATTCTGCAAAACTCGGATCCGGGCGCTGCTTTGCGCTATTCGACCTTTGTCGCTGCCGCGTTGATGCTGGTCGGCTCTTGGTGGGTTGCCGGCACGATCGGACTTTCCAATCAGCCGGTTTGGGCGCTGTGTGCGGGCTGCTTCGCCGGTATCGCCATCGGGCTTATAACCGAGTATTATACCGGCGGCAAACCCGTGCGGGATATCGCCGAAGCGTCCAAGACCGGTTCGGCGACCAATATCATTTCTGGTTTGGCTGTCGGCATGGAGAGCGTTGCGCTGCCGACGATAGGGATTGTTCTCGCGATCGGTTTGGCTTTCCACTTCGCTGGGCTCTACGGCATCGGCATCGCCGCTGTCGGCATGCTGGCGACGGTGGGCATCACCATGTCGGTCGACGCCTACGGTCCCATTGCCGACAACGCTGGTGGTATCACCGAAATGGCGGGCCTCGGCGAAGATACGCGCAAGATCACCGATAGCCTCGACTCGCTCGGCAATACCACGGCCGCCATGGGTAAAGGTTTCGCCATTGGTTCGGCGGCTCTGACGGCTTTGGCGCTCTTCTCGGCTTATACCTCGGCCATTGAAGCTAAGACCGGAGAGCCAATCGTTATTGATGTGACCACGCCGATTGTGGTCATCGGGCTTTTTATCGGCGCGATGATTCCCTACTTGGCTGCCGCCATCACCATGACTTCGGTCGGCAAAGCCGCTTTCAAGATGGTCGAGGAGGTTCGCCGCCAGTTTCGCGAAATTCCTGGTCTGATGGAGGGCACCGCCAAGCCCGATACCAAACGCTGCATAGATATTAGCACGACCGCTGCCTTGCGCGAGATGATTCTGCCGGGTTTGTTGGCGGTATTGGCGCCGGTCGTTGTCGGTTTCGGTCTTGGCCCGGTGGCACTGGGCGGCATGCTGGTCGGAGCCACAGTCAGTGGTGTATTGCTGGCGTTGATGATGGCCAATAGCGGTGGGGCTTGGGACAACGCCAAGAAGTATATTGAGGAGGGCAATTTGGGGGGCAAGGGCTCCGACACCCATAAAGCCGCCGTCGTCGGCGATACAGTCGGCGACCCATTCAAGGATACGTCGGGTCCGTCTTTGAACATATTAATTAAGCTGATGTCGGTGATTTCTCTCGTCCTGGCACCGCTTTTGTCTGAGGTATCACCACTAATCAGACTATAACCGAGAAAGCGTATTCCAATGAAGAACTACGAACTCGTATGCATCCTGGATCCCCAGGTTGGCGAGGGGCAATACGAACAAGCCATCGAAAAATACGAGACTTATATAAAAGAGAATGGCGGTGAAATCACCCAGATGGATGATTGGGGACTGCGGCGCTTGGCCTATACCTCGGCCAGTCTGAAAAATCGCCGCCAGGGCTATTATGTGATTTTCCAGTTTGCCGTTGAGCAGACGATGATCGACGCGTTAGAGCAGACGATTAAACTCGATGATGGCGTGCTGCGCTATCTGCTCACAGGCGTCGATGGTGATTTTATTCACGTGCCCCAGCTGGTCGCCGATAACTTCCTCGAAGAAGCCTTTGCCCGACCCGCCCGCGGGCCCAGGGATCGGGATCGCGGGGGTCCCCGTCGCGACCGCGACGACCGCGGGTCCAGGGACAGGGAAGATCGTCCGTCGAGAGCAGCAGTGCCAGCAGCAGCAGCACCAGAACCAGCTAAGAGCGAGGCGGCCGAAGCACCAGCAGAAGCCGCTGTCGGGGAGTCTAAAGACTCCTGATAGG
>Ga0115002_10007151_pt1 | contig 12643 bp, 8 predicted proteins | sample ArcticOcean_MG_C_8_FD_89576 | JGI IMG/M metagenome (GOLD analysis project Ga0115002, IMG submission 89576) | Marine microbial communities from western Arctic Ocean - ArcticOcean_MG_CB11_86 | ecosystem: Environmental > Aquatic > Marine > Oceanic | place: Arctic Ocean: Canada Basin | collected...
AATAATGATGAAGAAAGAGAAGAATTATATATTAGAGGATTTTTAGGTAAAATGTTATTTAGTGGTGATGAAGCTTTAAAATCTTGTGATGTTTTGTCAGGAGGGGAGAAGGTAAGATGTATGTTATCTAAAATTATGATGGGTAATCCAAATGTTTTATTAATTGACGAACCTACAAATCACCTAGATTTAGAGTCTATTACAACATTTAATAATTCATTAATTAATTTTAAGGGTACTGTTTTAATGAGTACAAATGATATTGCATTTGCAAAATCTGTTTCGAATAGAATAATCGAAATCACTCCTAATGGTGTTATTGACAGTTATCTTTCTTTTGATGAATATGTTAAGGATAAGAAAATTATTAATCAAAGAGAAAGATTATATAAATAGTTACTTATCTCTAATTTGAGCATTAAGATCTTTAGTAAATCTATTCATTATTCTTTTCATTACTTGATCAATATGTTTATCAGTAAGTGTTTTTTTAGAGTCGTTAAAAATAAAACTAATTGCGTATGATTCTTTATCATTACTCATGGACTTGTCTTTATAAACATCAAATAGATTAACTTCTTTTAATATGTTCTTCTCAATATCAAATGCTAATTTCTCAATATTATCAAAAGTAACTTTAGAATCTACTATCATTGATATATCTCTTCTTGAAGACGGGAATTTGGAGATCTCCTTACATTTTATGACATTATTTTTTATATCAATCTTTGACAGATTAATCTCTGCGTAGCATACTTTAGTATTTATTGAATAATTATTAAGTAGGTTTTTGTTTATTTCACCAATACAGCCAATGGTATCCTTCCCATTTGTAATTAAAAGTTTCTTAGAATAATTAGAATCATTTTTAGATATAAATTTCACCCTTAATGATAAATCATTGCATAATCTTTTTATTATACCTTTTATATAGTAGAAATTATCTATTTGATTTTTATTTAACCAGGATTCATTAAATATTTCTCCAGAAATTGAAATAGAAAGCAATTTTGTTTCAACGTTTTCTTTGTGGTCTGAGTAATACGTATTTCCTATTTCAAACAATTTTAGATTTTTATTTTGTCTGTTAATATTAAAATTTATTATATCCAACATTCCAGGTAATAATGAGACTCTAAGATTTGACAGTTCAACTCCTTGTGGATTAATAATCTCTATAGGCTTAATATCTTTATTTATTTGATTTGATTCAGGAGAGCAGATAGAATTTATCATAATCTCATTAAAACCAACTCCAACGAGATTCCTATAGATTATGTTATCAATAATTTTATCATTATTTAAAGTAAAATCCTTTGAAGAAAGAGTTAATGTTGAACTTGGATCAATATTGTTATAACCATATACTCTAAGAATCTCTTCAATTAAATCAATTTCTCTATTTACATCAACTCTATAGTGAGGTGATATTACATTTAAACCTTCATCAGTTACTGTCTCAATTATAACATCTAGAGAATTTAGAATAGAGGCAATGATTTCCTTATCTATTAATTTACCAGATATCAAGCTAATCTTATCATATCTTAAAAAAATCTTTTTTTCTTCTAACTTAAGATTATCCTCTTTAATAACATTCGATGAAATAGAGTCTGGGCAATCATTTTTAATCAATATTGAAGCTCTTTTTAATGCATATATTACCATTTCAGGATCTACACATCTTTCAAATCTAGAAGAAGCTTCAGTAAAAATTGAATGTCTTTTTGATGATTTTCTTATTGATATTGGATTAAATATTGCTGATTCTAAAAAAATGTTTTTTGTTTTATTTGTAACACCCGAATCTAAACCTCCAAATATACCGGCTAGACATAATGGGTTACTTTTAGAGCAAATCATAATATCTTCATTATCAAGAGATATTTGATTACCATCAAGAGTCGTAAAATTCGTTTTTGAAGGTAAAGTTTTGACTTCAATATTTGAAATCTTATCTAAATCAAAAGCATGTAAAGGTTGTCCAATTTCGTGCAATACATAATTGGTAATATCAACTATATTATTTATAGGCTCTTGTCCAATTGATTTAAGTTTATTTTTAATCCATTTTGGAGATTCCTTAACTTCAATATTATTAATAATAATACCTGCATATAAGGGAGATAATTTTGAATCTTCAACATCTATTTTAGTTTCAATTTTAAAATCATCATAACTAAATTCACTTATACTAGGTAATTTTAAAGTTGTCTTTTCCTTATTAAGGTCAAAAAATGCTTTTAAATCTCTTGCAACACCAAAATGACTCATTGCATCAGACCTATTAGGAGTTAATCCAATTTCTAATATTTTATCACTTTCAACTTCAAATATTTTACTTAATGGAGTCCCTGGTTTTATTTTTTCATCTAGAACCATTATTCCATCGTGCGAATTACCTAATCCAATTTCATTTTCAGCGCAAACCATACCATTACTTACAACACCTCTTATTTTAGATTTTGATATTTTAATCTTCTCACCAGATATTGTGTAAATAACAGATCCAACTGTTGCAACAGGTACTTTTTGACCTTTAGAAATATTTGGCGCACCACATACGATTTCAAATTTCCCCTCTTTTCCTAAATCAATATTGGTAAGTATTAGTCTATCAGCATTTGGATGTTTTTTACAGGATAAAACTTCTCCTACAATAATTCCCTCAAGAGATCCTTTTATGGATTCAAAGTCTTCTACTTTTTCAACTTCTAAACCAAGATTTGTTAATATTTCTGAGACTTCATCAACTGGTTTGTCAATGTCTATGTAATCTTTTAGCCAATTATAAGAAACTTTCACAGTTTATAATCTAATTCATAGCAAATATAATTATATCAGCTTATATATCTCCATAAATTTTTTGATTTTCCTGAAAGAGAAATATATTCTCTTATAGATAAATTTTCAGCTAACTTTAGTTTAGGATCGTTAGATAATATACTTGAAACACAATCTCTAGCTTTTGTTAGGATATGATAATCATTAATAATATCTGCTATTTTAAATTTAAGAATTCCACTTTGTTTTGTGCCTAATAGGTCTCCAGGGCCTCTTAATTTTAAATCAACCTCAGAAATCTTAAAACCATCATCAATTTGAACCATTGTGTCAGTTCTTATCTTAGCATCACTTGAAAGATTATCTTTAGTCATAAGAATACAATAACTTTCTTCATTTCCTCTACCAACCCTTCCCCTTAATTGGTGTAATTGAGATAATCCAAATCTTTCAGAACTTTCAATCATCATAACCGATGCATTTGGAATATTTACACCAACCTCTATAACAGTTGTAGATACAAGTATCTGAGTTTTATTGTTTATAAATTTCTCCATTTCCAAACTTTTATCTAACGACTTCATTTTACCATGAAGGATACCTACTTGATATTCTGGTCTTGGAAAATCACGTAACATACTTTCGTAACCATCAACAAGATCTTTATAATCAAGTTTTTCTGATTCATTAATTAACGGATAAACAATATATATTTGCCTTCCGAGTGTAATTTGATCTTTAAGAAACTTATAAACACTCAATCTATTCTTATCATATCTATGGACAGTAGTTGTCTTTTTTCGTCCTGGAGGTAATTCTTTTATTATTGATATATCAAGATCACCATAAACACTCATAGCTAATGTTCTAGGTATTGGTGTTGCAGTCATAACTAATATATGTGGGGGAGAGGCATTTTTTTTCCATAGTTTAGCTCTTTGTGCTACTCCAAATCTATGTTGTTCATCAATTATAGCTAAACCTAAATTTTTAAATTTTACCACATTTTCAAGAATTGCATGTGTTCCAATTAAAATTTGAATCTCATTATTTAAAAGTTTTTGGTGAATATTCTTCCTTGATTTCGTAGGAGTTGAACCAGTTAAGAGTTCAGCATTTACATTAAGTTTTTCTAATAATTTAGAAATAGAATCAAAATGCTGTTGAGCTAAAATTTCAGTTGGAGCAAGAATACATGATTGATATCCATTGTCTATTGCTATTAAGATTATCATCAATGAAACTATCGTCTTTCCAGAACCAACATCTCCCTGAAGAAGCCTATTCATCTGTTTTCCACTATTAAAATCTTTACGAATTTCTTTTATTACTTTTTTCTGATCACCTGTTAAGTTAAATGGCAGTGATTCATTGTAAAATTTGTTAAAATTATCACCTACTAATTTAAATTGAAACCCATTAATCTTTTTAAGTCTGTCAGTTTTAGATAATAAAAATCCTAATTGATTAAAAAATAATTCTTCAAATTTTAATCTATCTATTGCCTTCTTTAATTTATCGTTGGATTCTGGTAGATGAATATTTATGAAAGCATTTTGTCTATCAATAAGAGAATATTCTTTTCTTATATAAGAAGGCAAATTTTCTTTAATTTTCCCATTAGTTGATTGAATTAACTCATAGATTATTTTTATAAAATATCTTTGTGTTATCCCGCTACTAGTTAACTTTTCTGTTGAAGAATATATCCCATGTAGTCTTCTTGGTACATTTTTATCAAAAGTTGATTTTAATTTTATTTCTGGATGACTGATTGTAATTCTCTTTTTATACCAATTTAATTTTCCAAAAACGACATATTCTTTATTCTTATCTATTGAATCCTCAATCCAACTGTATCCTCTAAACCAAATTAAATTTATTTCACCTGTATCATCTTGAAATGTTAATGATAAACGTTTGTTGAATTTATTATTGACAGATGTTTTTTTAACTACTTTTCCAATAATTTGAACCTCAGAAGGTAAATCAGGAAGATCTTTAATTTTATAAAACTTAGTTCTATCTATATACCTAAAAGGAAAGAAATTTACTAAATCATCATAAGTAGTTATATCTAGTTCTTCTTTAAAAAGTTTAACCCTTGAAGGACCAACTCCTTTAATAAATTCTATAGGAGTGTCAAGAATATTTTTATTATTCACTTTTTAGATAATCTAAAGCAAGATTAGTCATTACTTTAACTCCTAAAAGCATTGATTTATCATCAACTGTAAAATCTGCAGTATGATGAGATGTTGCAGGTTTATTTGAATCTGAATTGTATCCACCTAATTCAAATAAAAAACCGGGCACCTCATTAAGATAGTATGCATAATCTTCTGCAACAGTTTTAGCTTTAGTTAAAACTGCATTGTTTTCCCCAGCTGATTTTTTAATTGAAGGCAACATCTGATTCATCATATTAGGATCATTATAAGTTATATCAGCACCATCAATAATCTCTACTTCAGATTCAGCTCCAAAAGATTTTGAGATTCCATCAACTAGATTATGTATTTTTTGTTTTATATTATCCCTCATCCCGTAGTTTAAAGCTCTTATAGTACCAATCATAGTAACTTCTTCAGGAATAATATTAAATCTATTACCGCCGTTTATCTGTCCGATTGATAAAACTGCTGCCTCTTCAGCTAAATTAGATTGTCTTGAAATTATTGTTTGCAGAGCGCTTATTATTTCAGCTGATATTACTATTGGATCAACTCCAAACCATGGTGTTCCTCCATGCGTTTGTTTACCTTTAATTTTTATTGTTAAACGTGAAGAGGATGCAAAAAACCCTTTGGGTTTATAATAAACCTTATTCATCGGTAGAAGAGAACTGATATGTAGACCAAATATTGCATCAACATCAGGGTTATTTAAGACACCTTCTTTTATCATTAATCTAGCTCCCCCTTCTTCACCTTTTGGCGGCCCTTCTTCTGCTGGTTGAAATATAAATTTAACAGTACCTGGAAAATCTCTATTCTTTGATAGGATTTCTGCTGTAGCCATCAATATTGCCATATGAGTGTCATGTCCACATGCATGCATAACGCCTTTGTTAATTGATTTATACTCTAAATTATTTCTTTCATGAATTGGTAATGCATCCATATCAGCTCTTAATGCAACAACCTTACCAGGTTTATTTCCATTAAGAATTCCAACCACCCCAGTTTTACCGACATTTTCAATTACTTTTATATCTAAACTCTTTAAGTGATTTGCTATAACTTTTGATGTTCTAAATTCTCTATTTCCCAATTCCGGATTTCTGTGAATATCATGTCTCCATGAGATTAATTTATCTTCAATAGATATAATTTGATCATTTAGATTTTGTGAGAAAGAAAAATTTGAAACAGTTAACAATAAAAGAATTATTCTTTTCATAAGTATTTATTTAATTAAGGGTATATGAATGATTAAAATTCATTAATTACTTAAATTTATAACAATGTTAGAAGATAAACAATCTTATCTAAATGATCTTAATGAAGCTCAGGAAAAAGCTGTTTTAAAGATTAACGGCCCATCAATGGTTATTGCTGGAGCTGGTTCAGGAAAAACAAGAGTATTAACTTATAAGATTGTTCACTTAATTAAAAATGGTATTGATCCATTTGAAATACTTGCACTTACATTCACAAATAAGGCTGCTAGAGAAATGAAATCTAGAATTTCATCTATGATAGGGGATGGGGAGTCAAAAAATATATGGATGGGTACCTTTCACTCAGTATTTGCTAAAATACTAAGATTTGAAGCTCATAAAATCGGATTTACATCTGACTTTACAATTTATGATGTTCAAGACTCAGAAAGATTGATTTCTTCAATAATTAAGGAAATGAACTTAGAGAAAGATTCATATAGGCCAAAAACTATTCGAAATAGAATATCATCATTAAAAAATAGTTTCATTTCAGTTAACGCATATTTTTCAAATTCTGATATAACAGAATCTGACAAACTATCTAGAAGGCCTAAAACAGGAGAGATATATAAAGAATATAGTGATCGACTAGTAAAATCAAATTCTATGGATTTTGATGATTTACTATTAAAAATGAATGAATTATTAAATAATTTTCCTGAAGTACTAGCAAAATATCAAGAAAAATTTAAATATATACTAGTTGATGAGTATCAGGATACAAATAATTCTCAATATTTAATTGTAAAATCTCTTGCTGATAAATATCAAAATATATGTGTTGTTGGAGATGATGCTCAAAGTATATATTCATTTAGAGGTGCAAATATTAATAATATAATCAATTTTAGAAATGATTATGATGATGTTGAAGTTTATCGATTAGAACAAAATTATAGATCTACAAAGTATATAGTAAATGCTGCTAATTCAGTAATTGATAAAAATAAAAATAAGATTCACAAGGAAGTTTGGACTGATAATGAATTTGGTAATAAAATTCAAATAACAGCTAACCCATCTGATATTGCTGAAGCAAGATTGATTTCTCAAAAAATTTTAAACTTAATCAAATCAGAAAACAACTATAAGGATTTTGTTATTTTATACAGAACTAATGCTCAATCAAGAGTAATAGAAGATTCTTTAAGAAATTCAAGTATTCCGTATAAAATTTATGGCGGTGTTTCCTTTTATAATAGAAAAGAAATTAAAGACATACTAGCTTATTTAAGACTTGTGGTTAACAATAATGATGAAGAAAGTCTTAAAAGAATTATAAACTATCCTCCAAGGGGGATTGGACAGGCAACTATAAATAAAATTATAGTTGGATCAAAGAATAGTAACTTAAGTATCTATGAAACAATTAAATCTGCTAAAAATCTAAATTTAGGATTATCTAATTCTTCGATAATTAAACTAGAAAATTTCATAAATGAGATAGAGGTCTTTAAAATTCAAAATAAGAAATTAAGTGCTTTTGAGATGACAGATTTAGTTATAAAAGAAACAAAAATAATAGATGAGTTAAGAAAAGATGAAAGTCCAGAGTCTATTACTAGAGTAGAGAATATTCAAGAATTACTTAATGGAATAAGAAATTTTATAGATGATCAAAAGGAAATAGCTGATTCAAAAAATAATCTTTCTGAATTTTTATCAAATGTATCGTTAGCAACAGATTTTGATATAGATTTAAAATTAAATGAAGATTTTGTGTCATTAATGAGTTTACATTCATCTAAAGGTCTTGAATTTAAGAATGTATTTATTGTAGGACTTGAAGAAGATCTATTCCCTTCAGCATTAAGCTATAATTCAAGAGATGATTTAGAGGAAGAAAGGAGATTATTCTATGTTGGTATTACAAGAGCAAAAAAAAACCTTTATATATCATATGCTAACTCTAGATATAGATGGGGAAAACTAATATCTTGTGAAGAAAGTAGGTTTATTGATGAAATAGATAATGATTTTATTGATTTAAAAGATAATAATGACTTCTCAATACTTCAAAAAAAATCAAAACCTAGTTCTTTCATAAAACAGAAAATATTAAGAAAAGGAAATTTTAAAAATTTATCTTCAGTTAAGTCAAATAGTGATTTTCAAATAAAAGTGAGTGTTGGAGATAAAGTTCAACATTTAAAGTTTGGAAACGGCCAAGTAATTGGACTTGAAGGTAACAATGACAATGTTAAAGCTAAAATAAAATTTGAAAAAATTGGAAATAAAAATTTGTTATTAAAATTCGCAAAATTAAAAGTCTTGTAAAAAAAAAGCACGCTAATGAATATCAAAAGCATGCTTTTTTATTCTTTAAACCTATCTTCTTAGTCAGGTTTATTACTAGAGTTTATTGTATTATTATTATCAATAGTAGATGGAACATTCATTGTTTTTCCTTCTTCTATTAGATTAAAGAATTGATCTAATTTAGGAAGAACAACTATTCTAGTTCTTCTATTTCTAGCTCTTGTAACTCTTGAATCATTATCCGCTATAGGTGCATAGAAGCTTCTTCCGGAAGCTACAAGCTTACCTGGGTTAACTCCATAGTCATTTTGCAGAATTCTTACTACTGAAGTAGCTCTTTTTACAGAAAGATCCCAGTTATCAATTATACCAGGAATTTTTTCAGCAGCTTTTTCTTGATCTATAAGTAAGTTGTCAGTGTGACCTTCAACCATAAATTCTAAATCTGGCTTATCACTAATGACCTTTGCAATTTTTTCAAGAACTTTTTTAGCTTTTTGAGTAACTGTAAAGCTTCCACTGTTAAATAAAAGTTTATCAGATATTGAAACATATACAACACCCTTTTCAACATTAATTTCAATGTCATCGTCACTTAAAGTTCCAAGTGAGCTTTTAAAACTTTGAACTAATGCTAAAGTAACAGAATCTCTTTTTGTTACAGCATCTTGCATTCTTGTTATAATAAGGTCTTTTTCTTTCATACTTTCAAGAGAACGCTCTAGGTTATCAGCTCCCTTTTGAGTAAGTGTAGTTAAATTACCCATATTGTCAATCAAATCTTGATTGTTTGCTCTTAGAAATTTATTTTGCTCAGTAAGAGCAGAAAGTCTTCCTGAAGCAGCAGATAAACCCTGTTCAGTAGAACCTAATTTAGAAGTAGCATTATCTAGTAATTCTTTTGTGTCTTGTTGAAGTTTTTCTAAGTCTGAATACTTCCTTTGCGAAACACAAGAAGTAAGAAGTAAACCCAAAACTCCAACTACTAAAATATTTGTTTTCATTTTAAAATGAATTGGTTAATAAAATTTTCAGGTACAAATCTAATATAATTATGGTAATTTATTGTGTTTGAGCTTAAAGAATTTTCTTTTTTTTAGTATGAAATAATTAAAAATTATACTTTTTATATAGAAATATTTATCTTTTTTTAATGAACCTCCTCTTTTATTAAACATAATGTGAAACTTTAGAATTAAACTTAAGTAAGCTCGATATACTGACAAGAAGCTCATGAATTTGAAATTAAGTATAAAATAAAATGAAGATATTATGTCAATAATTATTCTTTGTGGTAAAATAGTCCATAATTTATTATAGGGGAGATTTTTCACTAACATGAATAAAGAGTTTCTATAATTTAAATAAGTTTTTTGAGGGCTATCCTTTATTGTATATGCACCTATGTGAAATACTTTTGATGAAGTAATAGCGTGACAGTTATAGTTAAGATTAAATGCTCTCCAACAAAAATCAATTTCCTCTTGATGAGCAAAGAAGTCCTTGTCAAATCCATTCAATTCATCAAAAACCCTTCTTTTAACAAATAAACATGCTCCTGTAGCCCAAAATATTTTAGAATCCTTGTATTGATTTAAATTTTTTTCGATTGAATTTATGATTCTCCCCCTACAAAAGGGATATCCAAACTTATCTATAAAACCACCTGCAGCACCAGCATATTCAAAATGATCCTCTTTATTATAATCTAATATAATAGGCTGGGCAATAGAAACATTATTGTTGTCAAAGTTATTAATTAATGGTTCTAACCAGTTTTTTGTTACTTTAATATCAGAGTTTATCAAACAATAGATTTCCTCATCAATTTCCTTTAGACCTAAATTATATCCTTCTGCAAATCCGTAATTCTTATCTAGTTCAATAACTTTAATATTTGGATAATTTCTCTTTAAAAAATCTACAGAATCATCTTCTGAGAAATTATCAATTACATAAATATTCGCCTGTTCTGAATTATTAATAGTATTTGGAATAAATTTTTTTAATAATTCTATTCCATTCCAATTCAATATTACTACGGCAATTCTTTTCATTTTAAGTATAAAGGTAAATCTTCAATAAATTCATGTTTTTTATTATCAATATCAAATTTCAAGAAATAATGATTAATCCCATTTGAAACAGCAAGATATGTGCTTTTTAGCTCTATATTATATTTCATTATTTGATCAAAATGATTATTATTTATTTTTTGTTTGAATGATTTGCATTCAACTAGGATATTGACTTTTCCTATTTGATTAAACACAACAATATCATATCTTTTTTTTACTCCATGAACGGAAAAGGCCTTTTCAATATTGGTTAGAGATAGGGGATATCCTTTTGATTTTATATACATAATAAAATTTTGCCTAACCCATTCTTCAGGTGTAAGAAATATCCACTTCATTCTTATTTCATCAAAAATGTAAGTTTTATTATTATTTTTTTTTAATTTGAAATCGTAAACAGGAAAGTTTAACTTTTCCATAAATTATTTTTTTTGATGAACGAATACAATAAAATTATTGCTAAGATAAACAATGACGAATTCTTTCCAATTTATATTCTAGTAGGAGATGAAAACTATTTTGCAGATAATATAATTAAATTACTTACTAGTAAAGTGGTTAATAACGATTCTAAAGATTTTGATTATTTTAAATTTTATGGCAATGAAATCAGTGAAGATCAAGTAATTGATGCTGCAAAAAGATTTCCATTAGTTGGAGAATATAATTTTGTTGTCCTAAAAGATGCGAAATCTATTTCTAAAAACTTTGATAAACTAACCAGTTATGTTGAATCTCCTAACTTAAAAACAATCCTAGTATTATCTTTCATTAATCAATCACTTGATAAAAGAAAAAGAATTTATAGTTTATCTAAAAAAAATGGATTAGCATTTGAATCAAAAAAGATTTATGATAACCAAATATTTAATTGGATTAATGAAGTTTCTTTAAAGAAGAGGATGAAACTCCATCCTAAGTCAATTCAAATAATTATAAACTTTGTGGGTAATAATTTATCTCAAATTGAGAATGAACTAGATAAACTTAAAATTAACTCTGAAAAGGATGATGTAATTAGGCCAGATGAAGTTGAGAGTATTATTGGTTTTAGTAAAGAATATAATTTTTTTGAATTAACAAAACATATTGGTATGAAGAATTTTTCTAAAACAATTGAAATTATTGAATACATGTCAACTAATTCTAATAAATATCCTTTAACATTATTGATTTCATCTGTTTTTTATTTTTTTAATAAACTCTTTTTATATCATTCTGTTGAAAATAAAAGAGAAGCATCAAAAATTATGGGCGTAAATCTATATTTTATAGAAGAGTATAAATTAGCATCAGCTAACTACTCTATGAAAGATATTTCAAAAATATTTAATTATCTATTAGAAGCTGATAAAAGATCGAAAGGTATTGATTTTGATAATACTAATTATCATGCAATATCTTCAGAACTTATTTTCAAGATATTTAAAGTTGATTAAATATTATTATACTTATTTGGATTGACTTCATTCATTATTCTATAAACCTCTTCAAATATATCTTCAAAAGAAGGTTTGCTAGAATAATCACCATCAGAGCTATAAGGGGGTCTATGCTCTTTTGCTGTTAGAAGATTTGGTTCACTGTCAAGTTTATTATATATCTTTTGAGTATTTAATAGTTCTTGGAGAATATAACTTGAAGCTCCACCAGGCATGTCTTCATCTACAATTAAAATTCTATTGGTTTTTTCAACACTTTTTTTAATTTGATGAGATATGTCAAATGGAATTAGTGATTGCAAATCTATTATTTCGCAATCTATATCATAATCAAGTAGTTTTTGACCTACTTTTTCAACTATATTTAAGGTTGAACCATAAGATATTATTGTCAGATCGTTTCCTTGCTTTATTATATCAACTTCACCTATGGAAGTTTCAAGTTTACCAAGATTTGATGGCATTTTTTCTTTAGTTCGATATCCATTTAATGGTTCAATTACAATTGCTGGTTGATCTAATTTCATTAAGGAATTATAAAATCCAGCTGCTTTAGTCATATTTCGTGGAGTTAAAATAAATATTCCTCTTAAGAAATTGATCAAGCCTCCAAGAGGAGAACCAGCATGCCATAT
>Ga0115002_10007152_pt1 | contig 12643 bp, 14 predicted proteins | sample ArcticOcean_MG_C_8_FD_89576 | JGI IMG/M metagenome (GOLD analysis project Ga0115002, IMG submission 89576) | Marine microbial communities from western Arctic Ocean - ArcticOcean_MG_CB11_86 | ecosystem: Environmental > Aquatic > Marine > Oceanic | place: Arctic Ocean: Canada Basin | collected...
AAACTCGCCGCGTGCGAACTCTCCTTCACCAAATTCGCCGCCGGGTGGGAGCTCTCCTTCACCAAACTCGCCGGGTGGGAGCTCTCCTTCACCAAACTCGCCGCGTGCGAGCTCTCCTTCAGGTCCAAAACCCTCGCCGGGCAACAACTCTTCGCCGGGCTCAAGCTCACCTTCAGGTCTAGGCCCCGAGTCCTCCTGCCCACCCGAAGGCACCGCCGCTGCATCTCCGTCCGGCGCAGCCTCATCTCTGCTGCCCGCGTCTCTGCTGCCCGCTTCGTCACCGGTTCGAACGGCCGGCGACGTCGACGATAAAAGCAGGCTATTCACGGCGCCGTAAAGGGTGCTGGCCTGTGCCGACGTCAAAGTGATCGCCGCCGCTGGCGCCTCAAAAACGCTTGAAACCGCCGTCGTCTGCCAAGCGGTATTGAGGGTGATTGAGGAGGTTTGTGTGCTCACTGTGATCGAGCCCGTCACGACACCATCGCTTTCAGGCATCATGGTCACTGTGTTGAGCGCTCCCTCAGCCGCCGCCTTGCCGGCGACTTTGGTGCCACGAATACCGAGCGTGGCCACCGGCGTACGGACGATCATTTCATCAGGATTGTTCGCTGCGACCTCACCGCTGACGAAAACGAACACGCCCTGGATAACCGAGAAGGTGGAGGAGCCCTCCAGCGAGATCGGGTCAAAAATCAGTTCATCAAGCACCATACGGCCATCTTCGCCGAGCGAAAATTCTGTCTCGTCGATGAACACCACGGCCACCGCGCCGCCGGCGCCCGTCTCAAGGATGTCGCCCTGAAATACCGATGAATCCTTGTTTAGCGCCACCGTCGTGCCGTCGACTCGGGTTGCCGTGACTTCTCCGACAGATTCATCGACGCGCCCGATCGGCACATCTTCGATGCTGTCTTCAGATTGTGCATACTGACCGGGCGATGCGGGGCCGGCTAATGCCGATACCAGATCGAACGGCAACAACGAGCCACTCTCGGTCATCAGGCCGGCTGCCGTCATGGTGTTGAAATATTCTACGATTACGTATTGCGTACCATCCGGCGCGGTGATCAGCAGATCTGCGCCAGCTCGTGTAAAATCTGCGTGCAGCAGCATATCTCCGCCCGGCACGATGATTTCAGCCGCACCGTGAGTTAGAATCGGGATTGGCGCGCTGCTCGCCGCACTGGACATTGCCGGCGACGCAGAAGCAAAAATATACTTGCTCTGCTCAATACTCACGCTTTTCTCCTGGGACTACGGCCGAAACTTCGGCGGGGCAGTCTCTCTGAAATTTTTGGCGATAATGCTAAAACATTACCAAATTGAAACACATTTCAAAGAAACTTTGTGGAACTATAGAACGTATTTGAAATCATTTGTAGCCCTCGTAATTTTTGTTAAGGAAGATGCGCATCTCTTACAAAAATTTACAACTGCGATGGGCTTGAAAATATAGGTGTTGCAGCCCACTTCCCGTACCCGCTCCTCATCGCCATGCAAATCAGGCGTCTTGACTCTGACATTCGGAATAGCGCAAAGATTCGAATCCCCTTTGAGTTTTCAGGTTACGTCGAGGCCGGAAACATCCGGTAGCTGAATATCCAATTCCAGACATAGCAATAATTTAAACTGTTAAACCTCTGCCACGCGCATAGTTTTCCATTTGCTTCCTAAAATTTAGAGTTAGCTCATAGGACATTATCGAAATATACTTTAGAATTAACGAATGATCTATGGCTGTCCCATGACCTTACCAGGAGTTGTGGCATGGCGAACGTCCTCAGGCATTTCGAAGATAAAACCGTGATCAGCATCGCCGATGCGTTCAAGAAAATTGGTGATTGGCGCGCTATATAGGGACACGGTACCGCCAGCGCCCGGAGGAGACAAAACGGATAAGAGAGGTGTTATGAAAATCGGCTTTATGCTTCCGGTGATGGGTGCGATGGCTACCCGAGAAAACATGGTTGGGATGGCAGAGATGGCGGAGGCGCGTGGCTTCGAATCAATCTGGGTACCGGATCATGTGATCATGCCGACGCGGATCGAATCGACATATCCCTACACAAAGTCTGGCGGTTTTATCGCCGACCCGAAGGGTGACCATCTCGAGCCTTTTACCAGCTTGGCTTTCGTCGCCGCCTGCACCGAGCGCGTCCGTCTCGGCTTTTCTGTCATGGTGGCACCCTATCGGCATCCCGTGGTAACCGGCAAGATGATGGCCGCGATCGATGTATTGTCGAACGGCAGGCTCGACGTTGGCGTCGGCGCGGGATGGCTCAACGAAGAGTTCAAAGCGCTCGGCGTGGCGCCGGAGAGAAAGTGGGTGCGCACGGAGGAATATATAAGAATTTGGAAGGAGTTATGGACCGCGGAAGAGCCCGAATATGATGGCGAATTTCATAGCTTTTCCCACGTTCAGTGCCGACCTCAGCCGATGCAGAAGCCGCATCCACCGATCACCATTGGCGGTAACGGCAACGCCTGCTTCCAGCGGGTTGTCGCCCTGGCAGACGGCTGGCAAGTCGTGTCAGAAGCGCCAAACGACGTCTACAGCCTGGGGGGAGATCTGACGACGGCGCTAGCGGAGCTCCACCGGGTCGCCGAATCGGCGGGCCGGGATCCGCACACGATTGAGGTGAGTGCCGTGATCATTGCCGGCACCGCTGAAGGCGTGCTCAGAGACCTTCCCCAATATGAGCGCATCGGTGTGACGCGCCTCATTTTGGATTTTCCATCTTTCGTGTCGGACATTGACGAGATGATTGAAATCCTCGAAAAAATTGCAGCCGAGGCGGCGATGGAACGTCCTGACACCGGGCCAGCCTGATTGCCATACCCTTTCGTTAGGGGCGTATTCTTGCCCCAGTCTCGTTTTCAAATAGATATGCCGCCGTACTTATACTGGCGCCGTGGCCAAATTAGGCGATCGTGCGGTTGAGAATTTTCTGCGCCACTTTGATACCTAGCTTCATATCGAGATCGTACATCGCGCCGACCTTGAGTGCCAGGCTGCTGTCCTTCTCGGTCATGGCGGTACCAAAGTCCGGGTTAATCTAAAAATACTTTTTCTAGGAGGCCCCCGAGCTTAAGAAGTTGATGACATTAATTGTCAGAAGCCCGGTCTGATGCTGAGGAGTGTGAGAGACATCTGTTCGTGTAAGAGGGTTTTAGGGTAAACAAAAATAAGCATTGCTTAGCATTCCGCGCTACTATTAGTGATTGAAACCTTGGAGGAGGGTAGTGCATGACGGTGATATTATCACGACTAGGCGAGTTCAATGTGAACGACGAACCAACTGGCGAATTGTGGCTCGAGCCGGAGCAGGCGGCAGTGGCAAGTGGTTGGGAATTGCGGCCGGAGGGATTTTGCCGAGGTGATATCTGTGTGCCAGTACCGCTGAATAAGGCAGAGATACTAATCGCTGACGGCAAAGTTAACCTATCGGCGTTCTGGAATCACATGGGAATGCCAGCGGCAACCAGTATCGACGGCGATGTGTGGGCCTTGGGTGAAGGCGCCGAGAGCCGAGCAGTCGAGTTACAATCCCTTGATGCACCCGATTTTACACTACCCGATTTGGCCGGAGTCCAGCACAGCCTCTCGGACTATCACGGCAAGAAAATTTTACTGGCGACCTGGGCATCCTGGTGAGGCTGTCGTAACGATTTGTCCGTGTGGCAAAAATTATACGACGAAATAAAGAAACAAAACTTCATCATCATCGCCATTGCTATGGATAGCGAGGCGTGTGCGGCGCGGCCTTGGATTGAGGCGGCAGAGCTTGATTATCCAGCCTTAATTGATCGCGATCACCGAGTAGCAGAACTATACAATATGGTAAATGTTCCGCAAGCTGTGTGGATTGATGAGTCGGGAATCATCGTGCGTCCAGCGGAAAATGCAGGCGCTTATGAAGGCTTTCGGGCGATGGATTTAGAAACCTGGACAATGCCAGAAGATGAACTTGCTACCACCGTTAACGCCCAGACCACATATTTTTCAGCGGTCCGCGATTGGGCGCGCCTAGGCGTGGACTGCGGCCATTTATATAGTGCCGCTCAGGCCAAAGATCGGACTGCGGTACCAAGCAAGGAGACTGCACTGGCGCATTGCCATTTCCATCTCGGTCAGTATCTGCTGCGTAACGGCCGCAAGGCCGAAGCGCAGGAACATTTAGCGAAAGCCTCTCGGCTTCATCCAACCTCATGGAACATCTGGCGCCAGGCCGCCGAAAAAAATGAAACTGGCCTTAACAACGACGCCGCATTTTGGAATCGTGTAAAATCCTTGGGCGGCGATTATTACTACCCGCCGGTAGATATTGCTGGCATGCCAAAATAGTAAGGGTTGGGGTTGTGTTGCTAAAGCAATTGGGCGACGGTGCGCAGTCAGACCGGCGAGGTAAATGGCAAAGCTCTTCAGTGTGAAGTAGAACAGTTTAATTTGGTAGATCGTGAGAGGAACATCGAGGAAAAAGCATGAGTAAAAACTTTGATAAAATTTGATGATGGTGGGATTTATCAATACCACGCCCCATGAAACTCATTACCACCACCAGGATTTCAAAAAACTACTATCTGTAAAGGCAAGAAACAGGTTGAGGTCTCATGACCAAGGCAGTTTGGTATTTCGATTTTATTTCTCCCTTTTGCTATCTGCAATTGCAGGACATGGGACGATTTCCCGAAAGTCTAAAAATCTCATATCGCCCGGTATTGTTCACTGGCTTGCCTAATCATTGGGGTCACCTGGACCTTGCGGAAATACCCGCCAAACTGTTTGACGTCAGTGCCTATGGAACAAACTAGAACGCAGCCAGTTTTCCCAGTTCTGGAACTATGTAACGCGAGCTTTGAATCTCAATTAGCTCCTGGGCACTCCCTTAGAGGCGCGGCTAGGAGCAGAATGAGATTGACCATGGCCCGGCCGAGGGCGCGGCGGTGGACAGGGTGACTACGCCTTTTTTTAGCCCCTGCCTCCTCCATCGCTCAGTCCCCCCATTCGCTCAAAATTCTACGCAACCGCTAGCAGCACGACAGGTGCGAGCGCAGACAAGCGCTATTAATTGAACACAATGTTGGGCATGTAGCACGACACGACCCAGTTCGGCTGATCGACAATCTCGCTGATCCGCAAATCAGCACAGACACTACACAACATATAAGCCTGATCGGCATTCAACCCTTTGGTTTTCGCCAGCCGTTCGATCATGCCGCGCACCGCGTTCTGGCTCGCTTCCATCAGATCGGGGCCGATTCCGGTGGTGACGTCGTAGCCCGCGCCGTCGAGATGCCGTGATACCGGTCCAGCTGTCTCGAAGCGCGGAAATCTCAAATTCTCGCCCTTCACCAGGTCAAGCCGCGCAGTCACCCCCATCGGCGATTCAATTGCCGTACCGCACACTTCGCCGTCACCCTGGGCGCAATGCGGATCGCCGATAGAAAAGAGGGCACCCGGCACCTGCACTGGCAGATAGAGATGAACGCCCAGCGTCAAATCTCGGATATCCATATTACCGCCGGTATTATAGGGTGGTATGGTGCTGTGCCCGCCAGGCTCAGCCCGAGCAACGCCGGTGGTGCCACAAAATGGCTTCAACGGCACCCGCGCGAAATCAGACATCGCTGCTGCCTCGCCCCAGCCTTTGTCATAGTGCCAAATATTCAGCGCCGCTTCCGGAAAATCATCAGCCAACAACCCAAAGCCGGGCACAATCGCCGTCCACGCCCAGCCCGACGGGCTGAAATCTAACAGTGTCACTTTCAATGAATCGCCAGGCTCGGCGCCATCGACATAGACCGGCCCAGCAACCGGATTGATGCGTGCAAAATCAAGATTAGTGATCACCTCGACACCCGAATCCGGCGTGATTTGGCCGCACGCCGCATCAATTTCCTCAAACACTACCACCTCGCCCGGCGCCACTGTCAGCGCCACCGGCGTCGCATTATCCCACGTCATATGCTGGTGCTGGCCGTGGATGGTATGCTTGTTACCCAACCCCTTGTTCATTCCTTACGCTCCCTTTATCGCAATTGCGTTGGCGGCAGCGTAGCACTAGAGTGCGCCACTTTGTAAGATGCCTCAATAGGGATAAGCGGCGGAGCCTGGAGCACCCGATGGCCAAGATTTCTATTTTACCCAAGGACGACCGCACCAATGGCTGGAGTGCCATCCTACCCAAGCGACTGATCACCCCAGCATTGAAGGGCGCACAGCATGCCGATTGGGTGGTCATTGGAGCGGGCTTCGCCGGCCTGGCTGCGGCCCGCCGACTGGGGCAGAACCGGCCCAACGACAAAGTCATCCTCATCGAGGCTCATGAAGTCGGCGAAGGCGCGTCCGGCCGCAATTCCGGCTTCGCCATCGATCTTCCGCATAATGTCGGCTCATCGCTGCAAGAGCTTGAGGGCTCGCACCGCTTCATCCGCCTCAGCCGCGCAGCGATCAAATATCACGAAAACGCGGTGGCGGCGGGCAACATCCAGTGCAATTGGGCCGAACGCGGCAAATACCACGCCGCCGTTCATGAAAGCGGGCGTGAGAACACCCTTGTCCCCTATTCCAAGGAGCTGGATGAGCTAGGCGAGGAATATCGCTGGCTCGACCGTGACCAGCTCAAAAAGGAAATTGGCACCGATTACCATCACTCTGCGCTCTACACCAGGGGCGGCTATTTGGTGAATCCCGCGGCCCTCACCCGGGGCCTCGCTGACACTCTGCCAGAAAATGTTAGCCTGCACGAACACACACCCGTCACCGAATCTGAATTCTCCAATGGCGCGCATCTAACCACGCCGGGCGGCAGCATCACCGCGCCAACCGCCATCCTCGCGGTCAACGGCTTCGCCACCCAATTCGGCTTTTACCAGCGCGCGATTATGAGCTTTGTCGCGTACGCTAGCCTCACCCGTCAGCTCACTATAGCCGAACGTGCGGAGCTCGGCGGCGTTGACGATTGGGGACTGACCCCTGTCAACGCAATTTCGGGTGTCACTATGCGCCTCACCCAAGATCATCGCATTCTGATGCGCCAGAGCTTCCGCTACGCGCCGACCTTCCGCCGCCCCGCTGCAGAAGTGTTGCAGTCGCGCGCCGATCACGAAAAGCTGTTTCAAAAGCGGTTCCCAATGCTGCCGGAGGTACGCATGGAGCACACCTGGCGCGGATTTGTCTGCCTCTCACGCAACCACGCGCCGGGCTTCGGCCGCCTCGGCCCCAATGTCTTGGGCGCCGTTTGTCAAAACGCCGTCGGCGTCACCAAGGGCACAATCGGTGGCGTGCTGGCTGCCGACATGGCCTGCGGCGAAGATAATCCCCTCATCGCCGACATGGAAAGCCAAGGCAAGCCTCAAAGCCTGCCGCCCCGCCCTTTCCTCGATCTCGGCGTCCACGCCCGCTTCGCCATGGAAATGTGGCGCGGCCGCAAAGAAAAATGACGCGGTCGCGTCACGTTCCAAAACTTAACGTGCCGCGTAACATCACCGAATATTGATCCCCCGTCCGGAAATATTAACGGCACCTTGACCCTGTGCTCCGTCAACGCCTATGAGACAGCATGAGGGTATTGAATACGGGAGGATTTGAACCTCCAGCCCCTGCCTCCCGAAGGCGCAGCAGTTATATATTTATCACCACTAAATCAATGACTTCCGGGGTTTAGAGCCGCGCCGAGTAGCGCTCAGTCATGCCCCATTCGTACCCCATCGACAATTTCGGCACTATTTTGGGGCGAGATCTGTTCAAATAGTGCCAAGGCGTTTCAAACTGGCATACACATCATCAAGCGCGCCAATTTATACCTCGGCATATACACCGCACTCTTATTTAGAAGCGACTTGGAACAGTTTGCGGGGTTATTTTGCTTCGTGTTAACCTAACCGAACATTCGCCACTTTGTGACCTTGGATTCACAGATCCCCATGTAAAGAACGTCATACATAAATTTATCCTCCTAGCGGCAGCTCTTTCGGTCAGCTTCATCGCAGCCCCCGCATTTTCAAATACCTTAGAGCTTGGATGTCGATTGGCTGAAGACAATAACAAACCGGATATTTGGTTTTCTGGGGTAACTGGAGGAAATTTTGATCCAGGTGACTATGCCTAAACTGGTAATATGTCTGTGACTGCAGTTGTCAGTGGCAACGGGCAAACTGCAGAATTTTTAAAACAACTTAACTATAAGAAAGTTGGCAACCGTTTAGAAACAGATCAAGTCTGGATTACGCTTCCTGTAACAATGGAAGAGTTCAAGACGCATTTTGGATTATTCCCCACACTTACCTGCACATCTCCCTAGCGGGAAACCGCATACACATCATTGAACTCATTAAACCCAAGCGGCAAAGCCAATATCCCGACACGTCATAGCTCGCTGTATAACTTTACCTAATTGATTGCGTTGCAATCGAAGACGTAAACATTGACCACGACCAATTTTAATTGGCGACCTATGTCGCGCGGCGAGTGTATAATTCCGAAAGATTTCAAGGTCACGGAGCTAACCGATGTCTGATGATTCGAACAACCAGAAATCGACCGAAACGCGCTTGACGCCGCCAAGCCCATCACCCAAGTCTCCACCGACGACCCATTGGAAGGGGTCGAGATTCGACTACGACGAGGCAGCGAATCATACGCATGGATTTTTAGTATTTCGCGACATGAATCGAAAAAGTTAAATAGAAGGGGGTACGCCTATCATGGCAGTCAAAAAGGGTTATGTAGATATCTCGGCGGGGCAAATTCATTACGCTTGGCGCGGCGGTTCAGGCACGCCGATCGTCTGCTTTCATCAAACCGCCTCGTCCAGTAACTCCTACCACCGCATCATGGAGAATTCCGGTCTATCCCAACCAATTTACGCTCTCGATACGCCCGGATTCGGCAACTCATTCGATCCGGAGGAAATGCCGACGTTCGAGCAATACGCTGCTTGGCTCTACGAGGCTATCAAGGCACTAGGCTTGGTTGATTTCCATACTTTGGGCCATCATACCGGCGCTGGCGTTTGCGTCGAGCTTTCGGCTAGTCATACGGACAGCGTCAAGAGCATGATGCTAGTTGGTCCCTTTCCCCTGACAGCGGAAGAACGCGAGGAATTCAGGCCGCATTTCTCCACTCCGATCTCGCCCACCGAGGACGGTGAATATCTTCTCACAACATGGAGATATTTGCGCGACCTGGGCGCGCACGGCGAACTAGAGGTGCATCACCGCGAGCTTCTTAATCATGTGCGCGCCCATTTCAGTCGGTTTCAAACTTACTCGTCCGTATGGGATTACGACTTTACCACGCCCTACAAGAAGGCCTCCTGCCCCATTCTGTTGATGGCAGCGGAAGATGATGTGCTTTACCCCTATTTAGAGCGTTCGAAGGAATTACAGCCCAGCGCCACATTGGTAAAGCTAACGGGCGCCAATTTCGAACCTGAATTAGACGCCGACGGGATCGTAGCGGCGATCAATGATTTTCTCGCCTAGAGGAGAATCGCATGGCCGATTCGCCACCAGCTATTTGCCTTCGCTGCGGCTCACAAGTGCGGGAGGAACAGGCCCATATTCGCTGCCCACAATGCGGTGTCATAGAGGCCTGTTGTGAGGGTGCCGCGCTCCTATACCTCAACAATCGGAAAGCTAATCACGCAGCTTATCCGCGCGTCCCATCCATTCCCAAAATGCTGGAAATTGAGTGGTAACCACGAGGTATGCTACACAGATGTTAAAATATTGCTGATCGCTTAGGGAAACAGCTAATGAGCTTTATAGAACTACGTCAGTATGAAATTTTCCCAGGGAAAATGAACGATTGGGTGTCCTTAATGGAGGAAGAGATTATACCGTTTCAAACCTCTAAAGGGATGAGCATCCTTGGTCGGTACAAAGGGGAAGATGACGATAGCAAATACGTGTGGCTAAGGGAGTTTGAGAGCGAGGATCAACGCAAATCACTTTATGAGGCCGTATATGAAAGTGATCACTGGAAAAATGACTTGTCGCCCCGAGTTTCCAAATTAATAAACCGAGAGACAGTAGAGGTCACTCGGTTGATACCTTTAGCGTAGCGTCAACACGCTAAAAGCTGATCACGCAGCTTATCCGCGCGTCCCATCCATTTCCAAAACGCCGGAAATCGATCAGCGGGCATCGTGCCCCGCTCCACCTCCTATGCCACTAATGGTCCGGCCTCGGGCCATGTTGGACAACTGCCGGCCTCTAAGGCCGCGCTTCCGCATCCGGTCAAGAATATCGCTAGGGTGGTGATGAGCGCGAGCCGTAATGTCCGCCTGATCAGTCTTTGAGGGGGCAAGACACTAGAAGACTAATTCAAGTTTCATGCCGCAGCGAAGCACCCTCATAAATTCTATTACTGCAAAGATGGTGCGATCGCGCGTGACTAGCCATACTCGTTAATAAACAATGGCGCACCGAGAACACGGAGAAAATACAGATCATGGAATTCGGTTTCAACGTTCCCACTGCCGGGCCACTGGCCACGCCCGAAGCAATCAAACAATTAGTCGAACGCGGCGAAGCGCTGGGCTTTACGATTTTTGCTATTGCTGATCATATTGTTATCCCACGTAACTTCCGCCCTGCGTACCCTTACACGCCAACTGGCGAGGTGCCGGACTCTTTCGCCAGTGGCGAGGCGCTGGAGCCACTTTCTCTCATGGCATCGCTCGCCATGATGACCCAAAAAGCCCGGCTACTAACCTCGGTCTTAGTGCTGCCTTACCGCGAGCCGGTTCTTACAGCGAAGATGTTTGCCACCATAGATGTGATGTCGGGCGGGCGCGTGATCGCGGGCTGTGGTTCCGGTTGGATGGAAGAGGAATTCGAGGCCGTATCAGCACCGCCCTTCGCGATGCGCGGCGAAGTAACGGACGAGTATATTGAGGCTTTCCTAGCCATGTGGACGAGTGAAGAGCCCAGTTACAGCGGCCAACATGTCAATATTTCGGATATATATTTTCGCCCGCAGCCGGTGCAGAAACCGCACCCACCAATCTGGATAGGCGGCGATAGCATGGCCGCGCTTCGCCGCACCGCGCGTCACGGCGATGGTTGGTATCCGGTTGGCATCAGCCCCAAACATCCGCTCAATACAGTGCCACGCTTTGCCGCGCGGGCCAAGAAATTGCGCGACATGACGGAACAGGCGGAGCGCGATCCGGATTCTATCGAGGTATCCTTTTGGGCGGTGTGGTACCGAGAGGATGACCCGGTGACGGTAGATGACGGCAGTCGCCATATCCTGCTCGGCAGCTCGGAACAAACGGCTGAAGATGTCGCGCAGATGGCGGAAATCGGGGTCAGGAGTATGGTGTTCAATTTTATGCGGCCATCACTTTCGCAATCTCTCGACGCGATGGAGCGCTTTGCCGCCGAGGTGATGCCGGTCGTAAAGGGCTGAGCCCGGCGTAGTATATTGAAAGACTGGCCCTCCGACTACACCAACGGTATAAACATCGTCAGTCACATTGCCCTGTGTGTGGCAAAATACACCAGCTCAAATAAATTTTCAGAATGGCTTTGTTTATGAGTATATAAAATGCCCCACGGCATGATCCCTAGCCTAGTCTTTTAGCTAATGATTAATCTGAAATTTTTGGGAACTGTCTTTTTCGGAACCATTGCCACCCAGTGGCATATTTGCCCTAATCTTGGTCACGGTATTGATCAAGCAGGCTTAGAGATCGGCGTCGCTTCGGTAATCAAACCCACGTTCCCATTTCCCGACCGTGCCTCAGATTGCTCGTCGCATAATGTGCTGCGGCCCCGACGGCCCATCCAGCTTCAATTCACCCGTATCGGTGAAGCCGCCATATTCATACAATCGCTTCGCTTTTTCGTTTCGGCAATTGACAGTCAGGCACACACCGCGCCAATCGGGATACTCCGCATTCAAGAGCCGTGGCAGCATTTCTACGAATGCTTTTCCATACTTCTTTCCTTGATGGCGCCAGTCGATGGTTACCTCGTGTAGCTCCAAGTGAACTTCGACGCTTCGCGTCGCTGACGCATGGTCAATTTGGAAGAAGCCGACTGGCTCGCCATCGGCTTCGATGACGAAACAGTCTCGATTCGCTCCCATCGCCAATGTCTCTCGCAAGGGTTCCACGAACGCAGCTTGGGCGCTCGTGACCTCGAACTGCTCGACAGTGGGTTTGTCGACGCCTGTATACCGGCGAAGCTGAACGCTCATGAGGAATTCTTCTTTGCAGAAAACGAACTCAACGAATCGGATCGTGGCGTGAACGGCTGAGGCATGTTTCTCCTGGCATCGGTATGATGGAGTGCCACTCCTTCAAAGACTCCCCACACTGAAGTTAAAGTTTATGTGCGGAGCGTAGGCGGGGTTACTCTGCGAATCCAAGCATGAATTACCTTATCAGGCGCGCCGAACAAAATTCCTGACTCTAGCGACGCTGGCCTTAGGCCGAAGGTGACTGTCCGTCGTCATATAATTTGGAACAATCTACGGCCTGATCTAAAGAAGGGTTTCGCCCACCTAGTTCAAGATATTAAGCGGCGTATTTGCGGTATTGCAAGCGCCGGTTCTCCATCGTTTTCAGTTTGATCCTTTCTCGTTGTTTTAGAATTGATTGCCCACGCCCGAAGTAAACGTCTGCGGGCG
>Ga0115002_10007155_pt1 | contig 12640 bp, 7 predicted proteins | sample ArcticOcean_MG_C_8_FD_89576 | JGI IMG/M metagenome (GOLD analysis project Ga0115002, IMG submission 89576) | Marine microbial communities from western Arctic Ocean - ArcticOcean_MG_CB11_86 | ecosystem: Environmental > Aquatic > Marine > Oceanic | place: Arctic Ocean: Canada Basin | collected...
CCCCCATGATTTGACCAAATCACACCCGTCGCCCCCATTTCCTCAGCTTTCCGAGCATCGTGAGCGCAGTGTACGCCTTTAATAATTAGTGGTTTGTCATCGCCCCATGCTTCTTTGATCCATTTTAAATCATCCCATGTCACGGCTGAAGCAGCAAGTTGTGTCCCGATATCTGCATAGGGCATTGGCTGCCCTTGCCCATCAATCACATTCACAAACTGCATCAATCCACCATCTCGATAATAACTCATGAGCCATGGCAAATGGGAGAGCATCTGTGGGCCAAGCATCAGTTTACGCACAGCCAGCACCAGTCGCTCTTTGAGACTGAGACCACGAAAAGGACCCATCGCCTGCATGGGTTTCATTTTTGCGTGCAGTATTCGCAACCCAGAAACACCTGTGTCCATAGTCAAAACGAGGGCGGTAAAACCTGCCTGTTTTGCGCGGGCAATGCTTCGTAATGCCGTCTCGCGGCCCCCACAAAGGTAAAGCTGATACCAGCAGTTGCCCTTAGAGGCCTCTGTGACGGCTTCCATCGGTGTTCCCGAAAGTGTAGACAGGGTCATGACGGTGCCAAACTCCCCCGCTACTTGCGAGGCAACCGCATCTCCCATAGGATATAGGGATCGCAAACTTCCCACCGGGGAAATGTACCAAGGCACATCTAAGCTGTGACCGACTGTTGTTGTGCTTAGATCTATGGATGGAAAACTCAACGCCCCATACGCAGTTGTCATCGCTTGTTGAAAGGCGCGGACGTTTCCGCGTAATGTTGTTTCAGCATCTGCGCCACCGCGAAAGTATTCAGATACGATTGGGGGAACCCGCTGCCTCATCAATGTCCAAAGGTCTTCCGTTGTCAGAGCATCCGTAATTTGTTTATTTTGTCGGGCCATTGTTGTTTTAGAATCTTTCGTGGATAATGAAACTCATTGTTGAATTTGTTGTCTCGCTGTGCTCGGTAAATTAACGCCATACTACAAACACTGTCAATCGAATTTCCTTATTTGGTTCTATTTTTTATTTTCGCCGTTTACCACCACGTTAAAATTGAGATGCCTAAATTGTAGGTTATGTTCAAAAAAAATCTGCTCATTAAAATGAGCAGATTTTTTTTGAAATTCTTATTGGGTCGATTCCACAACTGGGGAAGAATAAATGCCGTGTATTTCAACGGTTTCCCCCGTGTCTCTACGTGGTCCTACGCCGCGTTACGCCCACCTTGTGCTTCTTTGGCTTCGCGACGATTGTGCCATTCAACCACAATGGGTGCAGCGACAAAAGCCGAAGAATAAGTACCCACAATCACACCAATGAGAAGGGCAAATGCAAAGTCGTAAATGACTTCGCCACCCAATGCCATCAGGGCGACAACTACCAACAAAGTGGTTGTGGAGGTGAGAACCGTTCGGTTTAAACACTCGTTGATGCTTCGATTAATGATTTGCGAAAAGGTGTCGCGACGATACAGTTTGATATCTTCACGGATACGGTCATAAACCACAATGGTATCGTTGAGAGAATACCCCACAATGGTGAGCAACGCGGCCACCACCGCAAGCGAAATCTCGTGATCAACCAAAGAGAACACACCCATTGTGATCATCACATCGTGGAGAAGGGCGACCACCGCAGCAACGCCAAATTCAATTTGCCGGAATCGCCACCATACGTAGATGATGATCAGGATCATGGAGACCACAATAGCGTAGATGGCATTGGCTTTGAGTTCCTCGCCAATTTTGGGACCCACAGCTTCTTGTCTGCGTAGCCAATCACTCTCATCGGGAATCTGAGCTGCAAACTTGGTTTTAAGTGTGGTTTTAATGGCATCGGCTACAGCGGTGCCTTTGGCTTCTTTTTGCACACGAACGAGAATGTCATTGGGAGTGCCAAATTCTTTAATTTCACTGCTGCGCAAGTCCATCATCTCGTCGCCCACGGGAACGTTGTTGAGCGCGTCTCGGATGTCTCCTACGGGCACGGCGGGTTGAAAGTGTAGTTCCAGCAAGGTACCACCGGCAAAGTCAATGCCCAGGTTATAACCCCCTTTGGTGATTGCTGAACCCAAACCAATGAGAATGATCAACAGGGAGGCAATAAATGCACCCTTGCGCAAGCTGAGAAAATCAATGGCCGTATCACCAAAGACACGAAGTTTGCCTATGCCAATCGATGGGGTTGTTTGACGCGCTGTAATGAAGTTGTAAACGGTGCGGGTAACAAAAATTGCCGTGAACATCGACGAGAGAATACCAACCATCAAGGTCAGAGCAAAGCCTTTGATCGGCCCAGTGCCATATTGGTAAAGCACAATGGCCGTGATAATGGTGGTCACGTTGGCATCCACAATGGTTAACATGGCCCGCCCATACCCATTTTCAATGGCGGCTCGTGCCGTCTTTCCAGAACGAAGCTCTTCACGTATGCGTTCCAGTATGAGCACGTTGGCATCTACGGCCATACCAATGGTGAGGATAATACCCGCAATACCCGGTAGGGTTAGGGTGCCTTGGAAAGCTGCAAGAATCGCCATCACAAAGACCAGATTCAGCACCAAAGCAATATCTGCCACGAACCCAGAAAAGCCGTAGTAAATCATCATAAAGACGATCACAATGGCCAAACCAATCAGAGCGGCGTTTTTACCTTGTTCAATAGAGTCACGTCCAAGAGAGGGGCCAACGGTGCGGTCTTCCACAATGTCGAGTGGGGCCGGCAAGGCACCTGCACGCAGCACAATGGCCAAATCTTTGGCTTCTTCTGTTGTGCCAGAGCCTTCAATGATACCAGACCCTTGGCTGATTTTGGAGCGAATGTTGGGGGCCGAGTAAACTTGATTGTCCAAAATAATGGCCATTCGTTCACCCACGTGTGCGCCCGTTACACGAGAGAAGATACGTACACCTTCGCTTGTGGTCGTAAAGTTGACAATGGGCTGCCCTGCATTTTCAAATGACTGGCCCTGTGTGACCGAGGCATTGGATAAAATCTCACCCGTCATTCCAACGCGTGATTTGACAAAGTAGAGAGAGCGATAGGCCTGTCCATCGGGCATCGCTTCTACTTTGGCACCCCAGAAAAATTCTGAGGCTGGAGGGATTAGTTTTTGAATATTGGCACGAGAAAGTAATTCTCTTACGGTAAAGATATTGTCTTCTAAGACAACCAAATCACCTCTAAAGGAGAGCAAATACCGTGAAAGAGAGGGGGTCTCGGGTTTTTCTGAAAAGAGGGGGTCATCTGACTTTGTTGAATCTGGGGCGGCTTGTGCTGCCAACACATTGTCGATGCGTTGAACAACAGACGTGCGGTTTTCAGGTGTTTCCAGCATCTTAAATTCTAAAACAGCTTGGCTGCCTATGAGGCGTTTGGCGCGTTCAATATCCTGAATACCCGGCAATTCGACCACAATGCGCTTGTCACCTTCGCGGTGAATAATGGGTTCTGAGACGCCATATTGGTCAATGCGGTTGCGAATAACTTCCAACGCGCGAGGAACAACGTCAAATTTCTCATCATCACTGAGTTCGCTGTCATCCACTTCCAATACAAGATGGATGCCCCCTTGCAAATCCAAACCGAGATTAATGGCTTTCTGTTTGAGCTGTTCCCGTGCATCTAAGTTTTCGGGTGGGTTGTAATAGAATTCATACGTGGGATAAAGGTAGAACAGCGCAAGCAAAATGGTCGCGCCAATAAACAATATTCGCGAGGTTTCTCGGTTCATTTCTAAGGGTTACTCCCGTTTTAAGGATCTAAACGACAAATCGTTTAAAATGTAGCGCTTGGTAAATAAGGCTCTCAATCTGGATCTCTTTCTATCGATCGCGTTCAACAACGTGCCGAACAGCTATTGTTAAGGCGTCGCGTGCATCAGATGTTTGGAGGGTGTCTAAACTGGCCAAAGCAGATTGGGCATAGGCCTGTGCTTCTTTTTGCGCGGCTTCAATACCTTGGTATCGGCGGATGAAGGTCAAGATTTCTTCCCAGTCTTCGTCCGATTGAACACCGCTGATTACCTTGTTTTGAATGTGGGCAGCTTCACCATTTTGGCAATTGCTCAGGGCGCGAATAAGGGGAAGCGTGAGCTTTCTCTCGCGAATGTCTGTGCCAACAGGCTTACCCAAAGTTTTTTCGTCGCCAATAAAATCGAGTAGATCATCTGTAATCTGAAATGCCACACCAAATTGGGTTCCAAATTTGGTCATGTGGCTAATTTGTTCGGGGGAACCGTTGCCCAATATTGCACCGACTTCACAGGCCAAAGCCATAAGAGAGGCTGTTTTCTTGCCGATCATATTAAAATATGCAGAGGCTTCGGCATTGCCTTCATTTTCTGTTTCGAGGATTTCGCCTTCAATAATGAATTGTGTGGCACGTGTGGTGGCTTGCATCACTGCTAATGAGCCAATCCCCACCAACACTTGAAGCGCCTTGGCCAGTAAAAAATCGCCCATTAACACGGCCGCACGATTGCCCCAAACCTGATGAAGCACTTCAGCGCCACGTCTCATATCTGCCGAGTCGAGCACATCATCATGTACAAGGGTTGCCGTTTGGATAATCTCAATGGCAACGGCGGCATCAATCACCGCATCTGTACACTCGCCAACAGCTTGCGCTGTAAGCAGCGCCAGTGCGGGACGGAAGCGTTTGCCTCTGTTTGCTTGGAGATGATCGCCCATGTGCTGTACTGTGATCACATCAGACGTAAGCACTTCCGTTAAGCGTTTCTCAAAAGCGTCAATATGTGTCTGAACCGGTGCGGTGATGCTGTTTAACATGGGTGTTCCAAATACGGAATGATGACAAACTGGCAGGGACTTATAAAATTACCCGCAGATTTCTGCAGTAAATCGTTTCAAGCTAACAAAAAAGGTCAGATATGTCAATCAAAAGGAGGGCTTGTCTTATTGGGTTTGATTTTCCATCCAGTGGCCAAGATATGGGCCTGTCTTCTTTTTAGGCTCTTTTTTGTGAAATCAAAATGCGGGTATGACCCGCGAGGTCCGATTGGGTAATGGTTTTGCCAAACTGTTTGTGCTTGGAGATGATGTCGGTGATTGCCTGGGCCTGGTCGTGCCCGATCTCTAAGGCAAGAATACCATTGTGCTTAAGGTATGGCATGCTTTGTGGGATAATTAGTCGATAATAGTCTAAACCATCAACACCACCATCTAAAGCCAAATGGGGGTCGTGATGGCGCACTTCAGGCTCGAGGGTGAGGATATCACCTGTGGGAATATAGGGGGGGTTTGAGACAATGGCATCGAATTGCATCGTGGGGATGAGGGCTGTCAGCAAGTGGCTTTGGATGAAATGGATGCGGTTTGTTACGTGGTTAAGATGTGCGTTTCGACGTGCAAGATCAAGGGACGATTTGCATATGTCTACCGCCCAAAGGCGGGATAGGGGCAGTTCGTGGGCAAGGGTGGTGGCAATGATGCCCGATCCAGTGCCGATGTCGAGTATTTTGGGGGCCGGATGGTGTTTCAGGCGGTCAATGACTGCCTCGACGAGTGTTTCGGTGTCCATCCGTGGGATAAGTGCTTGAGGCGTGCTTTCAAACCGAAGACCATAAAATTCGGTTTCACCCAAGAGGTGTTGAAGCGGAATGCGTTTGCAACGTTGTGCAATGAGGTGGCGATAGGTTTCGATCTGATGGTGTGATGGTGTTGGTTGGAAGGCCAATTCTGGACGTGTACACTGAAGAATGTGTAGCAATATCCATTCTGCATCAACTCGCGGACTGGATATATTTGCGCGGGTGAGAATGTCTTGAGCCCAAGAAAGAAGAGATGAAACGGTCATGCCGTCTGTGTTTGATATTTGAGCTTTTCAGTCTGATCTGCCAGACGCAGGCCTTCAATCATTTCTGTCAGATCACCGTCGAGCACTTCTTCGAGGCGGTGCAAGGTCAGTTTGATGCGATGGTCTGTGATACGGCCTTGCGGATAGTTGTAGGTGCGAATTTTTGCGCTGCGGTCCCCGGTGCCCACTTGTGAGCGTCGGTCTGCGGCCATTTTAGATTGTTGTTCGTGAATGGCAATGTCCAAAAGGCGAGAGCGTAAAACTTTGAGTGCCTTGGCTTTGTTCTTGAGTTGAGACTTTTCATCCTGGCAAGAGACCACCAGCCCAGATGGGAGGTGGGTGATGCGCACGGCAGAGTCCGTGGTATTCACGCTTTGTCCGCCGGGTCCAGATGAACGATACACGTCAATCTTTAGTTCATTGGGGTCAATCTCAACATCAACCTCTTCGGCTTCGGGCAAAACGGCTACGGTTGCGGTGGAGGTGTGGATGCGACCACTGGACTCGGTTTCGGGAATGCGTTGAACACGGTGCACGCCGCTTTCAAATTTGAGCTTGCCGTAGACATCTTTGCCAATGACTGAAAAGATAATTTCTTTATACCCCCCAATGCCTGTGGGGCTGGAACTGAGGATTTCGTTTTTGCCGCCGACATTTTCTGCATAACGCGAATACATCCGATAAAGGTCTGCCGCAAAAAGGGCAGCCTCATCGCCCCCTGCTCCCGCACGAATTTCAACAACAATGTTTTTGCTGTCGTTGGGGTCTTTGGGGATGAGCAAGAATTTGAGTTGTTCCTCTAACTTTGATTCTTTTTGCTCCAACTCGTCTTTTTCCATTTGAGCCATTTCAACAAGTTCATCGTCTTCAGCCGCCTGCAGAATTTCTGCAGCTTCTTCAAGGCCCGTTTTCACTTGCTTATAGACCTTGTAAACACCCACAATTTCCTCTAAATTACGATACTCTATGCCCAGTATACGCGATTTGTCAGGATTCGATGCCACTTCTGGGCGTGCCATCTCCTCACCCAAACTTTGATAATGTATTTCTATTTTTGCAAGTTGCTCAAACATGGCGATGTCATCCTGTGTAAGGCGTGAGATGTAAGAGGGGAGACGTAAGACGTGAAGCTTTTAACCACGTTTTCATGCAAAAAGGGTGGAACGGTTACCCTGCGGTAACTGTTCCACCCTTTTTATGGTATGTCAATCAGCTAAGCTTCGGTTGTTTCGACCGCTTCTGTGGCTTCTGTGGCTTCTGTGGCTTCTGTGGCTTCTGTGGCTTCTGCGTTATCATCTTTCAAGCCATAACGACGACGGAAGCGTTCTACCATCCCTGCAGTGTCTATGAGCATCATTTTGCCAGTGAAAAATGGATGCGAAGCCGAACTGATCTCGACTTTGAGCAACGGATAGGTGTTGCCATCTTCCCATACCGTGGTCTCTTCAGACGTGCGTGTGGAACGCGTTTTGATGCGATAAGGAGGCTTTGCACTGGAGTCTTCGAAGACCACTTCGTGATAATCTGGGTGAATATCGGGTTTCATATTGAATCCCTTTTTGAGTGAAAGTGTTTTTAAATCAATTGTTTAGGCGATAAAGTGAGAACAAATATCGGCGATAGAATACAAAATATATCAAAATCCACTCAAACATGCAAATATTAGCGTAGAGAATTCTATATCCTTTTAAGATACGCTTAACGGCTTGATATAACCGGTTCATTCATAGAATCGAGGAATTCATCGTTGGTTTTGTTTTCTTTCATATGCTCACCTAAGAATTCCATGGCATCGAGCGCTTGCATTTGATTGAGCAGTTTGCGCAAAATCCAAACGCGTTTGAGTTCTTTTTCTGACATTAGGAGTTCTTCTTTGCGCGTGCTAGATTGTGAAACATCAATCGCTGGGTAAACCCGTCGATTTGAGAGGCGCCGATCGAGTTTGAGTTCCATATTGCCCGTGCCTTTAAACTCTTCAAAGATCACTTCGTCCATGCGACTTCCTGTTTCAACCAAGGCGGTAGACAAAATGGTGAGGCTGCCCCCTTCCTCAATGTTGCGTGCGGCACCAAAAAACCGTTTGGGCCATTGCATAGCGGCAGAATCGAGACCCCCAGTGAGAATACGACCGCTGTGGGGGACAACCATATTGTAAGCGCGTGCCAAACGGGTAATACTGTCTAAGAGGATCACAACGTCATGCTGGTGTTCGACCAAGCGCTTGGCTTTGTCAATGACCATGTCGGCAACTTGAACGTGGCGTTGTGGCGGTTCATCAAAGGTAGAACTGATGACTTCGCCTTTGACTGAACGTTGCATGTCGGTGACTTCTTCGGGGCGTTCGTCAATGAGTAACACAATAAGGGTGATTTCGGGATGGTTGACGGTAATTGCATTGGCAATTTTTTGCAAGAGCATGGTCTTGCCCGTAAATGGCGGTGCCACGATCATGCCACGCTGGCCTTTGCCAATGGGCGTGAGTAGGTTCATGATACGCGTAGAGTTGTCTTGCGAGTCATATTCGAGATTGATGCGGTCTTGTGGGTGTAGTGGCGTGAGATTGTCAAAGAGGATTTTTTGTTTGGAGTTTTCGGGGTCTTCAAAGTTGACGGCTTCCACTCGAATCAGTGCGAAATATTTCTCGTCACCACGAGGGGGCCGAATTTGGCCCGATATGGTATCTCCTGTGCGTAGGTTGAAGCGTTTAATCTGTGAATGTGAAACATAAATATCATCTGGGCCAGGCATGTAGTTGTAATTGGGCGATCGGAGAAACCCAAACCCGTCTTCGAGGATGTCAAGCACACCTTGCGCAAAGATGAGACCACTTTTCTCTGTTTGTGCCTGAAGAATGGTAAAGATCAGCTCTTGCTTACGCAGGCCACTATACCCTTGGATATTCAGACTTTGTGCTTGTTTGTTGAGTGCGGGAATGGTGAGTTTTTGCAACTCAAGAATGTCCATTTTGTCTTCGGCAACGGCCATACACGATACTCCGGTGTGGTTTGGGTGGGGTGGTACGTAAGCCACTCATAGGGGCGTACATAGGCACGAAAGGTTGGGTTTTGATTTTAAATTATTGCTTTGTGGAATTAATTAAGATTTGATGCTGTAGTAGGAATGGGTTGTAAAGCGCTGTAAGTGAGAGGGTAGATCGAAGATAAACCATTGAGAGGTTTGATAAGCGCAGATTTTTTTGAAGATGTGCAGAAGCTAATGCAAACGATGGGGTTTGTCAAGTGAAAATAGGAATGAAGGCGGCAAGTGGAAGACGGCAGACGGAAGACGGCATTAGGGTTCATCCAGCAATGGCTTTTCGGTTATAATCGAATCGGCGAATCGAAGCATGCAACGACATAGGGTGGTAGGACGGGGTTCGTCTATTCGTTGACGTGCAAACCGAAAATTTATTCTTGGAGGGTTCCTTAATTTACCCTAAGCATTCTGCCAATTGTTCCGTGAGTTGCTGTATATCGGTGGGCGCGGTGATTTTTTTGCCATCTTTTCTAATATAAAATGCATCAACGGCGCGATCGGCTTGTGTGCCGATACGAGCGGTGTAAATATCGAGTCCCAGCTCTGAAAGCGCACGTGTAATGGTATAAAGTAGACCAATGCCATCTGCCGCTGAGATATCGAGAATTGTATAACTTTCAGACGCGTCATTGTCACAGATCACTTGGGTTGGTATTGGAATGGTGGGTTGGCGCTTACGTGCCCACCGTTGTTGGTACCGGGCAAAGAGTTCGTCAATGTGTAAGTTGCCCTGAAAAACTTCGATCAGTGCACGTTGTATCTTGTTCTGTGTGTTTGGGCCAATTTCAGGGTCATTTTCAGGGCCTATCACTTGAAAGATATCAATGACAACCCCATCGCGCCGTGTGTAGGCTTGGGCGCTGAAAATATTGATGTCATTGGTGGCCAATACCCCACATATCTCAGATAGACGGAAGGGTTTGTCGTAGGTGCAAATGATGATTTCAGAAAATAGACCACTGGGTGCTACTAAAATGCCCACCAGTTCTTTGCCCAAACTTTCGATGAGCCGTAAATGCTGGGTTACCTCTTGCGCGCTGTTTTGGCTTGGATACCTAGGTGGCATGTTATTGAGGTGTTCTGTGAGTTGTTTATATGAAAACTGATCACCTATGTCAGCGATGAGTTCTTGGATATCTTCTCGGGGAGCACTTTCGGTTTGCGCCTCTTTTTGGGTAATGACATCAAATGTTTTTTCGTACAATTCGCGCAAGAGGTAGGCTTTCCAAGCCGTCCAAGCCGTTCGGGTTACGGCAGAGAGATCTGCATAGGTCAAAACATAAAGCATGCGCAACAGATCGGGGTGGTTAAACAGGGATGCAAAATCTGCGATTAGGGCCTGATCTGAGAGGTCGCGACGTTGGGAAATATCAGACATGTTGAGGTGGTATTGAACCAGAAAAACAACGGCTTCTATTTGATCTTGGGGAATATTTAGACGTTCAAGAAAGGTGCGTGTCATGTGGGCACCCGTGGTGCTGTGATCATTGTCACGGGCCGACTTGCCCACATCATGCATCAAGAGCCCCAAATACAACAGGTGTTTGTTTGGGATTTCGTTGAGGACGCGCTTGAGGTGACGCAAGTCATCTGGCAAGGTTGTTGTCCTCGACAAACGTTCGAGGTTTTCAATGGCCACTAAGGTGTGTTCATCTGCGGTATAAATGTGGTATCGGTTATATTGCACCAAACAGGTAAGGCTGCCAAATTCCGGTATGTAGGCCCCCAAAACATCCAATTCGTGCATAATGCGCAAAGTGGTTGCAATACCCGCTTCTGCTTGGCAAATGTTCAGAAAGATACGCGCCGCTTGGGGCGATGTTCTGAATGTGTCGTCAATGAGGGTGAGGTGGTCTTTAACGGCTTGCTGAGCGGTTTCATTTAAAGGCACACCAAAGCGTTGGGCATTAAGAAAAAGAGTTAAGAGGCGCATGGCCCTGTCTGTGAAGAATGTGCGTCTTACTTTGGGTAGGCCAATATGTGTGGGGTATAAAATAGCACCGTCATCTAATTCGCGCTTGGTGAGCAGCCCTACTGCTCGGTTGGTAGACGATTGGCCTTTGAGGCGTTCGCAGGTCAGGTCGCTGATGTGTTTGATGCTGCGTGCATGGAGATAATAATCGCGCATAAAATGTTCAACACCTAACCCACCATCTTGGTCTGTGTAGCCTAAATTTTCCGCGACAATGGGTTGAAGGTCATGTTCTAACACATCGAGTGGTTTTTGGGTATGAAAGTGCAGCGCATTCCGAGTGCGCAACAAAAAATCGAGTGCAGCAACATAAAGTTTGTGGTTGCGCCGTGTTAGAATGTGATCTTCTAAAAGTCCCTCGGGCGCTTTCAACCCTCGGCGTGCCTTTAGAAACCAGCCCACGGCATGGGTGTCTCGTAAGCCGCCTGGGCTTTCCTTGATATTGGGTTCTATGAGTTGAACTGAAAACCCCGCACGGCTGTGTCGGCGCATGCGTTCTTCTACTTTGCTGTTGATAAAACCACGGGCTTTACGGCCAAAGAAACGTTTGGCAAGCATGTTTTCTAACTTTTTGGCAAGGTCTTCATTGCCCGCCAAATATCGAGCTTCAAGCATCGACGTGAGTGAATCCGTGTCTTCTTGGGCTGCGACAATGCATTCTGATAGTGTGCGTGTGCTATATCCCACTTCAAAACGTAAGTCCCACAAAGTATGCAAAATTATGCGGGTAATCGGGTCGTTTTCTTGAACTTTCTTTTCAAAAAGGAAAAGCAGATCAATGTCCGATTTTGGGTTGAGGGCACCTCTGCCATAACCCCCTTGTGCTAAGACCGCATAATTTTTGGGGGTCTGTCCCTTTTCAATGACGCCTTCTTGGTAAAGTACGGTAATAAGGGTATCTATGGTTTGGGTGAGTGCCTGAACCGTATGTGTGCCTGATGCGCCTTGACTGTGGGCTTGTTGAATATCTGCGTGTGTGTCGTCCAGATAGGTGCGCAGCAGTTCGAGGCGTTTGTTGGATAGGTTTTTGGAGGCCTGTGATGCGCGCAAGTCGGCCAGTGATGTTTGTAGGTTATTGGCCACCTTTTGAGGTTCCTTTGAAGATGATGTTGTGCGCTTTAAAGATGGTGTCAACATAGTTTAGGCGTAAGTTTTTCTTTACTGTTTTAGGCAAGGCATCTGCTTCTGCTCGATTGGCTTGGGGCAGAATGATTTGGCGAATGTTGGCGCGTTGTGCAGCCAAGAGTTTGTCGCGAATAGCACCCACACCGAGTATTTGTCCGGTGAGCGTGATCTCACCAGTAATGGCAATGTGAGAGGAAATGATTTGGTTGGTGAGATGTGAAATGAGGCTCAGCGATATGGCCAATCCAGCGGAGGGGCCGTCTTTAGGAATTGCGCCCGCGGGAACATGAATGTGAATATCCATATTTTGAAAGCGGTCTTGGTCGATGCCAAGGGCCTCGCTATTTGTTCGAATATAACTGACAGCTGTTTGTGCAGATTCTTTAATGATGTCTCCCAGGTAGCCGGTGAGTATTAAGGCGCCCGTTCCTGACATTGTGGACGCTTCAACTGTGAAATGCTGACCGCCAAGAGGGGTTGCTGCTAAGCCTGTGACAATACCGGGTATGGTGGATGAAGGTTTTGGAATGGCAACAGACGGTGGTATGCCCAGATACGTGATGAGGTCATCTGCTTGAATTATGGGAGCCACCTTTGTGCCTTCTGCAACAAGCCGTGCCACGCGGCGGCATAAAACGCCCACGAGGCGCTCGAGTTGACGCAGTCCGGGTTCTTGTGTGTAGTTTCTTA
>Ga0115002_10007157_pt1 | contig 12636 bp, 9 predicted proteins | sample ArcticOcean_MG_C_8_FD_89576 | JGI IMG/M metagenome (GOLD analysis project Ga0115002, IMG submission 89576) | Marine microbial communities from western Arctic Ocean - ArcticOcean_MG_CB11_86 | ecosystem: Environmental > Aquatic > Marine > Oceanic | place: Arctic Ocean: Canada Basin | collected...
CGGTGCATATCTAGTCCCTCACTTTCTATTTGTCGGTTGAAGAATAAAACTAAATTGACGTTCTTAATTTCGCATTCCTAAGCTGTCTGATCCGGTCCGCATCACTATCTCGACACTAACTTCGCGATGGCCTCGCCGACGTTAGAAGCAGGATACAGCCCGTCTCGGTTCCGATATTGCGACGCTAATCAGCAAATGTGTGCCCGCCCTTTTTCCAAACCGGCGCCATCAAATTTGCCATTTTTGACCGCAACGTAGACGGTTTAACCTCCTCCGACGCACAGTACGCATGAGGGAGTGTAGCGCACGGTTAAAAATTCCCTTTGAAAGAATACGCCATTTAATAGGACACGAGCGACATGTTTTTCTTTATTATGTGAAGATTCTGTGATATCGAGTTTCGTCCAGCAAATGTGCATTTCTACTGGGTTGCAGCGCCTAGATCCACCGCGCTAAGCGTCATTTTTGCGCGCCAATATCAGATTTCCGAGCTGATCAACGCGGGCCACCCATCGCGGCGGCAGCACGGTGGTCGATTCGTATTGTTCGATAATTGCAGGACCGCTCAGCTGCACCGTCAGATCGAGTTGGTCGCGATTAAAAATCGGCGTCTGCAACAGCACCGAAGTGTCAAGAAAACCAACGTCACGAGTTACCGGACCGGATGCCGTGTCCAACTGCCTGGAGGTTAGCGCAGGCACGTCGATTTGCTGCCTTCGGCCGCTCGCGGTGAGTCGCACGTTGACAATTTCTACCGACTCTCTATCACGCCATGAACGTCCGGATAATTGTTCGAAGTGATCGTGAAAGCGATCGATGGTGCCTGCGAAAGTTTGTTTCAGGTCCGGCCCGGCCACACATTCAATCGTCGTTTCGTGGCTCATCCCGACGTAACGCAGATCCAGCTTCGCGATCATCTGCCAATCGCCTTCCATGCTGCCTTCGGTTGCGCACCAATTGTTTGCGCGTAGGTGAAGCTCACTAAAAATAGTTTCGAGTCGAGCCATATCAAGCGCGTCATTGGTATTGCCTAGTGGCAACACAAAATCACGGCTTACGTTTGCCACTAACAAACCCCAGGCCGCGGCGAGGCCGGGCTGGGGCGGAACCACTACTGTCGTTATTCCTAACAGATCTCCCAGCTCAGCCGCGTGTAATGGGCCGGCGCCACCCATTGCAAGCAGTGCATAAGCAGATGGCTCATACCCGCGCGCGACCGATACCCGTCGGATAGCACCACACATATTGTGGCTCGCAATCTCTAGGATGCCGCGCGCTGTCGCTATCGCATCGAACCCACGCTTTTCCCCAAATGCTTCGAGCACGCATAACGCACGCTCACGATCGAGTGGCACGCTCCCGCCAAGTAAGGCATCGGGTATGCGCCCGAGTACAAGCTGAGCATCAGTCAATGTTGGTGCTTCACCGCCGCGTCCATAACACGCCGGTCCTGGTATTGCGCCAGCGCTTTCGGGACCAACATGCCACCGACTATCAAGCGCTTCGTGCGCGATCGATCCACCTCCGGCACCGATCGAAAGGACATCAAGCATGGGTGTTTTTAGCGGGAACCCAGCGACACTACCTGCAGTGGTCAATGCGTAGCGACCATCGGTTACCAAAGCAACGTCGGTTGAGGTTCCGCCTACATCAAGTGTAATGAGATCTTTGAATCCACTTTTTTCTCCCAACCAACGCATCCCGACAACTGCAGCGCCTGGTCCCGACAAGGCCGTGGTCAACGGTTGATGCATAAGACTCGTGGCGCTGGCCAATCCACCGTTTGATTGCATGAGCCAGATCCGTGGCGGCGCCTCTTGCGAGGTTGCGGCGAGGCTATCGATATGCTCGCAGAGCGTGGGAATGAGACAACTGTTTAGCGCAGTAGCCAAAGTACGCTCGTATTCACGTAGTTCCGGTAACACGGTGCTAGAGACAACAACTTTAATACTCGGTGCGACCTCGGCAAAAATGGCCGCAACCGCTTGTTCGTGTGCCGGTTCCAAATAGCTGTGCAGCAAAGACACCGCAACCACGCCAATACCAGCTGCGCTATATTCGTGCGCGATGCGTTCAACCTCTGCGCGGTCTACTGCATGCCGTTGCTCACCGTTAGCTTCGAGCCGTGCGCTAATTTCACGCACCCACTCCAGCATGACCAAACGCCGCGGTAACGGACTTGGTGGCGCCTCACCAGCGCTTATCGGTAAGCGTGCAGTTTCCAGGATGTCACGAAAACCGGCCGTGACGATCAGTCCGATCTGGGGTAACTCACCAGCGAGTAGGCTATTGAGCGTTACGGTAGTGCTGTACAGCAGCTCATCACGGTTCGATGCTCGACCGGTGGCGGCGTTCAACATTGCGGCGAACCCACCAGGCTCTACGGAGGGCAATTTATAGCTTTGGATCGCGCCTTGCGCGTCAACGCAAAGGATATCGGTAAACGTCCCACCGACATCAATGCTTATTATGCGAGAACCTGACATTTATTTAGGCGATCGGAACAGAGCGCAAGCGATCCGTTCCGTGATTGCGATCACATCGTGTGATTAGTGTGCTTCAAGAACAGTGCTGTGCAGATTTGGGGATCAACCCATATCTGGCCACCGGTGTGCCCACGGCTTGGCCGTTTCGAGTTGGCTGGCGATGCGAAACAAAGTCGCCTCATCACCATAGCGCCCCATGAGATGGATACCGATCGGCAGACCCGCGTCGTTCCAGCACAGAGGGAGGGAGATCGCCGGTTGCCCCGTAATATTCCCGATCATAGTAAAGCGCGGAAACTGTTCCATCCGTTCGGTCGCTTGATGTGGGTGCTTCGGATCAAAATCGAACCAACCGAGCGGCGGTGGCGGCCGGGTCAAGGTAGGCGTCAGTAAAACATCGTAGGTTTCAAAGAACGGGGCTATTTCGCGCGCAAACAAATGCATGTCATGCATCGCGAGGATGAAGTCAGACGGATGCGTTTTCGCATCGATCGAATACATTTTCCACGTATGTCGTTCGAACAGCTCAGGTTCCGGCTTGCGCCCGGTGCGTCGCTCCCAGTCGCGGATCATCCACGCCACCATACCGACCCAAATTGTCGTGAAAAACTTGCCGTACTTGTCCGCATCAACGATTGGCTTTGCTTCTTCGACGTGATGCCCAAGGTCCTCACACAATTTCGCAATCTCACGCACCGCTACCTTGCAGTCTGCATCGACCTCGGTCGATTGCACGGGATCGTCGCTGAAGGCGATCCGCAACCGGCCCGGGTCAGCGCCAACTTCTTCGGAAAAGGGCCGTGCCGGTGGTGGCGGGTAGTGCGGCGCGCCAACGTCAGGGCCAGCCGTTACATCGAGCATGAGGGCATTATCAAGGACGGTGCGGGTGACGACGTGCTCCGACAAAAGACCGTGTGCACCGATATCTCCATAGTCGGGTCCGGATGGGTTACGCCCGCGAGTACCTTTAAGACCAACCAAGCCGCAAGCCGCGGCTGGCACCCGAGTCGAACCACCCCCGTCATTAGCGTGCGAAACCGACACCATGCCAGAAGCGACCGAGGCGCCCGCGCCGCCCGACGATCCGCCCGGTGATCGCGTGAGATCCCATGGGTTTTTCGTAGCCCCGTAAAGTTCGGGCTCGGTGGTGGGTTTTGACGCGAACTCCGGTGAGTTAGTTTTACCGCAAACAATGAACCCAGCGCGGCGATAGCGCGCGACGAGTTCAGAATCTCGGGGCGAGATATAGCCCTCTAAAAAACGCGACCCTTCGGTCATCGGTGACCCGGCGTATTCTGCGACCACGTCTTTCAGCAGCATCGGTACGCCGCTGAAGGCCTCATCGCCGCGTAATCCACTTACCGCCTCGCGCGCTAAGTCAAACATCGGTATCACGACCGCATTAATCTTTGGGTTCAGCGTTTCGATGGCAGTAATAGCGGCTTCGACAAGTTCTGCAGCCGAGACTTCTCCGCTTTTCACCAGCGCGGCCTGTTCAGCCATCGTTTTACGCATCAACTCGGACATCTAGTGAACTCCTCGGGGTGTTTAAATTAACTCAACGATCACGTGAGACGAGCACGCCGTCGTTCTCAAGATCGGTAATCCGATCGCGAGTATAGCCGAGCACCCCGGATAGCACTTCCGAATTGTGCTGGCCCAGCGTTGGCGCCACCAAATCGAGGCGCTCGGGCTGCTCGGAAAAGCGCAGCGGAAATCCAGGGATTGTAAGGTCGCCCATGACTGGGTCTGTGATCTCACGGATCATGCCACGCTCGCGAAAATAAGGATGCTGGATCGCCTCGGCTGGGTCCATCACCGGTGACGCCGGTACGCGATGTTTGTCGAGATGATCGAGTACCGCATCGTTATCCGCGAAGCCCGTCATCCAGCTTTCCAACAGCTCAATGATTTCGCCTTGGCGCCGGACTCGCTCTGATGGATCGGCATAGCGCGGATCGTGTTCTAACTCCGGGCGGCCAATCGCGGCGCAGACATTCTTCCACTGTGGTTGCAGAGATAAAATGCAAATATAACCACTCGGTCCTTTGAATACGCCAAACGGCGCAATCAACTCATGATGAGCGCCCTGACGATGAGGTCGAAACTTGCCCTTGGTTAAGGTGAAACCTTGTAGTGACATATCATGCATGTGGAACATCGCATCGACCATACTGATATCGAGCCATTGCCCGACACCGGTCCGGGACCGATGAAATAGGGCGTACCCAATTGCAGAGAACGCATGCACGCCACTGCTGATATCAGCCACACCAAGACCCACCGGCAGCGGCGGACCATCGCGTTCGCCCGTCATGTGCATGATCCCGGCAAAGGCCTGCGCGACCCAGTCGTAACCCGTCTTATGAGATAACGGGCTGTCACGCCCGTAAGCGGAAATCGAAGCCATGATAACTTTCTCATTGATGGCTCTAATGTCATCCCACGCGAGCCGCTTTTTTTCCATCACCCCGGGTCCGAAATTTTCAACGACCACATCGACCTCAGCAACCAATTCGCGCAATATTCGATCGCTCGCAGGCTTTTTGAGATCGAGCGCGAGACTTTTCTTGCCGCGGTTCTGCTGAATGAAGTAACCGCTGCGCCCGTCGTCTGCGAACGGCAGTTCGCGCGAAGGGTCGCCACCCGGCGCAATTTCGACTTTAATAATTTCCGCACCCATTTCAGCCATCAGGCGGCCCACCGTCGGCCCTGCTAGGTATTGGGTAAAATCAAGTACGCGTATCCCCTCAAGTATCAGCATGCTCTCGCTGTCCTCTCGTTGGTTGATGAAATCGGATGCTGAATGTACCACCGATCTTGCGCCCGGTTTACATTTACACTGCTGCCGAGCGTACAACTGCGCATAGCAGCAGCCGCAACATTGTTCGCGCACACCCCAGGCGTTATCTTTGTGCAAGCATCAAAGCGTGCCGAGCGCGCAGAATGAAGCCACTTTTAGTGGACGATCAATTCCAGGAGCGAGACCAGCATGATCCAAATTGGACGTTATTCCCCGGCCCCAGCGCAGGAAGTCATCTACGGTAAACCTGTGGCAGTGGCACTTAGCGAAGAAATTGAGCGACGTAAGGTGTCGCGCATTGTCTTTGTAACCAATACGAGCCTTAACCAGCCGGGCGGCCTTGGCGAAGTCGTGAAAGCGGCGCTTGGGAACACCTGCGTTGCTGAAGTCACCGGTATTCGCGCGCATTCCCCGCGCGAGGATGTCGTGCGCTTGACGACTACCTTGCGTGACAACGGGGCCGAGATGGTCGTCGCCTTAGGCGGCGGATCGGTATGCGACGCAACGAAAGCCGCCTGCCTCGCACTTGCCAATGGGGTCAAAGCAGCAGCGGACATCGATTCAATAAGGGTTGGCGCATCCGTTACCCCCGCGACACTTCCCTACATCTCTATCCCCACCACGCTATCCGCCGGCGAGTACACCGCCTATGCGGGGGTCACCGATGAACGTATCCCGCGTAAGGAAGTGCTATGGGACATGAGTATCGCGCCCGATGTTGTGATCCTCGATGCCGCCATGACCATGGCGACACCGCCGCGCTTGTTTTTTGGAACCGGTATTCGTGCCGTTGATCACGCGGTTGAAACTTGGTGCTCGATCAATGTAACGCCGCTAACCGAAGCCACCTCGTTACACGCGTTAAGGATCTTGCCCCGCGCGTTGGCTCTGGCGAAGAGCGACCCGGATGACCTCGACAATCGTTTGAACTGTCTTATTGGTGCTTGGCTATCGGTGCAAGGCGTTGCGACCGGAGTCGATCTTGGCGCGAGCCACGGTATTGGGCATGTGCTCGGTGGGACTGCTGGCATGCCCCACGGCGAAACCTCGTGTGTCATGCTGCCGCATGTGTTGCGCTATAACGCGTCCGTCAACGGCGATCGTCAGGCGACCCTGGCCGCCGCCATGGGAGATACGAAAACTTCGACGGCCGACCAAATCGAAGCCCTCGTCAAAGATCTCGATCTCCCGGGGCGCCTACGCGACTGCGACGTAGCACATGACTTGTTGCCGACCATCGCGGAAGAATCGATGTTGGATATGTGGATCCCGACGAATCCACGATCGATAGCCGGACCTGAGGACGTCCTGCCATTACTCGAAGCTGCATGGTAGGTCATCAAGACAACGCAAAAACCGAAGGTTAGGAGTTCCTAAAGCATGCTCGAGGTTGATCCGGATCTGCGGATGTGGGGATGGATATTTCTTCTCGTCTATATCGGCGCGATGATTGCCTTTGGTTTTCTCGGCATGCGCCGCGTTCGCAGCAGCGACGATTTCGCCACCGCACGCGGTGGCTACGGCCCACTTTTTCTAGCCTTTGCACTGACGGCAACGGCCGCCAGCGGCGGCACCTTTATTGGGATCCCGGCGATCGCCTACAAGTCAGGATTCTCAGCATTATGGTATGCCTTTGTATATCCCCTCGGACTATATTTCGGCTTGGTGCTCTGTTTGCGCGGCATCCGCCGTGCCGGGGCAAATTTTGGCAGCCGCTCGATGCCGGAATACCTCGGTGATCGCTTCGACTCCGAAGCGCTGCGGATCTGCGTCTCACTATTTTCGATGCTGTTGATGTTCTATCTCGCGGGCCAGTTACTCGCCGGCGCGGTGATGTTCAACAAAATGATGGGCATTGAGTTATTACCGGCGCTCATCATCACGGCTGTCATCATCATGGTCTACATCGTGATCGGCGGTGCGCACGCAGACATCTTGACCGATGGTGTGCAAGGCGCGCTGATGTTGCTACTCGCGATCGCCGTGACTGTCATGTTTTGGATCGGGTTCGGCGTCGACGGTGGTTTTAACGGCATGCTCCGGAACCTCGAAGCGCAAGATCCGGCACTTCTAGCAACGCTGCATCCAACCAACCCTATACTCGATTCATGGTGGGATGTCTTTGCGCTGTTCGTTTTTCATGCCCCGCTTGGATTGCTACCCCACGTCGGCAACAAACTGTGGGCACTGAAGCACGATCGTGACCAAGTTCGCTTCATCGCTCTTTCTTTCGCCTTTGGCATGACCCTACCGGCTATCGCATTCGGCGGGATCCTTGCCCGTGCAGTGCTTGGCGATGCGTTGCTACTCGATGGCGCCAGCGCCAACGACGCGATCCCGGCGTTGTTCATTGCAACATTACCTGCCTGGCTTGCTGCATTGATCGGTGCCGGAGTACTCGCCGCCATCATGTCGACTGCAGATGGGCTGGTCGTATCCACCTCGCAAGTATTCGCCAATGACATCTACCGCCGAACTATCGCTCCGCGGCTTACGGCCAGACCGAACGATGCAACAATCGATCGAGTTTCGTTGGTGATTAGTCGTTTGGGGTCGGTCTTGATCGTCGCCGGATCGATCTGGCTCGCGTGGGAGTCGCAATCGATGAATGTCGCAATCCTCATCGCAGTCGGGGTAGGCGGCATGATTGCAGCAATTGCTGGGCCGATCTTCACCGGAATACTGTGGGGTCGAACAACAAAGGCCGGCGCGCTCGCGGGTTTCGCTGCCGGCGGCGGATCCTTCATCCTACTCAAGGCAGGGTGGCTAAACCCGGTATGGTTTAGCGGGGGGCTGCTTGAGATCCCTGCCACTTGGCTTGCAAGCCAAGCACCAAACCCATTTGCTTGCGGCACGATCGGTGCGCTAAGTTCGATATTTGTCGTCGTGCTAGTGTCACTGTTTACACGGCCACCAAGTGACGAGCATCTACGTCGCGTTTTTGGAAATTAAGAGCGCACGCATATCGCGTTCAGCGTTTACATCCAAGGAGTATTAGGAATTGAACATGCAACCGACCGATAGGCCTGACTATATTGAAACGGTGGAAGCCTATTTCGCCGCACTCGATGAACGACGCCTCGATGATGTATTGACCTATTTCAACGAGTACGCAGTATTTACCGTGCAGTCTGCCTTTGTCACCTGCGAAGGTAGAGACCGCGAGATCCGAGAGATGTTCGGTCAATTCCTCGACACTTATTCGAGTGTTCTACATACCGACTTCGAGCACATCGTGGATCCGGTGGGGCAATCAATATCGTCCCGCTTTCGCGTTGAATTAGACGACCGCAATGGCGTGCACGAAACCAAACAAAGCGTAAACCATTGGTACTTCCGAAACGGCAAGTTTCAGCGGATCTACGTCTGGATCAGCGGCGACAACGTACTCGGCGACTAGCGCTGGATTAACGCGCGCCCTGCACGATCTCCAGTGCCTTGCCAACGCGCAGCACGATCTCATCGATCTCCGATCCCTGAACAATCAGCGGCGGCGCAATAACCACGCTGCGTCCAGCCGGACGCGTCACGACACCGAGATCGAGCAACGTATTGTAGATATCTAAGGCGACCGCATCGGCATCGTTGTTGATGATGCAATCCGCGTCGTCGCGACGTAGAAAATCGAGGCTTGCGGCAAGCCCAAGGCTGCGAATCTCTCCGATCAGTGGGTGATCAATGAAACGGTTGAGACCTGCCGCGAGCTGTTGGCCCATCGCAGTCGCATGGGCAACAAGATTGTCGCGCTCAATTATCTCGATCACCTTTAATGCCGCCGCCGCGCCAACTGGATGCGCCGCGCTCGTACTGGCATGTGCAAGCATGCCGATCTCATCGGACCCAGCCTCAAGCGCGTCATAGAGATCGCGACCCAAACCAACGGCAGAAAGAGGAAAATAGCCCGACGTAATGCCTTTAGCAACCACCACGTGGGCTGGGTTCAAAGCAAAAGTTTCAGCGCCAAATAGATTGCCAGTTCGACCAAAACCGGTGATCACTTCGTCGACCACTAGGTCTATACCATGCGCATCAAGCACCGCTGTTATCGCGGGAAAATATTCCGGCGGCGGCAACTTGAACCCCGCCGAAAAACTAATGGGTTCCGCGATCATGGCCGCGATCGAGCCCATCGGTTGATCAGCTACCAAGGCTTCGAGTTCTGCACCGAGACGGCTTGAATACTCGGCCGTGCTCTCACCAGGTTCTCGTTCGCCGTGATAATCCACCTGCGCTACGTGCGCGAAGCCAGGCAAGGGCAAACCAAACTCTTCATGGTGTCCACCAGTAACGCTTGCAGACGCCAGTGTGCCGCCGTGGTAGCTCCCGTGCCGCCCAATGATCGTTTTTCGGTTCGGCTCGCCCCGAGCGACGGCACCGAAGCGCAGCAGTTTGATTAGAAAATCGATCGCCTCAGAGCCCGAGGACCCGAAAATTAGATGCGAGTCTGTTACCGGCAAGATATCAATCAACTTCTCAGCAAGGTCGAGGGATCCCTTACTCGTTCGATGCAGGGCTGAGACGATAAACGGCAGCTCCCGATATTGTGCCGCGATGGCGTCAATCAGTTCATCGTTTTGATAACCGAGCGAGGCGGCGTAGAACGAGGCCGTCGCCTCGATGTATTCGCGTCCGTCGGTGTCATAGACGTAAATACCGTGGCCATGATCGATAAATCGGGTGATCTGATTCGTATTTTCTGCGACGCGTTGAAAGCCTAAGATTAATGGCAAGCGTTCGTCTTCGGATATAATCGTTTGTGGGGTGGCCATGTGGTGGCTCCTGGTACAGACGCGTTAAAATTTCACGCCACAAGCGCAAACTAAATTTAGGCGATACGCGCGGCCTTTAGCTCCGCACGTCGTGCGTTTGTGGCCGCCAGATCTAGCACTAGTGACTCATCGTCAGCCTGCCCGGTTAACACGACCCCGTAGACATCTGCTGCGTAGCTGGGTGATACATACCGTTCCAGCACATCGTCGAGTACGCGTGCCGGTTCGCGCAGTAGCGGGTCCCCATAACCGCCGCCGGAGGTTTCTAAACCGCTCAGCCAGGCGCCCTTTTTCAATTCGATCTCACCCACGCTTGGGGCGCGAGTTTTGTTACCGTTTTCGTCCACCACGTGCATCGCACCGACGTTGCCGTCTCCGCCGCCGCGTACGCCGCGCGCAGGATTGACCTGGGCATCAGCAGCGAAAACCACTGTCATCGGATGATTGCTCGGACCATAGGTAATGCGTGCGCCCGGCGCGCCACGATTAAATCCTGCGCCAGTCGTATCTTGAGTGAGTCGGATCTCCTTGAAATGGATCGGGTAGCTCAACTCGTTTATTTCTACGCTGTCGCGATACATCAAACCAGCGACAACCGGTAGGCCATAGGTCAACCAGCCATCGCATTCGGGCGAGGCCGGCCCACCGTTGTTGCCAATGATCAGTTGATTGACGTAACTATGATCTTCGTGACGCGCATCCTTGCCGGAAATAACCGAGTAACCCGCGCCCATACCGAGCCCGCCCTCGGCCAAGCCGTAACCTTCACCGAGGTCGGCGAGCGCGGCTTGGACAAGATTCAGCAATCGTTCCGAGACGTTTGTTGTCGCCACCGAGCAACTATGGGGGAAACGCGGAATCCCGATCGCCGCACCCTCACGTAACTTCACACTCAGGCAGCGATAGGAGCCACCGTTGCGCGGGATGTCGGACGGCAAACAATTGTAAACGCCGGCCGCAGAATTACTGATCGAGCAGGCTTCGGACAAATTAAGTCCGTTGTCCATGCAATCAATGTTTGAAGTGAGATCGATCTCGATCGTGCCAGCAATTGGATCGACCACGAGCTTTACCCGAACCGGAATACCGTCGGGCAGCATCGGCGGCATCGGATCATGAAAACTCTCGCGTTCGATAGTTGCCGCTGGCAATTCACGGATCGCTTGGCGCATACGTACTTCGCTGTAATCAAACCACTCGGTGGCGAAACGTTTTATCGTCGCCTTACCGTACTTCTGCAGAATGTCGTGGATGCGTTTCTCGCCGGTGCGGGCAGAGCCCAACATCGATAGAAAATCGCCATGCCAATAGTCGGGCACCCGGATCCTGCGCTGACACATACGAATGATGTCGTCGATGGTTTCGTGCTTGCGCTGGACTCGCACCGCAGGAAATATCAACGCGCCCTCCTCATACACATCGCGCGCCGCGGCGTGATAAGTCGTTGGCAGGCTGTTTCCGATATCGGCTTGGTGCGCCTTGGCACACACGTTAAACAAATGTTCGCCTTCCCAAAAAACCGGCACGATCAGCGTGTGATCTGCAGGGTGGGAATTGCCGCTGTAGGGATCGTTGTGTAAGTAGGCGTCACCTTCGGCGATATCGTCATGGAATTCGCACATCGCGGCCGTTTGCAAATTGAGTCCGTAGACATGAGCCGGTAAGCCTTCAGCTGTCGCAAACAGTTCATTGTCCGCCGTCGTTATGCCACAGGAGAAATCGCGTGCACTATTGATCACCGCGGAACGGCCGGTGCGCAACATCGTGTTCGTCATCTCACGCACAACCCCATCGAAACGATTGGAAAGCACGGCGAGGAGCATCGGCGATAAAGTTTTCGCCTCATTTGGGATTTCGCTATCACTGTCCATTTTTATTCCTCGCTCGCTGTTTAACTAACGGAGTACATACCGGTAAATCACTCGACTCCCGGCTCCCATTCAATCATATAACTATCCGCGGAACTCAAAGTTGCGTGAACCCCTGGAGGCAACACCAATGTCGTGGTCGCCTCTTCGATGATGGCGGGCCCCACAATCAACTCACCGACCGACACCGTATCGCCCCGCACGATCGTGGTCTCGCGCGCATCGTCGATATCAAACAATGCTGTGCGGGTCGTACGTGCACCAACAGCATCAACGGTGGCGCTGGCCGTCACGTTCGCCTGGGGTAGGCTGATTGCAAGGCGGCCGGTCCAATTTAAAAATTCAATCGGGCTCGCGCGATCTTCAACGCTGAAAATCCGCCGGTGGTTGGCGTGGAACGCTTCGATGAGTTCGTCTACCACTGTCGTTGATTCAACGCGAGACGCCGGCAAGTCGACGGCGATATCCCATACCTGAGCGGCATAGTGCGCGTCGACGCGGTAATGGGTCGTGCGCTCGTCGAAGCCACGCGCCGCAAGTTTTTCGGCAAACACGGCGAGATTCTCGTCAATTTCGTCTCAGCAGCGGTTCACCGCGTCACGGTCGAACGAATCAGATCGGGTCGGCAAGGTCGCGCTCTGTTCGACCTGAATATCGGAGAACTGCATCCCACACGCCGACAACACGCTCGCGGTTCGAGGAACGATTAC
>Ga0115002_10007161_pt1 | contig 12634 bp, 5 predicted proteins | sample ArcticOcean_MG_C_8_FD_89576 | JGI IMG/M metagenome (GOLD analysis project Ga0115002, IMG submission 89576) | Marine microbial communities from western Arctic Ocean - ArcticOcean_MG_CB11_86 | ecosystem: Environmental > Aquatic > Marine > Oceanic | place: Arctic Ocean: Canada Basin | collected...
AAGCAGTCTAAGCGAGAGGGAATTCTCGCCGATCCTTACGATTTTAGTAAACCGCCAAAGTTGCCGAAGGTCGATGCGTACAGCAACGATGAAATTCGCGCGTCAATCAAACGTGGCGTCGAGTTTTTGTTGGAAGACCAGAACGCTAACGGTTCTTGGGGCTCGCCGACAAATACGAAGGGTCTCAATATTTACGCGCCGGTGCCGGGAGCTCACAGGGCTTTTCGAGCAGCGGTTACTTCGCTGTGCATTTCGTCGCTCTTGGAAGTTGCCCCCGACGATCCTCGAGTGAAAAAGTCGTTGGATCGTGCTGAAGTTTGGTTTTTCGAGCATATTACCAAGGTGCGTCGGGCATCTGGCGACGCCTTGTACAACGTCTGGGGACACGCCTACGCCATTCAGGCTTTGGTTCGTTTACACGCTCGTCACGATGGTGACAAAGCGAAACAAAAACTGATTGTCGAAACGATCAAACAACAGTTCGACATGCTCACTCGTTACGAATCAGTCGATGGAGGATGGGGGTATTACGACTTCCGCGCTCAGGCCCGCAAGCCCACCTCCAGTTCCATTAGTTTCGTCAACGGTGCGGTGCTCGTGGCGTTTGCCGAAGCGCGGGACATCGGTGTCGCCCCGCCCGAGAAAATTGTCAAGCGAGCGATCGCAGCGATCGAGCGTCAAAAGAAAAGGGATTTTTCGTACCTCTATGGCGAATACCTCAAATCCATGCCAATGCGAGGAATCAATCGTCCCGGTGGAAGTCTCGGCCGCAGTCAATGTTGTAACGCTGCGTTGCGAATGTGGGGTGACAAATCGATTAGCGAAAATGTCCTGAAGAATTGGCTCTATCGATTGTACGTCCGCAATGGCTGGCTTGACATCGGTCGGAAACGTCCAGTGCCTCACGAGTCGTGGATGCAAGTCGCTGGATACTTCTACTACTTTGGGCACTACTACGCAGCCCTTTGTCTCGAAGAGTTGGAGCAAGACGAACGTCTCCCCTATCAACAGATGCTCGCTATTCTGATGATAGAACGACAGGAAAAGAACGGTAGCTGGTGGGACTATCCCCTGTACAACTACCACCGACCTTACGGGACCGCCTTTGCCCTTATGACGCTGGAACGCTGCTTGCCTGAAGAGGAGTAGCGCCTAAGCAGAGCAGTGTCTAAGCAGAGCAGCGTTTTAGCAGAGCAGTGTTTTAGCAGAGCAGTGTTTTAGCAGAGCAGTGTTTTAGCAGAGCGGCTTGAGTGTGCGATGTCGATTGTTGTTACTGGTTCGAGCAAATCTTGCGGACGAATTTTATTAACAAGGGATGAGCGGGCTCAGCCATTTCACCGTGGTTGAACCCGTCGAGTTCTAGTAATTCTGTTTGCTTGTGACCAGCAACTTTCATCATCCGCCATAGATACGCATTTTCTTCGTACCGACCGAGCATTTCCAATTCGCGGTCGCCCGTGATCAGTAGCAGTGGAGGGGCGTCGTCGCGAACGTGGAACAGTGGTGCCATTTCGTCAACGATTGGCTTTTTGCCGTCGATGCCTCTTTCGGCGCGGACGGTAAAGTGAGTGATCGTATGACCGCTGTAGGGAATCAGGCCAGCGAGATCGTCGGCGTCGATATCGTGTTTCGCGAGGTAACTTTTGTCGAGACCGACCATGCTGGTCAGGTATCCGCCGGCAGAATGCCCGCTGACGAAAATTCTTTTTGCGGAGCCGCCGTGCTTTTCGATGTTCTTGAATGTCCAGGCGACAGCAGCCGCAGCGTCTTCGACATAGGTTGGCGATTGGACTTTAGGGTGTAAACGGTAATTCACGGCTACGACGGCGAGGCCCTTTTTCTGGAGGGATTTGGGTACGGAACGATTGCCTGCTTTGAGCCCTCCCCCGTGAAACCAAACTACCGTGGGATAGTTTTTCACGTTTTCCGGCATGTACAAATCCAACCTGCAACGCTCTTTCGCGTACTCCGAGAGCTCGCCGTCACGGTAGAGGATATTCTTGACGGTCGTGTATTTTGGACCGTCGAGCGAATCTTGGGCGAGCAGATTTAAGGGAAACGCAATCGAGGCGATAAAAACTATCAGCAAGGTTGTTCGTAGCATGTTGGTATCCATCTCAGCTGTTGTTTTGTTGCGCTAACATCGTACTCAACTGTCGTTAGGCTGGCGAGTCGTTACGCGAAAGACTTCCAAAGTAATCTCTTTCAATTGGCGTTGGCTGGCCGTAAGTTAATGAGTCGAGACGCGCTGCTCGGCTGCCGTCAATCATTTCCGCTATTGAACATAGATGCATTCGAGACTACTCATGGTCAACTTAATTACACACAGATGGTTGTTGTCAGGTGCTGTATTAATCAGCGTCATTGCTTTGTCGTACCCGCATCGTCTGGACGCTCAGCCGCCAACCGCAAAATTGCTCGCCGGGACTTCGCGAGTGGACATTTCGCCGACTCAATTCCCGGTGATTGTCAGCGGTATGTTCAACCAGCGGATGGCGGATCGAGTTCATTTGCCGCTTCACTCGCGAGGTATCGTCTTGGACGATGGCAAGACCAAATTGGCGATTGTGGTTGTCGACAATTTGATGATCACTCGCGAGTTGATCGACGAGGCCAAGGGTCTGGCGAGCAAGGCGACTGGAATTCCCATCGATCGAATGTTGGTCAGTGCTACTCATAACCATTCGGCACCGTCGGTAATGGGAGCATTGGGAAGCAACTCGGATCCAAGGTACGCCGAGTTTTTGTTGCGACAGATCGTGCGGACAATTGATCTAGCCAATAAGAATCTTCAGCCCGCCCGAATTGGCTGGGGAGTCGCCAATGCGAAGAAGTTTACGCATTGTAGACGATGGATTTTTCGGAATGACAGCGGCACTTGGTCCGGTCACGGCGATCCCTTTGGCGGCGCCACGATGAAAGCAAATATGCATCCCGGGTATCAAAGCGGACGACATGTTGGACCATCGGGGCCAGCGGATCCGGACTTGTCAATTCTCGCGATTCAATCTGCTGCGGGAAAACCAATGGGAATGTTGGCCAACCTGGCGACGCACTACAAAGGATCCCCAATCGCCTCAGGCGATTTTTGCGATCGGTTTGATGCAGTCTTTCGCGATGTTGTCAAAGCCGATGACTCCTTCGTCGGAATCATGTCGCAAGGTACCAGCGGCGATGGGATGTGGATGGACTATAGCAAGCCTCGCAACGATCCCGGCCTAGAAGGTTATACGAAGCAAGTTGCCGAATTGGCTGCGAGCACGTGGAAAGAAATTAAGTACAAAAGCGATGTCGACCTCGCCATGGCCGAGACGACGTTGAAGTTAAAGCGTCGAGTTCCAGACGAAGCCAGATTGGCTTGGGCCAGAAAGACGTTCCCTCATCCTTTGGAGACGTTGCCGAAAGCACAGGCTCAAATCTACGCTCGCGAAGCGCTGTTCATTCATAAAGTGCCAGAAGTAGAAGTGAAACTTCAAGCCGTGCGAATCGGCGATATGGGAATTACGGCTCTGCCCAACGAGGTCTACGCCATCACCGGCCTCAAGCTAAAGCAGCAAAGTCCGTTGGCGATGACGTTTAATATCGAGTTGGCCAACGGGGCGCAAGGATATATTCCTCCGCCCGAACAACACGAGCTGGGCGGCTATACCACGTGGCCAGCCCGAACAGCCGGACTCGAAGTAAATGCCGAACCGAAGATCGTAACGGAGTTAGTAAAGCTGCTAGAAAAAGTGGCTGGCAAACCGACCAAGTCGGTGTCGGATCCGCCGAATTCGTTCTCTAAAGCAATACAAGTAGCAAAACCAAGTGCCTTTTGGCGGTTGGGCGAGATTGCCGGAACGAAAGTCGTCGATGCGACCGCGCGTCATCACGCTGAGTACGAACCTGGCGTTGCCCGTTATCTCGACGGACCAACCATTGACGCGGAATCTCAATCGCTGCCGAATCGAGCCGCCCACTTTGCAGGCGGCCGAGTTCGCTCGTCGGAGCTAGACCTTGGTGCTAAATACAGTTTCGAGTGTTGGCTGTGGAATGGTATACCCAACGAAGTTCGCGCCGTTACGGGCTACTTTTTTTCCAGAGGGCCCGAGAACAACAAAGACGCAGTTGGCGAGCATCTCGGGATCGGTGGTAACTATATGGCAGAACTCACTGGCAAGCTGTTCATCTTCAACGGCGATCAGCGTGATGAAGTTGTCATTGGCAAGTCGACTGTGCCACCCAAATCTTGGAATCACGTCGTCATGACACGCGACGGTGAACGAGTCCAAGTTTTCCTCAACGGCAATTTGGAAATTGATGACAAGCTTGTTTCCACCTTGCCCGCTGGCAACAAAGATATTTTCCTCGGTGGCCGAAGTGACAATCTCTTTGGTCTACAAGGAAAGCTCGACGAGGTAGCCGTTTACAATCGAATTCTGCCTGTCGAGGAAATCCAAACGCATTACAATTCGGTTTCGGCTGAGCTAAAAGCGACTCATATTGTATCGGTAACTGGACTCGAAGTCGCTCCGAGTAGCCCGCAAGATTCGCTCAAAATGCATCGCGTTCTACCGGGATATCGAATTGAACTGGTGGCCGCCGAACCACTTGTGAAGGACCCTGTTGCGATCGATTGGGGACCCGACGGTAAACTGTGGGTCGCTGAGATGGCGGATTATCCTCTGGGGCTGGATGGCAAAGGAAAGGCCGGTGGCCGCGTTCGCTATCTTGAAGATACCAACGGCGACGGCAAGTACGATCGCTCGCAATTGTTTCTCGAGAATATCTCGTTTCCGACGGGCATCATGGCGTGGCAGGACGGAGTGCTAATCACTGCGGCTCCTGCAATCATCTACGCAGTCGACACTAACGGCGATGGCAAAGCCGATAAGCAGACGCCGCTATACACCGGATTTTCGCAAGGTAACCAGCAACTGCGGGTCAACGGGCTGCGATGGGGTTTGGACAATTGGATCCATTGTGCCAGTGGAGCGCATCATGGCGGCTACCAAAAGGGAACGAAGGTTCTCGCGGTGACTTCGCAGCAGAGAACATCGCTTGGCAGTCGCGACTTTCGCATCCGACCGAAGGAAGGATTGCTTGATCCACAATCGGGGCCGTCGCAGTATGGTCGCAACCGCGACGACTGGGGGAACTGGTTTGGAGTTCAGAACAGCCATCCGCTTTGGCACTATATTTTGGCCGACCACGATCTGAGGCGGAATCCAAACGCCATCTCACCGGACCCTCGGCGACAAGTTGTGACTCCGGCGAACCCTCGCGTCTTCCCCGCCAAAGCTCCCCAGAAGCGGTTTCACAGTTTCGAACAATCCGGCCGCTTTACCTCGGCGTGTTCCGCCATTATTTATCGAGACGAATTGTTGTTTCGTCGAACCGGAGGTGACAAGGTTCGCTTGCCAACGAGCCATTCATTTACTTGCGAGCCATTCCATAATCTCGTTCAACACAACATCATTGAAGACGATGGAGTGAGTTTCAAATTTCGACGCGATCCGAATGAGCGCGACAGGGACTTTTTCGCTTCGGCCGACCGTTGGTGCCGTCCCGTGATGGTTCGCACAGGGCCCGATGGAGCGTTATGGGTTGTGGACATGTATCGATACATGATCGAACATCCGCAATGGTTACCTCCGCAAGGACAAGATGAGCTGCGGCCCTATTTTCGCAGCGGCGAAGAACAAGGTCGAATCTATCGAATTTTGCCGCCGGGTCTTCTTCCTCGAGCATGGACTCCTGTGGCCAAAACGAATCCAGCCGAATTGATCGCTCAGTTAGAAAGTCCGAACGGTTGGGTTCGAGATGCCGCGCAACGGAAGTTGGTACATTCTTCCCCTTCCACTGCTCCCGTTGAAGAGTTGGAAAAGTTGGCAAAAGAATCCGCTTCACCCTATGGTCGCATGCATGCTCTTTGTACTTTGGACGGCTTGAAACGTTTGAGTCCTACCACTGTCGCTCAGGCTTTGACCGACGGCCATCCGGGAGTACGACGTCAAGCGGTGCGTCTCACTTCAGCGCTTGAAGAACCGCCAATTGGAGCCTTGTTAAAGTTGGTCGAGGATCCGTCGGCGAAAGTTCGACTTCAAGTAGCAGTCGAGCTCGGAAACATTTCATCGCCACGGGCCGCCGAGGGGTTAGCTCGAATCATGGCGACGGAAAAAGACGCATACGTCGTAGCCGGAGCCATGAGCTCATTCAATAACGAGAATATCGACGGAGTCCTGGCGGCGTTTTTGAAGTTGAAGGATCCGTCGACAGAACGTTTAGCGGATGTACTAAAACAGGCGATTGCCCATGGACGCGCCGACGAGTCTGTGGCGGCTCTATCGGCGTTCTTTGACGGCAAGGATGATACAGCTCAAATGAGTTTGCTTCGCTCTCTTTTAGATGCGCTTGAAAGCAAAGAGCAATTGAATGAACTCAAATCGATCCAAACTGCCGTTCAAGCAGCCGTTCTGCGGGCCGAAGAGATTGCCTTCGCGCCAGAAGCGAGCGAACAATCGCGTCTGTTGGCAATCAGTTTACTCAATCGAGTGCCAGGAGCTCGTCGCGTTTCGCTCGAGAAATTTCTCGCACTGGAACAGCCTGTGAGCATCCGCCGCGCCGCCGTCATTCAAATTATTCGAACCGACAAGGAGCACGCCGCGAAACTGCTCTTAAAACAATGGTCACAACATGTCCCGCCCGTACGCAGCGAGGTGCTCATTCATTTGCTGTCGCGACCGGAGTGGGCCAGCGAATTGCTGAATGAGATGGTGTCGGGGAAAATCAAACGCGGTGACATCGATGCCGCGACTCGACAGCGGTTCGGAACACTCGGGCCGGCCGTCGCAAAGAGGGCTCAAGAATTACTGAAGACGCCACAAGATCGAATCGCCATCATTAACAAATTTCAACCGGCATTAAAATTGGCTGGCGAAAGTAGCCGGGGCCTAAAGCTTTTTGAGAAGACATGTGCCGCGTGTCATCGACTCGACAACGTCGGCAAAGAGTTTGGTCCCAATCTCGCTGCGATTACCAATAAGAAGTCCGAGGCGCTGCTGGTCGCCATACTCGATCCAAATTCCGCAGTCGAAGCAAAGTACGCTTCTTATACGGCGACGACCGCGAAGGGGAGAGTTTACTCGGGGATGCTGGTGAGCGAGACGGGTACTCAAGTGACGATTCGACCATCAGAAGGCGAAACCGTAACTCTTTTGAGAAGCGACATCGAAGAACTCAAAGGAACTGGCAAGTCGTTTATGCCCGAAGGATTAGAAGAGAAGTTAAGTCAACAAGACATCGCCGACATCATTCATTTCGTACAACGCAAACGGAATTAGATTCTACGTTGTCACTTCGCGGGTTCTTTGGGAGCCTCTTCGGCTGGCTTCTTGACAAGTCCCGTGTCGATTTTCAATTCGGGCAATGCTTTTTGGAGGGCGGCGACACCTGCTTCGGTAACCTCCGTTTTCCAAACGTAGACTTTTTTCAGGCTCTTCAACCCGTGCAAGTGGGCGAGCGCCGCGTCATTGACTTTCGTACCGTAGACATTGAGGTACTCAAGTTTGTCGAGTCCTTTGAGATGGGTTAGTCCGCTGCCATTTATCTCCGTGAGTTCGAGATGGAGACGTTTTAACGTTTTGAGGTTGGCTAAATGTTTGAGTCCGTCGTCGGTGATTTTTGTGTTCTTGAGATGAACGGAAACGAGCTGTTGGATTTCCTTCAAGTGAATTAATCCGTCGTCGGTTACGTCGTTGCCGGAGAGATGAAAGTCGACCTCTTTCCATTCCACACTGGCGGCGATCTTTCGTACAGCTCCACCCAATTTTTCGATCTCAGCCGTGGCGGATTTTTCGTCGGCTCGAACTGCCGTCGCGAAGGTGATCGATAAAGCAAACAGCGTAAATGCGAAACGTTTCATCGTAAATCTCCTGCGGGTAGCACTGGCTTTCAGCCCGTAACAGCTTTGGTTCAGGCCTAAATCTCTTCTCGCAACCTTACCAGCTTTGGAAGCGATGAGCATGTCACGGCGCCCTAGTCGAGTGCAATCTCTTGTTTATTCGCTATGGATTAACAGTTTGAGCGTCGTAAGTCCTTAAGTGCCATTGTGTATCGTTGAATAACGTTGCATCAAACGGCTCGATCCAGCATAATTGACATTCACATAGCTGCCTTCAACCCTACCTTTTGCGGTGTGTTGTGAAACAAATCTCCCGCCTCTTTAATCTGATTCTCGTAACGTCGGCCCTTATTGCGGTTATCGATCCATCGATTACGCATGCGGAGGAGTTGTCGAAGTCCGATGTCGACTTCTTTGAGAAGAAGATTCGCCCGGTCTTGGTGAAGCATTGCTACGAGTGTCATTCTGCGAAGTCTAAAGAGTTGGGTGGCAAGTTGTTACTCGATTCGCGAGACGGAATTTTGCAAGGCGGCGAATCGGGGCCAGCCTTAATTTCAGGCAAGCCGAATGAGAGTTTGATCGTTCAATCGATGCGTTACGAAGACACGGAAATGCCTCCTGAGGAGCCGTTGCCCGAAACGGTTGTCAACGACTTCGTCAGTTGGATAACACGGGGTGCTCCCGATCCACGCTTCGATAAAGAAGCGGTCGAGGTGGTAACGAACGATGCAGCGAATCTCGATACCGAGAAGCACTGGTCGTTCTATCCCAGACAGTCAACAGAAAATCCGACTGTTCGCGACGAGGCTTGGCCCAGAGATCCGATCGATCATTACGTACTGGCCAAGATTGAAGAAGCCAAGCTCTCGCCAACGGGCGATGCGCCCCCGCATTTTCTAATCCGCAGGTTGTACTACGATCTCCTTGGGTTGCCTCCGACGGCAGAGCAAGTCGAAGCTTTCGTAATAGATCATGGCAAGGACGGACAAAAGGCCGTCGAACGACTGGTGGACTCCCTTCTCGCGATGCCGCAATTTGGCGAACGTTGGGGCCGACACTGGTTAGACGTAGCGCGTTACGGCGAATCCAATGGCAACGATGGACTCGGCCGTAATGCCAGTTTCCCTCACGCCTGGCGTTTCCGCGACTATGTAATTCGAGCATTCAACGAAGACACTCCGTACGATCGTTTTCTAACAGAACAGATTGCTGGCGACTTGTTGCCCGCTGAGTCGGCTGAGCAGCGCAATCGACAACTTATTGCGACAGGCTTTTTGGCGATTGGTGCGAAACCAGCTTCGGCGATGAACAAGAATTTCGCGATGGACATCGTCGATGATCAAATCAACGTTGTTAGTACCGCGGTGATGGGGCTGAGCGTCGCGTGTGCCCGCTGTCACGACCACAAGCACGATCCTATTCCCACTCGCGACTATTATGCGATGGCGGGGATTTTCAACAGCACGGAGACTTTGTACGGCAAAGCTGCAAATGAAAAACTGACGGCGCCGCCAACTCCGCTGCACCAACTTTCGTCGAAGTATAACAAGGACGCTCCCAAGTCTGTCGTTCTTAAGCAGACGCCCAAATTTCCCGACAACTATTCAGCTGTGATTGACGAGCAAAAACCTGCTTTCCATGGCAAGTTTGATTCGGCACCAGAGTTCTTCAGCAGCGTGGAGAAGACTAACTTCAGCAACGAGAGCTACGCGGCGGTTGATAATTCCAGACTGGTAGGAGAGTTCGCGGGGCCAAGCAAGTCTTACTCCGTTTCGTTTTGGTTTAAGAACGATATGGGGAACGATAAACGGCCGATTACCGCGTATCTGTTTTCTCGCGCAGCAGAGGGAGCTCCACTGACGGGCGATCACATAGGAATTGGCGGAACGCACGACAAATCGAGGTCCGGTAAACTTTTCGTTTTCAACGGCAGTACGACCAAGAAAAGCGTTGTCGGAGAAACTGTGGTTCCGAGCGGCTCGTGGAACCATATCGTTTTAGTTCGCGATGGCGACAAGGTACGCCTCCACCTCAACGGTGTTTCAGAAGCAGAAGTTGAAGCTGAATTGGCTCCGACGTTCGGCGAATCCAAGACGTTTTTCTTGGCGACTCGGTCAGACAAGTTCGCTCCGTTGAAAGGGAACATCGCAGAGTTTGCGATTTTTGATCGCGCTTTGATCGGCGACGAAGTCCAAAAATTACATTCTGCCTCGGGGCAACCGCAGGGCGTTGCTGCACCGAAATCGTTAGGCGTTGCGATGGGAGTGCGTGAAAAAGCGAAACCCGCCGGATGCAAAGTTCATATCAATGGTGAAACCGGCAAGTTTGGTCCCAGTGTTCCGCGTGGTTTCCCTACCGCGTTCAAAGGAAGTTGGTCCGAAAGCGAGAAACTATCCAAGATCGAATCGACTAAGAGCGGTCGCTTGGAATTGGCAAAGTGGTTGACTCGGCCGGACCATCCGCAAACGGCACGAGTGATGGTCAACCGGATTTGGCTGCACTTGTTTGGACAGGCCATCGTTTCGACCGTAGACGATTTTGGAGTTTACGGAGCTCGCCCATCGCATCCAATGTTGCTCGATCATTTGGCCGAGCGATTTGTGCAAGAGGGTTGGTCCGTCAAGCAGCTGGTAAGAGCAATCGTGCTCACTCGAACTTATCAACTCGATAGTCGTAAGGATGAAAACCTCGCCAAATCGGATCCAGAGAATCGACTCTTTACTCATCACCGCCGTCGTCGATTGGATGCGGAGTCGTTGCGAGATAGTTTGTTAATGTCTGCTGGAACACTCGATCTAGAGCCGGCCAAGGGTTCGGCTGTTGAAACGACAGATGTGTTGATCAACTGGCCTCCGGGTGAGTCGTCGAATTTGCATCGAGAGAGCAAACATCGCAGTGTTTACTTGTGCATGCTGCGACATGCGCCGCCTCGTGAGCTATCGGCTTTCGATCTTCCCGATCCGCAAAAGGTTGTGGGGAAGCGAAATGAGACAACTCTGCCAACGCAGTCGTTGTTCTTGTTGAACAGTCCGTTTGTCTTGGAACAAGCAAGTACATTGGCGCAGGATTTGATGTCGGATGGCGATTTGAAGGACGCTCAGCGAGTGTCGAAATTGTATCGCCGCACGCTTCAAAGAGGGCCGTCGGAAGTGGAAATAAAGCGTGCCATCGGTTACGTTCAAGCAATCGAACCTTCACTTCCAGAAGCAGAACGTCGATTAAAATCATGGGCCAGCTTGTGTCAAGCAATTTTGGCCTCCAGTGAATTTCGTTATATCGATTAGGGTGTTATCCCATGAAAAATCAATCGCGACGCGCAATGTTGACGAACGCTTCATGCGGCTTTGGCTATTTGGCATTGAACGCTTTGTCTAGCCGACAAGCCAGCGCGGGCACTCCGCAGCCCGGCGATTTGTCCGAGCGAAAACCGCCCATTGAAGCCCGCGCGAAGCGAGTAATTTTTCTCTGCATGAGCGGTGGCCCTGCTCAGCTCGATACTTTCGACTACAAACCGCAAACGGGAAAAAAGAAGCACCCAGGGTCGGTCGAGAAATTTCAGCAGTATGGCGAGAGTGGCATTTGGGTTTCCGACTTGATGCCCGAGACCGCGAAACATATTGACAAGATGTGCATCCTCAACGGCATGCACGCCGATACGGGAAATCACGCGCAGTCATTCTTGCAACTGCATACGGGTGAACGATTGCGACAACGACCGAGCATGGGAGCGTGGATCAACTATGGTTTGGGTACCGAAAACCAAAACTTGCCCGGCTTCATTAGTTTGAACACTGCCAAACCGACTGTTTACTCGAGCGCCTTTCTTCCGCCTGTGTTCGAGGGAACTCCGATTGGTACAAACGGCGAAAACATGTCGCTGGCTACGATACCGAATGTCGCTGGTAAACACCTTCCTGCCGATATCAAACGACGCCAACTCGATCTCATTCAAGCGATGAACCGGGACCACGTCGAAGGTCGACCTCAGGATGGCAAATTGGAAGGCGTGATCGAGTCCATGGAATTGGCGTTCCGCATGCAAACGACGGCGCCCGAATTGCTGGATTTGAGCAACGAATCTGAAGAGACGTTGAAGCGTTACCAAGTCGGTAAGAAAGTGTCGGTTGGTACTTGCCGCCCGACAGATTTTGGTCGGCAGTGTCTGCTCGCTCGACGATTTGCAGAAGCGGGCGTGCGATTCATTGAAGTTAACCACGGTAGTTGGGATCAACACAAAGATCATCGTCGCGACCTGAAAGCGAACTGTGAAACGACAGACGCTCCCGTTGCGGCACTGTTAGAGGATCTCGACCAGCGCGGACTTCTCGACGACACGCTCGTCGTTTGGGGAGGCGAATTCGGCCGGCCAGGACTGACGCCCGAAGACGGCAAAAACGAAACCGGTCATAACGCTCGCGGCTTTACGTTTTGGTTGGCGGGAGGTGGAGTGAAACGTGGGCACGTGCACGGACGAACTAACGAGACAGGTGCACAAGCCGTAGAAGGCAAAGTACATTTCCGCGATTTGCACGCAACCATCCTCCATTTGCTCGGCTTGGAACACAACAAGCTGAGCTTCTTCCACGAAGGTCGAGAACATCGACTAACCGGTCATCTCGAAGCCAAAGTCGCAACCGAGATCTTCGCCTAGTTCCGCGTGAAGTAACTAACATCTTCGAGTTAGGCATTTCGAGCGATGCTGTCATTTCTCCCTACGCCGAAGGCGTTACAAGAAGAGCCTTGGGGCCTAGT
>Ga0115002_10007163_pt1 | contig 12624 bp, 13 predicted proteins | sample ArcticOcean_MG_C_8_FD_89576 | JGI IMG/M metagenome (GOLD analysis project Ga0115002, IMG submission 89576) | Marine microbial communities from western Arctic Ocean - ArcticOcean_MG_CB11_86 | ecosystem: Environmental > Aquatic > Marine > Oceanic | place: Arctic Ocean: Canada Basin | collected...
AATCGCGCCGCCGCTTGCGCCGCACTTTCGAAACTAAAGCTTGAGGTGACAAATATCGGATCGCTGTTTTCAAACTCAGCTGTCTGGTGAGTTCCGGCATGACACGCAATGGTGGATAGCGCATCGTCAAAATCGTTATTTGCATTCATACGTCCGTCCTAAACCGTGATCTTTTATAATAAATCCGGGGCAGTGTCCGCTTAAGTTCAAATGTCGAACTACGGACGCTAGCCGGCATTTATTACCGAGTTGAGAGATGCGGGACTTTGGGAACAGTGTGACGGAAGACGTCTAAGCTGAATTCGTTTTAGCTGTTCTTTTATAGCGCCCGCAAGCTGATCTCAAATCGGCGCTTTACGGGGCGGAAGATATTATGTTCGTGAATTGAAGTCAATGCGGGCTTCTTCTGCCTCTATTGAGCAGCCGATCAAATCCGGTCACCCAATAGCTGCGGACCGTAGAAGATGAGTTAGACCTGCATGACAGTGGTCGCTCACGCGTTTTCACTGTGACCCTAAATTAAACGACTGCGGTTACCTACGAATTTTCACCTTAAGCTGGTTCGGTTTTATAAACACAGACCATAGCTAGATCGAACTCGCCGGTCGCCCCAGCTCGCTGCCGATCCAGTCGCGGAGGTAAGCCAGACCTCGCTTTTGGCCGCACACGTCACGTGCAAGCAACTGCCCTTTAGGATCATAGATCTCGATGTGGGGCGTGCCGCAAATCTGATGGAAATCTACCTGGGCATTAAACGCGGCCGCGGCACGCTCCGCCTCGTGCTGACTTAATCCCTGAATGTTCAACTGCATTCCGCCCTCGGGAAAATGCACCTTGCGCACGAGGACGTCTCGACGCGCGCGCAAGAAGGCCGGGTACCTGCTCTCGAGGCGCTTGCAGATTTTACAACTGTCGAGATAACCCTCGACGATCGTGTAGTAACCCAGCTTGGTAAGGTCATCTAGACTGCGATCCGAGTCCATCAGGTCGATGAACTGAACCGTGCTTAAGCCTTTGCTCGTGCGTTCCTTGGGGGCTGGCGGCAATGCGCCCGCATACCCACTGTCCGCGTCTTGCTGAAACCAATGGTGCCAAGCGGCTACAGCGATCAAAGCAACCATCAGTGCTTTCTTCATTGGGCCCCGTTCTGTTCGTACGACGCGTATCGAGTTTATGGTCCATGGGACGACAATGTAACTACTTACGATTAATTCAAGACTGGCTTGGAAGTCTTAGGCCGGGCGATCATTGCTTTATTCAGAACTGCGACCGGTAGCAGCGGTAGCTTAGTTCTAGCGTTGCGCGGATTACTCGTCTAGCATTCCGCTACACGCTTTAGGCAATAGCCCGCCCGAGTAGAGTCGATCGCCACTGTTGCTGAGTGAACCAACGTGAATGGCAACAACGGTGGTGTATCCAACGAACTATTCGTATTGCGCGTGAGGACTTGGAATATGATCCGATCAGCTGAGCTACAAGCCTTTTACGACGCAACGCGACACGCGCTGGCGGCGTCAAATGCTGGTTACGCAGCGCGCGCGCTTGCAGATCGCATTTTCACTGCGCTCGAAGATCCAGCTGATCAGGCATCGTTCCCGCCACAGCAGCTACCAGTCTGTCAATATCTCGGACCAGCCCTAAACTTGGCGCGGGGGCAAGGCGGACCCATTGAAGCGCTAGCGGATGCATTGTGTGGCGTTGCACCCCGCCTGATTTGGGCGCGCCGACCATTCGCACATGACGTTGACCCCGCGTTTCAGGCGGGCCATGCAAATGCCGTCGTCGTTGGCGAAGATGGATTGGAGATCAGGCACGATATCTGGATCGGTATTAGTCTCTTGGCTCCACAGACGCATTACCCGGATCACCGTCACCCCCCGGAAGAGATCTATTCGGTGCTGTCACCAGGTGAATGGAAACAGAACGATGGTCCGTGGCATTCGCCCGGAATTGGCGAGGTCGTCCACAATCCACCCAACATTATCCATGGCATGCGCTCAAAATCGATGCCGTTGCTCGCGGTTTGGTATCTGTGGACGGGATGACTGGGATACAGATATAGCCCACGGCGCGCAGTGCGGCCCGGGAAAGCACCTCGACCGCTCGTTTGCTGTCGTTCGACGTCGCCGCTACCAAGGACACATCTATGGGGACAGATTTATTTGGCTAGTTCGTCGTAAGCAGCTAAAAGACATTCCAATATATCAGCCCCTTTTGAGGTCCTTTAGCATCTGATAGCGATGCTTAATCGTGGCATTGTTACGGCGATTGAATCTTTCACGTCTAATAAATTGTCTTCGCCGATTCGCGACAGTCATACAAAGTAGGCGACTAGTCGTGCGCGGCATACAGAACGTAGGCCACTCGAAGACTAGCGTCTAAGCTGGCTCACGGGATCGATGGGCAACGATCGCCTACAATAAAGAAAATACCCATTGTTGCCCGCAACACCGATCATTTCACCCCAGAGCGTTTCAGCACTCCTTTGTCGTAACCAACTTTCTGATCGTCGGTAAGAATCGTCCGCATTTCGATTAGGTGCCCGTACCGAAGACGCATAATCTGTGTTTTTGCTTCCATCAATTCGCCGATTTTGGCGTTCACATCTTCGATTCTGACACCCTCACGGATGGTCATCTCGTTAAGTTCTTTTAGAGCTTTATTCTCTTTCGCTTTAAAAGGCGACTGGTCCTCATGGAGTTTGTGATGCATGTGATCGATCGCCGTCTTTTGGGATACGGCTGGGTCCGGTATTTGATCTGCAATGAGGCCCGTACTGCACAGCAGCAGCGTTGAACCCAACACTAATGCGCGTTTAATGTACCGTGAGTGCATCATATTTACCTCCTATTATCCTGGATGCGCCCAACTCACAGACCTTGCAAAGGTGCGTCAGTAGAGCACTCAATATTTCGGGTCAGAGTAAAACCTATCTTAGCGTAAGGCAAAGAGCAGCCGGCAGTTTTAAGTTGGGCAGCGATTTCAATTGATCGATATTGTGGCTATCGAGCGTCTGTATATGCCACGCCGAGCACGGTTGGGCTTAAGCCATCGCAGGCGAATTAATGGACCGTGATCCGGCTCATACGTCTGCCGGCATCTCCTCAGAGTTATGCATATCACTGAGAGAGTTTTGTGTGGAGGCGCGTCGTGATTTGGCTTCATCGGATCGAAGTGCCTCGATCCGATTGAGGTAGGTTTCGCTGATGTCACCGGTGACGTAGTCGCCATTAAAGCACGACAGATCGAAACGCTTCACGTCCATATTGCCTTTGCGCGCTGCATCGACAAGGTCGTCCAAGTCCTGGTAAATAATCTTGTCAGCGCCAATAAGACGGCCTACTTCCTCTACCGATCGACTGGCGCCAATTAGTTCTTCACCGGTTGGCATGTCGATACCGTAGACATTCGGATAGGCAACTGGCGGCGCTGCTGACGCGAAGTACACTTTTTTTGCACCGGCGTCTCGGGCCATCTGGATGATCTGACTTGAGGTCGTGCCTCGAACGATCGAATCGTCTACAAGTAGAACATTTTTACCTTCGAATTCGAGCCCGATCGCGTTGAGTTTCTGGCGTACGGATTTTTGTCGCAGCGCTTGGCCCGGCATAATGAAAGTGCGCGGGATGTAACGGTTCTTTACGAAGCCTTCACGATATTTGACGTCAAGCTCGTGTGCGAGTTCGAGCGCCGCAGTGCGTGAGGTATCCGGGATCGGAATAACCACATCGATATCGTGTTCACCCCATACCCGTTTAATTTTTTGGGCAAGTACTTCACCCATTCGCATTCTAGCCTTGTGCACGGAAATGCCATCGATGATCGAATCTGGGCGTGCAAGATAGACGTACTCAAATATACACGGCGCCATTTCTTTTTTCGGTGCGCACTGTTTAGTTTGCAACTCGCCTTCTTTACTAATGAAGATGACCTCGCCCGGTGCAATATCTCCGATCAGCTCGAAACCCAGCACATCGATCGCAACACTTTCCGAGGCGATCATATATTCGGTACCGAGATCGGTCTCGCGCTTGCCGTATACGATAGGTCGGATCCCGTGTGGATCGCGAAATCCAACGATGCCGACTCCCGTGATCATCGAGATCGCGGCATAGCCACCTTTGCAACGTTGGTGCACCTTTTGTATCGCATTAAAGATATCGTTCGAATCGATCCGGAGTTTGCCGGAGCGCTTAAGCTCATGCGCGAATACGTTCAACAATACTTCAGAATCGGAGTCGGTGTTGATGTGGCGCAAATCATCTTCAAATAATTCTTGCTTGAGCTGCTCGGAGTTCGTCACATTACCGTTATGCGCCAAGGTAATCCCATACGGTGAATTCACATAGAACGGTTGTGCTTCGGCGTTCGATGAAACACCGGCGGTTGGGTAGCGAACATGCCCTATCCCCATGCGGCCCCGAAGGTTAAGCATGTGCCGTGTCTTAAACACGTCCCGCACATAGCCAGCAGATTTACGTAAGAAAAGACGACCATCCTCGTAGGTGGCGATGCCGGCGGCATCCTGTCCACGATGCTGCAGCACTGTCAGTCCATCGTAGAGGGCTTGATTAACCGCGGTCCTAGCAACTATTCCGACAATACCGCACATAGTGTTCTATCCGAGTAGGTTTGATGGAAAATTCATGAATAACTAAAGTGCGCCATGATATCTGGTGGGAGGAAACTGATCGCTACGAGTGCGAGTTCCTCAAAATGCTTCATGAACATTGATTCATGCCACCACGGGTCACTCGGAACTTGCGTGAGACCCAGCAACAACACCAACACACCGACAATTGCGATCCCACGAACGGCACCAAAAATCACACCCAACATCCGATCAGTGCCACTCAATCCGGTATTTTCGACCAACTTGCCGATGATGTGATTAATTATTCCCGTTACAAGTAATGACACTACGACAATCGCGACAAACGCCAAGACTCGGCGACCCGTCGGGATCGAAATATATTCGATCAAAAGATCGGCCGCTTGGTTATAAAATGTCACCGCAATCCAGATCGATACCGCCAAGCCAACGAGCGACAGCGCCTCACGCACAAAGCCTCGGAATAAGCTGATAACCGCTGATACTCCGATAATGGACAAAATAGCAATATCGGCCCAGTTCATACGGATGATCGCTCGATGGGAAGGCAGGATACTAGCAAAACGGAACGGGCTAGGGGTAGCGCATAACGATCCCATCGAGATCGATATCTTTGGCCAACTTATCCCGAAGTTTATCTGCGGTTACTTTCGTCAATTCTGGACCTACCCGCACCCTAAAAACAAATCTTCCCTCGTCTTGAAGCTGCTCGATGAAGGCGGTGTAGCCACCCTTGTTGAGTTTCTCTACCAGCGCCTTAGCGTTGTCTTCACGGCTGAAGCTCCCGACCTGAATCACCCATGCCGTGACCCCCGTACGCGGCGCGGTAACAGGCACCGTAGGCGTCTCAGTGGCGGTCGCGTTTGTGCTGCTCCAATCCTGAGGTTTGACTAATTCTTGGGGTGTTGCATCCATTGCACGTTCGACTTTTTCCATCATTACATCGTCGAGCGGCACCACGCGCGAATTAAAATCGCCCGGTTGTACACTATCGATGCTGATCGGGACCGGCATGTCATGCCTACCGCCAGTTTCGTCCAAGAATATTGGAACGAATACGACGAATATTGCAACCAACACCGCGGCCCCAACGACTCTTTGTTTCAGTTGTGGATCCATCACCTCACCGTCATTTTGCTAAGGCTCGACATGGGTGCCAACGCGTCAGACACGCCATCACCTCAGAGACGACCAAAAATGAACCCAACGCGATAATTCGTTCGCCCGGCTGAGCAGCGGCGATAGCGCTTGCATAAGCGTCTGCAATCGAATCATAGGTGCCTGCGCGGGCTGATTTACTGGCTACCCGTTTTAGTGAATCGTACAACTCGCTATTCGTCGCACCTCGGCGTGCATCAACAGTAGCGAAGTACCAGTTATCGGCGATCGGCTGGAGTGATCCAATCACGCTCTCTCGGTCTTTCACGCGCAACATTCCAAGCAAAACGTGCGTGCGCGGCACGGGTGCCAAAGTGGCCAATGTTCGCACGAACGCATCAACGGCTTGAGCGTTGTGAGCAACATCAAGGATCGTCTCAACAGCTCCCTCGATCCGTTGAAAACGCCCGGGTAACCGGGTTTCACTTAAGCCACGGGAAATTTCAAGGTCCGTAACTGGGAGTCGATCTGTTAGTAATTCCAGTACCATCAAAACGCCAGCCGCGTTACCGAGTTGGTAGTCGCCGGCCAGGCTTGGCTTTGGTAAATCTACCCGCAGCCTGTCACCGCTCCACCAGCTCCAACACTCCCCATCGTCTGAATAGTAAAAAGAGTTTCCTAACACTTCCATCTGCGTCGGTAGATCACGGGCAAACTGTTTAATATTGCTAGTGATGTCAATGTCGGAGCAAACTGCGGGTTTTCCTTTGCGCATGATCCCAGCTTTTTCTAGCGATATCTGCTCGCGCGTATCCCCGAGGAACTCCGTATGGTCGATCCCAATCGTAGCGATTAACGCCACGTCAGCATCGATAATGTTGACCGCATCCAGACGTCCACCCAATCCAACTTCCAAGATCACGACATCAAGTGGGGCATCGTTGAATAATGAAAGTGCGGCCAAGGTTCCAAATTCAAAGTAAGTAAGTGGTGTTCCAGCGCGTGCAAACTCGATCCGCTCGAATGCGCCGCAGATCTCTTCGTCCGATACTGGTGCGCCATTGATTCTGATACGTTCGTTATAGGCTAGCAGGTGCGGCGAGGTATAGGTTGCAACCCGATACCCAGCTTGGCGCAAAATCGAATCCAGCATCGCGACGCTAGAGCCTTTCCCATTCGTACCGGCGACGGTGACAATCGTCGGTGCTGGTACCGTCACGCCCATGTTATTGGCTACAAGTCTTGAGCGCTCGAGGCCCAATGCTATGTCCGTTACGTGCAGCGATTCTTGCCAAGTCAGCCAACCAGCCAGCGAATCAAAACTAACATGCGAGACGGAGCTATTAGCGGACATCGCTGGCGGCGCAACTAAGAACGGTTTCAATCGGATGGACCGCACGGGGGCGTTCCTCGGCCTGAACCTTACGCTTTAGCGATTCCAGACCAATACAGATGATGTTACCTACACGGCGGCGCGTTAGAGATGCCTTAAGCATGCTTGTCCGGTTCATCCACGTCGCTAATTTCCGCAACCTCTTTAACGTCATCTGGCGCGTCGCTGCCCTCATCACGTTTAGCTGTTGGTGCAGAGCGCTCGATAACTTCTCGGTGCATCAGAATGCGCAAGATCGAGGCAAGTCGATCACGCATGTCCCGGCGATCAACAATCATGTCAACTGCGCCGTGCTCCAGCAAAAACTCACTGCGCTGGAATCCGTCTGGCAATACCTGATGCACCGTTTGCTCGATTACCCGCGGCCCGGCAAAGCCAATCAAGGCGTTGGGCTCTGCAACGATGATGTCACCGAGCGTGCCAATACTGGCCGAGACGCCACCCATAGTCGGATCGGTTAGCACCGAGATATAAGGTAACCGGTGCTCCCTCAGTTCTGCCACCGCAGCACTTGTCTTGGCCATTTGCATCAGCGAAACCAAAGCTTCTTGCATTCGAGCCCCACCACTTGCGCAAATGCAGATCATTGGTTTTTGTTCTTCGATGCAATGGCGGATCCCGCGCACAAAGCGCTCGCCGACGACAGACGCCATCGAACCACCCATGAAACTGAATTCAAACGCGCATACAACAACCGGCAGCGACTGCAAAGTCCCTGCAGCAACGACGACAGCGTCGGTTTCGCCAGTTTTTCTCTGCTCGGCCGCGAGGCGATCTTTGTAGCGCTTGCCATCTTTGAATTTAAGAAAGTCGACGGGTGCCAGCGACATGCCGAAATACTCAACGATATCGTCGTCAAGAAAATAAGCGAGTCGTTGGCGCGCGCCAATGCGCAGGTGGTACCCACATTTCATACAAACATCAAGATTACGCGCGAGTTCGGCTTTATAGAGCACAGCCTTACATTCCGGACAGCTCGTCCAAACTCCCTCGGGGATAGATTTCTTGTTCGCACCGTCGATGCGGATCCGCGAGGGTAGAAGTTTTTTAAACCAATTCATTTCCATCAATCTATTAAACGAGTTCGGGCAGGGTGATCCGAAATTGTCCCCTATGCTGCACGAGCATTGTCGAGGGCATCGCGCAACTGCGCCACAAACAATCCAAGCTCAATTTGCATGGTAGTGAGGTCGACTGAGTGGCGCTCTATGATTTCTATAATCGCACTACCAACAATAACGGCGTCTCCTGCCGCGGCAACGGCCGCAGCAGACTCGGGTGAACGGATCCCAAATCCAACGCCGATTGGCAAAGACAAGCGCTCACGAAACTCGCGGATATGCGCGCGGACTTCGCCTGAGTCGATCGCCTTGCTTCCGGTTACGCCTTTGACCGCCACGTAGTAGACGAATCCGCTGGCGAACTTGCACACATTATCGATCCGTGCGGGCGACGAATTTGGTGCGACTAAGAAAATTTGGTCCAAGCCGCCTTCGACGAGTTGGGGATTGATCGTACCCGCCTCTTCTGGCGGTACGTCGACAATTAACACGCCGTCGACCCCTGCAGCCCCTGCTTGTTCAACAAAATTCGCGTAACCCATCGCTTCAATTGGATTAAGATATCCCATTAACACGACCGGGGTCGTCGAATTTCCCTCACGAAAGGCACGCACGATTGCCAAAACACCAGGTAAGGACATACCGTTTTTTAGTGCACGCTCGGCCGCCCGCTGAATAGTCGGGCCATCAGCCATCGGATCGGAAAAGGGCACACCAAGCTCGATAACGTCAGCCCCGGATGCGACCAGCGATCGCATAATGCCTAGTGTCGCCTGCGGTCCCGGATCACCAGCCGTGACGTAAGTAACCAAAGCACATCGCCCCGCGCTTTTAAGATCCGCGAATGATTGTTCAATTCGATTTGGCATAGGAGTCATTAACTCAGCCGAATCTTGGTCCAGGTTTGACACTTTGTCACTAGATCCCGATTCAAAATATGCTCCTAAAGGGTAATTCCCGATAGCGCTGCAACGGTTTGCACATCCTTGTCACCGCGGCCCGATAGATTGACAACGATCGTTTGCGCGCGCGACATCGTCGGTGCTAGTTCGTTCACGTAGGCCAATGCGTGGCTGGATTCTAATGCGGGAATTATCCCTTCTATTCGCGTGAGCTGATGGAATGCCGCGATCGCCGCGTCATCATTAACGCAGACATATTGCGCCCGCCCTGAATCTTTCAACCATGCGTGTTCGGGACCAACTCCTGGATAATCAAGCCCAGCAGAAATTGAATGAGTCGGAATAATTTGTCCGTCGTCGTCTTGCATTAAGTAGGTTCGGTTGCCGTGCAGCACTCCGGGTCGACCCGCGTTCAATGGCGCGGAGTGGCGGCCTGTTTCAATGCCATCACCACCCGCTTCAACGCCGATAAGTTTAACCTCAGAATCAGCGACGAAAGGATGAAACAAACCGATGGCATTCGAACCGCCGCCAACACATGCAACCAACGCATCCGGGAGCGAGCCTATCTGTTCGAGTGATTGGCGGCGTGCTTCGCGCCCAATGACACTTTGAAAATCTCGCACCATCGCGGGATACGGATGTGGGCCTGCAACGGTGCCGATGATGTAAAACGTGTCATCCACATTGGACACCCAGTCGCGCAACGCTTCGTTCAAGGCGTCTTTTAAGGTACGCGAACCGGACTCTACGGAGACAACTTCTGCACCGAGTAACTTCATCCGGTAAACGTTCGGCGACTGCCGTTGGATATCTTCGGCGCCCATGTAGACCACACATTGCATCCCAAAACGAGCCGCAACGGTAGCGGTCGCTACGCCATGCTGACCCGCGCCGGTCTCAGCGATAACTCGCCGTTTACCCATGTTTCGGGCCAACAGCGCTTGCCCGATAGTGTTGTTGATCTTGTGTGCACCGGTATGATTTAGGTCTTCTCGCTTTAGATAGATCTGCGCGCCTTTCAGCTCTTCGGACAGCCGTTTTGCATGATATAGCGGCGAGGGTCGTCCGACGTAGTGCTTAAGATCATGATCGAATTCCGCTAGAAATTCGGGATCGCTGATGCACGCCAAATAAGCATTTTCGAGTTCTCCCAAAGGGCCCATTAAGGTTTCTGCAACAAACCTTCCACCGTACACGCCAAAATGGCCGGCCGCGTCCGGCAGCTCAGATTCGAACCGCGGTGCAGACGTACTCGTGGTCACCTTCGCGCTCAAATCATCGTACCTCGTGCATGAACTGCTGCATTTTAACTTGATCCTTCATACCCTTATCGCGTTCAATGCCACTGCTCACATCGACCGCGTATGGCTTTACTGTGGCGATCGCGCGTGCGACGTTCGAGGAGTCGAGACCGCCAGCCAATATGATCGGTTTTGTCACCCCTTGTGGTACACGATCCCACTCAAATGGACTCCCCGTACCGCCGAAAGCTACTGGATCATAGGCATCCACCAACAACGCCGCGGCACCCTCGAAGCGACGCGCTTCAGTCAAAAGATCCAATCCTGGCGACATTCTGATCGCTTTGACATACGGGCGCCCAAGGCGGTCGCATTCCTCGGCCGATTCCTCGCCGTGAAACTGCACGAGATCTAACGGCACCTCGGCGGCGACACTTAGAACATCGTCGATACTAGCGTTGACGAATAAGCCTACTTTACAAACCAATGGCGGAAGTTGCCGAACAATCTCGGCGGCCTCAGCAACGCCGATATAGCGGGGACTGCCAGTGTAGAAAACAAAGCCCAGTGCATCTACCCCTAATTCTACCGCCCGTCGCGCGTCGTCGAATCGGGTGATCCCGCAAAATTTAACCCGGGTTCTAGCACGCATTGTTCACGGAGACCCCGTATTGCCCATTTGGCACATTCGTCTTTACCGTTCAATCCAGCATCTGCAATTTCGGCCCAGCGAGTCTAACCTTCGTATTGATCGGTCGAGTCGCTAATCACCGGAAAACCGGTCCAGTTATTGTCTCATTTCCAGCGCGTGAGGCATACAAACCAACGCATTACAGCGGCCACTCGTTTGCCATCGAATGTTCGGCTACAGACGCCTGGGGTGAACTGAGGATTGTTACCGCCGAATGTGGAGACGCACGCGTCAAGCGTGCCAGTTTCCATTAAGCGCATAGCGTATTTCGGGCCTAACGACATTCAGTCCGAATCGAGCAAGCACCACGGGTTAATCGGCGCGGCCGATGTCGGCAAGTCAAACCGATCGGGATATGCGACATTGGTTAAGTACAGGCCACAAGCGGATGCGGTCATACCGCTAGCCCTACGGTCGCAAGCGCCGAGGACCTGTTGCACCCATTCAGGCGATTTGCGCCCGTCACCAACACACAACAACGTCCCCACAATGTTTCGAACCATGTGTTGAAGAAACGCGTTTGCCTCAATCGTGACAGTTACAAAATCTCCACTTCGTTTAATTTCAATTCGACGTACCTCTCGATTCGGATGAGGCGCCTGACAACCGCTTGCTCGAAATGAGCTGAAATCGTGTTTACCAACGAGACAGCGTGCCGCTTGCGACATCAATGCCGCATCCAACGGTCGATAAACGAAACTTATTTTATCTGTCCACACTCCAGGGCGCGCGACACGATTACAGATAATGTACCGATAGGCCCGGCCAGTCGCCGAGAAGCGCGCGTGGAAATCGTCGTGGACTGCCTGTGCCCATTGCACGCTAATGTCACGCGGGAGATTGGAATTGGCACCAAGGATCCACGACCGTGGGGTCCGCTGAGCGCTAGTTTCGAGGTGAATTACTTGGCCGGTTGCATGCACTCCGGCGTCTGTACGACCGGCGCAATAGACCTTTTGAGGTTCGTTAGCAACCGCAGACAGCGCTGCTTCAACACACGCCTGGACGGTCCGACCCACCGTTTGGCGCTGCCAGCCTAAGAATTTAGAACCGTCGTATTCAACGCCGAAAGCGACCTTCATCGGGCTAGGCGCCTGCTGCCCTGCCTACGTGAGTTGTTCGATAAGCCGCTGCGCTTCCGTCTGTTGCGTATCGGATCCGTCGCGTGCGACCTCGTCAAGAATTGAACGAGCACCATCGTTGTCCCCGAGTTCAATGTAGGCTTTAGCAAGATTCAGCTTCGTATCGATCTCATCGGCCTCGCTTTGCTGGTCAACGTCTCCATCCACCGGCAACACCACTGTCTGTTGGTCGTCCGGTGTCGCTTCAAGTCCACCACTCAAGTCCATTGCAATAGTGTCGGCTGGGTCGACGTTTTCGATATCGAGGTCACCCAGATCAAAATCCAAACTCGTCTCGGTGGCGCTACCACCATCTGCCTCACTCAAGTCAAGATCGAGGCCGCCACTGGTATCGGCAAGACTTAGGTCGAAATCGGCTATGCTTTCTTCCATCGATTTCGCCAGATCCTCCAGCGACTCGTCCGAGGAATTCGTTTTCGGCAACTCCATAGTGTCGTCGATAACGAGGCTATCCATCTCGATGGTGTCTTCGAGAGCCAGA
>Ga0115002_10007168_pt1 | contig 12618 bp, 8 predicted proteins | sample ArcticOcean_MG_C_8_FD_89576 | JGI IMG/M metagenome (GOLD analysis project Ga0115002, IMG submission 89576) | Marine microbial communities from western Arctic Ocean - ArcticOcean_MG_CB11_86 | ecosystem: Environmental > Aquatic > Marine > Oceanic | place: Arctic Ocean: Canada Basin | collected...
AGAGGTCGGGGATGCGGCGGGGGTGGAGGATGCCGGCGGCGTGTAAGACTAGGTCGACGCCCTTCATCGCGCCGGTGGCGGTTGCCGGCGCGCGTATGTCGCCAGTGTGTACGGTTTCGACATTGTTGGGCAAGGGACCGGGGTCGACGCCGGGTGCAGTGAGCACGCGCCAGCGATAGGGTGCGAGTTGCTCTTGCCAAGGGGTGGTGGCTGGTTGGCGCAAACATTCGAGTAGGCGGCTGCTCAGCCAGCCGGGATAGCCAGTGATTAGTCCGAGGGGATTTCCTACGATCATTCTCGCCCGACCTCCTGTCGGGCTCCGAGGGCACTGCAAAGCCGCTAGGGAAATCCCCTTGGCCTGACCTGCGGAAGCTTGGGTGGTTTTGCGCTGTAGATATTAATACAGTGCAATCGTCTTTTGCGCTATGGGGAAAAGCTTCGCGTTGATTGGAAAATTGCCTTTTGCACTAACAGAAAAGACCGTGTTCGTCATTGAGCTTTCGTTTTGAAATTTGGTATGGGGTTGCCTTAGGCCTTAAGATATTGTCTCAAGGCCTGGTAGAAGTGTTGGACCACCGGCAGGGATAAGCTGGTGGGGCGGCCGATCAGGCTGACGGGGCGGGTGAGGGTGGGTTCGGGAAGATGCACGAGTTGGTGGGGGCGGATGCCGAGCGCGTGGGCGACACCCTCGGGTACCAGGCCGTGGCCGAAGCCGTGGCGGGCCATTTGCACGATGCTGGTGAAGGATTGCAGGGTGCGGCTGACTTCGATAGTAAAGCCCCATTGCTTGCTCTGTCGGCGCAGGCGTCGCTGCAAGAGGCCCCAAGTCGCCGATCCGGGCTCGATGGTGAGTACCGATAGGGTCGCACCGGGGGTGAGGGTCAGCGGTTTGAGGCCGGACGGGACAAGAGCCATCGTTTCTTCAAGCAGGATTTCGGCTTGCAGGTCAGGCGTTTCCTCGCTGACGCCGGCGGCCAGAGCCAGCGTGTATTCGCCTGAGCGCACGCGGTCGATGGCGACCGGGCTGCGGTGGGCGTTGACGATGAGCTCAAGTTCGGGGAGGGCTCGATGGACCCCGGCCAGCACGCGTGGCCCCCAAGAGGCGAGGATGGATTCAGAGACGCCGATTTCGAGGCGGCCGCCGGTCTGCAGCTCTTCTTCTTGCAGGGCCTGGCGCAGCGAAGCGACGAGCGGCTCGACGCGGGTGAGCAGGCGGTGGCCCGGCAGGGGTCAGGCGGACGCCGCGGCCGTGTGCTTCGGTGAGCGGTCGGCCGACTTCGCATTCAAGGGCGGCGAGGCGTTTGCTGACGGTCGATTGCGTGACGCGCAGATGGGTGGCGGCGCGGGTCATGCTGCCAGTGGTGGCGAGGGCGATCAGGGTTTCGATATGGGTAAACATATATATTCCTTTTTAGAATATAATATAGTCGTATAAATTCTTTTTGGAATCAGTAGATATTGGCTAGAATGGTGCGGATGATTGGCTTGGGGGCATTATCTCCGCCCATTTCCACCTCACATCGTGTGAAATATAGGAGAGCAAAAGCCGCTCAGAGAATGCCTTTAAGCCAGCTTCAGCAATGTTGGTGGTTAGAAGGCAGCGTCTATTCTATACCCCTTGATGAAGGAGTGGGGGGGAGAGAGCAAGGAAAGCGCAGGCCTAGGGGTTCAGCCTGCTGAATTGAATGGCTGGTAGGCTCCAATGGATCTTGACATATAATGAATGATGGTCTTTACTACATTTCGTGAATTTGAACGATAAAACGAGCGTGACGCTCTATCCCCGAGAGGTTTATAATGGCTGAAAACAACGACGAGTTCGGCGCGCGCGCCGAACTGGAATCCAGTGGTGGTAATGGCGCGATTTATCGCATTCAGAAGCTAGAGGAAGACGGTATCGCCGATGTGAGCCGGCTGCCCTTTTCGATCAAGATCTTGCTGGAGGCGGCGCTCAGGCAGTGTGACGGTTTCGAGATTACCCGCGAAGATGTCGAGCGCATCGCGCGGTGGAGCCCGGAGACGGCGGGCAAGGAGGAGATTCCCTTCAAACCGGCCAGGGTCGTGATGCAGGATTTTACCGGGGTGCCGGCGGTGGTCGACTTGGCGGTGATGCGGGACGCGGTGGTTGATCTGGGCGGTGATCCCAAGAAGGTTAATCCGTTGATTCCGGTGGATTTGGTCATCGACCATTCGGTGCAGGTCGACCACTACGGTCTGCGTAAGGCGCTGGAGCTGAACACCGCGCGCGAGTTCGAGCGCAACCGCGAGCGCTACGAATTCTTGCGTTGGGGCCAGGAGTCCTTCGACAATTTTCGCGTCGTGCCGCCGGCCACCGGCATCGTGCACCAGGTCAACCTGGAATATTTGGCGCAAGTGGTGCAGGAACAGGATGGGGCGTTTTTCCCGGATAGCCTGGTCGGCACCGACAGCCATACCACGATGATCAACGGTCTGGGTGTTTTGGGCTGGGGTGTCGGTGGGATCGAGGCCGAGGCGGTGATGTTAGGCCAGCCGATCTATATGCTTTTGCCGCATGTCGTTGGTTTCAAACTGACCGGCGAAATGCCCGTCGGCACGACGGCGACGGATCTGGTGCTGACGGTGGTGGAGATGCTGCGCGCACATGGTGTGGTGGGCAAGTTCGTCGAGTTTTATGGGCCGGGAATGAGCAAGCTGAGTCTGGCCGATCGGGCGACGCTGGCCAATATGGCGCCTGAATACGGTGCGACGATGGGGCTTTTTCCCGTCGACGAGGAGACCTTGGCCTATATGACGCTAACCGGCCGCAAGAAGGCGGTGGTCGAAAGGGTGCGCGCCTATATGGAAGCGCAGGACATGCTCTATAGCGCCGATAGCCCCGATCCAATTTTCAGCGAGCGCTTAGGGTTGGATATGGGTACGGTCGTGCCGAGCTTGGCCGGGCCGACTCGGCCGCAGGACAGGGTAGCGCTCAAGGATATGAAGAGCGAATTCTCTGCCTCGCTGGGCGATCGTTTTAAGGTGCCTGACGACGGTAAGAAGGTCGCGGTCGATTTGGGTGATAAGGGCACCGTCGAACTTTCCAATGGCTCGGTGCTGATCGCCGCGATCACTTCCTGCACGAACACTAGCAACCCTAGCGTGATGTTGGGCGCCGGCATGCTGGCGCGCAACGCGGCCGAAAAGGGGCTGACGGTGCCGGCTTATGTCAAGACTAGCCTAGCGCCGGGCAGCCGGGTCGTTACCCGCTATCTCGATGCGGCCGGGGTTTCCGAAAGCTTGGACGCTTTGGGCTTTCATACGGTGGGTTATGGTTGCACGACCTGCATCGGCAACTCGGGTCCACTGCCCGAAGAGATCGCCTCGGCGGTCGCCGATAACGACCTGGTCGTCTGCAGCGTGCTCAGTGGCAACCGCAACTTCGAGGGGCGGGTGCACGCGGTGACTCGGGCCAACTTCCTCGCATCGCCGCCCTTGGTGGTGGCCTACGCGCTGGCGGGGCGCACGACGATCGACTTCGACAGCGAGCCGATCGGGCAGGACCAAGAGGGCAACGATGTTTTCCTCGCCGATATCTGGCCGTCGTTGGACGATATTCGCGCGGAGATCGCCCGCTCGCTGACGCCGAAGATGTTCGAGGAGGAATACGGCAATGTCTTCCGCCAGAACGAAACCTGGAACGCGATTGCGGTGCCCGAGGGCGAGCGTTACGCTTGGGCGCCAGAAAGTACCTATATCCGCAAGCCGACCTTCTTCGACGGTCTGACGAAACAGGTGCACGCGATCCAGCCGATCAAGGGCGCCCGGGTATTGGCTAAGCTAGCCGACAGTGTGACCACCGACCATATCTCTCCGGCAGGGGCCATCGCGCCGGGCAGCCCGGGGGCCACCTATCTCGAAGAGAACGGGGTCGAGCGCCAGGATTGGAACAGTTATGGTTCGCGCCGCGGTAACCACGAGGCGATGATGCGCGGGACATTCGCTAATATCCGCATTCGCAACGAACTAGTGCCCGGTGTCGAAGGCGGTTATACGCGCCACATGCCTTCGGGAGAGCAGACGACGATTTACGAGGCGGCGATGAAGTATATTGACGAGGGCGTACCTTCGATCATCCTCGGCGGCAAGGAATACGGCTCGGGTTCGAGCCGTGACTGGGCGGCCAAGGGGCCCTTCTTACAGGGCGTCAAGGCGGTGATCGTCGAGAGCTACGAGCGCATCCACCGCTCGAACCTGATCGGCATGGGCATCCTGCCCTTGCAGTTCGCCGCCGGCGAAGACCGTAACTCGTTGGGATTAACCGGCGAGGAGGTCTACGACATCGAGGGGCTCGACGACGACTTGCAGCCGGGGCAGGAGTTGGAGATTGTCGCCAAAGGCGATGATGGCGAGAAGCGCTTCAAGACGATTTGCCGCATCGACACGCCGGTGGAGATCAACTACTACCGCAATGGCGGGATCTTGCACACGGTCTTGCGGCGCATGGCGGATTAGGGATTATTTACAGTTATATCGAAAGGGCTCCGGTGGTTGCCGGAGCCCTTTCATTTGTTTGTGCTGTTGATCTATATGGAGTGGCGGTACTAACAAGTGGTCTGCAAAAGGTGATTCATGTCGAATGGCAGTAGGCTTATCGGATGCTGGGCACTGGCATTGATCTCGGCGGCGGCATCGCGCCTGTGGGGCTTGTCGCAGCGGATCGCTGCAGTGGCATGCCGATGAGTTTTACTTGGTGTACGTGCCGCTGAAACTCTTTAGTGGCGAGCTGAACGCGGGGCAGAATTTAACGGCGTTTTATCCAGGTGTTCACTACTACCGTCTCGACCTCAATCTTTGCCTCTGTCCTATGGGCCTCTATCTGTGTCGATGTCGCTGACCTTGAGCGCGTCGGTGAGTTGCGCGCTCCATTGGCCGCTGTCCTGTTGCACTAGGCCGTCGTTGATGGCGGCGGCCGCCTGCAGCGCGAAACGGGTCCGGCACGTCGTCGACGATGAGAATTTCGGCGGCCTGTAGGTCCATAGATCGCTCTCCTCGGGGCAATGACAAAAATGGCTAACTGAACTATTATAGCGAGTAGTTGGTTTTGTCAATTTCAATAGGAATTTATACAATGGACGCGACCGGAAAAACCAGCGATGGGCAATAGCGCCCGAAACTATTGGCGCTGGGCGGCGATATTGGCATTGGCTGCCTTGTTGCGGGTCTGGGGGCCGTTGGGTGACGCGTCGGTGCGGCATCCGGACGAGTTTTTCCTGGTCTATTGGCCGCTCTATTTTTCGACCGGTGATTTTAACCATCAACACACGCTGACCGCTTTTTATCCAGCTTTCCACTACTATTTGCTCGGGGCGCTCTATTTTCTCTATTTCGCGGCCCTGAAAATGGGTGGTCTCGCCTGGTCTTTACACGAGTGGGTCGCCTATCAGCTTTTCTGGGGCGGGGACGCGCTGGTGCGCATTGGCCGCTGGGTGACAGTTTTTTTCGCGCTGGGCACGGTGGTGTGCGCAGGGGCTGTGGCGCGGCGAATTTGGGGCGAGTCGGCTGGCTGGATGGCTGCGCTCTTTACCGCCGTGTGTGCGATCCACGTAAGACAGAGTGGCCTAGTGGCCGTAGATGTACCGATGACCTGTTGGTTCGTCGGGGCGGTGTGGGCTTCGTTGCGGCTTTTGCACGGCGAAGATGTAAAGGCCTATCTGTGGGCGGGGGTGTTAGTGGGGTTGACGGCGGCGGCCAAATATCCGGGGGCGCTGGTCTCTAGCGCGGTCGTCGCGGCGCACTTTAGCGCGGGGCGGGGGTTGTTGGACCGGCGCTTATGGGCGAGCGGGGCGGCGGCGATCGGCGCTTTTTTTATCGTGACGCCGTATACGTTTTTGGACTATGCGGTTTTTGCCGGGCATTTCTCCAGAGAGGTAAGCCATTTACAACAGGGCCACGGGCAGGAATTGGGGCTGGGGTGGTGGTACTATCTGCGCGAGACGTTACCCGCCGGTTTGGGGTGGGCCGGGGTTGTGTTGATGGCTTACGGGGCCTTTGCGGCTTGGCCGAGTCGGGAAGGTCGCGTGTTGTTGGCGACTTTCGCAGGCTACTACTTGGTGATGGGGTCGGGACAGTTGGTTTTTGTGCGCTATGCACTGCCCTTGTTGGTGATAGGTGCGATCCTGGCCGGGGGCGCTGTCGCTCGGGTGGGGCGGCCTTGGCGTTATGCTTTGTTGTTGGTGGGGTTAATTGAACCATTGCACGCGTCGGTGCGCATCGCCGAACTGCAAGCGGCCGGCGATACGCGTAGCGCGGCTAAAAGTTGGGTGGAAACGAGACTGCCTGCGGGTTCGACCTGCTGCAATTTCGGCGGTTGGGCCGGCGATGTGTCGGTGCGGACGATCGAGGGCCTTTGGGGGCGAATTAGCCAATATGAGCGTTTGTGGGGGCGAGAAAAAATGGATGAGGTGCGGTCGTTTATAGTAGAGACTGGACCGCGAAGTCCCTTCTATAGTTATGCGATTCACTACGGCAATCGCCAGCACAATGCTGGCAGTATGGACGTGGTGCGAAAATTCGACTGTCCCTATGTGATTTTGCACAGGCACGCGCTTGTCTACTCCACGATTGATACAGCTTTTGCGCAGAGCCTAGCGGTACGCGGGGAGTTGATCACCCGTTTTTCACCCGGTAGCGATATGATGTCGGCGCGCTACGATCCGATTGACGCCTATTATCTGCCGATCGGATCGTTCGGTGAGCTGGAGAAGATGGGACCGGAAATTGAAATTTGGCGTATTGGCCCAGATAAACCGTCCTCGTGGGGAACGCTGCCTAGGGCTTTTGCCCAGGCTTATGTGCGTGGTGCGGCGACGCGGTTGGAGGGCGGCGAGATCGCCGAGGCACTGGCGTTGGTGGAGCGAGGGTTGGCGTTGGATGCAGATTGCGCAGACGGCTATCTGGTATCGGCCCGCATTATGGAACAGGCGGGGCGCGATCGGGGCGCCATTGGTTTTTACGAGCGGGTGGTCGCGCTGAAGCCGGAACGATCGGACTATTGGTTGGCGTTGGCGAATGCCTATAGCCAGTTAGGGGATGAGGATAACGCGCAACGCTGTTACCGACGGGTGCTGGCGTTGGAGCCGGATCATCCGGAGGCGGCCGCGTTGCGGCGGGCGATAAGCGGCGAGGGCTGAAAGACGGTTGATAGGGGCGTGTCGGTGCCCTATACTTTGGCGACGTTGTCAGGTAAAGGAGATTGAGCAATGGGGAATTTTTTGATCAAAGATGTCGTGCGCACGGTTTTGCACGTGCCTTTCCATGAGCGCTGCGCCGATGCGATGGAAGTCTATGGCCCGGGTTGGGCGATTGTCGAGTTGATCGAGGTCGAGACTGAGGGCGGTGTGACGGGGGTCGGCGAGACGATACAGGGCTATACCTGGGGCCATTCGCAGGAGGCGCAATTCGCCGCCGCGCGCGGGAAGAATATTTTTGATTTATTGTGGGACGATTCGCTGGGCGCGGGGTTGCAGATGGCGCTCTTTGACGCGGCGGGCAAGCACCTAGATGTGCCTTGCCACCGACTGATGGGGCCACAGCACCGCGAGGCCTGCCCGGTTTCTTGGTGGGCACAATCGATGGCGCCCGAGGCGTGGGCGGTGGAAGCGCGGGCGGCGGCGGCGCACGGTTTTAATACGATGAAGGTAAAAGCCAGGCCCTGGTACGATATCGCGGCCCAGCTCAAGGCGGTGGATCAGGCAACTCCGGAATATTTCAAGCTCGACGCCGACTTTAATACGATGCTCTTGGGCGTCGACCAGGCCGCGCCGCTTATTTCTAAGCTCGAACGCGACTACGATTGCCTAGCGATCGTCGAGTCGCCAATCCCACAAGACGACGTCGAGGGCAATAAATTATTGCGCCGCAAGATCCAGAGCCCGATAGCAATGCATATGGGGCAGCCGCCGGCGATGACCGCGATCCGCGAGGGGGTTTGCGACGGTTTTGTGATCGGCGGTGGGGTGCAGCAGGTGCTGAGCGACGGCAATCTGGCCGCTCGGGCGCAGATGCCCTTCTGGTTGCAGATGGTTGGCACGGGGCTGACGACGACCTTTGCCGCGCATATCGGTTCGGTGTTGAAGGAAGCGCGTTGGCCGGCCATTCCCTGCGTCAACATCTATTCGCATACGCTGCTGCGAGAATTCGAGGTTAAAGGCGGGCATTTGCAGGTACCGCAGACGCCGGGGTTGGGCGTGGAGTTGGACCGCGAGGCGGTGGAGCGTTTTAGGGTCGAGCCCGATTTTGCCAAACCGACCGTGCGCCAGATCCACGAGGTGCATTGGCCGGACGGGCGGGTCCTTTGCACGGCAGACGGTGGTTATCGCGGGGATTTTGTCGCGGGCAAGATCACGGGTTTTCTGCCGGGTATGGATTTGCAGGTGCGCCTTGATGATGGGAGCGAGGAATTTGCGCGGGAGTATGTAGAGCGCTTTCCGGGGCGGGATTAGCGGCGTTTGAATGGTCTGTTGAACTAGCATAGAGCGTACGGGTTGTCCAAGGGCATAACCTTCGCTCATTCTCGCCCGACTCCTGTCGGGCTCCGAGGGGCGGTCTGATCCGATTTTGCAGGATTGCAAAATCGGGACCGCAAGCCGCTCAAGGCTATGCCCTTGGACAGTCCTCCGGTGATTCTGTGGATTCCTTTAAAATACCTTTAATTTTCTCCATATGGTCCCATTGCGGGTTTGTAACTCCTCTGTGGTTTTTGTTGGGACCTGTGATTTCTTTTACGGCCCATAGTGAAAACTAATAATCACTTGAGCCACCTACTGGCTCGACCCCAGCTACTGGCCTTGGTCTTGTGTCTTATGCTCGGCACTGGTCTGCGTTTCGTCGGGTTGACGCGCGGTATCAGTGATTTTGATCCGAGCGGGCAATCAGATCAACAGACATTCTATCACTTCCATCCCGATGAAGAGACACTGATTCGCGCGGCGCTGGCGCTGGAGTCGTCCTTTGCGCCACCGTTGACGGCCTATGGTTTGTTGCCGCTTTATATGCTGCGCGGGGCGTTGGCGTTTACGGGTGCTTTGCCGGGGGTACCGGCGCTGGATATGGACTCAGTACAGGGGCAGGTCTGGATTTATATGACAGCCCGTTTACTCGCCGCCGCCCTTTCCTGTTTGAGCCTGTTGCTGGTGTATTGGCTGGGGCGGCGTTGTTTTGGCGAGTGGGCGGCGCTCTTGGCGACTTTCTTCACTGCGGTGGCGCCGGTCGTGGTGCAACAGGCTCATTTTTATACCGTTGACGGCGTATTTCTGTTGTGTAGTTTGGTTTGCTTTTGCGTGTTGGCGAAGGCACTTGAAAAAGAGGAATGGGGTTGGGCGGTTGCGGTGGGCGTTTGCGCGGGCGCGGCGGCGGCGGTGCGTTTGAACGGATTGCTTTTGGCGTTGCTCGCCGCGGGTGCTTTTGTTTTGCAATCGCGCAGCAGGTCAATTCGCGGCGTTTGCATCTTGTCGGGTAGCGCCGTTTTGGTTCTGTGCTTGCTGCAACCTTATTTGCTGACGCAACCCGGGCTGCTATGGCAGAGTGAAAGCTCGAACGATTTGGCGTATTCGCTGGGCATCGCTCGGGGCGAGCTCATCAAGCCCTGGACGCTCTTCGACGTTGACACAGTACCCTATCAGCACTATTGGACCGCGTTGATGCCGCTGGCGGTGGGGTGGGTGGCGACGGTGCTTTTTGCGGCGAGTTTTTTGGCCGGTTTGCGCCACCGGCAGGCGCTGCACCTGGCTGTAGTGCTTTGGCCATTGCTCTGTTTTGTATTGGTCGGCGGCTTGCACACCAAACACGTTCGTTACCTGTTGCCGCTGGTGCCCTTTCTCGCCTTGTTGGCCGGCGATTTGTGTATGTGGCTGATCGATCGCGCGGCGTCTTGGCGGCGACTTGTTGGGGTGGTGGTTGTGATCGGCGTGCTGAGTGCGGGATGGTATGGCGTGGCTTTTGCCCGTATTTATACCGGGGAAGACAGTCGTATCCAAGCGGGTCGTTGGATTGTCGCAGAGGTACCTGAAGCACATGCTATCGGTGTGGAGCAGGGCGGTTTTTCGCTAGGGGGGTTGGTCGACGGGACGCGCTATACCAAGGTGCCGCTGGGTATAGCGCGGCTCTTCAATGGCAAACCCTATTTGTCGTGCGGCGCGACGACGCATTTTTTGACCGAGCATGTCGCGCGGCTCGACTATATCGCGTTGGTCGACGTTAACCGTTACGCGCAATTTACGGCGGTCTCCGATCTCTATCCTGCGGTGGCGGATTTTTATACCCGGCTCGTCGCCGGTGAATTGGGTTTTGTTGTCGCGGCGCGTTTCAAACGCTATCCGGCCTGGGGCGGGCGGGTCTTCGCCGACGACGGAGTCGAGCCGTCTTTTCTCGGTTTTGACCATCCGGCGGTAATGGTCTTTGCAAGGCAGGGCAATGGGGCGGAAGCCTTGGCGCGATGGCAGCGGAGTTTTGGCGAAAATGCGCAGTGCCCGGACGCGGCCTTGCGGGAAGTCGCTGGTCTAATAGCGGCGCAGCGAAACGAAGACGCGTTGCGGGCGGCGGATCGTTTGGCACAGGCCTATCCCGATTGGCGTCCGGTCGATCTGGTCCGAACGTGGATATATGCGCGCGGTGGCGACGAAGCGTCCGAAATGGCGGCGGTCACGCGCTATCGCGCCGGTTTTTTTGATGTGGAAGATGCGCATTACGGCCCTTGGGCCAGCGCGCTGTCTTTTGTGCTGGCGGAGATGCCGGACTTGGCGTTGACGGCGCTGGGTGAGGGGGCGTTGCAGGTCGCCGAGTACCAGACGCCGGCGGGTGTGCGGCGGGCGATGGTCAACTCCTATGGGGAGATCGCGCGACTGTTGGAAGAGCGTGGGAAGACGGGGCATGCACAGGTGGCGCGTCGGCTGGCCGGGGACGTGGCGCCTTAGAGGATTGAGGAAAACCGTCAGGTCGACGCGGAGGGACGGACGATGACGGCTGGGCGCTGACGCGATTGGCCGTATCCGCAAGAGGCGTTTACTGGCACACCGGCGCGCGATGGATCATTGGGCGACTGCACGGCTCAGTAAGCTCGTCACGCGAGAAAATTGATTTTAGCCTTTCGGGTCTGATACCCCGCTGCTTACAGCGCAAATTCGCGTATAGCCGACTCGATACCCCGCAGCTTGCTGCGGGGAGGCCTCATTTGTAATACAGTCCTTGGGAGAGGCATACGCCGATCACCCGCCTTAGTAACGTAGCTCAAGATCGACGATGTTGCGCAGCGGTTGCTGGAGCAGGAACCGCTGCGCGTTGTCGGCGACCAATTCTCCTAATCGCCGGTGCGCGGCTTCGGATTGCCCGGATGAATGCGGCGTGATGATCACATTCGGATAGTCCCACAACGGATGGTCGTCGGGCAGGGGCTCGGGGTCCGTTACGTCGAGGCCCGCGCCGGCGACTTTACCGCTGTCGAGGGCGCGCAGTAGAGCGTCGGTGTTGATGATGCCGCCGCGCGCCAGGCACAGCATATGCACGCCGTCGCGCATCAGGCCGAATTCCCGGTCTCCGATGAGGTCGGTGGTGTCGGCGGTGTAGGGCACGCTGACGTTAATCCAGTCGGCGCGGGGCAGCAGGTCGTCCAGCGCTTCTATGGGGTGCAGTTCGTGTACATAATCCGGCGCGGCTCGGTCCATGTGGCGTCTGGTCGCAATGATACGCATGCCGAACGTGGCGGCGCGCTTAGCCGTTTCGAGCCCGATGCCTCCCAGTCCAATAATTAGCAGCGTTTGCCCGTCGAGTTCGCCGGGATCGGGGATGGGCTTGTCTTTTTTTAGCCATCGTTCCTTTTCCTGCCGACGCAGTATCTGTGGAATCTGTCGGCTCAACATGAGCATAAACGCCATGGTGTGGTCGGCCATGTTCGGGCCGTACGCGCCGGCGTTTGTTAGCACGATCCCGCGCTCGCGAAGTAGATCAAAGGGCACACCGTTGACGCCGGTGCTGAGCATCTGGACCCATCGCAACTTCGGTGCCGCTTCGATGAATGGTGCGCTGCAGATATCGATCGTAGCATCGATATCCGCAGCCATGCGGATCGCCTCTTCTTCGGTCGAGGCGATGACGTATTCGACACTTTCGATGTCCTTCAAGAAGTTGTTGGGACGGTAAGAGAGAGTTCGCACAAGCAGTTTCATAGGATGGGTCTCCGGGATGGTAAACTGTTGAAATGGATGTCGATCTTGCCTGTCGCCCCACCGGACATCCCGTGAGCCGCGAAGAACGCCAATTCATCGATGACGGGTCTCAGAGGGGGGCTAATGTAGTTCGAGAAGAGGCGAGAAAGACCTCGCTCGAGCGCACTCTCTTCAATGCGCTCGCCGCTCTGGAGGCTCTTTTTTGTGGGCTTGATATTTTTCCTCAGTGCTTGACGATAGCCTCTGCAGCTATGATGTGTAAAGGCGTGGTCCTCTTCTTCACGATCAGCATGCCTGTTTCTTCTAAGGTTTAAATCAATGCTTCATCGATTCCTGGACATTTCATCTCAATGGCCAACGGAGTTTTTTCTTTTACTAGATCTAAGGCTTCTCGAAAGGTTGGAACACGCTCATCGTCAAAGGCATTAGAAATGCCATA
>Ga0115002_10007170_pt1 | contig 12617 bp, 10 predicted proteins | sample ArcticOcean_MG_C_8_FD_89576 | JGI IMG/M metagenome (GOLD analysis project Ga0115002, IMG submission 89576) | Marine microbial communities from western Arctic Ocean - ArcticOcean_MG_CB11_86 | ecosystem: Environmental > Aquatic > Marine > Oceanic | place: Arctic Ocean: Canada Basin | collected...
GATGTTGCTGAGGTCGCCTGCCATTTATTACTCCAGTAGTTGATTGCGCGGCTTAAATACGCGGCCGGCCGAACCTACTTTGAAGTGGCGGGCGTGTCAATCAATTCGGGCCGTCCGGCCGGGGCGTCCGGGCGTCCAGATATATACGCGTCTGAGCTGGGTCCGGCGAACGGGATCTGGACCGTGAAGGTGGTTCCAGAGCCGAAGACGCTGCTAACGCCCACCTGTCCGCCGTGAACCTCGACAAGCCGTTTCATGATCGTAAGTCCCAGTCCGGCTCCGCCGGTCACTCGGTTGCGTGAAGGGTCGACCCGGTAGAAACGGTCGAAAACGTGCGGCAGATCCTCCGGCGATATGCCGGTTCCTGTGTCGGACACGGAGATGGTGGCCGCGCCTGCGTGGGTTGCGGCACCCACCGTGACGATCACACGTCCGCCGTCCGGTGTGTGCGTGATCGCGTTCTCGACCAGGTTGGACACCACCTGCCTGATGCGTGTCGGGTCAAGCCGGGCGACGGGCATGCCGTCAGAGACCGTAACTTCCAGTGCGATAGAACGGTCCACAGCGCGTGGCCGGAACGCCTCGACGGCATCACTGACCAGCCCGGAAATGTCAGCGTCTGTAAGTTCAAGACGCAGACTTCCCGCCTCGACAAGCGCGAGCAAACGCAGGTCTTCGACCAGTGTGCCAAGGTGCTTCGTCTGCGAGTAGATCGTGTCGATGGTGCTCTCGTCGGCCTCCAGCACCCCGTCCTTGATCGCCTCAAGATAGCCCTGGATGTTGGTCAACGGGCTTCGCAGTTCGTGTGCGATATCAGCGACAAGTCTGCGTCGCTCAAATTCTGCGTCTTCCAGAGCGCCTGCCATGTTGTTGAATGCGATTCCCAGTCCCCCAAGCTCGCTCCCCGGGTTCGCATCGACACGCTGTGAAAGATCGCCCCGGGCGACTTCCGAAGCGGCGACGCTCAAGACATGTACGGGCGCAAGAGCCCGGCGGGTGGTGAACGTCACCATGCCGATACCGGCTGCGGCGGTCGCGAGACCGGACCAGAGCAGGGATCGATTAAAAGATGCAGCCAGTTCCGAGAGTCGCGGCTCGGCGGCGATCTCGGTCTGTGGTGGACGTGACGGAATCTGAGAGGTCTGTCGCTGCAAATCCCGACTCAGCTCACGAATAATGGACGAGCGAGATCCAGGTGGCGCCACAAACCCCTCGCCGGTCTCGATGAAGAAATTGCCCATCTGGACCCCGCCAACGACCAGCGGTCGCTGGAAGAACACCTGGGACAGGAGTGGACTCCGGGTGAAGACGGAATGGGAGTCGCCGACGATAAGACCGCTCTGGTCTTCGATCACGATCCGCCAGTCGTACAGTCGTGACACCTGTTCAAGCGCGTCCTGAACGCCCTCCCAGCTATCGGTCTTCGAGTATGACGCTGACACCACGTGATCCAGCCGCTCCGCACGTGCGATGGAGATCTCTTCGCTGAAGGCGTCGATCTTCCGCTCGGTAGTTGCATACGCGAACGCGCTCACGGACAGCAGGGCGCCGCCGAGGATCAATGTGAACCCCAGCGTCAGCTTGAATTGGAGGGACCTTGCCCAGCTAGGCGTCGCCAAATCTGTAACCCATCCCGTAAACGGTGTGGACGAATCGTCGTCCGGCGGATTTTTCTAGCTTCCTGCGGATGTTTGAAATATGCGTGTCCACGGTGCGGTCCATACCGTCGTAGTCATACCCGAGGACCTTCTCGATGATGCTGTCTCTAGACAATATCTGGCCGCCGTTGACCATCAGATAGGACAGCAAGCGCATCTCGGTTGCGGTGAAGCGAAGCATCTCTCCAGCCACCTTCACCGAGCCCGCCCGCATATCCAACTCGATCGGACCAAACCTCTGGATCTCCGGGCCCTCTTCTGAGTCCTCTTTTGGTGATGTGCGCCTGAGGACGGCCCGAATCCTGGCGGCAAGCTCCCGGGGCGAAAAAGGCTTTGTGACGTAATCGTCTGCGCCGCTGTCGAGGCCGGTCAGGCGATCTGACTCGTCCACACGGGCGGTCAGCATGATGATCGGCACGTCGGACTCCGCACGGAGTTTTTTGCATACAGCGAGTCCGTCCATTCCCGGAAGCATCATGTCCAGTACGACGAGCCGTGGGGATTCGGTCAGGGCCATCTGCAGGCCGTCTATGCCGTCCCCGGCTTCGATCACGCTGTGGCCGTCACGCTCCAGGTAAAGCCGAATGAGCCGTAACGTGTCAGGATCGTCCTCGACGATGAGGATCGGCCGTTGTGAGCCGTTGGATGGACCGGAATTAACCATGACCGTGTGAGCCTGTGCCATATCGAAAACCCTCTTGGGCAGACCTACAGGTTGACCGGATCGGGGTCGTTAGTCGTGTCGGGCGTGAAGTCGTGGAAGCGCGGGAACCCTCCATGCCCTCCGAAGCTGTGCCCTCTCGGGCCTCCACGGAAGAAGAATCCTGGGCCATTGCCTTCGAACTCAAAATCAAACCCTTCTCCATCGAACTGGAAGAACCCACCCTCTGGAAGATTGAACTCGGGGAAGCCGTCTTCCAGGTCCAGATCGTTTCTGAACTGTTCAAGCCTCTCCCGAAGCCCTTCTAGATCCAGCGTTTCACGATCTCCGTCAAATTGGAAGAATCCTCCGCCACCGAAGGGCGCAAAGCCCTCAAATGCCCGAAGAGGGTTCGATAACAGTTTATCGGCCGACTCTGGTCGTGCATCTAGCCATTCCTGAATTGCGTCAGCGTCTTCCTGTGAAAGCGTCCCGGCCTCGACGAGCCGATCGAGATACTCGGGGCTGAAAGATGGGATATTCAGAGAAGAACCGGAGTGGTCAAGACTTCCGCCCTGGAACTTGAAGACGCTTCGTTTGTCCGGTTTGATGCCGTCCAGCGCCTCGGGCCGCTGTTCAAGCCAGTTGTCGATTGCGAGAGCTTCGTCCCCGGTAAGAGTGCCGTTATCGACGAGCGCGGCGAGCGTCTCGGCCTGTTTCTCGTCCTTGAGTTCAGATCTGGCCTGAGTGAATGCGTCGTCAAGCTCGGACCTGTCCATACCGAGGATCGAGGCGACCCGGTCGAGTACCTCTCCCCCGTGAACACCGCCACGGAAATCTGCCGAAACCGCGCTCGCGCCGATCACCGCGCCTACTGCGCCAAGGGCCACGACAAGGCTCAAGATCCATCGACGTCTCATACGTTGAACTCCGTGACCGGGCATTTGCCCGCTGCAATTACATCGCTACAACTATGTTTTACGCTCGCAATGTCAAGGAACTGACAAGGTTTTGTGAAGGTTAGGATTCCTGGACTCCGTAGAGCCCTGTCCACTTGTGGCGTCCGCGGCGACAAACGGGCCAGCGGCGACTCAGGCCGCAGATATGGCCGCAGGCAGGTAGGGGCAGCACGGTTCCGCCTCTAGCGGATCGCCGGTCATAGCGAAGGCCCGAGCGCGTGATCCACCGCATACGACGTTGAACGGGCACATGCCGCTTTTACCTTTTAGCGCGCCCGGGTCACGTAGTGATTTGAACATCGGGTGTTCCCTGTACAGTTCAACGACATCATCGGTGCGCACATTCCCGGTGCGGTAGGGGAGGAAACCGCTCGGGTACCAATACCCGAGATGGGAAACGAAGAAGATGCCCTTGCCGTCATTAGTGACCGGCCCGGGCCACATACCTCTAACCTCGCCCGGGCTCATGCCCTCGACAACGCGACTTTCTGACTCAAGGCGTCGCTGCACGGTGATTCGCCTGAACGGTTGACCGAGCGTGGTCTTGCTCATGAACGGCCACTCGGCACGATTGGAGGCGATCCAGTTGAAGGTCTCTTCGTGCTGCTGCGGCGACATCAGAGACGCTTCAAGACCCGCCCCACGGGCACCAGCAAGAACAGGTCCCACAGCGCCGCTCCCTCACGGCCAACCAATTCGGCCATCTGGGGCAGGTACTCCCGAGTCCGGCGTGTGATGGTCGTGTTGACCTGGAACTCGAGCCCAACATCACAGGCATCCCGGAACATCTGGATGGTGAGGTCAAAGGTACCCGCAAATCCGCGAAACAGATCGTGCGACGCCGCATCCGGGCCATCGAGACTGAACGACACGCGTGACACGCCCAGATCGACCAGCTTCTTGAATCGCTCTTTCGTTGCGAGCGCTGTGGCGCTCGGTGAGACAGAGGTGGTCAAACCCAGCCCAACTGCGCGCTCGACGATCTCGAACAAGTCCCGTCGCATGAACGGATTGCCGCCGCTAAGGTCGATGATCGGTTTGTGGTCGAACTCGACCAGCCGGTCCATCAGCCGTAAACCATCCTCGGTGGACAGCTCCATCGGGTGACGCTTCGGCTGTGCCTCGGCCCGGCAGTGTTCGCACGCACGCGTCATTTCCCAGAACACGACTATGGGATCACGGTATGTATCGACACCGGGCATGCCGCCGGGATGCCCGGTGGGACGCGTCGCACGGTGATGCTCAACCATTAGACGGCGACCGTTTCGGCGATCTCCGCGTCGGTCAGATAGCAAGCGGGATCCATACCGAACGGATCACCGGTAGCCGACTCGCCTCGAACTCTCAGATTGCCGTTGCGGGAACTTAGCCAGTTGCAGCTCCGGCAATGCTCCGGCAGCAAGGCTTTCCGGTCCCGGAGTTGTGCCAGGAACCCGTTGTTCTCATCGGACCAGATCTTGCTAAACGGCTGTTCCAGGACATTGCCAAGATTTCGTGTCCACCAGAACTGGTCCGGGTGAACGTTCCCCAGGTTGTCGATACTGGCGATGCCCCGCCCGGTGCTGTTGCCGCCGTTCTTACGCAGCAGTCACTCGATATCGTCAGCGCGCTCAGGCGCGTTTTCACGAGCCCACATGGCGAGAATTGGGCCATCTGCGTGGTTGTCCACGGTCAGGACTTCAAGAGCGAGGCCGGTCTTGTGCGATTGGATAGTGCGCTTGAAAACGAACTCAACGGCCTAGCGCCTCCGGTCGTTGTCCAGGTCAAACGAAAGGAGCTTCTCGCCGCGGCCGGCGTACGCGAGGTGATAAATGCAGACACGCGGGATGCCTTCTTCTTCCGCAAGATCGAACAAACCCGGCAGATCATTGACGTTCTGCTTCGTCATCGTGAATCGAAGGCTGACGCGCATGTCGACCGCCGTGGCGTTACGAGTCCCTTCAAGAGCGTCCTTGAACGCACCTTTCGACCCTCGGAACTTGTCGTTGGTCTTCTCAAGACCGTCCAGGCTTATTCCAGCCCGGACCATACCCGCGTCGGCCAACGTGCGCGCCATCTCCGGCGTCATGAGCATGCCGTTTGAGGACAGGGTCGGCCGCAACCCGCGGTCAGCGGCGTGCTTTACAAGTATCGGCAGATCGAAGCGTTTGATCGGTTCCCCACCGGAGAAGAGAAGCACCGGGACGCCGTAATCGGCAAGATCGTCAATGACGGCGATCGCCTACTCCGTGGTCAACTCTCCCGGGTAAACCTCGTCGGGTGATGAGGCATAGCAGTGGGCACAATGGAGGTTGCAACTCCGTGTGACGTTCCACACGACGATCGGCCGCATGTGTACCGGGGCCGGGTTATCTGCTTTCTTCTCGCCGTACCGGAGGTCGTCCCCGGGGGGGTGTACGTCACATAGAAGACGGGTAACGCTCAGCAATTTTATGCCTCCCTGAATTGTCTCGTCACAGGGTTTCGGCGACTGCCGATACCTACGTGGTCCCGGTAATCAGTAGACGAGGTACGGGCCAGAGAGGGATGGCAGCGATGCGTCAACTCGACCGGAGACTCCGTCTGAACGGGTGCCCATAAACGAGTCTCGCGCCGGGATATTCATCGTGCGCGTTTCTTCACGAAAATCTCACGGTGCGACCGATGCCGGTTCGTCAGGTATTCGGAATGGCGATTCCGCGTGCGGATGGAACATCTTGTTGCCCAGCGGCGTCATTACATGACGTTGGGCATCGTTAACTAGATTGGCCCTTTAGAATTCCGATCTGAAGGAGATCATGTATGCCGTCTGAAAATGAGCCCGCCGTCGCCCGCCGTTTGAGGCTGCTGGGCACACTGGCGACGGGGATCCTGGCATGGATCCTCGCTATCAACGCTGCGTTGGATAGCGAGTGGATTGGCGCGGGCGTGCTTCTTATTGCCGCAGCCCTTGCGTTTCGCAAAGGCGGTCTGTTCGTTCCGCGGGATCGGGGCTGAACCGGAGGACTCCCGGGTTAGAACTCCACGAGGTTCCAGGGCTTCCGTGCCGTCGCAAACATCCAGTCAGCCCGGCCGAGCGCGCCAAATACGTTCTCGACTACGCGACCAGATCGAGCGATCTCAGATGGTTTTGTGCCACCCATGTATATACCGGCGAGATCGGCGGCCGACATCGAGATGTCCGGCGTATCGTTGGTAGCTGTGCAAGTGGCGCCGTCGGGCCCGCCATCTATTCGCCAAACACCGGTATTCCAGTCGCAGAATGAGTCCTCGACCTGGATCGCCAACGATCCCTCTTCAGAGTATGTGCGGGTGGCCAACGCCGTCGGCACGTCGATCAACCTCAGCCACAGCCCGTCGTACGTGCTGCGCCTGAGTCGGCGCGGGTCGGAAAGCATCCACGAGAGACCGTCGTCCGTCGATACGCCGTGACTGGCTGAAAGCGTGGAAGCGAGGTCGATGTCAAAACAGAAACGCCATAGCGCTGCGGTAGCCTCGTCGTCATTCGCGACGAGTTCTTTCACCTCTACCTTGTTGCTGTCGTGCCCGGCGACCGAGTTGTGGTGGATTCGGTACATCACGTACCCGGTTGGAACCCCATCTACCGCGTAATAGGCGAAGAACTGCTCCGGGGCGCTGGCCTGCATCCCGTCCGGATCGGTGATAGCTGCCTCCCAGCCGACATCATTGCGACCGATCATCCCCGGGTACTCCCGGCAGGCCGTTTCATGGATCGGTGTGAACACCTTCTTGGCGTCGTCCTTCGAAATGAAGTGCATCTGCCCCCGAAGGGTGGGCGAATGGGCGAACGCCGTGTGACGGAGGTCTATCTCACGGTGTTCATGGCTCACAGATATCCCGTAGCCAAATCGGCCGTATATCACCGATTCCGAAGGCCAGAGCGCAGACAACGGTATGCCGCGCTCGTGGTGCGCATCGAGCTGGCGCCGCATCATCCCGGTCAGGATTCCCCGGCGCCGATGTGTTGCGGCCACGGTTACTTTCTCGATGCCGCCAAGCGGCAGACTACCGTTGCCGGGGACCGATATGTCGAGCGTTAGGGCAGCAGAAGTCCCGACTATCTTCTCTCCGTCGAACGCCGCAATACTCCGTTCCGGTTCGAAAGCCCGCATGGAGAAGTCTTTTATCACGGGGTTGGAGCTGGGACGGGCGGAGAAACCTCGCGCTACGACGAGGTCGAACCTGTCGTACTCGTCCATCGTGATCGGTCGGTAGGTGATTGGCATGAATGTGACCGGGATAAGGGGTTGAACTGGAACGTTACGGAAACGTTAGAGGACTAAAAGTCCACAATGTTCCAGGGCTTGCGAGCTGACGCAAACATGCGGTCCGCTCGGCCAAGCGCATCTGTGTTGTTCTCGACAACTCGACCGGCGCGCGCCAGTTCTGACGGTCGTGATCCGCCCATGTATATGGACGCAAGATCGTCCGCAGACATGGAGATGTCAGGTTGCTCGTTGGTTGACGCGCATTCAGCGCCTTCCGGGCCACCAGCGATCCGCCAGTTGCCATCGTTCCAACTACAGAACGAGTCCTCCACACGGATGATTAGCGAACCCTCTTCCGAGTAGGTGCGTGCGGAGAGCGCCGCCGGAATGTCGATCAGTCTCAACCACAGCCCGTCGTACGAACTGCGCTTAAGCCGTCGCGGGTCAGACAGCATCCACGGCAGGCCATCGTCTGTGGCCGCGCCGTGGCCGACCGTGAGCGTGGATGCGAGGTCGATATCAAAACAAAATCGCCAGAGCGCAGCCGTCGCTTCGTCATCTGCGGCGACCAGCTCGTGTATCTGCACGCTGTTGGTTGCATCGCCGGCGGTCGCACTGTGCCTGATTCGGTACATCACGTATCCGGTGGCGATCCCGTCAACTTCGTATACGGCATAAAAAAGCGTCGGCGCTCTGCTGCGGAGACCGTCCGGGTCGGTGATCGCCGCTTCCCATCCGATATCGTCGCGTCGGATCATCGCCGGATAGTCCCGCCAGACCCGATCAAGGATCGGCGAGAACTCCGCCTGGGCGTCGTCCTTATCCACAAATCTCACCTGCCCCCGGATCTCAGGACCGTGAGTGAAAGACGTGTGTCGAAGGTCGATCTCTCGATGCTCGTGCGTGACGGCCATGCCATACCCGTACCTACCGTAGATCACTGATTCGGACGCCCAGAGAGCCGCCAGCGGGATCTCTCGCTCGTGATGAGCGTCAAGTTGCCGACGCATCATTTCGGTGAGGATTCCACGCCTCCGGTGTGTGGGAGATACCGTGACCTCGGTGATACCGCCGGCCGGTAGTGTGTTCGCCCCGGGGACGGATATTTCAAATGTGAAGGAGCTTGAAGTGCCGACCATCTGATCGCCGTCAAACGCGATTACGCTCTGCTCCGGCTCGAAGGATCGCCTTGCGAAGTCCTTAAACCATGGATTGGATTCCGGGTGCGCCGAGAAACCTCGCATCTTGGCGAAGTCGAACTGGTCGAATTCGTCCAGGGTGATCGGTCGGTAGGTGATTGGCATGTAGGTGACCGGTTCAGCCAGCGCAGCTGAATAATGCTAGTTCGGAAATGGCAAACCGATATTCTACGGCCCGCCAACTCCTGAAAGTTCCAGATTCCCTGAGGCTTTCGGACTCTTGAGATTTCCGAAGGACCTTGACCCTCCGCCCCCACGCGCACATGATCCTTGAACTCCGTAGCTGCAATCTTTGGCGCCGTATTTCACGGCATTAGATAGGACTCGTACCGAATGGTCACTCAGGAACAGGTCGACTTCTACAACAAGAACGGTTTCATCACGGTCGATGACGTTCTACCGATGAGTGACCTGGAAGAACTGCGCCGTGTGGCTGATGAGTTTGTTGAGGAATCACGCTCTGTCACTGAGCACACCGACAAGTTTGATCTGGAACCGGGGCATACTCCCGAGAACCCGAAGTTACGCCGACTCAAGGAGCCGCAGAAGCATCACGAAGTGTTTGCGCGCATGGTGCGGAGCGACGCCATTCTGGACGTGGTCGAGTCGTTCCTCGGCCCCAACATTCGGACCATCGGCTCAAAGCTCAACATGAAGAGCCCGGAGGGCGGCAGCCAGGTGGAGTGGCACACCGACTGGGCGTTTTACCCGCACACGAACGACGACATTTTGGAGGTTGGTATCCCGCTCGACGATATGGAGTTGGAGAACGGCGCGCTCATGGGTCTCGGCGGATCGCACCGTGGCCCGGCGCTGAGCCACCACGAAAACGGCGTGTTCGTGGGAGCCGTCTCACGCGATCAGTTCGATATCGAAGACGCAACGCCGTTCCTGCTGAAGGCGGGCGGCATATCGCTCCACCACGTGCGACTACTGCATGGATCGGCCCCGAACCTGTCGACCCGACCGCGCCGATTACTGTTGCAGGGATACATGGCGGCGGACGCCTTTCCACTCACCGGCATCCCGGACTGGGATGCCTGGAACGAGCGGATGGTCCGTGGGGAGTCGTCCAACGCGGCCCGACTCGAGAAGGTCCCGGTCATATTCCCAGAACCCAAACCGGCTCGCATGGGTTCCATCTACGAGATCCAGCGCCAGATGGGCGAATCGCACTACGAAGGCGGCGTAGAAAAGTACGACGAATAGGGCACTGTACCACCCCCGTCTCTCCCAAGTAATCGGGAATCCAGATACGCCCTTTTAATGATGACCAATCGTGGCGTTCAATCGCGCTGTGGTTGCGTAATTGATAACTAGCGCTGGCCGTGTTTTCGAACGCGCTCGCACAGCACTGGATTCCCACCTGCGTGGGAATGACGGTTGGTTAATTAGGAGCCGGCGCCGTTATCACGGGAGAGTAGACTTCCTTGTCATCCTGAACTTGATTCAGGATCGGCCACTACAGCGGCAGCCCCGTCAGATGAGGGAGGCGATTGGTGAATGTGTGCCGAGTCGGGATCAGACTGGATCCGCTTCTGTGACGAAGGTTGGGCGCAATAGGGACCTCGAGCGATACTCTTGCGAACCCCCTCCCAAAATAATGGGGCCATTGGCCCCCCTAACCCCAGTCCTTTGACTTCAGCATGGCGACATCCGTCGGCACCGGCGTGACTGTACGCACCACCACGTTCAGCGTCCCCTCTCGGTGCGACACCACACCGCTGCACAGCAAGATCGGCTCACGTGCTATTCGCTTAACCCGCTCGTACACATCCGGCCAGATCACCAGCGGCGCGTGACCCGTCTCGTCCTCCAGCGTGATGAACACCGCCTTTGCGAGAGGACGCTGGCGACGTATCACCACCCCTGCCACACGAATCGGCGTGCCGTCCTTCAGGTCACGGATATCGGCGCTTCGCACCAGGTCCGGCGGCAGGTGCGGCCTCAACTTCTCCATCAGGTGAGCGCGTGGGTACAGCCCGAGCGTGTTGTACTCGCCCTTCATCACGTCCCACTCAGACGCCTCCGGCAGCGCCACCATGTCCTGCTCAACCGGCAACTCGAAGGCGAGCTGGCGTCCGACAGCCCGATATCGCAGCCCCACCTCCCACTTTGTTTCACGCCTGTTCTCGTCGGTGGGCGTCCAGACGGTCCGCTGCTCCCGGACGATAGCGCCGGTGGCGGGACTCGACGGCAGGGGCACAGGCCCCGGCACCTCAAGCACTCCGACCAGAGCAGGCGCTTTTGTTGCTACCGCCCGTGATACAAGCGAATCAAACGTCCCGGCATCCACCAGCTTGTCCAGCGGCCCGTGCCGCACACCGGTGCGCGCCATAAAGTCCGAGACAGAGGTGAACAGCCCGTTCGACTCACGCTCAGCCAGCACCTGATCCGCCGTCGCTGAACGTACAGTCGCCACGTGCGCGAAGCCGAGCCGCAGACGTTCGTCGTCGATCACGGACAGCTTCCCGCTGCGGTTCACGTCCGGGTTCAAGACCTGTACACCGTGGCGCTTCGCATCCTCCTTCAGCGTCTCTAGGTTGTAGAAGCCCATTGGCTGCTGGTTGAACAGCCCGACGAAGAACTCCAGCGGGTAGTAACGCTTCATCCAGGACATCTGGTAGGCGGTGACGCCGAAGGCGAAGGCGTGCGCCTCCGGGAACTGGAACTCCCCGTGGAATTTGCTGAATATCTTTTCAGCGGCCTCAGGAGGCACGCTCTTGGCAAGTGCGCCGGTCATGAACTTTTCGCGCCAGATCGGGATCAAATCGTGCCGGTTTCGCCGACCAAAGGCACGGCGCATTCGGTCCCCCTCAGCTGGCGTGAACCCGCCAACGTGGACCGCCAGCTCCATCAACTGGTCCTGGTAGAGCGGCACGCCGTATGTGCGCTCAAGCGCCGCCTTCTCAAGCGGGTGGTCGTACTGCCAGCCCGGCTCTTTGCCGTTGTGCCGTCGGATCAGCATCGATACGCCGTCGTTGACGCCGACGCCGGGACGGACGGCGCCGACCTCCCATGCCATCTCAAACAGGTTCTTCGGGCGGATCCGGGGGATCGTCTGCATCTGGGCGGCGGACTCCACTTGAAATACGCCCACCGTGTCTGCTCTGTGCAGCATGGCGTACACCTTCGGGTCCTCGAAATCGATGCGTGACAGGTCGACACGCTCCTCCGTGCGCTGCTCGATCAGCCTGAGGGCCTCGTTCATCTGTGACAGCGCGCCCAGCGCCAGGAAATCGATCTTCACAAACCCGGCGTCGTCTGCGCTGTCCTTGTCCCACTGGCAGATGTATCGACCGTCGATGGCGCTGCGCTGGAGCGGCACTGTTTCCGAGAGTGGACGGGCCGAGAGGATCATGCCGCCCGGGTGCTGCGCTAGGTACTTCGGAAATCCGCCGAGCTGGAGGGTGAGTCGAACGAGATCCTGCCACAGCGGCAGGTCCGCACGCCCCCGGTACTCCGGCAGAGAACGCATCTCCGCCGGAAGGTCCTTCACGCCGGCGTGGCCGTCGACCCGCTTCGTTAGCTTGTCCAGGTCATCCTCGGGCAGCCCGAGCGCCTTGCCGATGTCCCGGATGGCGCCCTTGATTCGGTAGGTGGAAATCATCCCGGTGAGCACGGCGCGATCGTTGCCCCAGCGCTCATGGACGCGCAGGATCAGCTTCTCCCGGATGTCGCGCGGGAAGTCTAGATCGATGTCTGGCGGACCGTCCATCTCGGCGTCCGGCATGAAGCGGTCCAGCGTCAATCCAAACTCCAGCGGATCGATATGCGAAAGGCCGATCAGGTAGCCGACCAGCATCGCAACCGAGGAGCCGCGCCCACGCCCAGGCGGGTTTTCTTCAAGCGGTAAACCCGGCTCGATCAGGCCCAGGTCTTCCTGCACATCTCGGGCGATCTTGATGATCTCGTAGTACTGGAGCACGAACCCGGCCAGGTTGTGCTTCTCC
>Ga0115002_10007172_pt1 | contig 12616 bp, 9 predicted proteins | sample ArcticOcean_MG_C_8_FD_89576 | JGI IMG/M metagenome (GOLD analysis project Ga0115002, IMG submission 89576) | Marine microbial communities from western Arctic Ocean - ArcticOcean_MG_CB11_86 | ecosystem: Environmental > Aquatic > Marine > Oceanic | place: Arctic Ocean: Canada Basin | collected...
ACGGCATAGTGCGTTGGATTACATGACCCCCGCCGCATTCGCGGCACGCTGTATTCAGCAGGCGTTCGCTACGCTCACACCTGCTGAACACAGCGAGACAACTTGACCCCGATTCTCTCACTTAGAGTGGTACAGAGATTGGAAGTAGGTCACCGCTGCGACTTCTACACCAACAGTCGCCTCTTTCGTCGAAGGAAGCTAGGTGCGTTAGCAATGATCAACCGACCATTTCTTCTTGCTGTCGTTGCGGTCTGCCTGATCCAGTCGACTTCTCCTGGCGCGGAAGCGTTGCGTGATACGATTCATCGGCACGTCGATGAGGCGTGGAAAAAGAACAACGTGACACCCGCGCCGCTCACTTCCGATTCTGAGTTCGTCCGCCGTGTGTACTTAGATCTGCTCGGCGTCATTCCGTCCTACGAAGAAGCCGTTGCGTTTCTGGACGATGCGGGGTCTGACAAACGGGAGAAGCTCGTCGAGACATTGCTCGCCGACCCGAGATTCGGCGTTCATCAGTCCGACGTCTGGGATATGGTCTATTTTGGTCGCAATCCGCCGGGATATGGAACCAATAAACGCGACGGATTCAAGAACTGGCTGCGTGACCAATTCAATCAGAACATCTCGTATAAAAAATGGGCCGGCGATATCTTGCGGGCGGAGGGGAATACGGTCGAACAAGGCGTGCCGATGTTCTTTGTGCAATATAAGAACGCGCACGAAGATGCAACTCAGGCTATCACCCAACAGTTCCTCGGTGTCCAGCTTCAATGCGCTCGCTGTCATGATCACCCCTTCGACAAATGGTCGCAATTGGACTTCTACGGCATGGCGGCCTTCGTCGCGCGGCTGCAGGTTGTGGACGTTGGCAAAAAGAAGCTGACGACTTTCGCCATTGGCGAAAAGAACTTAGGCGACGTGTTGTTCACTGGCCCGGCGTCCCAGCAGGAAGTGGGCCAGAAGGGCGAGCCGGTCAAGCCGAAGTTCTTGGGCGGTGAGTTGCTCGTCGAGCCAGAGTTGCCGAAAGATGTCAAAGATCCCCGCAACTTCCCCAGTGGTAAGATGCCCCCGAAGCCTAAGTTTTCACGTAAAGACCAATTGGCTAAGTGGATCACAAGTTCCAACAATCCATACTTTGCCCGCGCAGTGGCCAACCGAATCTGGGGCCAATTCATGGGCAAAGGAATCGTCGATCCCGTGGACAATTTGAGCGGTGACAATCCAGCCAGCCATCCAGAGCTGCTTGAAGCGATGACGAAGTCGCTGGTGGAACACGACTTCGATCTGAAATGGTTGATTCAGGAAATTGTCAACAGCAAGCCCTATCAGCTTGCGTCCCTCGGAACGGTCGAGGATACGAATCCAGGATGGTTTGAGCGTGCCAGGTTTCGCCCGCTATCAGCCGAGGAATTGCTTGAATCGTGGGTGTTGGCCACGGGCTACGATGATGTATTGGAAGCCAGCGGGAAGAAGCCGAAGAGCCGCTTCGATGTCGGGGCTCCCTGGGTGTATATGAAAAAATACTTTGGTTCACCGAACGACGGAGTGGGCAACTTTCAGGGCGGGATGCATGAGCACTTTTATCTGAACAACGGCGAGATTCATCAACTGATCTCCGAAGGTAAAGGAGGCTTGTTCGAAGTCCTTTCCAAGTCGGAAAAGCCATGGGAAAAGCGAGTTGAGCAGTTGTACCTCAGTGTCCTCTCGCGCCACCCCAATCCCAAAGAAACCAAGCATTTCGCCGAGCACTTGAGAGCCGAAGGCGATTTGCGCAATCGACTCAAAGAAGCCATTTGGGCGTTGATGACCTGTAGTGAATTTCGATTCAATCACTAGTCTTGGCAAGGCACGCCAGCATAAGGATTGCAACATGAAGACGCTCTGTACGCCCCTCGAACATGTCAATCGCAGACTCTTGCTCAAGGGAGCTTTGACGACCGCAGCCGGCGGCGCCCTGATGAATTGGGGTGGGCTGTTCAACTCCGACGCCATGGCCAAGGAAGTCAAGAAACAGGGCAAACACTGTATTCTCATTTGGCTTCAAGGTGGATGCAGCCAGTTTGAGACGTTTGATATGAAAGTCGGCCGTCCGACGGGCGGGCCGTTTCGAGAGATTTCTACTAACGTTGCTGGCGCGCGCGTTTGTGAACTCATGCCGGGCATCGCGCAGAAAATGGATAAGCTGACCGTCATTCGCTCGATGCGGACCTCGCAAGTTGACCATGGTGGCGGCACTTACTCGATGCATACCGGTTGGACTCGGACACCTGCCGTGCGTTTCCCGGAAATCGGCGCGATTGTTGCCAAATACTGCGGCGACGTGGAGTCCAACCTACCGAGTTTTATCAAGATCGGGTCGGGCGGTGGTGGCGCTGGCCTTCTGGGACCCCAGTACGATTCTTTTGCGCTCGACAGAGATGGCGGATTACCAAGAAACTCTGCTTCGAGGTTTCCTGCAGAACAGGAACTCCGTCGCCATCGTCTGCGAAACTTTGTCGAGAACCAATTCGCGCAGGATCGCAGTGCCGAACCGATTCGCGTGCATCAGGAAGCCTACGATCGGGCACGGCGATTGAATAACGTCCGTGACAGGTTCGAGCTCGACGCTGAATGGGCAAAGAGCCGGAACAACTACGGCAACTCGAAGATCGGTCGCCGGATGATGACCGCCGCGCGACTTGTCGAGGCCGGAGTGGCTTTCGTTGAGGTCAGACACACAGACTACGACTTCCATGGCGACAATTTCGAAGGTCACAAAGCGCTCGTCCCTCCCATGGAACACGCTTGGGCAGCCCTGCTAGAAGATCTGGAGGCCCGGGGATTGCTCGACGACACGCTCGTTGTCTGGATGGGCGAGATAGGCCGAACTCCCAAGATTAATAACCGCTGCGGGCGCGATCATTACGTCCGCAGTTGGTCCACGGCGCTTGCCGGCGGCGGTGTCAAAGGTGGGCTCGTCTACGGTGAGTCGGACAAGGACGGCGTGGACGTCAAAGAAAACAAAGTGACCGAGGGCGATCTCTTCGCCACAATCTACACTGCGCTGGGAGTCGATCCAAAGACCGAGAACTTTGCCGGTGTCCGGCCCATTCCCCTGGCCCAGTTCGGTCATCGGGTCGTGAAAGATATTCTGATATGAAGCTCCTGCACGACGGTAGACGGTAAAGGTGCCAGTGCAACGAGAAATCAGAGAGAACGATTATGCAAATCAAAGAACCAGTCCAACGTTGGCAGCTCTTGTTTGAGGGCGATTGGGCCACTTCGGTTGTGTTCCTTGGCGGAAGTCGCCGCATTGCTGCCGGGAACAAGTTGGGCGAAATTTTCGTGTGGGAATTGCCCGAAAACCCACCGGGACAATCCAAAGCAGAGAAGAAAGACAGCGAGCCCCCAGATTTCGCCCCGGTCCGGCGGCTCGACGGCCACACGAACGGCATTTCGCAGTTGCGCGCCAGTTCCGACGGTAAGACCCTTATCTCCGCTGGCCTGGATCACACCATTCGCATCTGGGATGTCGACGCCTCGGCCAGCGGAACGGAAATAGTGGTGGTTGACCAGAAGAATCGCGAGCGCAAGGCGCGAAGCAAGTCGAGTGAAGAAAAGGAAAAAATCCTGAATGCACCTGGTACTCAGGTCGAAACCGTGGCGGCGACGCATATTCTGAAGGGACACAACGGTTGGATCTTTAGCCTTGGTATCAGTGCCGATGGCAAGCGGCTGATTTCCGGCGACGATTCGAGCCTTTCGATCGTGTGGGACCTCACCACAAAGAAAGAAATCTCTCGTTGGCGCGGCCACAACCATACCTGGGTCCGCTCAGCAGCCCTTTCCCCGGACGGTAAGACTGCGTTTACAGGTGAGTATGGCGGCAAGCGCGACAACTTCGATATTCCGGCCGCTCAGGCGAGCTTGTGGAACTGCGAAGACGGATCGTTAAAGCTTGACCTCCTCAAGCTTTGGACACCCAAAGTCAAAGACGAAGCTCGTACCGATTCGTATAGCTATTTGACTGTCTGGGTAAAACTGCTCGGACGCGGACTGGTTTGCGCGTCGTTTTCTCCCGATGGCAAGATTCTCGCCGTCGGTCAGGGTGGTGAGGGCGGCGGCAAGATCCACCTCGTCGATGTCGAAAGCGGCAAGATCTTGCGGACGCTGGTCGGCCACCGTCTAGGTGCCTGCGACGTGACGTTTTCCTCCGACAACCAGTACGTTCTTTCCAGCGGACGCGACACGACGGTGCGCATTTGGCAAGTCGCCGATGGCAAAGAAGTTGCCGTGCTCACTAAGCCGCTTGGTGCAAAGTACAAAGACTGGATGCACAGCGTCGCAGTTTCTCCCAATCAGGAGATGGTTGCCGCCGCCGACATCGCCGGCCTGGTTCATGTGTGGCAGCTGAAATCGTAGTTTGTGTAAGCACTGCTATCTTGCTATCTCCAAGTGACCGCAGAGTTTTGGAGACCGTTTTCGCTTGCGCGGCGCTCGCGTCAGCTGAATCGGCTTGCCCCCACTGGGTTCGAGAAGTTCGGCCTTCAGGCGACGATTCTCGGCGAGGAATCGGTTGATCTCCTGTTGTTGGATCGGCGATCTTTCTAGCGACACTTGGAATTTGTTTGCATTCTGGCACTCGTGGTGGCACCATTCGTGCTGCTGTGTGGGAACTCAATGAGGATTCAGTCGGTCAGAATGCTGTAACCACGTCTCCGCAGGCCAGGATCGGTTCCAAGCTCAACCGTGCTGCATGTCACGACATCCTTACTTTTCAGCGCGAGTTCTCGCCACTTGAGGTCTGCAGCGAAGGCCTCGGGGGCTCAAGGCGAGGCCGGTCCCGCAAGGCGGAGGAGTCTCATGAGAAACAGAAGCGCTGCAGTGAAGTACACGCTTCGAGCAGTCGTCTGGCTGTCGGGCGTGTTGTCATGTGCCGATGTCAACGCCGCAGACGACTCGACTTGGTCGCAGCACAGAGGCAACGCGGGTTCCACTGGCGTCAGCACGGACGATTCCGTGAAGCCCGTAGGATCAAGAAACTCGACCGACGACTTGATCCTTGAAAACCGGGATTTACGAACGCGATTCCAGCCGAATCTCGGCCGAGATGCTGACGACATCGAGGTCCTATCGGCTGGCACCGGCCACTGGATCGCCTGACGTCAGCCGGACAAAGGAGTCGATCAAATAACGATCCGGTTCAACGACCGCATGCTGAACCTCGAAAAACCGATCGTCATTCGATCGCAGGGCAAGACGTTGTTCACAGGACGCGTGCAGCGGACGATCGCGGTTCTGGCGAGCACTCTTGACGAACGTAGTGATCCGCATAGGCTTTTCCGGGCCGACGTCACTGTCGACTTTCGACGAATGCGGCCTTCATTGTGACAGTCATCCAACCTGAGCCACCAGGTGCAAATTCTTGGAAAATCGAGTAACATCGAGTCGCCAGTCTGCGGAGTCAGCCGAGTCACCTGATCCTCCTGTGGATCGGGCTCTTGGACCCTCATTCCATACAAAGTGTCACTTGATGACGAATCGATCGAGTCTGAATAATGCGAGTTACGAAGGCTCGCGATATCAGGGTGCCATGTCGGCATCCGACCGTGCGAAATTGTGGATTAGTTTCGTTGTGGTCGCGTTGTCGGCCTGTACGACTACGACCTCATCCATCGCACAAGAGTCGAAGCCGGGACTGGTGGCGACTTATGCTGATGCACATCGCAAGGTGAGTCACGTCGTTGCATTACCGAATTTCTCACTGAAATCGGCTGAGAGTGTTCACCCGCAGATCAACCGCCGATTCTCGGCCGAGTGGAGTGGATTGCTTCGCATCGGCCGCGCCGGCGAATACCACGTGTTTGCCGATGGTGCTGAGATTCACATTCAGGGCAAGGCAACGGCTGGATTGACGAAGCTGGCGACCGGCGAACATCCACTGCGCATTCGATTCAAGCGGACGATCGACAACGCGCGCCTGGAGTTGCGATGGGAAAGTGAGTTCTTCCGCAGCGAACCTGTTCCCAGCGCCGTGCTGCGACATGTCGGGAGACCGACCGCGGTCGCCGCACAGGACTTGATCGAGAACGGACGATTTCTGTTCGCCGAACACGGCTGTGCGAACTGCCACTCCGCCGATGACTGGAGACTGCAGAGTCGCCGTGGCCCAGACCTTTCCGCTGCAGGAGCACGTATCAACGCCGGTTGGTTGTACGAGTGGTTGAAGAACCCGAATCGCTATCGTAAGGCAGCCGTGATGCCGGTCTGCCTCGACACCGACCAGGACCGCGCCGACGTCACGGCTTTTGTTATGTCACTGAAGTCGGGTGCAGCAGCGAGCGATGATCCGGTCACCCCCGAGCAAATCACTGCAGGGCGAAAGCTGTTCGACCAGGTCGGCTGTGTGAAGTGTCACGACAAGGAAAACAATCTGGACGCCGTTGGTTCCAAGTACGTCTCTGCGGGCAAGTTGGCCGAGTTCATCGCGAATCCGCATGCGATCGATCCACACGGCCGGATGCCGGAACTGTTCCAGTCGACGGAACGACATCTCTCCGGATCGGTGGCGGCGTTTCTGTTTCAAGAGAAGAAACGCGACAGGTCTTACGCTGAACCGCCCGCAGGAAACGTGCAACGCGGCGCGAAGCTCTTCGCGACGAACGGTTGCGCGAGTTGTCATACCGCAGCCAACTCCGCGATTGCCAAAGGTGATGTGCTGGCCGGGACTGCGTTCGGTCGCTCGTCCGGATTGGCGATGCGTCACTACTGGGACTTCGGAACGGTCGATGCTCCCGTGGTACAGGATCAAGTGACCAGCCGGAGGGAGAAGGTGACGGGGCGCAAGGCGTTCGCCAAGTCGGCCGGTGATCGGGGCATCGCCTTCGACTTTAACGGCCAAACCTACATCGAACTCCCACACTTCCATCGCCCCGACACGATGACAATTTCCGTCTGGGTGAAGACAACGCGCGGCGGTTCGATCATCACGTGGGGACGTGCGGGAAATGGCCAGAAAGGGTCTCGCGAACTTCGCATGAACATCGGCCAGGATGGGAAAAATTCCGTTTGTTATGGCGAATATAACTCCGACGGTGGTTGGAAGCCGGTCATCGTTCGGCCGACCGACGTCAACCTGATCGATGACCAATGGCATCACATCGCCGTCGTTCGCAAGGGGGAATCAATCGAGCACTTTGTCGACGGGAAGTCCAAGGGGGACGGGAAAGCCCAGAAAGGCGGTGGCGACTATACCGATCGGCTACTAATCGGAGCACTCGGCCTGCAGGCCAATCCGTCGAACCGTTTCAAAGGCCAGATGGACGATCTCTCCATCTGGGAGAAGGCCTTGTCGGCAGAGCAGATCGCTGCGTTGGCGGCAGGAGCCTCGCCACGGATGCTGGCTCGACCGAAACAACAGGTAATCAAGCCGTTTAACATCGAGGCAGGCTGTCTTTCAGAAAATGTTAAACGTCCGTTACCCGATTATCAGCTGGGCGAGGCGGATCGCACCGCCTTGCAGCGATTCCTGGAGACTGTCCAACCCGCCAAAGACAACGCGTATCGCAACGCCCCACTGGTGCTTCACAATCTGCGCATCCGTCAGTTCCGATGCGTAAAATGCCACGAATTGAATGACCAGAACATTCAGAAAGGCGTGGCAGTAGATGATGACGGCCGCATCATCCGACTCGAACGCCCACCTCGACTGACCGGTGCCGGTTCCAAACTCACCTCGACCTGGCTGAAAAATGTGTTGCTGGAGAAGAAGCGGAACCGACCATGGCTGAATCTGCGGATGCCACACTTTGGCCCGGGAGTAGGTGAACTGCCCGAGTTGATCTCCGCCGCTGCGGGTGCGTCGGCGAATGACGCTGCCCCGAAACCTGACCGAAACCTCGCGTTGGACGGTCTGGCGATGATCGGCGTCCGACGCAGTAAGGTCGCCTGCATTGCATGTCACGACTACCGTGGAATCAACCGCCGTAAAGACGGCGTTGTCCCCGCACCCGATCTTGCCGACGCAGGCAGGACGGTCCGCCATGAGTGGTTCGACCGCTGGATGCACGATCCTCAACGACTCCAGCCGGGAACATCGATGCCGCAGCTATTTCGCGATGTGAGTTCGCAGGATCGAGAACTGCGCATCGCGCAGCTCTGGTCTGCGTTGTACTATCAAAAGGAGTTTCCGCTGCCGAAGGGAGTCCTTGATCTGAAAACCGAAGGCACACGCATCGTCGTCAAGGACAAGCCAGTTCTTTTTCGCATGGCGACGCAAACACCGGCAGGGAGGATCGATCGCGCCATAAACGTCGGAATTCCCGGTGGTTTCAACTTCACGTTCGACGCCGTGAGCTGCCAGTTGAAGTACGCATGGAAGGGGGACTTCCTCGACGCAGGCCCGGCATGGAACGGTCGAGGTGGCAATCCGGTCCGAGCCAGTGGCGAGGGACTTGTCACACTGAAAGCTGGTCATGCGATTCACATCGGTGATGCCTCTGCGACATCCTCACCACGATTCCTCGGATATCTCCTGGAGAGTCATATGCCGGTCTTTCGGTATCGAATCAATGGCGCACTCGTCGAGCATCGAGTCAATGTGCAAGGTACGCGAGTGACTCAGACGTTTTCCGTACGGGGAGCCACGGCTGACATCTTCTATGTCGGCAACGCCGAGGCGAAGTTCGACTCGAAGACCGGCCAACGCGATGGCGACACAGTGGCGTATCCGAAAGCCGATGTCGTCGAGTTCGAGATCGAAATGCCGTTCAGTGAGACGTCCGGCAAGTAAGACGAAGTTTATAAGCAGCAAGGCGGAGTCATTACGATGAAGGCAAATTCTCGTCTGCGGACAATCCTGTTCAGCGCCGTTCTTTTTTGGCTCACTACTTCGGCGTACGCTCAGTCGTACGTGGTCGAGTCGATCAAGGTGCCGCGCGACATCCGGCTGGAAGTCGGCGGGATGGGTTTCTGGCCGGATGGCACATTGGTGATGTGTACCCGGCGAGGCGAGGTGTGGAAATACAGGAAGGGTCGGTTCGACCGCTATGCCTTCGGGCTGCATGAACCGCTGGGATTACTCGCCGGCAAGCAGGGTGAGTTGTGGCTAATGCAACGCAGTGAACTCACCCACGTCACCGACGAAGACGGCGACGGTCAAGGCGATAACTTCGAGACAATCAATCAGGGCTGGGGCTATACCGGAAATTACCATCAATACGCGTTCGGGCTGATTCGCGACAAGGGCGGAAATTTCTACGGCACAACGGGGCTTGGTTTTTACCGTGGTGGTGATCGCTTCAAGGGAACATGGCTTGGTACGCAGGATGACATAAAATACCGGGGCTGGGTTCTCAAGTTCACGCCGAAAGGAAAACTGGTTCCGTTCGCGCCTGGACTGCGCGCCCCAAATGGAATCGGTCTTTCACCGGATGGCGAGATCTTCACGACCGACAATCAGGGTAGCTACATCGCCTGTGGCTGGCTGATGCATGTGCGAGAAGGCGACTTCCTCGGCCATCCCAGCGGACTGATCGACGACCCGCGTTTCAAGGAACCGTGGAAGATGTCCCGCAATGAATTGCTGAAGATTCGCAAGAGGCCAGCGGCATTTTTGCCGCATGGAGTGATGGGCAACTCGACCTCACAGCCGATCTGGGACACCACGAATGGGAAGTTCGGTCCCTTCAAAGGGCAAGTGCTGGTTGGTGATGTGCAAAACGGACGGCTGTCGCGGATCTGCCTGGAAAAGGTCGCGGGGGAGTATCAGGGGGCAGCCATCCCGTTTATCTATGGTCGTTTCGGCGGCGGCGTCAATCGCCTGGTCTTCGACAAGGACGGCGTGTTGTGGGTTGGCTTCACCGGACGAGGTTGGGCCGCCGGAGAGGGTTTGAAGAAGGTCACGTTCACCGGTGTGGTTCCGTCGGAAATTCAGCGGATCAACTTGCTTGAGAATGGCTTTCGCATCACCTTCACCAAGCCAATGGACGCCAAGGCGGCAAACAACACCGACAGCTATTCGATCCGCCATTTCGAACTCGCATGGCAGGCAGCCTACGGAACGTCTCCCAGCAAGAGCACGAACGTCAAGCCGACCGGAGCCACCTTGTCGAAGGACGGCCTCAGTGTCGAGCTGGAGTTTCCCGAGCTTCTGCCTCACAAGATTTACGAGTTTCGGGTCGATGGCCTGCGAACCAGGTCAGGAGCTGCCATCGAACATCCATTGGCGTTTTACACGTTGAATAGTCTCGTGCAGTAACACACGCCGCGTATCCCCTATCCCGATTTGGGCGGTACCGGTTATTGGCGGGCGATGCCCAAGTCTGCGATGACCGGTCGATGCTCCGAGCCGAAGGCCGGGCCGACACGTCGGTCTATTACGGACACGTCGTCGGATACCAACACATGGTCGATGGGAATCCCGGCCATTCCCCAGCGACTCGGCCACGTAGCCTGGACGCCGAAACCACGGCGAGAATCGCGTAGCCCGGAGCGCGTAGGGTCAAGACACTCGACCGACGACTGTGATCTTTGAAAACCGGGATTTACGAACGCGATTCCAGCCGAATCTCGGCCGAGATGCTGACGACATCGAGGCGCTATCCGCGGGCGCGTCACGTGTAATTCTGGTGAGAGCTCTCTGCCTGGTTGGACATCCTAGTTAACAGACCGGTTGGGCTCGGGGTACAGTGGGCAAACCTATGCGGAATTCCCTGACCGTCAGCAGATGCGTCAGCGAGCGTTGTGTTTTTCGGAGTTCCTCGCCTGTACATCGACCTGGCCGCTGGTGTCGTGTTCACCGACGAGCAGTTGCAGGAAATCGAAGCTTGGTGAGTTCGATTCGATTTCGTCGATCGGCTACGGATTCTTCAGTGAATCAGTCCTTAAGTTCTTTCACCCAGATGTTTCGAAAGCGCACGGGATTTCCGTGGTCTTGCATTTGGATCGGGCCCTTGTCGCCATGCTTCTTGTATTCCGAAATCGAATGAGGTCCACGCCAGCCTGTTCCACCAGAAAGCTCGAGTTGATCATGAATTAGTTCGCCATTGTGATACACGTGAAACTTCGCGCGTCGCGTAACGTTTCCCTTCTCATCGAAGAGGGGGCGATGAAACGTAATGTCGAAGGTCTGCCATTCGCCTGGTTTACGGGAGGCGTTCACCAGCGGCTTGGCGCGTCCATAGAGCGCGCCGCACTGACCGTCCGGATACGTTGTGTTGTCATAGCTGTCGAGCACTTGAATTTCATACTGGCCCATCAGAAAAACGCCGCTATTGCCGCGTCCCTGGCCGTTGCCCTTTACGACTCTGGGTGTGGCGAATTCGATGTGTAGCTGACATGAACCGAACTGTTGCTTGCTCTGGACGTAGCCCGAATTCCTGACGGACTCCAAGGCTTCATCGACAAGATTCCATTTGGTTGGTTTGCCGTTAGTCGCAGCCCAGTTCCCTGTGGTACGTTCTGTGCCATCAAACAGGATGATCGAATCCTTGGGAGCCTTAGCCGCCTCGGCGTCATACGGCTTTGGGTTCACAACTTTGGGTTGCGGCTGCCTCTTCGGATCTGTCTCATGGACCTTAATCCCATCAATAAATTTGTACTCCACTTGCTTGCCGTTCTCATCGCGAACCTCTTTCTTAATCTGGGGGTGATCGGCAAGAGCCGGCAACGCGTAGCACGCGAGTAGCATCAGAACAAAGGTGGCTTGCGGATAGTGCATTGGTGGATTCTCGTGAGGAATTCGACATTGTTCAGAGGATTGAATCTTCCAGAAGTCGGTAGACGAAAGGCGCTGCAATTCGTCAGAATCAGAGTTATTCTGCATTGAAACGAGGAGCAGGTCAAGCTGATCGGCGTAGGATCAAGAAACTGAAACGACGCTCCGACACCGGCTTGTGCCTACCGAAAACTCCATCCGCGCTTGTATTGCAGGTCTTTGGCCGAGTGAGATCCCAGGCCGTCCGGAGTAGCATCGAGAGTTTTCACGGTTGCGAACGGTGCTCATATGGGATTCCTGAAGGCTGTTTTCATGTTCTTGCGATCATGGTTTGTTTCGCAATCGAACCTGGCCGCCGAAAACCTGGCGTTGCGGCAGCAACTCGCCGTCATGAGTCATTCCATCAAGCGTCCGAAGCTGCGTGTTCGCGATCGTGTTTTCTGGACCTGGCTCATGCGGTTATGGCCGAATTGGCGTTCTGCTCTATTGGTCGTCAAACCGGAAACGGTCATCCGCTGGCACCGTGAGGGATTTCGACGCTATTGGCACCGGAAATCACAAATACGGAAACTCGGGCGACCTGCCGTTGAACCGGAGGTTCGTGACCTGATCCAACGAATGTCGAAAGAGAATCCGACATGGGGCGCACCTCGAATCCAGTCGGAACTCGCACTGCTGGGGCACGACCTCGCGGAAAGCACCGTGGCCAAATACATGATTCAAACGAGGAAACCGCCTTCTCAGACGTGGCGCACGTTCCTGGACAATCACGTCGGTGATCTGGTCGGTGTCGACTTCTTTACGGTGCCCACTGCCATCTTTCGCGTCCTGTACTGTTTCATCATCCTTGGGCATGAGCGCCGCCGGGTGATCCACTTCAACGTCACGACAAATCCCACGGCGCGCTGGACGGCTCAGCAA
>Ga0115002_10007174_pt1 | contig 12615 bp, 11 predicted proteins | sample ArcticOcean_MG_C_8_FD_89576 | JGI IMG/M metagenome (GOLD analysis project Ga0115002, IMG submission 89576) | Marine microbial communities from western Arctic Ocean - ArcticOcean_MG_CB11_86 | ecosystem: Environmental > Aquatic > Marine > Oceanic | place: Arctic Ocean: Canada Basin | collected...
GCATTCGTTGGCGAGAATTGCTCAGCATTGATAGTCGCCCTCTGGAGGGCCGTGGGCTCCAACCGGTCGCGCGCAAGTTCCAGACCCGCGATAGGTAGTGGTAGACCGATACTCGTTTCATTCAAACCAATGCGGAATTCTCCAGAAACACCGATGCGCCAATCTCCTGCCAATATTAGGAGCGCCCCCATGGCAACTGCGTGACCTGTCACTGCAAATATTATCGGCTGGTGCGAGAGATACAGGCGCTTTAACAATTGCATACCAGCCTTCCGCATATTCGCCTTCAGATCTTCGTCGCTACCTCTAATAACTTTCAGATCGAAGCCACCGGAAAACACACCTTCCCGGCCGCGGATCACGAGCGCCCTCGCCTCCCGAGCAGCTCGGTCAAGACCGTCATTGATTTCAGCAATCACGGCTGCTGATAGCGCATTCGCCTTACCATCATCGATTCTCAGAGTAGCAATCTCATCGTTCCGTGAATATTCAACAACACTATTCAATCTACGGTCTCCTATTTGAAAATAGCCTGATCCGATCCAGCCGAAGGGCGCAGGCAGCAGCGCCCCTTTTTCATGGTGCGACACTTTGGGTCACGGTTGTTTTGAAATGGCTCCTGGCAGCGGCAAACTGATCAGGTTGGGCTTACATGCCAGGTTTCCGTGACCTTTGTACCAGACGCCTCGATGACCTTGTGAAGGGGGCAGTACCGGTGGAGCCCATCCTTTATTTTGGCCATCGCACCATCCTCCGCGTTCGTGGAGATATCGATGGTCAGGTGCAACGAAGGAAACGGTGTTTCGACCTCTGCGATTAGCTGCGGGCCGCGGCGGTCGAACTCGGCGCGAGCTTGAATGGCTAGAGAATGAACCTCCACGTTGTTTGCTTTCGCCAATTTGTTGATCACAACATTTGAGCAACCGGTTATCGCAGCAATAAGCGCCTCTGTGGGTGATGGCCCTTGATTGGTTCCCCCTCGCTCAAGCGGCTCGTCGATGACCGATTGGGTGTCCCGAACTTTGACCTCGGTGCGGGAATGAGTTGGGCATGACGCACTGACTTCTATGACAGCTAGCTTGTGTTTAACTTGAACCATGTGCTTGTTCTCTCTCGGTTTCGTGGCTTGGGAAATGGCGGGTTGCGCTAAATATAGGTAGCGCTCTCAGGTTCGCACCATCAGCTCTACAGACTATTTGCGCCAGATTCGGCTTCGCTGACTACAAGTTCACTTTCGCTTTGTTCGGTGCAATGGGGTTGAATTCAGCACGGCGTTGGCGAGGTCCCGTTAAGACGACGGTATCAAAGCCATCTTGCGGCGAATAGAGCTCTGACTCCGTCATAAGGGTCCTAGGAAGCTGCGGCCTCTTTTTGATAAGTTGAGTGGCGCCGAATTGATACTCTTTTTTAGAGAGCCGCCTGCGCGGCTTCTCGTCCGCGATGCAACACCGGGAGTATTTGCAGCCAATCGGGATGCGTTCTCCAACGTCCGGGGGTGGTCGCCCTTCGCAACGGTCCTAATTGGAATCTGTACTCTAAACGGTATAGAGATTGTTGCCCGACGCCCTAGGCCTCCGAAGCCTTAAAGCGATTAGCCCTAACAAAAGGACCGTCAATTGGAAATACGCTTCATCTATGTCGATTTTCCCTTCTGGCGCGCTGAGATCGGTCGCATTGCCCTGCACATAGGCGGAGTGGATTTTGAGGACCTGCGAATCAGTCGGGATGAATTTCTCCGAGCAAAGGAGAATGGAAAATTAGACGACGGCACCATCGTTCCGTATCGGCAGATTCCCTTCCTGACCGTTGACGGGAAAAGCATTGCTCAAACGGGCGGCATCTCTCGGTTTTGCGGAAGACTTAGCGGCCTATACCCGGCAGATGACTTGGTGGGATCTGCGTTAGTCGATCAAGTGATCGACATGGCCACCGATATCACGGTGCTGTTGGGGCCTTCAAATGCGGAGCAAGACCAAGAGAAAAAGAAGCAGATGAGATTAAGCCTAGTTCAAGGCGCCCTGCCGAAGAAGATTAGTTACTTGGAAGAACAGCTGGAACGAGACGGTCAAGAGTGGTTCGTCGGGACACGTATGACCATCGCTGATATTGCTGCGTGGCGCCTTTTCGGTTGGCTAACGTCAGGCGTGATCGATCATATTCCCGTTGAGTTGCTCACACCTTTCCCTAACCTGCGTCGCATATGCAGGAAGGTGGAAGAGCATCCGAAGGTGTCGGTGTGGGTCGGATTGACCTACCCCAAAGAATACCCGTTGGGGAGTTTTTGAAGCTAGTACCGGCAGATCGATTCTTAATCGAGATAGCTTAATTTGCCGACCCCGCGCCGATGGAGCCAAGCACAACTCGGCAGTCACGTCGCAGGGTGACCAGCCGCGTCCATCGAATTCCCAATGCTCACTTCCGTGCGCGCGAAACCGCTGGCCTGTATCGCGAGGTAGTCACTCGTAAACGAAGTCCACTGAAATTCAGTTGCCGTCAAAGCCCCCCATCTCTTTGCGTAATCGCCAGTCGCCCTCAATCGCCATTTTCCCGCTAAGGTAAGCCGCCGCGGCCTTCCGGCACGTCAAAACTTTATCGCGGTCTCGCCACCCATAGTCTTCCGTGCATCCACATGCCACGCTATCCACGTCCTAGAACTTCCGGCCTAACTCTTTCACTTGAACTTTGGCCGTTGCCGTTTTCTGTCGTAGGGCGGCACTAACTGTATGGCCGTAGCGTTACCCTAACTTGTTCAGCGTTGTAATTTGAATTAGGCGCGACGGTTGTGTTGGCAAGCAAACGATCTCCTGAATGAGACTTCAAGGGCTCGTCACTGCGGCGCGGGCATGCCGATACTCTTGGCCTGACGTGCTTCAAACTGTTTGCACATCTCATCGTGATTGTGGCCGCGGATTCCGCCGCGGACCGTGCCGGGTTTGGTTGAGCCGAAGAAGTCCGCCCATGACTCAGGCAATCGAACGGAGTCGGGCGGCGCAATCCATATGCGATAGAGGAGCCGCTGACGATCGGGGTCGTCGTAGTCTTCGAAGTTTGTTCGGGAATGCAAAATTGAATGATTGTTTAAGAGCTGGAGGTCGCCAGGCTCAAACCACATGGTCATCATCACGTCGGGCCGACGCAGGATTTCATCGAGCACGTCCCCGCAGCGGCTCTGCTCGGGCTCAAGTTTTGGGACACCCTTGATATCTTGGGCCAGTCGCATCCGGTTCCTATTCCATTTTCCGAATAGACGGCCATCAGCAACGTCGAAGAGTGGTTGAACATAATAAGGCGCTTCGTCCGGCGCCGCTTCTTGATTGCGACTAAAGAAGAAATCGCGCCCTGCAACCTCTGCCAGATCAGGGTATTCGGCACGGAGGATTTGCCACGCTGTCGCGCTACTTGAAACCCTGCTTTGCCCACCGCTTTTCGCAGTGTTGTAGCAAGCCAGGCCGACGAGATCGCAACCGTCACTGTGGAAATCTAGTTCCGCATTTGAGTTGTATCCGCGGCCAGCCGCCGAGCGATAGTTCATCCCGGCAGCCCGCACTTCAGAAACGTATTGCGACGCCACGCCTTGGGGACGCGCAACGCCCAGGTGGAGCCCGATGGCCCAAACCAATAGCTGATATTCCTGCGTGGTCAGGAGGTCTCGGGGCAAGCCCTTCACGAGCGTAAAACCGCATTCAAAATATGCTCGCTGAGCCGCGGCCTTTATAACGTCGAAGCCAGGGCCTAGGTCAAAATCATCTTTTGAATATTCGAATTGGTGCCGGGCCGGGTCGAATGCTTGTTTGACGGATTCTGCCAATTGTGTACGTGCAGGATTGCTAATGGGAAAGACCCAATTTCGATCCGCGATTAGATCCGGCACGCGCCAAGCCGCAGAAGTATCAAAATTGTCTAGCATCTACTGACCCCATCTTTGTCGACGCCTTAAAGGCCCGCCAATGGCGGCGGCATGCCGTATCTCAGGCACCAAAAGGCCGCTGAACTGTGGCCCAATCCCACAAGGTGCAATTATAGCTATTTGAGCAACCGCGTGGTGACCGCTCTGACTTTTTATTAAGTGCGGCGCGCGGCTGTAAGAATTGTTCTTGTCTAACGTCTAAGATTACGGTGCCTGATTACTTGCGCTCGACCCGCGGCAGAGGCCGCGACGCTTAGAAGGAGCCCGCCACATGACCGCATCAACGATACGCCCAGAACGCATTCAGATTGCCCCGAAGACCGAGATTAGCCGGGCGCTAACAGGTCTCTGGCAGGTTGCCGATATTGAGAAAGATGGTGCGATCATCGATCCCGAAAAAGGGGCGGCCCACCTCCAAGACTATGCGGCGGCGGGCTTCGATACGTTCGATATGGCCGACCATTATGGGAGCGCCGAAATCATTGCGGGGCGGCTACTGAAACGCAGCGGCGACCCCCAACCTACCGTCCTGACAAAGTGGTGCCCACCCCCGGGGGCAATGACGGCGGATATCGTCCGTGCGGGTGTACACAAACGGCTCGAGCGGTTGAGCGTTGAGCGCATAGACTTGCTGCAATTCCATTGGTGGAGCTTCGGGCATCCCGCATGGCTTGATGCGCTTCACGAACTTTCTAGGTTGAGAGATGAAGGGCTAATCGCCGAACTCGGCGTCACCAATTTTGATGCGGCGCACTTCAACCTCGCGCTGGCGGATGGGATCCCGTTGCGAACCAATCAGGTGAGCTTTTCGTTACTCGACCGACGCGCGGGCGGGCCTTTGGTGGAGGTTTGCACCACGAACGACACCTTTATTCTGGCCTACGGCGTGCTTTGTGGTGGGTTCCTATCCGAGCGATGGCTGGGCAAACCAGAGCCAACGGACATCACCGACTGGTCGAAGATGAAATACAAACGTTTTATCGATACGACCGGTGGCTGGGCTACCTTCCAGGTTTTTCTCGGGACCGTTTCCGAAATTGCGCGCAAGCATGACGTTTCGATATCGAATGTCGCGACGCGTTGGGTGCTGGAGCAACCCCGTGTGGCGGGTGTCATCCTCGGCGCGAGGTTAGGCGAAAATGTCCACATCGAGGACAACCTGCGGCTCTTCTCGTTCTCCTTAGATAAAGCAGATCATGCAACGCTTGACGGCGCCCTCGCTTCCATCTCGCCGCTGCCCGGTGATTGTGGCGATGAATATCGAAAGCCGCCGTTCCTTACCGCGACGGGAGATCTTTCTCATCATCTCACGTCCATCGCGAGCGCCTTTACGCCTAAACCGATACCTACACGAGATGGCGCCGCGCGGGTCACGACGGGAACCATATGGGAGGACATTGCAGGGTATTGCCGGGCCCAGCGCATTGACGATCAGATCTTCGTCTCAGGGACCACGGCCGTTTCAGGCGAGAGCCGGTCCGTCGCCCCCACTGAGGCCGGGGCACAGACCACCTATATCCTCGACCGCATACTCACGGCGATCGCAGCACTTGGCGGCAGGCCTGAGGATATCGTGCGGACGCGGATTTATGTCGTGGACGACGCAGATGTCGAGTCGGTGGCGCGGGCACATGGTCGGGTCTTTGGCGAGATCAAGCCGGCGAACACCCTTGTCCGCGTCGCTGGCCTCGTCGGTGATCATCGCGTTGAAGTCGAAGCGGAAGCCATCTTGCCCAAGCCGTCCTAACCAGTTTCGAACGGGGCGTATCGAAGACGCGGTTGGGGCGCACCGGCATGCCATACTCGCGCCGCTTTGTTGTAAAATTGCGAACTCTTGAGGAGCACGGTTGTGGTGGCGTTATCAATTCTTGATTTGGCGCGCGTTCGCGAGGGCGGCGATGCGCGGGATGCATTGGTGCAGGCGCGCACCCTCGCGGTGCAGGCCGAGGCGTCTGGCTTCACACGCTTTTGGGTGGCCGAGCATCACAACATGCCGGGGATCGCGAGTGCGGCGACCTCGGTGGTGATTGGCTATATTGCGGAGGGCACCTCTACGATCCGAGTGGGGTCTGGTGGCATTATGTTGCCCAACCATTCACCCCTGGTGATTGCCGAACATTTTGGCACGCTGGCACGGCTTTATCCCGGGCGGATTGATCTGGGCCTAGGGCGAGCGCCGGGGACGGATCAACTGACGCTCCAGGCTCTGCGCCGGTCGCCGGAGGCAGCACAGCACTTTCCCAATGATGTGGTGGAACTGCAGCATTACTTTGCCGCGGCGCAAGCCGACCAGCGCATCGAGGCGGTGCCCGCGGCGGGAACTGATGTGCCGCTGTGGATATTGGGGTCGAGTAACTTCGGCGCCATGCTGGCGGGCGAGTTGGGCTTGCCGTACGCCTTTGCCTCACATTTTGCGCCAGATTTCTTGTTGCCAGCACTGCAGATTTATCGCGAGCGGTTCAATCCGTCGGCGCAGCTTTCGAAGCCCTACGCAATGGTGGGGGTCAATATCATCGCGGCCGACACCGACGCCGAGGCACAACGGTTGGCGACGACGCAGCAGATGTCGGTGGTGAATATTTTCCGCGGCGTGCGCGGCCTAAGCCGGCCGCCGGTCGACAACATTGATAGCTATTGGACGGCTATGGAAAAGGAACAAGCGGCGCGCTGGCTTGCGCGGTCGATCACGGGTAACACCGCAACTGTGCGTGCCGGGATTGACGCGTTGGTCGCGGAAACCCGCGCCGACGAATTGATGATTGTCTCTGACGTCCACGACCCAGAGGCGCGCTTGCACTCGGTCGCGTTGATCGGTGAGGCCTGCGCCTAGCCTTTGGACACGCAGCCAAACGGTCCCGGCTCAGGCGACGGGTGAGGTAGCTAGTCGGCGGCTTGGGTTAGCGCGTGATCGGAGTTCGGCCGTCTATGCGTTCGAGAGCGAGATCAATGCCTTCGCGGAATAGTGAGATGAGACAGGTGTAGCGCGTGCGCTCGTCACCACCGGGCAAGGTGCCAACGATATGGCGGGCGGCGCCCATGTAGGGCGCTTACCGAAATATGTGAAATCGTATGGTTTGATTGCCGGAAAGGGCGGCTAGTACTTTGTCGGCTTGCACCCAAAGCGGATTGAGAGTCGCGTCGAGTTCACGGATGGGCACGTTGGGATCAATCCGGTAGAAGCGGCCCAATAGCTTCTCGAGGCACTTCCGTCTTCGGCGACAGCTGCGTCTTTCATCTATTGAGCGGGCGCTGACATTGCCTAGGGATTACCCAACGCGACAACATCCGCATGACAGCCTTGGGTTGTGGGACCGTTAGCCGCGCAACGCTGTTGAGGTGGCCTGTGCGATTACTCGGGCACTCGAAACGTGAGGTTGGCCCAGAGGGATTCCCAGTCGGCACGTCGTTTGGCGTGGCGGGGGTCGGGTTTGCGCAAGATCACTGCGTCAGCCATGTAGGTGTGGCCCGGTTTGACCGAGAGGGTGGCGCGACCCTGCGTGCCGGTTTGGTGAAGGGTTACGCGCACCGTGCCGTCTGGCGCCTTTTCGAAGAGTTCGATCTGGGTGTCGGCGCGGATGGCATCACGGTAAAAGAGCTGCACGTCGGCGCCGTCGGCCATGTTGTCGGTGTAAGGGTTTTCTAGCGCGACGAGTTCGGCTTCCAAACCCACTCGGCGGTCCGCGCCTTGCGCGCCGCCAACACCGACCAGAGATTTTGAAAACCGCGTATAGACCTCGGCAAAGGGCCCCGCCCCCAAGCCCCGTACGGCATGCTTGGCTTCTATGTCGGCGACACCTTTGTGCAGGGCGAAGGATTTGAACTTTTCGAAGGTGGCGTAGTTCAGTGTATCGGGTTTCGATTGGTAGACGACGATGTGCAAGCCATCACCAAGGGATGATTGATTCAACGCAGGGCGATTACCGAGCCGACTTTTGACCGCGGCTTGAGACTTTGCGGCAATGATATCGAAACGGTCGAATAGGCGGGGGAGGTAGACGAGATGATTGCCTGCGAAGTTTTCACCGTTGAAAAGATCAGCGACAATCGGCTGACCGAGCGCCGGTTGGTAAACCATGGGGTCTATCCATAGTTCGTGCGCGTGGGCCGGGGTCGCGGCGAGGAGCAGAATGAAAATGAGTCGCCGCATCTCTAATCCTCGGTCTTTCCCGTCTGCGCGCGCGCTGTGCCGCTTGGTTGTCAGCGCAAGCCTTTGTTGGATGGCGTTCAGCGTGGCGGCATCAGCCCATGAGGTTACACCCTCGATCGCGGACTTGAGCGTGAAAGATGGTGTTCTAACGCTCGATGTGCGGTTGAGCCTTGAGGGATTCATCGCCGGGATTGATCTCTCTGACGTAACCAACACGGATGCCGCCGGCGGGGCGGCAACCTACGACGCCCTCCGGGCGCTTGATGGGTCGGCGCTTGAGGCGCGGTTCCGCGCGTTCTGGCCAGCTATGGCGGGAATTATTGTGATCCGGTCGGGCGGCCGTCTGCTGCGCCCGACGTTGGTGTCGGTGGCAATCCCCGAGGTCGGCAATACCGACCTGGTGCGGACCTCCAAAATTAGATTTGAGGCCGACTTACCAGCACTGACCGAGGCCGCCGAGGTTGGGTGGGCGCGTGAATTCGGCGCCCTGGTGGTGCGCCAAGTCGGCGTGGAGGACGGATACGAAGCCTATTTGGACGCCGGTAGCGTCAGCGCACCCATCCAGTTGGGCGGCGGCAGCCGCTTGAGCGTATGGCAGACCGCGGTGCGCTACATCGCGATTGGTTTTTCGCACATCGTGCCGAAGGGGTTAGACCACATCCTCTTTGTGCTGGGACTGTTCTTTCTGTCGCCGGCCGTGCGTGCCGTGTTGTGGCAGATCTCTGCGTTCACGTTAGCCCACACAGTGACCTTGGCATTGAGCGCCTTGGGCTTTGTCTCAATGTCACCGGCCATCGTCGAGCCGTTGATTGCCGCGACCATCGTTTATGTGGCGGTAGAAAACGTCTTTGCCAAAAAGCTGCACCCCTGGCGCCCAGCCATGATTCTCGGTTTTGGGCTGCTCCATGGGCTGGGCTTTGCCAGCGTTCTCAGCGAATTTGGCCTGACCCAGACAGGGTTTTCTGCAGCGTTGATCGGGTTCAATGTCGGCGTCGAACTAGGCCAGCTTACCGTGATCCTAGGTGCGTTTTTGGTGGTGGGGTTCTGGTTTCGGCGCAAGACGTGGTACCGCGCCACGATTGCGATCCCGGCGTCCGTGCTGATTGCCGCAATCGGGGCGTTTTGGTTTGCCGAACGCGTTGGGCTAATTTTGGGGTGAGGCATTTAGGTGACGAATCGTCCGCCAATAAGCGGCTACGGCATCGCCCTAGATGCGGCTGTCGTTGAACTTGATGCAGCTGAGGACGACGAGGGTTGCGAGGTGCGCGCGGGAAAATTCAGCCGAGGACGATTTCTGTTCGGATTTGTCGCGTGCGCGGACGGCGCGGTCGCTGCGGTTGGCGGCAACGTTGCACTAGGCTTAGGCTTTGACTAGATCACCCTGGACGCCCCTACCGATGCTAAAACTGTGTGCGAGGCGATTCATCGCGTCGCTTTGGCCGTGCTCGACTGCCCGGTTGTCTACCGAAATAGGACGACGGGGACTTTGCAAGAGCGCAGCATTTCGGACGTTGTCGATCCAATGATCAGGCTGCGAATGCGCGAGTGGCCGTAGGCGCCCATGACCAGAAGGTCGATACCTTGGGCATCGACCGCCGCCGCGATGACGGTATCGACTTGACCTGGAACCAACGACGTCTCCGCCGCCACACCGGCACTTTTCAGTGCCACCTTGGCTTTATTGAGCGCAGCACGGTTTTTGACCGAGTCGGTGCCAGCCATCAGGATGCAGCATTCAAGGTCTGCAAATAATGGACTACGTGCCACGTAGTCGAGGGCCTTGAGACTGCTGGCTCCACCGTCGAAGGCAATCAGAAAACGTTTCACCGGTCGAAACGCTCGGGCGGCGACGAACAGCGGCTTGGGCCAGGTACGCGCGACGCGTTCGAGATTGGAACCGAGGTGAAGTTTGGCGAAATTTGCCGCTTCGCCGCGCTTTCCGATGACAACCATGTCGGCGGCGGCTTCGCGTTCGGCCACTTCTTCCAGTAGATCGCCAAGACGCAGGCGGGATGTTGCGGTGATGCCCACCTCGGCCAGATGGGCCTGCGCGTCTGCCAGGATGGCGCGGCCGCGACGCTGCGCGAGCTTGGCGGCTTGCTCATCGTGGGTCGCGAGTTCTTCCAGCAGGGCCGACCGGGCGCCCAGCGAAATGCTGCCGCTGAGGTTTGTCGGTCCGGTTGGGTGACGGCGACCGAGAACATGCATGAGTTCAACAGTCGCGGCGGTGCGGCTCGCGATCCACGCTGCGTTGTCGCACACCGAGCGCGAATAAAGCGACCCGTCAACGAGGGTGACGATCGTGGGCATGGCCCCCTCTTCTCTGCTAGTGGCCCATGAGGCGCTCGAGCGCGCCGGGCTTGTCGTGAATGGCGAGGCGATCAACGATAGTCTCGCTCGCTTCGTTGATGCCGACAATCTGGACCGCGGCGCCTTCGCGGCGGAACTTGAGCACCACCATGTCGAGTGCGGCAACACTGGAGATATCCCAGATGTGTGCATGCGACACGTCGAGTGTGACGTGCTCAAGCGCCTCGTGGAAGTCGAAAGCTGCGACAAACGCATCCGCCGAGGCAAAGAAAATCTGACCTTCGATGAGATAGCTGCGCGCTTTGCCGTCAGGTGAAAGTGTCGACGTAATGCGGAATATCTGCGCGATCTTCCAGGAGAAGAAGATCCCAGACAACAACACACCCGTCAGGACGCCTAGCGCGAGGTTATGGGTGACGACCACGACAGCCACGGTGGCCAGCATGACGACGGTCGAACTGCGCGGATGGGTACGAAGGTTCTTGATTGACGACCAACTGAACGTACCAATGGAAACCATGATCATAATGGCGACAAGCGCGGCCATTGGGATCTGCCCGACCCAATCGCCCAGCACCACCAACATGAACAGCAAGATCACGCCGGCACTAAAGGTTGATAGGCGACCGCGGCCGCCTGATTTCACGTTGATCATGGACTGACCAATCATCGCACAGCCCGCCATACCTCCGATAAAACCAGTCGCGGTGTTCGCGATGCCCTGGCCTATGCATTCGCGGTTCTTGTCGCTGGAGGTATCGGTGAGTTCGTCAACGATGGACGCGGTCATCAGCGATTCGAGCAGGCCCACGGCGGCGACCGCCGCAGAGTAGGGTAGGATGATCATAAGGGTTTCCCACGTCAGCGGGATATCGGGGATCAAAAATACCGGCAGTGTGTCCGGAAGTTCGCCCAAATCCGTCACGGTGCGTACATCGAGACCGAGAGCGAGGCTCACCCCGGTGAGTACCAGAATGCAGACCAGCGGCGAGGGGATCGCGCGGGTAAGCCTGGGAAACAGATATATAATGGCGAGCCCCGCGGCGACCATCACGTAGGTGAGCCAGGGCACCCCGACGAGTTCCGGCAGTTGGGCTAGAAAAATAAGAATTGCCAGCGCATTGACGAAGCCCGTCATCACCGAGCGCGAGACAAATCGCATCAGCACGCCAAGCTTCAGCAGCCCAGCGACAATTTGGATCAAACCAGCCAGGACCGTAGCGGCGAGCAGGTATTGCAAGCCGTAATCCTTGACCAATGTCACCATGAGCACGGCAGTTGCGGCCGTGGCGGCCGAGATCATACCTGCCCGGCCACCGGTGATGGCGACCAGCACGGCGATAGAGAAGGAGGCGTAGAGGCCGACTTTAGGATCGACGCCCGCAATCACGGAGAAAGCGATGGCTTCTGGGATCAGCGCGAGGGCAACAACCAGTCCCGCGAGCACATCTCCCCGGATATTGCCAAGCCACTGCTCACGGTACGCGGAGAATGAAGAAGACAAAAGAGGCTCCGCCTAAGGGCCGGATCAGGCGATCAGACCGCAGGTCATGAAAGGTTAAGTTGGTCGAAAGGCACCGGCGGCCAAGCCCGGTTGGATCCCAGAAACGATGGGGTGCCTCAACGCGCGCACCATAGGGCCGGTCATGTTGCGATGCAACATGTGCGGCCGGCGGTGTCAGCCCCCGACCGATGCGGCCTCGATGCCTATTTGGGTTGTGGTACTTTGAATTTCTTTCGGGCGATAGTGCACTGGGTTTGAGCAGCGCACCCCTTCATATGATCATTGACGATGCCGGCGGCCTGCATGAACGCGTAGACGGTGGTCGGACCGACGAAGCTCCAACCGCGTTTCTTGAGATCTTTACTCAGCGCCGTCGACTCGGGGGTAAGGGCAAGCTTCATTAGGGCGGCGCGGGTCATTACCTTGGGGCGTGACAATGGCGACGGTTCGAATTGCCAAACGAACGCAGCCAGTGACCCGAATTCCTTCCGCAGGCCTTGGGCGCGCTTCGCGTTATTAATAGTCGATTCTATTTTGCCGCGGTGACGCACGATGCCAGCGTTCTTGAGGAGGCGGTCGACGCTGCGGCTGTTGAACCGCGCAACCTCATCGACCTCGAAATTCGCGAAGGCCGCACGGAAGTTCTCGCGCTTGTTTAGAATGGTGAGCCAACTGAGTCCGGCCTGGAACCCTTCGAGGCACAACTTTTCGAAGACCCATCGATCGTCGCTTGTCGGTCGGCCCCAC
>Ga0115002_10007175_pt1 | contig 12614 bp, 8 predicted proteins | sample ArcticOcean_MG_C_8_FD_89576 | JGI IMG/M metagenome (GOLD analysis project Ga0115002, IMG submission 89576) | Marine microbial communities from western Arctic Ocean - ArcticOcean_MG_CB11_86 | ecosystem: Environmental > Aquatic > Marine > Oceanic | place: Arctic Ocean: Canada Basin | collected...
CTGTGGCCCTGGAAGGGGTAGATTATGCCAAGGGCAATCGCCTGTTTCATGGCGATGCCTGGGGTATCATTCCCCGTCACCGGTATATAGGCAACAGTGTTTTGTCTTTGCTGACCAAGATCGCCAGCGGCTACTGGCATGTGGCGGATACCCAGTGTGGGTACACAGCGATATCAAAAAGGGCACTGGCATTGGTGGATCTCAAAAATGTCTATCCTCGATATGGCATGCCCAACGACCTGCTGGTTAAATTGAACATTGTTGATTGTTCGGTGCGCGATGTCCCTGTGCGCCCCGTATATAATATTGGAGAGATTTCCGAGATACGTGTAACACGGGTGGTCATCACCATCTCAAGACTACTGGTCACCTGTTTTTTCAGGCGGCTTGTTGGAAAATATGTGATCCGCGACTTTCACCCACTGGTCTTTTTCTACACCTTGGGCCTGATTGCGTTTCCCGCCGGTGCGCTCACGGGGTTTTATTTGTTCCTGCACCGAATTTTTTTCGGACCGGTTTCTGCTACCAGCGCGTTGTTCTCGGTTTTTCTGGTGATATCCGGTTTGCAGTTTCTGCTTTTTGCCATGTGGTTTGATATGGAAAATAACAAGCATCTCAAGGGCTGAAGGAGCATGAATCCGCCATACTTTTCCTTCTCTATATTGGTTTTCCTTTTAGCGGGCCGGTATTTTTTCATTTCAGGAATGCAAAATGAAGAATGACTTCCTGTCCCGATCTGGGGCGTCCCTACTGGCGGCCTGTTTTCTTCTGTTTGTTTTCACTCTGTTCTTCTTCCCGGTTCTGTTTGAAGGAAGCACTTTCTTTTTTCGCGACATCCACCATTTTGCCTATCCCATGAAATTCTACCTCGCCCGAATATGGGCGGTGGGGGAATGGCCTTACTGGTATCCCTATTTGTTTCAGGGCATGCCTTATATGTCTCTGATGCATCCCGGGGCGTTCTATCCCCCTTCGGTTTTATTTTTACTGGAAGATTTTTTATTTGCCTTCCATGCCTACTTCCTGCTTCACCACCTGGTTCTGACGGTTTCGGTCTATGTCCTTTGCCGGTATTGGGACAGATCGATTCCGGCATCTCTCTGTGCGTCATTGACTGCCCTGCTGGGAGGATATTTTTTATCGCTGGCCTCGGTCTACAACCAGTTCCAGTCGGCCGTTTGGTTGCCGTTAATTTTTTTGATGTGGCAAAAGTTCATGTTTAACGGTGGGCTGAAATATTTCTGCAGCGCTGTGGTTTTTCTGGCTTTTCAGGTTCTAGGCGGTGGGCCGGAAAACGCAATCTTTTCTGTCCTGCTGATTTATGCCCATTCGCTTTATCTGGCGAAAAATGAAGAACGCGGTTTCAGACAAAAAACCCTGGGGGTGCTGGCACTTGGTGTGGCCGCGCTGGCTCTTTCGGCTCTGCAATGGATACCCACCTACCATTTGCTGCAAGAAACAGGTCGCAGTGGCGGACTCTCCCTTGCCGCAAGCACCATCTGGTCGCTGGAACCTGGCGCATTGCTCGAACTGTTCCTACCTGAGAACTTTTCACATTTTCTCGAACAGGATGGAGGAAACATGAGTTATTTTGTGCACGGATTTTATATGGGCATTGTGCCACTGTTTGTTTTGTCCGGTTGTCTGCTGGTAGGCCGGGAGCAAAAACCCATCCGCTTCTGGCTGACGGTTTTCGGCGTAGGGGTGTTTTTTGCCTTGGGCAAGTTCAACCCGCTTTACTCGCTGTTTCATGAATGGGTGCCCGTGTTTAATCTGTTCCGCTTCCCGCAAAAATTCTTTTTCTTTTGTGCTTATGCTCTGGTGTTTCTGTCTGCCTGGGGTCTCGACCGGTTTGTCACCGTTGTTACTCATGAAAAAACGGCAATGAAAAAACTCCTGCTTGCTCTGCTGGCTACTGCGATGGTGGTCGCGGGAATGTTTGGGACCCATGTCGACCGGGCTGGACTGGAAAGTCTGATGATTTTATTGCTACTGGCATTCGGTATTTTTGCCCTGCATTTAAAAAAAATAAATCGGTTGGGGTTCTTCAGCCTTCTCCTGCTTTTAATGGTGATGGACTTGATGGGCAAAAATTCCATGCTGATTCCTCTGATCGATCGGGAGTTTTATACCGACCCACCTCCTTTGGCCAAACGCCTAGGAGGAACGGCTGACTCGTTTCGCGTTTATAGCGGAATGTTGCTTGAAAAACCGGCGCGGAAAAAGGTTTCTTCTAATCCGGCCGCAGGTAAGACATCCCGACCCCCTTATAATTTGCTGAGCGTCCAACTGGCTACACGAGATCAGGTCTACCCCAACATTGGGGCGGTTTATGGCCTGGGTTATGTGGATGGGTATGCCACCATGAAGACAAAGAAGAGTCAACTCTGGCACCAATCATTTGTCTTGGCAGACATCCCGAAAAAGAAAAGGATTCTAAAACGCAGTAATGTGAAGTATTGGGTTACAGAAGACTACGAGCAGTTGCCTTCCCCCCAATACCCCAGAGGAGTCAAAAAGGTGAATGTGTTTGAAGATGCCCTTCCGCGCGCCTTCCTAGTTGGCGAGTCGCGGGTGGTGCCCTCAGCGGAACAGCTCGATACTTATTATGCTTCTGCGTTCGACCCGCTTCGGCAAGTGCTGTTGGCAGAAAAGGTCGTGGTGAAAAAGGAAAAAAACTTTTCCGGTCAAGTCGAGCGAATCGAATATGGTCCCAACCGGGTCACAGTGAAAACCAGGCAGAACGAGGAAGGTTTTTTAGTCCTGCTCGATACCTGGTTCCCCGGTTGGAAGGTCGAGGTCGATGGCCAGCCGGAACGAATTTACCGCGCCAATTATTTTTACCGAGGCGTAAAGTTAGGGCCGGGGAGCCACCAAATAGAATTTTCTTATGAGCCCGTAGGGTTAAGAACGGGTTTCACAATCAGCGGTATTACCTTTATCCTGTTAATATGTTTATTCGTCCTATCTGTGAGAAGAAATCATGAGACTGGTTAGCCTGCTACCTTCGGCGACAGAAATTCTGGTGAAACTCGGGTTAGAGAAAAACCTGGTTGGCGTGTCGCATGAATGCGATTATCCCAAGACGGTTCAGTCCCTGCCTCGGCTCACCTCCACCCGTGCCAACTCTAAACTCGATAGTGCGGGCATTCACAATTCGGTTCTCGAATTGATGAAGAACGCCGTGTCGGTCTACGATCTAGATGTGGAATTGTTAAAAACCTTAAAACCCGACTTCATCGTGACTCAGGACTTGTGTGATGTTTGCGCCGTTTCCTTCTCGCAGGTGGAAGAAGCCTGCCGGGAACTTCTGGATTGCAAAATCATTTCTCTCAGGCCCAAAAGGCTGGGAGATATCTGGAACGATGTTCGGCAAACCGCCGAGACGCTGGGCGTGAAACAAAGCGGACACAAGTTTCAGCAAGAAGTCGATGAGCGAGTCCAAGCCGTGCGCGACCGCCTCGCCGTAGCGGGAAAGACCAAGCCAAATATTATAACGATAGAATGGATCGATCCCATTTATATCGGTGGCATGTGGCTTCCCGAAATGATCGACATTGTCGGGGGGAAAGTGTGCATCGCCGAGAGCGGGCAACCCGCGCCGATTGTCAGCCGGGAAGACCTGGCCAAGATAGACCCAGATGTGGTGGTGGTCAAACCCTGTGGTTATAAATTGGATCAGACCCTGAAGGAACTGGATCTGCTGAAAAAGCAAATTCCCGCATGGAGCAATTCGCCGAGAGTTTATCTTGTAGATGGGAACTCCTATTTCAACCGTCCCGGCCCGCGCATTCTCGACTCGCTGGAAATTCTGGCCTACTGTACCCACCCCAATCTGTTCCCGGAGTTCGGTGAGCAATACAAAGAAGGGATTATCTCCCTTCGCCCGAGCCTGCAACTTCCTTCTAATTAGGCGTGGGGTGGTGATAATATTCCTTGGCCCTTTCTGCTTAAGGGGGTAACGACTCCTACCTTGAAAGGCTTTAATTAAATAATTTCTGCTTTTTCCGCCTATGGTTTCAAGTTATCGTCAACCCTCCACTCTCATAACCTGCCTGTTGCTGGTGTTGGTAAACTTTGCGTTGTTTTGGCAGACTATCTTCCATGATTTTGTTAACTACGATGATTATCTTTATGTCAGTAACCTGTACGTTCGTAACGGGATAACCTTTGAAGGGATTATTTGAGCCTTTGTAAAGGTCGAGGAGAACTTTTTCCAGAGCCTTAAGTGGATATCCTTGATGTTGGACAGGGAAGTTTTCGGGCTCAATCCGACCGGGTTTCATTTAACCAATTTTCTGCTTCACAGTGCCAACACGATGTTGGTGTTTTTGATTTTGAAAAGATTGACCCGCGAAGTTTGGCCGAGTATCTGTGTCGCGGTTCTGTTTGCCGTGCATCCCCTGCATGTCGAGTCTGTTGCCTGGGTCGCGGAACGCAAGGGACTATTATGCGCCTTCTTTGTTTTTTTGACGATCGGCGCTTTTGTCCGTTACGTGGAGTGCGGAAAGCGGAGGTGGTACTTTGCGGCCATCCTGGCCTTTGCCTTGTCGCTCCTTTCAAAGATGACCCTGGTGACTTTACCGCTCGTCCTTCTCTTGATAGATTACTGGCCCGCAAACCGGTATGGCCAGCCGGGCCTGCAGGGGAGGCGGAAGATTGAAACATTTTGGAAACTGGCTCTCGAAAAACTTCCGTTTTTCGGTCTTTCTATGTCCCTGGCCTCTATCAGTTATTGGGGTTACGTTTATACGGGAGTCATGATACCCGTGTCGCAGGTTCCTTTCGGTTCCCGCATCCTGAGCGGATTGACCCATTATATCGCATACATTTGGAAAACCCTTTGGCCCGATAATTTATCCGTCATTTACCCTCCCGGTCCGGAGACCGTTTCTCTCTGGGCGGGAATGGGGGCGGGCTTGTTGATTGTTGTCCTAACGGTTTTAGCGGTGAAAGTGGCGCGGACACGGCCCTATCTGATATTAGGGTGGGGGTGGTACCTCATTATGTTGTTCCCCGCTGTCGGGTTTATTACCGCCAGTGAATTTTCGATGGCGGACAGATATACCTATGTACCCCTCATCGGATTATTTATTATTTTTGTGTGGGGAGTGAGGGATCTGTGTGTTGTTTTTGATTCCGGGAAGTCCGGACTTATCGCCGCTGTCGGCCTGGTCATATTTCTCCTGGGCATAGGTTCGTGGTTTCAGGTTCAACACTGGAAAAACAGCGTCACACTTTTTGACCATGCGGTAAAGGCCACCGTCAATAACAGGGTCGCGCACAATAACCTGGGGGTTGCCCTGGTCGACCGTGAACGTACCCGGGAAGGAATAGTACATTTCTCGGAAGCCCTGAGAATCAATCCTAATTTTTTTCGTGCCCGGACCAATCTGGCTTCTGCTTATCAGAAATCAGGACAGCCTGAAAAAGCCATCGCCGAATACAACCATGCGCTTCGATTCCAGCCCGAAGGCTCTTTAGTTCATTTTAAACTGGGAGAGCTTTACCACCAGGTTGAAAATGGGGCGAGGGCTATTTTTCACACGGAAACCGCTGTGCGCTTGCTGTCCAGCCAAATGGGAGCCCAGTTTGAAAAAACCATCGAGGCGGAAAACAACCTGAGACGTTATTATCAGAAATACAAGTAATTTCGATATAGAACCCAACACGAAATTCCCTGTAGAGATGCCTACCACTAGGCGTGGGTCTAATGAGCAAGAGCCCAATTAAGCCGAGATAACCATTGTTTCCAAGATTAAGCCATTGCTATCTGCCTCCGGTCGCACGACCGATAGCCGGTTGATTTTAAAGGAGTAATTCGATATAATCCAGGTATGGCTATTGAGAAAGATTTCATTGTTATTGGTTCTGGTGTGGCTGGGTTGACGTTTGCGCTCAAGGTTTGCAAGTTCGGGTCGGTCGGCATCATCACCAAGGACGCGCTGGAGGAATCGGCCACCAAATATGCCCAGGGCGGGATCGCCTCGGTGATGGCGGAGGACGATTCGTTCGAACTGCATGTTAAGGACACGATGGAAACGGGTCGCGGACTCTGCCACGAAGACTTTGTGCGCATCGCCTGCCGCGAAGGTCCTGCACGGGTTCGTGAGTTGATCGATCTTGGAGCCAATTTTGACCGCGGTCGCGGTGCCGAATTCGATTTGGGAAAAGAAGGAGGGCACTCCAAACGCCGAATTCTGCACGCGAACGACCTCACCGGTTGGGAGATTGAACGCACCCTCATTGAGGCGGTTCATGCCCAGGACAATATCGAGATTTTTGAGCACCACATGGCTATCGACCTCATCACCCGAGCCCGGTTTGAAGAAAAAATTGAGCCGGGAGGTTCCGATGACGAGGCGTTGGGACTCTATGTATTGAACCACCGCACACAAAAGGTCGAGACGATGGTCGGGCGGGTCACTCTTATGGCGACCGGTGGCGCGGGCAAGGTTTATCTCTACACATCCAATCCGGATACGGCGACCGGCGATGGCATTGCGCTGGCTTACCGGGCCGGAGCCAAAATCGCCAATATGGAGTTTTTCCAGTTCCATCCGACCTGTCTTTTTCACCCAAAAGCGAAATCGTTTCTCATTTCGGAAACCGTCAGGGGCGAAGGGGGAATCCTGCGCCTGCAAAATGGCGACACATTCATGGAGAACTGCCACCCCTTGGGATGCCTGGCTCCGCGTGATGTGGTGGCACGGGCCATTGACTACGAAATGAAAAAGAGCGGCGACGACTACGTTTTGCTGGACACCACGCATCTTGAGGGTTATCGCATTCGCGAACGTTTCCCCAATATTTATAAAACCTGTCTGGAATATGGTTTCGATATGTCGCGCGAGCCTTTACCGGTGGTCCCAGCGGCGCATTATATGTGCGGCGGACTGGTGGTGGACGCCAACGGTCAGACTAATATCAAAAGGCTTTTTGCCAGCGGAGAGGTGTGTTTCTCTGGCCTGCATGGTGCAAACCGGCTGGCTTCCAACTCTTTGCTTGAAGGGCTGGTGCTCTCGCACCGTGCGGTGGAGAAGGCGGTGAACTTATTAAAAGAACCAACATATTCAAAAAACCAGTTGGAGCGAATTCCGGAATGGGATCATGGCAGTGCGGTCGACAGTGACGAATCTGTGGTGGTATCGCATAACTGGGACGAAATCCGCCGGTTGATGTGGAACTATGTCGGCATTGTCCGCTCCAACAAGCGTCTTCAGCGGGCCGAGCGCCGCATTCAATTGCTACTGGAAGAGATTCAGGAATATTACTGGAACTTTAAAATTACCAAGGACACTCTGGAGCTGAGAAACATCGCCATCACGGCGCAGTTAATCATTCAGGGAGCCTTGACGCGAAAAGAAAGCCGGGGTTTGCACTACAACCTCGACTGCCCCGATAAAGATGATGAAAACTGGCAACGTGATAACGTTTTCCAGAACACCACGCATCGATTGATAACTCAAACCAACCCGAGAATTGTGACCCATGAGTGAAGAAAAAACAGTACCTATATTGATCAGAGATTTTTTTGGAGTGGTTGCGCTTGCCTTCACTGTGTTTGGCTTTATGGCGTTAATGACTTTTTCACCTGATGATCCATCCTTTAATAAAAGTGTTACAGGGATGGCCGTGACAAATTCCGTTGGCATGATCGGAGCTTATTTTGCCGATGGACTGGCCCGCGTCTTTGGCAGTGGTGCGTTTTTCTTCCCGGTGATCACCGCATTTTTAGGCTGGGCTTTAATTCGGGGAAAAGATTTTCGCAACTGGTTGTTGATTCTAGGCTCGGGAATTTTGTTTTTGATCGGACTGTGTTCCCTGCTGACCATACAATTCAAGGTCGATCCTTTTTTTGGCGAAGCGGTCCCGGTTGGCGGTTTGGTAGGCCATGGCCTTGGCGGGTTTCTGGTGGCCTGGTTGAATCCTTCAGGAGCGGTGTTGACCCTAATTACTTTATTGTTCGTGGCCTTTTTGGTGATGACACGCATTCCGGTCAATGTGTTGGTCGAGAGAACCGTAACCATTTTCAAGGTGTTGGCCGCAGGTTTGGTGTTGGGCGGAGTTGGAACAAAAAATATGGTTTTAAAAAGCCTGTCGGTTGTCCGGGCTTTGATAAAGACAGCCCAAACAGCGCGAGCAGCAGCGCAGAAAGCACCGGTGGTTGCGCCGGTGATTGTTACCCGCAGTCGGCCTGAACCGATTCCCGTGGAGAAAACGGGGAACAAGAAAAAGGAAGAGAAGACCGAGTTTGTGGTGCAGGACCATTTTGCTTTCATGAGTACACCCGGCAAATACCAGGTTCCCCCGCTTTCGTTATTAGAGGATCCCCCGCCAGACGAGGGAATACAAACGGATAAAGCCAGGGACGAGATTAATGCCAGCAGTGCCATTCTGGAAAAAAAATTATTGGACTTTGGCATTGAGGGACGGGTGGTTCAGGTTTTGCCGGGTCCGGTCATCACTTTGTTTGAGTATGAGCCGGCACCGGGAGTCAAGGTCAGCCGCATTGTCTCTCTGACAGATGACCTGTCGTTGGCCATGCGTTGTGTCGGGCTTCGCATTCTGGCCCCTGTACCGGGTAAGCCGGTTGTTGGCATCGAGATTCCTAATATACGGAGCGAGACCATTTATTTTAAAGAGGTCATGACGTCCGATGAGTTTCAGTTGTCGCAGTCCAAACTCACTCTGGCGATTGGCAAAGATATTACCGGGGAACCGGCGGTACAGGATCTGGCGACCACTCCGCATTTGCTCATGGCGGGATCAACCGGGTCGGGCAAGAGTGTCGGACTCAACGCCATGATCTGTAGCATTCTTTTGAATGCTACGCCGGATGAAGTCAAAATGATCATGGTTGACCCGAAGATGCTGGAGCTGTCGGTCTATGATGGAATTCCGCATCTTATTTCTCCGGTGGTCACCAATCCTAAAAAAGCCACCGCCGCGCTCCAGTGGGCGGTCAGCGAAATGGAGTCGCGTTACAAAATGATGGCTGAGCGTGGGGTGCGCAACATTAGCGGCTTCAACGAATTGGCGGAGAAACTACAGAAAGAATATGACCAGGAACTGAAAAAACGCCGAAAGGCCAACAAAGGGGTCAAACCCGCAATGGCCGAAGAAGAGGAGGACGAGGGGGTTCTGCCGGAACCGCCTGCTAAACTCCCTTACATTGTTATCTTGATCGATGAGTTGGCCGACCTTATGATGGTCGCATCCAAAGGTGTGGAAGACTCGTTGACCCGGCTGGCGCAGATGGCACGGGCCGCAGGCATTCATCTGATCGTTGCCACGCAACGTCCTTCGGTGGATGTCTTGACGGGAATCATCAAGGCCAATTTCCCCACACGTATGTCTTATAAGGTTACTTCCAGAGTGGATTCGCGCACCATTCTGGATGCTATGGGTGCCGATAAGCTTCTCGGTAAAGGCGACATGTTGTTTCTGCCTCCCGGAACCACGAAGCTTCAACGCCTGCATGGGGTCATGGTCAGTGATGCAGAGATACAGCGCATTGTGGACTTTATCAAGAAACAGGCGAAACCCCATTATCAGGAAGACATTTTCCAGTCGGTTGTTCAGGAAGAGTCCAAGAGAGAAGAGGAAGAGGAGTTTGATGAAAAATACGACGAAGCCCTTGCCATTGTTGCCAAAGATCGGCAGGCTTCCATTTCTTATATTCAACGGCGTTTGAGAATAGGCTATAATCGGGCGGCACGAATCATAGAAACTATGGAGCGAGAAGGGGTGGTGGGTCCATCTGATGGAGTCAAACCCCGCGAAGTCTATGTCAGCCCGATTGAAATTGAATAGGGTTTCCCTTGTTGTCCGGTTAGCGTTGGTTCTTTTTGTTGTTTCCTGTGCAGTGCAGGTTGCCAGCAGTCTTGCGGGCATTTTCTCTTACCGGGATGACCAGGGCGCCATCCATTTTACCGACGATACCTCCAAGATTCCAAAACAGTACCGCGAAAGCGAACAAGGAGTCCGCAAGCACCGTGAAGGTCGAGGTGCCTATCGTGCTACTCCGGTTCCTTCTCCAACAGTAGAACTTCCAGGATCGGTTTCACAAAATCAGGAAATTCAGATTCCCCTCATTCCCATAAGTGGAGGAAACTTTTTGGTCGATACGGTTCTCAATGGCCGGATCAAGGCTCGGTTAATGCTGGATACCGGTGCCTCCCTCATCACCCTGACCGAAGAGATTGGCCGTAAACTGGGAATATCAGCGTACTCCGACTCTGCCGAGTTGCCTTTCAACACCGCAGGCGGGGAGGAGTGGATGCCGTTGGTGGCGCTTGAGACAGTCGCTCTGGGTTCCGCCGAAATCCGGTTGGTGGAAGCTTCTATCAATAGCCATATTAAGGAAATTGATGGTCTGCTGGGGATGAGCTTTCTTGGGGACTTCCGCTTTGAAATCGACCGCACCAATAAACGGCTCACTTTAAGGCCGCCGCAGAATCCGAACGAACTGGCATGGGATGGCAAGTCGGGAAACTGGTGGAAAAGCCGGTTTGAACATTACGACACGATCATCAAGAGTTATTCTACCCAAGCAAGTTTCCTCCAGCGGCGGGGACATGAAAAGGCTCCGAACATGCAGAAGACGGTAGAATTCTATAAGAACTTGCGCCAGAAACTGCAAACCCGGGCTTCCATTTCCGGCCTGCCGCTGCGTTTCCGGTCATCCCTCTAACTGCCACTAGGCCCGGCCAGCGGCCGGTGAAATTGCAATAGCTTTTTACTGCGGACGAAGAGTTGACTCGGCTTGATGGGCTCTTGCCCAGTTGCAGAATTAATATCCCCTCCCTTCATAGAAAGGGATGTAAACATTCCGGTAACACTCATGCAATATGCAGGCTAATCCTGAACATTCCGACCCCGCGTTTCTCTTTGTGTTGTTGGGAGCCAGCAACCTGGCACGGGGCTACTCTGCCCTGATCCGGCATATTTCCCAAAGTATTTCAGAAGGCCAGTTTATCAACGCACTGGGACCAGGCCGGGGTTACTGTGCCAAGGGGGGGCTGTTAAATTTTTCCTACACGCCAATCGGCGAATGCAAGGTCATGGAGTCTGCCGAAGTTTTTGCGCAACAGGGACAGCGGGTTGCCGTGCTTTTTACCGATATCGGCAATGACATCATGTATGGAGTTCCAGCCGAGGCTCTCGTTGAATGTCTGGACACCTTGATCGGAAAAGCCCAGCGCTGGAACGCGGAGATTTTTGTGACTTCCATTCATGTGGATATATCCCGTGATATGGGAAAGACTTCTTTTAAATTATTGCAGTCCATCTTTTATCCAAAAAGTCCGGTGACTTTTGACCAGGCTGATTCGGCGGTGAAAAGGGTGAATCATTATCTTGAGGAAAAAGCGCAGCAGAACAGACAAATTCATTTGGTGAGTGGGCTGGGTGCGTTCTGCGGGTTGGATAAAATTCATTTCAGCCTGTTGAAAAGTCATCTTGCCTGGTCGCGCATTGCCAATGAAATTTTATTGGCGCTGGATGTGGCACCCACAGGAAACATCGGGCCGGGCTCCATGGCGATTTCCCTGTGTGGCAATCTCAATCGCCTGATTGTTTCTGATATGCTGAGGATTACAAAAAGGCCAAAAGGATTTTTCTAGGAATTTTTGCGCAAAATTTTTTATGGGCGCCTCTAAAAATTGTTTTTGGCCATGAGCGACCCTTATGAATTTTGGACACGAATAGTAGTCCAAAAGGTCTGCGAGTTGCCCGAGGCTAAATTATCGAATAAATAGAGACCTCTATGAAACATTGTCTTGCGGTCATTCGAATAGGTGCTTATATAGGAGTGTTCGGCATGTTTGTGGTTATCGGAGCATGCGGGCATATTTTATTTTTTATGTCACAGGCGCGACTGTTAAAGTGGATTGCTTTTTTTGCGCAATGGTGGGCTCGCGTAACCTGTCTGATCTTCAATATCCAAATTCACATTGAAGGAGATGCAAATATAAAATCAGGATCGCTGATTGTCGCCAACCATGTGGGTTCGCCGGATATTTTTATCCTGGGGGCGTGTTTTAAAGGTTTCTTTGTCTCGAAAGCCGAAATCGCTGATTGGCCTCTGTTCAACTGGTTGGCCAGGCTGGGACGGACCATCTTCGCCGACAGGAGCAAACGCCATCAAGTGAAGGCCGTCATCCGTGAAATTGAGGAACGGTTAAACGCTGACCATTCTGTGATATTGTTTCCCGAAGCTCAGGCGACCGATGGCACGGATGTAGTGTCTTTCAAGTCGGCGGTGTTTGAGGCGGCGGTTCTTGCCAGCCGGCCTGTGGTGCCCGTGACGATTCGTTATCATGATGGGCACAGGCCAACGATCGCCTATTATGGGGACAGTTTTTTCGAACATATCATTAGACTGCTGAAAACCCCCCGGCTTCAAGCGACCGTAATGGTCTTGCCAGAAATTTCAGCGGGTCCGAACCGGCAAACTCTGACAGAAAAAAGTTATAGGGCTATTCGCGACAAGGTTATACAGAACACCCCTCAATCTGCGTGATCGTATCTGAGTTTTTTATGATGGACTTTAAAATCAAAATGACGTTACATTGATCGATATAATTTCTCTAAAGGGTTCAACATGATTC
>Ga0115002_10007179_pt1 | contig 12612 bp, 13 predicted proteins | sample ArcticOcean_MG_C_8_FD_89576 | JGI IMG/M metagenome (GOLD analysis project Ga0115002, IMG submission 89576) | Marine microbial communities from western Arctic Ocean - ArcticOcean_MG_CB11_86 | ecosystem: Environmental > Aquatic > Marine > Oceanic | place: Arctic Ocean: Canada Basin | collected...
CGTTCTGAGGCGTCAGCCAACGCAGCAATCAAGGCGGCGACCACCTCTGGTGTGTCGGCTCTTTGATCACCCAGTGCATCGGCGGCCTCATAACGTACATCCGTTACCGAATGTGATAGTGCTTCGACCAGCACGGGAATGGCTTCTGGCCCGATATCGCCAATTGCTCGAAGGAGGATTGGCGCTGTAGACTCTGATGCAGAGGACAGAAGTATTTTTAGGTGAGGTATAGCTGATGGTCCCAACCGTGCCAGTGCCCGTTCGCTTTCTCGGCGAACATCTCGCTTGCTGTCTTCGAGCCCGGTTACCAGCTCTGTTGCGATTTGGTAACTGAAGATTTTGATTCTTCCAAGCGCTTTGGCGGTCTCCTTGCGGATTGTACTTGAAGAATCACGCAAGAAAGGAACAAGGCGGTTGGCTGCTTCCTGGCTGCCACCCATTTGACCAATCGCCGTTACGGCCTTTTGCCGAACCGTTTTGGATGGGTCTGTCAGTTTCTCTAATAGATCTGGGATGGCCGATTGTGCGGGTTTGCCGATGTTGCCCAGGACAACAGCAGCATCACGTCGGACGCCTTCTGATGGATCGTCCAGTGCGCCTGTTAGGATGGGCACCGCTGGTTCGCCGACGTCTTTTAGTGTTGAAATAATCCGGCGCTTTACGGATGCGTCAGCTTTTTTGAAGGCCGTGGATAGCGCTTTCATGAATCCCAAATCGGGTTCGCTTGTCTGAGCCTCCACTATGGGCCCTATGCCAGCCAGATAGACGATCAGCACAATGGCGCTTGCAAATAAACAACGTCGGTTTGATGTCATTGCTTAGGTCTCCTTGTGATCGGTTTTATACGCTCTCAATGTTATGAACCATTCGGTTGTACGCGTTTACCATCGGGGGCTTTGCAGCGTTCCATGCGTTCTGCGAAATCACTCAGGAACGCCTCGCGCCATCGGCTCACAGTTTTGGCTCCGAGGTGCTCGCCCTCGGTGTTTTGCGGTGAGGGATCGTCCGTCCACCAGTTTGGGTGTTTTGCGGATGGAATTTGTGCGGCATCTGGCGGCGGTAAGAAGGAGGTCATTCCACCGGTCTTTCCGTCGAGCGACTGGACATTGCTGCGAATCGCGTAGCGCCAGGCCTGTACACTTTTTGGCGAAAACCGGAAGCGCACCAAACCTTCTTCACTGAAGTCGCCGATCAGTGACTGGTTTTCAATTTGCATCCATGCTTCGGGATTTGTCGGTATTTCTGAACCCACGGGCAAAACCAGTTCAAACACGCAGAATTCCTCGATTTGATCTGCTACAGTTGTTGGTTGGTCAAATACGATATGCGGGCGATCCCACGCCCGCACAAATTGCCCGCCCCATCCAGGCTTTGACGGATCTTCAGGTGTGCCCTTGAGCAGCCAGGCCACGGATGGGGTGTCGCCCATCTTAATGGTGCCACCGAGTTGCGTGTTGAAAAAATCGCCGAGGGCGCCCTGGCCTGCGATGTGTTTGGCTACGAACGCGGTGTTGTCCCAATCGCCGGACTGGTTGCCACCTGTGAACCAGCCGCGATAGGCAGCGTTGGTTTCGATGATCCATAGATCGGGGTGGTGGTCGACAATGTATTGGTAGGCATCAGCGCTCCACTTTTTGTTGGGCCCGCCGATCCAATAGACTCTCAGTTTGGGCAGGATGTCGGGCGCGTCGTGTAAGGCTTGGGCGATGTCTTCGATGCCACCCCAGCCTAAGACATGTAATGGGCGGGGATCATTGCGCCGTGCGCATTGCACAACCCAATCAGAGCCCTCGGTTGATTGTCGTATGCCTGCATAGGGCGCCCGCTCGATTTCACCTTGCTTGGTGATGGCACGTAACGCATCGGGCGTTGGGTAGTGATCGGAGTAGGTTTTTAGGTTTTTGTAATCGCTTGCATAGCAGTCGATCACTTGGAAGACTTGCTCCTTGCGGCCCTGTCCGTGGGGCGATGAAAGCAGACCTTCGATGTCGAGGACATCTGCATAGAGGAGCAGGTGTACCATCGATTGGAAGTCATCGGGATCGGTGCCGCCGATGTCGGTTGAGATGAGGGCGCGGTGTCGGTGACCGTCAAGTGCGCCGCTTGTGTGTGCCATGTTAGTCTTCCTTTTCAATCACTGGGTTCCAGTCGCCCTCAAGGCTTACGGCGCTTGTGGTGTTCGCGATGTGTCAGGGAATTCATTCATCGGAGGGGTTCAGGAGTTTCCGCTGCTCGGGTGTTAGGCGTTCGTGCATGGCTTTGCTCGGATAGAAGCTCTCCCACTTTGGGCCGTAGCGATAGATCAAGATGCGCCGCTGCCCGGGATTTGTGCGCTTTGCGGATCCGTGTGCCAGGCAATCTACAAAGAGCAGCGCGTCTCCAGCCTTCATGTGGATTTCGATTGCGCCTTCGACCGATTCGAGCGAGGCGCCCGGCTCTGAGGCCCCAGACCCGAACGCTGGATGGATCAGGTTTGATTTGTGGCTTCCGGGAATCACCATGGTGGCACCGTCACCCGGCCCCATGTCGGTGAGCGCCATAAGGATGTTGATCTCTCCGCACCGAAACTCTCCGTTGTGATACCGAAACTGCGTGTACATACGCCGCTTGTGTGCGCCAGAGTGAAGCCGTGTTGCCTCTCCTGATTCTCGCACCATCAGCTGGGACTGTTCCAGGATGGGCTTTTCTGTGCTTCCGATAAATCGTTGGATGTGATTCATCCACGCAGGATGGGCGATCAGCCGTTCGAACGGCTCGCCCCCTTCGACGGTGTTGCGCAGAATGATGCCGAGGGACTCGTATTTGCCCGCGTCGTTGTAAAGTTTCCCGCGAGATTCGCCACGAGGGATTTTTACAAGCTCGTCGGTACTCTCATTTAGTTGTGCCACATGATCTTCATCCAGCACACCTTTGAGAATAATGTAACCGTTCAGATCAAATAGATAATCTTCCATCTCGGTTGTCATAGGGTCTCACTTTCACTTCAGTTTTGACTTTAAAAAGATCGTGTGATCTTGATTAGCGTTCCAAATGATCTCTAAAGTGTTCTATGCGATGGTAGGTCAGGTAATTGGCATTGTGAAAGTTATAGGCATTATTGATTGCGGTTCGAGATAAGAAGAGGATATCCTCACCCTCAAAGATCCAATCTATGTATTGGAAGCCTACTTTTTTAAGGTCCTCTTTCCAACCGTTATCTTGGAAATTGAGGATATCACGCACAATCTCCCAATCATCTAAATCTTTTGATCGTGTCAGAGTCAGACAATTCCGCTGTTTAAGCTCGGCTTTTTGTGTGACGCGATTGACCAAGGCATAATAATACCCGCTTACCGAATCATAGTTGATTGTGAACTTGGAAAAGTTGCCATGAAACCGAATGAGCCGATTAAATGTCGGTGCTTTTTCGGGATGATCGTGGTCTATACCGAGAACGATGGCGCGTCCGTAGTTTGGATCACAGTGTTCTATCTGGTAGCGCAGAACATTCACGAGGGTATCTTCGGGCGTGATCACAATATTGCCTTCCAGATATCCTCTTGCCTCACCCTTGCAGACACCGTCCCAGTCGTTTGAGTAACGAAGAAATTCAGAGATGACCCAGTTTTCACGTACCATCAAATCGTCATCCACAGCAATCGAGGCAAATCCAGAATCGTGATAACTCGGTAGAGACCAGGAGCCGTATTCAAATGCAGTCCATAAACGCCCCTTGAACTCAACGACCGGCATCGGGGCTTTGTGAGGCCCGCCAACATCTCTGTTGCCGCCTTTGCACATTAAGGTCGGTGCGCTCCAGGTACGACCTTCATCTGTTGACTTGAAAATGTTCAGGTCACCGTATTCCCCATCCATTCCGAAGGCGTATAAAACACCGTGGTGGAAAAATAGCTTGGTCCAAAATGAAGGGAAGATTTGAGATTGGAAGGACCAGGTTGTTCCGTTGTCTTTGGATATGAATACATGGGTTAGGTTCTGTGCCGCTTTGCCCCAATAGATATCGTGAGATGCCAGCAGAAATCCGTTGGGCAACTGGAGCAGTGATGGGCTGGCGGGGGAGCGTCCGGAGGGCATGAAGGTGTAATCATCGGGGTGAATGTAGTTTACCACTGTGCCGGGAACATACCCTGTGCGGAACAGCCGCGTTGGACTCTTTGCCGATTCGTTGCCCGCTTTGTCATATTGGATCAGTTCAATCATATAGTCCAGACCGTTTTGTAAACCGGTCATGGTGAAGGAACCAGATTCGTTGGGGCACACTTCCTTGGTGACGATCTGAGTGTTTAAATCATAGATACTGGCGACGATTTCGCCGGATTCTTGAATGTCGCATTCATAGTCGAAGGTGACCTGTTGATCAACAGGTGCCATGCGTAGGATTTTTAGTTTGCCATGTGCGCGGCAATTTTCTTTTTGGGTTGGATTTTTAAACACTGTTGGGTCCTTGTCGTTCGATCACGTTTCCCCGACGTTTCAGGGCCACGCCGATCAGGAGAATGGTGGCCGAAACACCCGCAGACAGCAGGTGGCCGGAAAGCGGATTTGGAACCAAAACGAGCACGCCGAGAAAGGACCCCAGAATGAGAGAGGCGTTGCCCATGACGACCAGCTGCCTGCCGTTGAGATTCGCGTCGTAGAAGGAATAGGCCGACGGCAACAGGCAGGCGAGAAAGAGCCCGCAGATGGCGCAGGGTAAATAAGGGTAAATTTCTGTGTTGGCGAAATACATAATTTTACCACGGCCATTCTTGTCCTTTGTGATCTTTCATAACCAGTTGGTCTTCAGCAGTCGGGTCAGCATAGTTTTCGAGGAAGTGTGCCAATGCAGGGATGGCTGCTTCTTTGGGTTCCTGGCCAGCGCGTGTTCCTTTGATACCACTGCCACCAATGTAAGACCGGATTCCGCCGGGGTGGTATAGGCGGAAGGTATATCCTTCGGGGCGTAGGTGATTGAACAAGATCTGAACGCCCATGTTTAATGCGGCTTTGGACATGCTGTAACCAAACCAAGCGGGACGATGTGCGCGCGTGATGCTGCCGGCTTCTGAAGAAACAAAACAAAGGCGTTTCATGGTGCTTTGATCGGTGAGTGGGAGAAAGGCTTCGATTACGCGTAATGGACCCAAGCTGTTGATATCGTACACTCGATGGATTTCCTCATAGTCTTGAGGTTCACGAATGGTTCGGTCTCGATGAATGGCATTGATACCAGCGTTGTTGATGATCAGATCCACACAGTCTGTTTGTTGACGCACAACTTGGGCAGCATTTTGAGTAGAGGATTGAGATGAGATGTCTAATGGCACAATGGTAAGTTGATCTGGGTGTTGCGCAGATAGACCATTGAGCTCGGTCCAGTCGGGCATATACTGTCCGGCAAATACATGCCAATTTTGGGTGAGCAAGTTGATGGTGAGTGCCAGGCCCAGTCCACGGTCGGCACCTGTTATGACTGCAATGCGAGACATGAGCGATACTCCTTAGATTATGTCCTTACGCCCAAACCTTCTCCCACTGGCGGCTCTCTGCCGAGCGATAGATAGCAAAGGCTGTGCGTAGTTCGCCCAGGGAGTATTCGGGGCTGGCTTCCAACGGCGTGCCGTCTAACACCGTACCCACAAAATCGTTCAGCTCATAACCAAAGGCAGCCGCGCGCCCCTCATTCTTTTGCGCGCTAACCACCTTACCGCTGGGATTCTCGCTGTCGAACAGAAGCACTCGTCCGCCGCCTCCCTTTTCGATGAGAATTTCGCCCTCTGTGCCGGTGACTCGGAACTCTTCCCCCGGCCCCATCACCGCACCCGCATGCAGGGCGTCGAACACGGCCACAACCCCCGAACGAAAGCGCAGAATGGCCCGGGCTAGGGACTCGCCGTCCATCTCTACCTGCGGGCGGGCCGTCACGGCCACCACTTCGTCGATTTCCCCCAGCCACATGCGCAGGGGGCGAATCCAGTGCGCACCGCCGTCCATTGTGATACCCCCCCCAGCCATCGCCATGTCATAGCGCCAGGGCCGGGGTCCACCATCGCTGGGTCTGGCCGGTCCGCCGAAAAAGGCACGGGCTGTGATAATTTCGCCAATCGCGCCAGCCTGAATCAACTCTCGAACTGCCTGCGCATCCGGCCAGTACTGGGCCTGCTCCGCCACCATAAAGACCGTGCCTGCTTTTTGCGCCGCAGCTTGAATCCGTTCCGCACTCGCCAGATTGTGGGCCATAGGTTTTTCCAGCACCACGTGTTTGCCCGCGGCAAAGGCCAGCACCGCGGCCTCTTCGTGTAAGGCGTGGGGCAACAGAATGTCAACCGCCTCAAAATCCCCGTGGGCCAGAGCCTCTTTTAGAGAAGTAAAAGGCGTAGCGCCCGTTTGCTTCGCCATTGCCTTGGCCCGTTCCCCGTCTGTATCGACAACAGTCGTTATGTGAATTCGAGGCGAATGGGCCTGAATACCCTTCCAATGGGCCTGTGCGATCCCACCACAACCCACCAACGCAATCTTTAGTTTGTGTGCATCTGTCATTGAAACACTCCATAGTTATATGTTTCGGTGTAATCGTGATACAAATGCGGTCGTCGTTGATATAAGTTGAGCCGTGTTTGGCAAAACCCTCGCAGCTTATAGAAATCGCGGATTTGTACTTCGGCGGATATGAAATCTTGGTCGCCATCATTCCAAGCCAGCATGTCGCCTTTTGCATTGATAATGCATGAGCCTTCGGATCGGTTTCGCGCTACAATCATGCAGAGCTTTTGATCCATTGCACGCACGCGCATAATGGCTTTCCATTTGTCGGGATCAAATTCCCACTTGCCGTTGATATTGCTGTTGCCACGCAAGTCACCCATAATGGGGAGAATGAGGAAGTCGGCACCTTGGAGACCAATCATGCGGGAGGATTCGGCGACGGAGCTGTCCATGCAAATGTTGAACCCGATGCGGCCGATGTCGGTTTCAAAGACGGGGAAGTCTGTGCCGGGGGTGATTTCGCAGAGCCATTCGCCACCTTCGGCCAGGTGTACTTTACGATATGAACCCACCACGCCACCGTTGGGGTCAATGAGGATGGCGGCATTATATACCGCGTCGTGTCTTTTTTCGTGTGCGCCGATGACGATATGGGTGTTGCCTGCTTGGGCAATTTTTCCAAAGTGTTCGGTTTCTGGGCCGGGAACAGAAATGGCACCGTCAATACGGCTGCCTTTGACACCCCACTGTAGGGCAATTTCGGGCAGTACAATGATATCGGGTTGTGATTCTTCGATGGTTTTTTTGCATAGGTCGCTGTAATACTGGATGTTTGCTTCGACAGATCCCAATTGATCAGGTCTGTCTTCGGCTTTGCCTGTCACCACGCTCACGCGCACAGGTGGTGCAACAACGGGTGTTTCTGTGGGTGTGATTTTGGGCATTTGCCAGGTGGCTTTGCCTGTGGCTGTCCAGCGAAAAATATAATAAAGTGTGAGGTGGTGTTTGTCTTCTGGGGCTGTGAATTCACCAGAGAAGACATATCGATTTGAACTTATTGGACGCACAAAGAGAAAGTCGTGCTGGAGGGGTTCTTTGGGTTTTTTGATGGTGTCAGATTTTGCCCATACACCATAACAGACCAGTGTGTCGCGTACCCAAGCAATGTCTTCGGTTTCGACTTCGACTTCAAAGGCATAGGTTTGCCCAGGTTGGACATCGGCATAATCGAGTTGCCAACCGCCACAACATGTTTTGGTGCCATTACCGGATGTGACGAATTGATTTTCGCCGTGTTTCTTGGTTCTTGCTGCTGCGCGTGGTTCAACCGCCCAAGGGGTGATGGTTTTGAAGTTCAGGGTGCGCCACCTTTCGTTTGTTACTGGATAATACGGTTTTAGGGTTTTTAAAATTTTATATGATACAGTTTATCAAAAGAATGTTCTCTGTCCTATAAAAAAAGCCGCTCGGCAAATGAGCGGCTTCTTCTATTTTTTGATTTGGGGTTGTTTGATGAGAGTGATTTTGAGATGTGTGTGGCGAATGGGTTCGGTGTTTTTTTGTGCCTTCCTGTGTTAGGAACTACAAGAGAGCATGGAACACCCGGCGCGGTGGCGTGCCCATTCGGGGCGTTTTAGGGCATATTCTTCTTTGCCGCGTTGTTCGTCGTAGGGGTGACGAAGTACATCGAGGAGTTCGTTGACGATGGTGTTGTCGCCGTTTTCGGCTTTGTCTATGGCGAGTTGGGCGAGGTAATTTCGCAAGACGTATTTGGGGTTGCTTTTGTTCATTTGGCCTTTGCGTATGTCATTGGGTATGCTTTCTTTTTGCACACGTTTGATGTAGCTGCGTATCCATGTGGCGATTTTTGTTTTGTTTTCGGGCGTTAATTCATCGGGTGTGTAATAGGCATCTAAGAGCGGAGCGATGAGATCTTCATCGCTTTTTTCTTTTTGAGATTCGGCATCGACGTTGGCGAGGTTGCGATAGAAAAGGGTCATGTCGGTTTCTGCTATGCGCAAGGTCGCTAAGAGTTCTGTGATGAGGTCATTGTCTGTTTCGGGGTTGAATTTGTTGAGGCCCAATTTGTCCATCATCATGGTTTGGTGGTGTTGCTCGTAGGTGGTTGGATATACGTCCAATGCTTGTTGTAAAAGATCAAGATCATCAATGAGAGGGAAAATGGCATTGGCGAGTTGGGCCAGGTTCCAGTGTGCAATTTGGGGTTGGTGGCCGTAGCGGTATCGGCGGCCTTGGGCGTCTGTGGTGTTGGGGGTCCAGTTGGGATCGAAGTCTTCCAACCAACCGTAAGGGCCGTAATCGATGGTGAGACTTAAGATGGTCATGTTTTCGGTGTTCATGACACCATGGACAAAACCGACGCGCATCCAATGGGCAATCATGAGGGCGGTTTTGCGACAGATTTCTTCAAACCAGGCGAGATACGTTTCTTTGGATGGTTCGCCTAAGTGGGGGAAGTCTGTGCGGATGGTGTAATCGACGAGTTGTTTCAGGAGGTCGGTTTTTTGTTGTGAGGCGAGAAGTTGGAAGTTGCCAAAGCGTGTGAAGGATGGGGCGACACGACAGACGACAGCACCAGGTTCATCTTTTTGATTGCCGTCGTAAATCATGTCGCGCATGACGGGCTCACCGGTTGTGACCAGGCTCAGTGCGCGGGTGGTGGGGACGCCGAGATGGTGCATGGCTTCACTGCATAAGAATTCGCGGATGGAGGAGCGCAACACTGCCAGGCCATCTGCGGTGCGCGAGTAGGGCGTGGGACCTGCGCCTTTGAGTTGGAGGGTCCAGTGTAAATCTTTTTTGTTGACGATTTCGCCCAGGTTGATGGCGCGTCCATCACCGAGTTGGCCTGCCCAGTTGCCAAATTGATGTCCGCCATAACACATGGCAAAGGGGTCCATGCCGTCGAGGATGTGATTGCCTGAAAATACCTGAGTGAATAGATCGGATTCGCACGTTTCTTCTGTGAGGTCTAAAAACGCGGCGACTTCTTTGGAATAAGCCACAAGTTTGGGATCGACTACGGGTGTGGGTTTGACACGCGAGTAACATGCATCGCGAACTTGGCGACGGTAATTTTCTGTTTCAGGGTCGGCTGGTAATTCGCGGGTGAAACGGTTGTCGAATTTTAGGGCTTCTAAGGATGTGTTTTCAATTTTTACGGACATGGTTCAAAACGCTTCTTTCGGATAATGAGATTGATTGAAATGACGTAATTTATCAAGTATAACTGAGCAGGTGGTGGGTCGCAAGTCTAAGAGAGAAACTTTTTCATAACAATCGTCTGAAGTATGTTGCGGAAGCCTCATATCCTATTGATAGAGATTGCTGTAGCGTTATAAGTTATGAAAGCGTGTTTTATCATGATATGTACGCTTTATGAAACTGAAAATAGGGAGGGGGAGATTTGCGATGAAATCCATTGTGTTTTTTGTTATGTTATACCTCCTCTTATACCCAAATTTCTCAGGGAGTGTCTATGAAAGCGGTCTGGACAGTTGGTGGTATTTTAGGTGATAACAATGCGTCGGTGGGTTTTGTTGCAGATCTAGGGTTTAACACCATGATTATGGGTCGTGCTTCGCCTGAGATGATGGCTGTTGCTCGGGAACGAGGGGTCAGAATTGTTGCGACGATTTTTCCATTTGCCGATGATAGTTTTGAACGCGATTATCCACAGGCCTTGCAAAAGGTACGTGATTTCGAATACGAAATTGGAGGCATATTGGCAGGTCAGGAGTGGGAGAGGTTAACAGCAGAGTCCTATCGGTGGCATCCGGTGTCATTGACACGTGATGGCATGTGTTTTGAGCATGAGGAGACAAAGAAGGCTATTCTGGAGCGGATTGAAAAGGCACTGAGTTGGGCAGATGGCATTGCGTTGGATGGTTTTGGGTTTATGAATTATTATGCATGTTTTTGTGATCGGTGTGAAGCCATTCGAGCGGAGATGAAAGCGGTGAAGCCTGATAAACCCGATTTGGATATTTTGGTGGAGATGTCGACCAAAACGTTGGTCGATGTCCATGAGATGGTTTATGCGTACGCCAAGTCGATCAAGCCTGATGCAATTGTGACCGGTCATGTTTGGCCACCGTTTCGACCGGATGAATATGTTGGACATAAGTTTAAGTTGGATTATTGTACGCAGACGATTTCTTGGTTTTATCCACCGGAATGGCGTTTGGAGCGGGTGGCATTTGAAGCAGCGGAGATGAAGCGATTGGAAGACAAATCGATCAACCGGTTTGTGCCTTTCATCGGTATTTATGAAACAGGTGGTCATGTGCGCAGTGCAGAAAGACTTGTCAAAGAGTTAGAGATTGCCTTAACATATGGTGAGGGCAGTGTGGTGGTGTCGCGTTTGACAACGTTACAAAAATGTCCAGAATTGGCTGAGGCAGTGAAATCGGTGCTGAAATAATTGGGGGTAGGTTATGAAAAAGGGTGTGTATGCGGCCAGTTTTGATCCAGTGACCAATGGGCATTTGTGGGTGATTGCGCAGGCGGCACGGTTGTTTGATGAGTTGGTTGTGGCCATTGGTGTGAACCCTGATAAAACGTATACATTTTCAATGGATGATCGGTTGGCATTGTTGCATGAAACGACGTCACAGTTTGATAATGTGATAATCACAAGTTATGAACATCAATTTTTGGTGAATTATGCAGAATCTATTGAAGCCGAGTATATTGTACGCGGTATTCGCACACAAGCCGATTATGAATATGAGCGTGGGATGCGGTATATCAATAGTGATTTGAATGCAAATATCACGACGATCTTCGTGATGCCGCCCCGAGAGATTGCCGAGATCAGTTCGAGTTTTGTCAAAGGACTTGTCGGGCCGGAAGGGTGGCGAGATGTGGTGAAACGCTATGTGCCAGAAGCGGTGTATGGGAAATTTTTGGAGCAGTTTGGTGGGTAAAAAAATTTCAAGCGAAATTGGAAATACTGTATGAAACAAGCCCTGTTCTTTATCAAAGAACAGGGCTTATTTGTGCTTGGGTCTGGAATTTATTGCGCGTTGGATATTGTGGGTGAGCGCTGGACATTGCTGGTGATGTGGAAGCGTTTGGAAGATGTGGGCGTATTTTTGGGAGGTAAATTATAGCCTCAGTAGGTCACGAACCGTAGATTCCGAATAAAAATAAAGAGCCGATTTCAAAAAGAGATCGGCTCTTGTTGTTTCTGTCATGCAAGATGTTTCTTACTCTGCTGTCAATGCTTTGAGTGCAGCGATTGTGTTGTCACAGTCTAATGCGGCTTTTACACCCGTGTCTTTGTGAATGATTTTGCCGTCTTTGCCAATGATGAAGGTCCACCGTTTGGCAGTGACGTTTCGGGTCAAGGAGAATTCTTCGCCGTTGATGGTTTTGTTTACGGTGCCGCCTTTGCGCAAGGGTACGCCAAATGCTTTGGCAACGTTTCCTTCGGTGTCGGCTAAGAGTGCAAAATTGAGATCGTTTACTTTTTTGAAGATGCGTTGGCCTTCTACGGTGTCACCGCTCACACCAATGACTGTTGCGCCCATTTTTTTGAGTGCGTCGCTATCGTCCCGATAGCTGATGGCTTGTTTTGTTCAGCCACCTGTTAAAGCTGCTGGGAAGAAATAGACAACCAATATGCCTTTGCCTACGTGTGCATCTGATTTCCACAGTTTGCCATTGTCTGCTTTGGCTTCAAATGTAGGTGCTGAATCGCCTATGTTGAGTCCCGTTGGCTCTGTGATTGCATGTTCGTGTTCGTGTGTTTGGGCTTGTACGGGTAGGGCCAAGAGGAGGAGTCCTGACAATACCCATCCGTAAAATATTTTTCTCATGTATGTTCTCCTTTGCTTTGTTGAAAAGCGTTTACACCTTGAGGTGTGTGTCGAGATGGGTGATCATTTCACCTTTGTAATCTGGGGCGTTTTCGGGATTGCCAAATGTGGGGCCGTGTCCACCACCGGGTATGCGAATGAATTTGACGATGGTGCCTGCGTCTTGTAAGGCTTTTTCCATGGCTTCGGCTTGGTTGATGTGAACGGTGTCGTCGGCATCTCCGTGGAGCAAGAGAAACGGTGGGGCATCGGCCGTGACGTAGGTGATGGGTGATGCTTCGACATGGCGTTGATAGGCGTCAGA
>Ga0115002_10007184_pt1 | contig 12609 bp, 12 predicted proteins | sample ArcticOcean_MG_C_8_FD_89576 | JGI IMG/M metagenome (GOLD analysis project Ga0115002, IMG submission 89576) | Marine microbial communities from western Arctic Ocean - ArcticOcean_MG_CB11_86 | ecosystem: Environmental > Aquatic > Marine > Oceanic | place: Arctic Ocean: Canada Basin | collected...
CGTCCGAATTTTTGTCCGAAACCTTCGCAGGAAATGTGCCAGAACCGAAACGGTTATGGATAACCCCGCCGATTCGAGCAGAAATTCGCGCCATCATGGGGCGCAACTTAGCGCAACTCAGGATCCGGTATTGGCCCCATGACGAACGCACCGTTTGGATCCTTGAAGAAATCGGTAAAGACCAGCCGATAACGACAGGCCTGGTCGTCGAAGCCGGTAAAGTAGCCGATGTTCGCGTACTGATTTACCGGGAAAGCCGCGGTTGGGAAGTCCGCTACCCGGCATTTACAGAACAATTTAAGGGCGCGACGCTAACTGACCACTTTCTTCTCGACCGGCGCATCGATGGAATAACCGGGGCCACACTTTCGGTCGACGCACTCACTCGGCTTGCACGCCTCGCGTTGTTATTCCATCGACATGTCGGATCTTGAAATGGCTTCCATGACCTCCGCGCTTCGGCTAACGTTACGCACCTGCTCCAAGATTTCTGCTCGATCTATGTTAAAGACTTGGCACCGGATGGCGGGCCTGTTTGCCGCCGTATTCCTTCTACTATTAACGGTAACCGGCTTGCTATTGATGCAAGCTGACGACCTCGACCTTAACAATCGCTACGTCAGCAATGATGGCGTACTCGACTGGTACGGAATCCGCCCTGCGCCGCCGCCGCTGACATTCGCTGCGAATAAAAACTTAATCACGCAGGTTGGCGGCCGATTGTATTTCGAGTCAAATTTTTTACTCCGCACCGACGGCCAGTTGATCGGCGCCACACCAGCGGCCGATGAAATTCTGGTGGCAACGACTGATGGTCTGGTGTTGGTGACGACGGGTGGAAAAGTAGCCGAGAAGATGGACGAAACTGTAGGGATACCACACGCTCCGACCCACCTTGGCACAACTGGCGACGGCACGATTGTCCTGAAATCTGCCGATGGGCTATTCATTTTTGAACCACTTAGCGCTCGCTTCCAATCCGCCCCAGCAAACCTATCCGTTCGCTGGCAGGATCCCACTGTTGCGCCCGCCGGGACTATTGAAGCGATCAATCGGAACTATCGTGGTACCGGGCTAACACTCGAGCGCATCATTATCGATTTACATACCGGCCGCCTACTCGGCCCTCTAGGGGTTACCTTGATCACCATCGCGTCAATACTACTGCTGGTGCTGATTGTCAGCGGTATCATCCTCTGGACCCAACGAGCACTCGGCAACGGCGCGAACGGATCAAGCGATTAACATTGGCGGATCGCCCCTCAAGAAACTTAACTTTTCACCCAATTTAAATGAATGATGGTCGGTGTAGCCAGAAGATCTCGAAAAACAGGGAACCGAATGGCCCATGAATCGATCACAACGACGCAACCTAATCGTAAAATGGCAATTCAGGTATCTTGATTGTGAAAATTTTGACCATCATAAAGGCAACGATCCTATTATCCGTGAGCGTTTCAACGAGCGCTGAGCAGATCAGTGGGCGCGAGTTGCTCGAATTCTGTGATGGCAGTGGCGACACGGCGTCAAAAAGGTATTGTGATGGCTACATCACCGCAGCGATTGAAACACATGCCACTTGGGCGCTATGGAATCGATTGGAGCGCGTGTTTTGCTTTCCCAAAGGAGACAAGTTCGATCACGCATTTAGCACCGTCGTCGAATATCTGCAGTCGCATCCGACAGAACTCGATTACGAGGCAAGTAGTCTAGTACTCAATTCGCTGAACCAAGCATTTCCTTGTGAATAGACGCCATAGTTCGAAGCCGGCCAAATAGACGCCGTCAGGTTTGTGTGCGGCCACTTCGGTTTGCCTGAGCCCTTTACCACGAACATCTGCACGCGCTTGGGCAATAGGTCTCAGCAACTGTACCACCGGTACAATCTCAGACTCACCGTTCATCTTCAATGGATGGTCGCAGTATGACGGCCTGATCCGCATGCGACGCTAGTCGGACAACGTACCCAATAACGATGCGCCCTCGGTCAATCGGCAAATGAATCTGGGAGCCGTTGACGGCATCAACGCCCGGCCATACCCACGGTCGCACGCGATTCGAATTACCGCCCTGCCAACCCGATCTCTATATCATTAAATCAGCATTTTTTCCGTCGCTATTTGTTATTCCCGCTCGATTCAGATTGCATTCAATTGCTCGGACAACTCACTTTGTTTTTCTTATACTCCGCACTGCTGGGTGTATAACGCCAATCGCCATTGCATTCACTATGAATAGGACCGCCCAAGTAGACTCCAATTAATGTGATGTTATTGTGTAATTTCGAATGTCAGAGATTGATCTAAAGTTCATCGCAGGTTTTTTTGCGAAGGCACTTTGCGCGTGCGTTTTCATGTATCCGCTCATGATGTTGTTGTTCAACACCACGACCCTCGCTGTCCGGTTTGATGAATGGCCTGCCCAAGTGTTGCTGTTATTTAGCTCGGCAATTTTCCTCGCCATCCTCGCCCTCCCCTGGTTGAGTACGCCCCAGTACCCCTCGATTACGCAAATTTCTTTCTGGATCGCCGCTCTGGTAGTTTCCTGCCCGTTTGCACTGCTCAAAATTGTGATGGGCGATAACCACATCGAACCGCTATTGGGATTTTTAGCCGGTGACAATTTCAGGGAGGTTTTAACTGTCGGAAGAGGTAGCTATTCCCAGCTGATTCTCAAATCCGTAGCGTTGTTTGCAGGGTTTGGATTGATGCTCGTGTTTCTGACCCGACAATTTAAAGATATGGGGAGGCTTGTGAATGTTATCTGCGTGGTATTGCTGCTACTGAACCCAATCACACAATATGCCGTGGAAATAGTTATTCCCAACGAGTTACACGAAAATTTCAACTTAGAGAAGAACTACACCCCATTAGTCATTACCGCTAAGCCGGGTAGGCCTAAAAACCTGGTGATGCTATACCTGGAAAGTCTCGAGAACACGTTTGAAAAACTACCGACAACAAAAGCAGCATTCAAACCATTGAAGGAACTGCGAGACACTGCTTTATACGCCGATGACATCCACGAAATTGAGGGCACGAGATACACCATCGCAGGCATCGTCGCGACTCAGTGTGGCGTTCCGCTAATCCATTTCGGCCTCAACCATGTAGCTTTTAACCACGGTACGGAATATTCATTAGAAAGTTTCATGCCGAAGGTCGTCTGCCTTGGCGATACACTGGCAAACGATGGATATACAGTCTCTTATATGAATGGAGCGCTGCTAGAACGATATTCCAAGCGTGGGTTTCTACTGAATCACGGGTACGCGCGACTGTTTGGCCTGAAGTCCGTGGATCCAACAACGATTGACGGTCGCGAAAATGTATTTGGTTTAAATGATGGCTTGTTGTTCGAGCACGTAGCGGACGAATTGGACCACTTGACCGCTGCCGGGAAACCATTCTTTCTGTCGATCCTCACCGTTGGGACGCACGGACCTGACGGTTTCCTAGATCGTGATTGCCCTCGAAATGAGAATGAAGTTAGTCAACTTGCCTCAGCAATTCGCTGCACAGGGACGACGGTGAAACGTTTTATTGCAGCCTTGGAAACAAGGGGCCTGTCCGAATCGACACTGATAGTTGTTTTGAGTGATCACCTCGCCGCGAACCACCGAATACTATTCGATCAGAATTTCGTTCAATCAATGGCAGCCGATAGGGAAGATCGGAGGAATTTATTTTTTATCCGTGGATTGCCACCACGAAAAGTTTCTAAAACCGGATCAATGATTGACGTGTACCCCACGATACTCGAAGCGCTCGGATATAGCATTCATGGCAGGAGAGCCAATTTTGGTGTGTCGCTGTTGAGCGAACAGAAAACGCTCGTCGAGTCTTACGGCGTCGAAAATGCAAACAAACTATTCCTGCACAACCACAAGTTGGCGCGATTTCTGTGGTCTAAGTAACAGGTCCTTAGAGATTTATTCGTAAGCGCTCAGCAAAAAACCGTACGCCCTGTAGGCGAAGGGCACTAGTGCGTTACTATCCTCTGCCGAGGGGACCATGTCATGGCATCCTCCTAATGCCGGCGACGACATCAATCACCTAATAGGCAATATTATTGGGGATCGCTATTACGCGAACACAATTGGCTAGGCGGTGTCTTCGGGGCCAGCATAAACACTCAGTTTCAATCGCCCGACCACGGCCAAATTCCCAGCTAGATTTCAACCCCTGGCATAGTAGACGCCAGCTTCCATGCAAGGTCGTGGGAGTCGGCTATCCCCAGGCCCAAGCAGCCGCGCGCGCGTATCACTCTTGAACAGCCAGGGTTGGCTCAGGTTAAAATAGCCCATCACCCTAGCGGCGCGGATGCCGGATAAGTCCATGACCACTGGCTCCAATAGACCCTTCGCGGATACACTATTGCCTCCATGAGCGATGCACCAACTCCGAACGACGAATTATTCCAGGGACGGATCCTCCAAGGTGTCTCCCGGACGTTCGCGTTAACGATCCCGACGCTACCCAAAGAGCTCGATCGCGCGGTCGCGAATGCCTATTTGTTATGTCGCATCGCGGACACGATTGAAGATGACGCTGACCTAGTTTTCGATGACAAGCAGCGCTATTCGCAGCAGTTTATCGATGTCATTCGAGGTGATGCTGACGGCGACGAATTTGGCCGAGAATTAGCCCCGCGCTTGGCCAGCCATACGCTTGTGGCCGAACGCGAGCTGATTGTCGAAACCGCCGCCGTCATTCGGATCACGCACAGTCTCAACGCCACCCAACGCGAGGCCATGCAGAACTGCGTTCGCACAATGGCGGATGGCATGGTGTATTACCAAGGGCAAGAAACCTTAAACGGGCTACCCGACCAGCCTGCGATGGATCGATATTGTTACTACGTTGCCGGTGTTGTTGGCGAAATGTTGACCGAATTGTTTTGCGACCATTGCCCCGAACTTAATCAGCAAAAATCAGAGATGATGCGTCTATCTGTTTCGTTTGGCCAGGGCCTGCAAATGACCAATATTCTTAAAGATATTTGGGATGATAGGGCGCGCGGCGCCTGCTGGTTGCCTGCAGACGTGTTTTCGCTCCGCGGCGTGCGTTTGGCGGATATCGAAGCCGGCAAAGGTGGTGCAGATTTCGAGGATGGCTTGGGTCAACTGATTGCAATTGCCCATGGCCATCTGCGTAATTCATTGCAATACACCACTATGCTACCGCGCAAGCAAAGCGGGATGAGAAAATTTTGCTTATGGGCGCTCGGCATGGCCGTTTTGACTTTGCGCAAACTCGATAGACATCGAGATTACGCGGACGGGCAAGAAGTGAAAATTTCTCGACGCAGCGTGAAAGCAACGGTCGTTTCAACAAATTTGCTGGTGCGCTCAAATTCGGGCTTGCGCATATTGTTTGCCGCCGCTTCTATGGGGATCCCACAGCGCGACGTCGTCGCAGCAGTGCCGAATGTTATTGATAGCACAGAGTCGCGCGTTAGTTAGAAGCACTCTCACCGTTATCAACAACCGTGCCAGCAGATAGTTTTGAGACCGCTGCTAATTGCCGGCTCGACTTAAATGCGCGTCTAGGCGCCGTACTGCACAAGATTTAAAATTCCCCCGACATGGGGCTTTCGGCAATGGGTACGAGTGGCGTGCCGAACGCAAAACTTACTGAGGCGACGACACACCAGCATGCAACTAGGATTTGTGACTGCATTAGCCGACGAAGCACGCACTCTCTCAATTCCGGATAACGAGAACACCCGCAAGCGAGCGCATGCTATCGAGATATCTGGTGTCGGCATAGACAATGCCGCCCGAGCTTCGCTACGGTTGCTTGAAGGTGGTGCCGAGGGCCTCATATCCTGGGGCACCGCCGGTGCGTTAGATCCTCAGCTGCTCCCCGGCTCCTTGGTTATTTACGACGCGACACATACGATTTCGGGCGACGCCTATCGATGTGATCCCGCATGGTGCGCTAAGCTTTTTTCAGCACTTAGCATGCTTAACCCAATCGAGGGATCTGGATTTACGTCCGCACATGCGATTGCTAGTACGCGCGAAAAAGGCGCTATACGCGATCAGTTTCATTGTGCGGCGCTCGACATGGAGTCGGCTGCGGTCGGCGCGCGCGCGAGCGCCGCGGGCGTTCCATTTGTAGCCGTACGAGCAATTGTGGATCCGGCAGATTTTGACATCCCACAGACCGCTATCAGTGCGCTCGCGCACGGTGGCGAACCGCGTGCGTGGCCAGTGGTTCGGGGTTTACTTCGCCGGCCACAGGAACTACCAGCGCTGTTAAAGCTAGCGCGCTGGTATCGTCTGTCATTGGCAAACTTAACTTTGGCCGCGACCGCACTACAGCCCGATTTCGGGCAAATTAGCGCTACCGTTTTACCCACAAACATCTGACAACAGGTTAAAGACGATCGTGTTTCAACAAGTCTACCCGGCAACAGAGGCGGTTATCGGTCGCGTTATCGACTTCGCCCAGCGTCGTGCGTGGTTCGTTATCGCGTTCGCACTTGGTGCCGCTCTGGCCATTGGGCATTACACGTTAAACCATCTTGAGATCAATACTAATACTGAAGAGATGTTGTCGGAGAAACTCCTGTGGCGGACAACTTATAACGCTTACAAACACAATTTTCCGTACTTCTCAGATACGATCGTAATTGTTGTCGACGGTGCAACGCCCGATATTGCGGCTGATTCCGCCGCACAGTTAACTAACGCACTACGCAACACAGAATCTTTGGTAAACAGTGTTTTCTATCCGGCTGGTGACGACTTTCTGCGTCGCCACCAGTTGCTCTACGTGGATGATGATCGCTTAGAGTCACTGACCGATAAATTGAGTGAGGCACAGCCGTTCCTGGCGCGACTGAGTCAGGACCATTCAAGCGCATCGCTATTCGAATTACTCAATGAAGCATTCGATGCCAGTCGCAATGGAGAGACGCTAGATATCACATCGGCGACGGCGCAAATCGCCCAAGCAATCGAAGAGCTAAACGACGGCAATAACATCCCGATGTCCTGGCAGACATTGATCATGGGTGACGACGGAAGTGAAGTGCCGCGCATAAATCGAGAGATAATCGTTATCCAACCGGAGCTGGATTTCTCCGAGCTGCTCCCAGCCGAAACCGCCATTAGAGCCATCAAACAGCTAGCCGTCGATCTCGATCTCGATGCCCAACACGGTGTCGAGGTGCGACTAACCGGTGCGGCAGCACTGTCCTTCGATGAATTAACGAGTGTAATAATAGGCTCACAAAACGCCGCCATTGCTGCACTCATAATGATCGTCGCCTGCCTTTTGATCGGGTTACGCTCGCTTTCTTTGATTATTGCAACCTTGTCATCTTTACTTGTTGGTCTGATTTTTACCGCTGGATTTGCGGTCGTCTGGGTTGGCACCTTGAACATGATATCCATTGCCTTCGCCGTTCTTTATGTGGGTCTAGGTGTCGATTTTGCGATCCACATTTGCCTACGGTATCGCGAAATGCTTAGAGATAACGCACCCCGCGACGCTGTCAATAAGGCGAGCCGACACGTCGGCATGTCGCTCATCCTGTGCGCAGTGACCACGGCAATAGGTTTTTTCTCGTTTATCCCTACGGCGTATCGTGGCGTGGCAGAACTCGGCCTGATCGCAGGCTGCGGTATGTTCATAAGCCTTGCTGTGAGCATCTGCTTGCTGCCCGCGCTGCTCCACGTACTACCCGTACCGAACACACCACGCCGTATCCCCATCTTACCGGACAAGTTCGCGGCACTGCCCCGACGAAACGCCAAAGTAGTGCTCACAATCGCCACAATTGTGTGGTGCCTCGCAGCCCTTTGCATTCCGTTTGTACAATTTGATCTGGATCCAATTAATCTAAACAACCAACAAGCCGAGTCGGTCGTTACTTATCGTGCCTTAATGGGCGACCCCGAAACATCTCCGACGCCGATCGCTGCATCGGTTGATTCCCATACCCTTGCACAGGAATTCCTCGAGCGGTTGCGCAAGCTGGAACAAGTTGAATCCGTGCGATCGATCGACAGCTTTATTCCGGATAACCAGGATGAAAAACTCGCGTTAATCGACGACCTTGCGTTGATATTAGGCCCCGATCTAGAACCAGGTCTGCGATCCAATTCAAGTGATGCGCTAACGCTCGGATCGATCCAAGCGTTGCGCAACAATCTACGCATCGTATTAGAACAGCCAGACCAGCAAGGACTTTCCGGATCGGCACGGTCGTTGGCGCACGCCCTTGATCGCTACCACGCAGCAATTCAAGCGCTCGAACCAGAACGGCAAACGCAAGCGTTGCGTGAGCTCGATGAAAAACTACTCGGCAGCTTCGACAATCGAGTAACACTTTTGCGCGATAGCCTAACGCCTGAGCCAATCACCGTGGCGACGCTACCGGAAGATATTCGGCAGCGATGGTTGAGTGACAATGGACGTATCCGAATCGAAGCTTACCCGGCACGCGACATCACATTACCGGGAGAAATGAAACGTTTTGTTGCCGCTGCTCGCAGCGTACTCGGCGATCGGGCGACCGACACACCAGTGATAAATTTAGCCGGTAGTGACGCAGTAAAACTGGCGTTTATTCAGGCTTTTTCTTATGCGTTTATCCTTATCAGCATCTTGCTTTGGCTGATATTAAGATCGATGAAGGAAGTCGGGATTGTGCTGTCGCCACTCATCCTCGCTGGATTGATCACGTTGGCGGCATCCGTCGTCTTTTCGATCCCCTTCAATTTCGCCAATATCATCGCGTTACCGTTATTGCTTGGTATTGGCGTTGATAGTGCCTTACATATCTTGCATCGTTATAAGACGGCATTGCCCGACAATGGGAATCTCCTCCAAACGAGTACCGCACGCGCCGTATTTTTTAGTGCACTGACAACCATGGTGAGCTTTGGAAATCTGGCAACCTCGACTCACGCCGGCACGGCTAGCATGGGAGTGATGCTGACGATCGGGGTCGTGTCGACTTTAACCTGCACGCTGCTGGTCCTGCCCGCCTTGCTGAAACAATTTTTGCCGGTAGCGCGGTAATGGACCGAATGCCATGGGATGTTCAATTCGCTAGATGGCTCATCGGGCCGCTGGTCAATTCCTGGGTACATCCGAATCTACTGACAACGGTTCGGCTTGGCGTAGGGCTCGGTGGTGCCACCTTGTTGGCAACCGGATCTGCATTCAACTCGGGCGCCATGTTGATAGTGCTCTCGAATTTCCTTGATCATACCGATGGTGAACTTGCGCGATTGAGTGGCAAAACAAGCCGCTTCGGACATGTCTACGATCTTGCGAGCGACGGCTTGGTAACGATTGGTCTGTTTATCGGACTTGGAATTGGCTTACACAATATCCTTGGAGGTCGGTCATTGGTGTACGGCGTACTCGCTGGATTAGCGGTCGCTGGGATCTTTCATCTGCGCAACATTATCGAAAACAACTACGGCAAGGCGGCAACCCGGCAAGCTAGTTGGGCTGGGTTTGAAACCGAAGATATCCTATACCTGTTTCCACTCGTGACGCTTGCCGACCAACAGGCCATGTTTTTACTCGCTGCCGCAATTGGAGCACCGCTTGGGTTTCTGGTCGTCCTCATCCAGTACGTAAAAGTATCGAGCACGGAGAAATGAGTTGACGGTCCTTGTAACCGGCGCCACCGGTTTTGTCGGTAGTGCTGTTACGCGCTTGCTCCTCGCCCAAGACGCAACTGTCGCGGTGCTGTCTCGTAGGGATAGCGATCAAAGCAATCTTAAAAATCTTAAAGTTGAAATTCGTGAAGGTGATCTGCGCGATAAGCGCTCGCTGGAACGTGCGTGCTCTCAATGCGATACGCTATTTCATATTGCCGCCGACTACCGCTTGTGGGCGCGCGATAGCCGCGAGCTGTACGCCAGCAATGTCGACGGTACACGCAACATGATGCAAGCCGCGCTTGAATCCGGGATCACTAAAATTGTCTATACCAGCAGCGTTGCAACCCTGGGCACGAACATCGACGGCAGCCCAGGAACCGAAACAACGCCGGTAGAAGTCGATGACATGATTGGCCACTATAAGCGTTCGAAGTTTCTAGCCGAACGTACAGTGGACGCGCTTATAAAAGACCACGGATTGCCTGCAATTATCGTCAACCCGTCAACGCCGGTCGGCCCCGGCGATATTAAACCGACACCGACTGGACGGGTTGTTCGCGACGCACAGGCCGGGAAGATCCCCGCCTTCGTTGACACAGGCTTAAATATTGCCCACGTCGACGACGTTGCCGCCGGACATTTGCTGGCACTTAGGCATGGCCAAATAGGGCGTCGCTACATCTTAGGCGGCGAAAACCTATCCTTGCGCGAAATTTTAACGACGATTGCCGAACTATGCGGTAGGGCGCCGCCGCGAATAGAGCTCCCTCGACGCTTACTTTTCCCGGTAGCTTACGCATCCGAGGCATGGGCCTGGCTTACTAACGGGTCCGAACCACAAGCGACCGTTGACGGGTTAAAGATGGCCCGAAAAAAAATGTATTTCGATTCAACCCGAGCGATTGACGAGCTGAATTACCACGCACGACCTGCACGCGAAGCGCTTGAAGACGCAGTCTCATGGTTCAGAAATCGTCCCTAGTCTTCTGCGGAAGACGGCGTTTGCGCCGCCAGCTTTGGGCTCACATGGAACGCCGCTGCCAACATTAGGCTAGCCCCGATCCAGATGAGTTCGCGAAAGCGTCGCACGAGCGCCGCCGCGATCCCTACATTAGGTGAACCCGAAATTGCGCCCAGGGCCAACATTAAGGCACCTTCTTGTGCACCAATGCCAGCAGGAATAAAAAATGCGGCTGTGCGTATCATCTGGACCGCGGCCTCGATGATCAACGCGTCGGACCAACTAACGGGGTGGCCGATTAAACTCAAAATCAAATAGAGTTCGGCAACCCCTAACAACCAATTCACCATCGCATAAGCCATCGATAACACCAAACGCTTGCGGTCGTGGCGGTAAAAGCGCGCAAACTGTTCATCGACACTTTGCATGCCGGCAACGAGGCTGCGTAAGCGTACGCCAAATCGAGTCTTACCAAGCCGGGTAGCGGCCAAGGTCGATAGCTTGAGATGCTGCATCAGAAAAAACACGATGACGTTGAAAATCAACCATGCGAAACCGATGCTCGCCATCGACTTATGCGTCGTATTTAATTGTTCGTGCGCCAACGCCAGATAAACCGCAACACCCACAAAGATCACCAGCGAGAACATACTGGCGGTCTTCGCGAGAACCAACGACGCACCAGAATCGCGCAATGGAATTCCATAGTTCGTCTTTAGCAGCCAAGCCTTAACCGGCTCTCCGCCCATCGAAGCCATCGGCGTGATATTGTTGTACGCCTCTCCGATCATCCGCACCACGAATAAACGCCCAGCCCAGCGCGCAGTCATCTCAACGGATTCCAAAGTGAGTTGCCAACTCACGACATCGGCACCGAAATACAGCGCATAGACACAGAAAACGCTCAACATGCCGATTGCGCTAATAGAACGTACTTGTGACCAGATTTCGTCTAGGTTCGCCTGCTCGAGTACCCACGCAAGAAGCGCAACGCCGAGCAACAGGAAAATTAGTTTTGCGTGACGCATTTGCTGGTAGCAGGTTTGGAGTAGAAGACCGACCGGTTAAAGAAATCGGGCGGCCAATGGTCTCACACGCGCAGAAACCTGGCCACTACGCAATTGACCGCCTGCGGTAGTCACTGTACTCTGCGTCGGCTGCTTTATAGCGTGTGTGTCGATGATTAACGACTTAGATAACGAACTGCGCGCGCGCGTTTCGACTCTCGATATAGAGCAACTAAAAGGCGAGTTCTTCGCCCAAGACGAATTCATCCAAATTGAGACCTTCTTGCCGCGTTCGGTAGTCGAAGAAATGCTGAACACGCTACCCGCACTCGACCCGCTGGTACACCGAAACTATATTCCGCGGCATAAAAAGGGCGGTAGCATCAGTCGTTACGATATAGACCGCGCCGCGCCACTGTATGCACAGTTGTATAACGCCCCAGCGCTGATGGAGCTTTTAGAGGACATAAGCAGCCGCGACTTACAAGTTTGCCCAGCCGACGATCCACACACTTATGCGCTTTACTACTACACCGAACCAGGCGACCATATTGGCTACCACTACGATACGTCATACTACCAAGGAGCCCGCTATACCGTCTTACTCGGATTGGTCAGCGCCCCTAGTTGCGTATTGGAATACCAACTACATACCAAAAACCCTGAACATGAAGTTGAAACAAGAAGCGTTGAACTAAAGCCCGGCATGCTGGTTTTATTCAACGGCGACAAACTACATCATCGGATAACGCCCATTAGCGGCAACGAACAGCGTATCGCGTTAACATTCGAATATCTCACCAACACGCAAATGCACCCGTTTATGCGTTTCGTTTCGAACATGAAAGATTCGATCGCCTATTTCGGGTTCAAACAGGTCTTCGACCGATCACAGAAGGAATCAACTGATTGAGTACTAATATTTCACCATCGAAAGCGCAACAACTGCGTCGGTTAATCGAATCGGACAAACTCGAATTCATTCTAGAAGCCCACAACGGCGTTAG
>Ga0115002_10007185_pt1 | contig 12608 bp, 10 predicted proteins | sample ArcticOcean_MG_C_8_FD_89576 | JGI IMG/M metagenome (GOLD analysis project Ga0115002, IMG submission 89576) | Marine microbial communities from western Arctic Ocean - ArcticOcean_MG_CB11_86 | ecosystem: Environmental > Aquatic > Marine > Oceanic | place: Arctic Ocean: Canada Basin | collected...
ACCCAATGACTTATCGGGTTCATCTTGCTGAAGTAGTTCCGCGAGCCAGTCGAGCATCTTTGAACAACCATCTCCCATTTTCTGAATCTCTTTCCTAGATTGCTCGATCGCCAAAAGAGGCGTTTCCAACATCCGTACATCGAGATCCGTGAGATGTGTCTTTTCCTTAAACGCTTTCGCGGGCACAAGCCGCTCGAGCATTCTGACGAAGAAGGGGACAAACGGGAGAAAGATTAGCGTGTTGGTGATATTGAAAATTGTGTGCGTTGCCGCAATCACGGGTGCGGTATTTGGAAGTGTTTCGGCCCCGTCTTTCACGACAACTTTCGCGACATCTATGCCTACCACTATTTGCACGAGATCGTAATACCACGAAAACACGAGGGTGATCCAGAAGACACCGATCAGATTGAAGATCACATGGAAATATGCAGCTCGACGAGCATTTGTGGTCGCTCCAATAGAAGCCAAAAACGCCGTAACCGTAGTACCGATGTTCTCGCCGAGGACGAGTGCGCACGCTGACTCACAAGTGATGACTCCCTGCGACGCTAACGAAATCGTAATACCCAATGTGGCTGACGACGACTGGACTAACATCGTTAACACACATCCGGCGAGAGCACACTGTAGGACACCAAAATAGCTGCCGGCATTAAAACGATGGAACCACGCTTCAAATTCCTCATGGTGTTTGATAATCGCACAAGCATTCTTCATGATCTCAAGACCAAAGAAGACCATGCCAACACCCATAATCGCCATCGCCCAATAGCGCCACCGATCACCCTTGGAGAATAAGTACGCAAATGCGGCCACACCTAAAATCGGAAGTCCATACTTACCGATTTTGAGCACCAAGATCCAACCAGTGATCGTCGTTCCGATGTTGGCTCCCATGATTACGCCAACGGCTTGGGAAAGTTGCATCAGACCGCTGTTCACGAATCCGACAACCATCACGGTCGTGATCGAACTCGATTGGACAAGGCATGTGACGACCACGCCGACGATCGTCGCGAAGAAGCGATTGTTAGTAACTACGCTAATCAGCTTTCGCAAGCTATTGCCTGCTACCGCTTGCATCCCCTCGGACATGTTCTTCATACCCAACAGGAAAATTCCCAGTCCACCGACGAGACCGAAAATGAGCTTTGTCAAATCAAAATCGTGCTTGGGCCATCCCGAGACTTGTGACCAATCGTCAATGGATCCATCGGCACCAAAGACACCGGCAAGCTCTTCGACCGAAATAGTGTCGACGGGGACATCTTTGTGGACGTAGACAGCGATCGCATCCGTAGCGACTTGCAACTCGAGAATTTTCTTGCCCGTTTTTTCTTCGGCTAGCTTAAGTTCTTTGGCAGTGATTTGGCGACTTGAGTTTGCGAGATTAACCGATCCTTCGATCAGTCCTTGGATCCCTTTTCCGGAACCGCCGGCTGTGACTTCAACTTTGATGTTTGCCTGTTGAGCAGAGTAGTCGTCGGCCAAAAGTTTCGCCAAGATGGCCATCGTATCGGAACCGGCGACTTTGATCGTTGCCTCTTCCGCGGCTGCCGCTGGCGTCGCCTGTTGTGAATCGACGGGACCATAGCCTGAAACGGCTACCACTTTTTGTCCTTCCTCGGACAAAATCCAGTTGGCATAGTCTTTCGTTGGACCTGCGTCGTCCAACAGATAAATGTAAAGTGGTCGAGAAAGCGGGTAGTCGCCACTCGCTGCAGTTTCGGCATTCGGGGCAATTCCATCATCGCCCTTTTCTGCGGCAACTTTTAACACCTTCACGTCGTCGGTAGCATGGACCATTCCAGCAAACCCAATCGCGCCGGGGTTACTAGCGACGTGCTGGACGATCAGCTCAGAACTCTCTTGTTCTACTGACTTCTCTTTGAATTCACCTTCTTTACCGTCTTCACCTAGAACGGTTGCTTGAATATGAGCATACGTTCCCGAACCCGAAGGCCGGCTGACTCTTGTTATCTCAAGCCCGTCCGAGCCATCACATCCAACAAAGAGAGCCGCCAGCATGATCACAAGTGTCAGGCGTTGAATGGTTTGCATGAGGATCCCCAGCATTTCGATTGATCAGATATATCAATTGTTAAGAATTCGTTAAGAGCAAGATTCTACACCTCTTTTCCTCGGCCACAATCAACCGTGGAGGGAGCCTTGAGCCGAAATACTGGGACTATTTGCGGGCACATTCGACGTAACACCCGTCGTGCCAATGACAACTGAGTTCAGCGGCATCTCGACAGAAGAAAAGCGGACGTTTGAGAAAATGGATAATTGTTCTGGTAAGCCCAACCCAAACGGGAAAATCCGTAAACTCCAGGGGGGCATTAGAGGCAAATTACCAGTAAAACAACCTCGTTGTGTGCACTTCAATGCAGTGGCAAGAACGCCATTTTCAATTGAGATGGCCAGCGTTATTCAATGGCCAGCCATATAGATTTGTAACTGGATTGGAGGCGGATTGCTTAGTTGCCCAATTTTGAGTGTCGAATGTCATCGCCTTTGGCAAAGTAGACGATTTCTTCGCAGATGTTCGTACACTGGTCACCCATTCTTTCAATGGCTCGGGCGACGAGAATGACGCCGAGAGATACGGCGGTCGAGGTTCCGCTCATCGAGAGTACATCTTGCAAGACTTGGTCGTTAAACGCATCGACTCGATTGTCCGTTCGAATAACGATATGTGCCGTGTCACAATCGGCCGTTTTAAACGCTTCGACAGTGTCGTCCAACATCGACGTGACGAGTTCGCACATCTTGATGACAATTTTCAGCGATGGAATCTCTTTGTTACCTGCTACCAACGCGATGTACTTACAGACATTGGTGGTCTGGTCGCCGATTCTTTCAAGCTCCGCTGCGATTTTGGTCGCTCCTAAGACGAAGCGTAGATCGCTGGCAACAGGGCTGTAAACCGTCAGCAGGCGGATAGCTTCGTGATCAATATCCAATTCCATTTGGTCCATACGATATTCCAAAGCATAAATATGCTTAGCGACGGAAGTCTCACCAGTGCGCTGCGCTTCAGTGATACCCTGCAGCATTTCCTTCGCCATGTCAGCCATCGCGAGAACTTGATTACGTAACTCATCTAATTCGTGGTCGAATTTCTTCATCGTGTGTGCCTTCTTGGAACGGCGTCTGTCTTGAAATATTCGAGTCGGCTCGGGAGTTATCCATAGCGACCTTCGATATACATCGCGGTCTCTTCTTTTTGCGGGTTGAGGAACAGATCGGAAGTAACTCCGTGTTCCATGATTTCGCCAAGTAGCATGTAAATGCACTCATCCGTCGCCCGTCGAGCTTGGGCCATGTTGTGAGTCACAATCACGATTGTGTATCTTTCTCTCAAGCTGCCAATAAGATCTTCTACTCGTTCTGTCCCCACGGCATCGAGAGCCGAGCAAGGCTCGTCCATCAAGATGATTCGCGGTTTCAGTGGCAGCAGCCGAGCGATGCATAGTTTCTGCTGTTGTTCGAGAGTGAGCTTGGTGGCTTTTAGCTTGAGGTTGCCATTGATATCATCCCACAAGCCGACTTCTTTCAGCGCTTCGGCGGCGGCGTCCATTAATTCCGCTCGACGCTGCTTAGTGTGAATTCGCAAACCAAATACAATATTTTCGAAGACCGAAATTGGCAACGGATTGGGTCGTTGGAAAACCATCCCCACGCTTTTTCTCAATTCGCTGAGCGAGACATCTTCATCGTAGATGTTCTTATTGAGAATTTTGATTTCGCCTTCGGTGGTAACGTTTCCGTATCGCTCGTTGATGCGATTAAAACACCGCAGCAGGGTAGTTTTTCCGCAACCCGACGGACCGATCAGCCCTGTGATGATTCCCGGTCGAACATTGATGCTCACACCCTTCAGAGCTTGAAACTCCCCGTACCATAGACCCAAGTCCTTGGCGGTGATGCTGAACTTTTTAGTGGCGCCCGCAACCGGTTCGGCGTTGGCACGCCCCATTTTTACTTCAATAGCTTCGGTATTCATTAGCCAAAGTCTCCAGTGACGTATCGCTTAGTAAGCTCGTTCTTCGGGTCGCTGAACATCTCTTCGGTATCGCCGTATTCGATCAATTTTGAAGCGTTAATAAACGCAGTCTGATCGGTCAGGCGATGAGCTTGCTGCACCAAGTTGGTGACGAGAATGATCGTCATTTGATCTTTCAATTCGAGCAGCACGTCTTCGATCTTCATCGTTGTTACGGGATCTATTGCGATCGAAAACTCGTCGAGGCAGAGAATCTCAGGTCGGTGAGAAAGGGCGCGAGCAAGTGTTAGACGCTGTTGTTGCCCACCCGACAATTTGGTCCCCAACGAATGGAGCCTGTCTTTGACCTCATCCCACAAGACCGATTGCGTCAAGCATCGTTCGACAAGTGCATCGAGCTCGACAGGATCGTTCATCCCCGCGCGACGGGGAGCGTACGCTACGTTTTCGTAAATCGATAACGGCAGCCCAACAGGCAAAGGAAAGACCATTCCGATACGGCGACGTAGCTCGTAGACATTCCGTTTGCGAGCAACGCTTTCGCCCTGAACGAGGACGTCCCCTTCAACTTTGGCCGCATCAATAAAATCGATGGTACGGTTGATACATTTGAGGAACGTAGTCTTGCCCGAGTTGGCGGGTCCAATGATTCCAAAAATTGTTTTCGGCAGAATGTTCAACGAAATATCGTCGAGTGCGATATGGTTTCCATACTGCACTGTTACGTTTCTAAACTCAACATGAGGTGTCATGGCTACCACTTCTTTCGCGATCGCAAGTAGACGCGGAGACCGATGGACAAACTATTGACTGCCAACACCAAACCGATCAACACAACCGCCGTACCGTAGACGATCTCTTCCGGAGCGTTGTTAACCTGCGTCATTAACGTATAGAGATGCATCGACAACGCCATCACTTTGTCGTTCAATCCATAGGGGAACCAGTAGCCCGCGCCTTTGTCGGCGACTTTTAGATAGAACGCTGCACCCGTAAACAGAATCGGCGCCGTTTCTCCAGCTGCACGTGCAACTTGTAGAATCACCCCCGTAAGGATGCCGCTAATTGAGTTGGGCAAAACGATTGTTCGAATGGTCTGCCACTTCGTCGCGCCCATATTCCAACAGGCCTCGCGAAATGACATTGGTACTGCGGCCAATGCTTCCCGCGTGCTGGTGATGATCACTGGCAGCGTCATAATCGCCAACGTTGCCGAGGCGGCGATCAGCGATTCGCCAAAATTCGCGAACAACACAAACGCACCCAGTCCAAACAACGCGTGCACGATACTTGGAACACCAGCCAAGTTCACAACGGCCAAGCCGATGAGCCTGTTAAGCCAATTGTTCTTCGCATACTCATTTAGATAAATGCCTGCGAAGACGCCAATAGGCGCTGCGATCAAGAGCGAAATGAGCACCAAGAAAAAAGTGCCTGCCAGAGGCGCCCAAATGCCCCCGGCTGTCATCCGATCTCGCGGGTTCTCGAACACGAAACTATAAGACAAGGCGGGCATCGCCTTGTAAAACAAATAACCCAGAATTGCGACTACCGGAATGACCAGCGCCATTACCATCAAGAAGAAGATGAACTGAACGATGTACTGCTGTATTCGTTTCCAATCCTCGCGACGAGTTGCCGTAAAAATCACGCGTCGCTTGATCTCGATTGTCACATTCTTTGCCGCGGCTCCGTCCTGCGCCAAGTCTGCTGCTGCAGCTGCAAGGTCTGGCCATGGGTCCTGCTCAGTTCCGTTACCACTCAAACCCATCAAGTGAGTATCAAAGTAGTAGTTGCTACCGCGAGAGATGCTTCCGGTTTCGCCGGGAATGAGCCGCACGGATTTCACGTCCTCGCTCGGAAGCTTCGCCAGTGCATCCAAGGCTTCATCCCACGTGGGATAACAATCCTCGCCGGTTGAGCTGGTAATATAAATATCGCGAGATGGCATTGTTGCATTATTCATTCATTACCCGCCTTAATTCCTTTAACCGCGAAATCGGCCAGGAGGTTAATAATGAAGGCGATGACGAACAGGACTACTCCGATAACGAACAGCACGTGATAGTGATCACTTCCTCGAGCGGCCTCTCCTAACTCGGAGGCAATTGTCGCCGTTAGTGTCCGCGCCGGATCAAAGAGGCTGGTTGGAATCTGCACCGCATGCCCCATTGCGAGCAACACGGCCATCGTCTCCCCAATCGCTCTTCCGACTCCAAGCAATACCGCGGCCAATAATCCATTCTTTGCAGCGGGGAACAGAACCCGATAGACGGTTTCCCATTTGCTAGCGCCAAGCGAAATAGCAGCTTCTCGATATGAATCGGGAACTGCCTTCAAAGCGTCTTCGCCGACTGACACGATCACCGGTACACTCATCAAAGCCAAGATAATGCTGGCGTTAAACACGTTCACGCCGACAGGCGATAACCCTAAGTCAATAATGATCGGACCAATGGCGACCACGCCAATAAAGCCCCAAACAACAGAGGGTATTGCCGCCAAAAGCTCGATGATAATCTTGAGACTTTCGCGAACTCGAGGGCTACAGAATTCCGAAACAAATACCGCTGCGCCCAAACCCAACGGAACTGCAAAGAGCATCGACAAAACCGTCACTGCCCCTGTTCCCGCGAGCAACGCCAGAATGCCATAGGTAGGCTTGATCGACGAATCGGGCCGCCATTTCACACTCGTGAAAAACTCAACTGGATCGATCTTGTTCCAGGTGGTTGGAGGACTGTGATCGAAATCCAAAAATGCTTGAGCGAAAACGAACACGAATATCGCCAGCACAAATACAATAGCACTCCAGCCGCAAAGCCGAATAAGCACCTCGACTATCGGTTCGGTGGCGTCGAAGAGAGCATCCAAACCACCACGAATCGAAAAGGACGAACCCTCTCGATGTGGTTTTGGATTCTTCTGATCCGCCTGACCATCAGAAAGACTATTCGGCATCCTTGGGCCAACCTTCTAGTTGAGTCCAATCTGTGATTTCGCCTTCGTCACCGTAGATCTCCGCAAGCTCATCGATCGAGATTGCATTCAGCGGATTTTCTTTGTGAACATAGACGGCTAATGCATCCAAGCCAACGATGATTTCGATAACCTTCTTCCCTGACTTTTCTTCTGCCTTCTTCTTTTCTTCTTCCTTCATTTCGCGGCTGGCGTTTGCCATGTCGACGGTACCATCGATCAACTTTGCGATACCAGTACCAGAGCCGCCACCAGAAACCTGCGGCGAAACGTTGGGATTGGCTTCGGTATACGTTTCGGCCCACGCTTGAGCCAAGTTGACCATCGTATCCGAGCCGGCAACTTTGATCGTAGCTTCGCCTTCAGGTGTGCCTTCGACAGCAGGACCAGCTTCGACGGGTACGTATCCAATCTCTGTCACGATGTCTTGTCCAGCTTGCGATCGAACCCAATCGATGTAGTGCTTAGCAGCACCTTCCGGTTCGCCTAACACATAGATGTAAAGCGGACGAGCAATTGGGTATGCGCCGCTCTTCGCGTTTTCAACATTAGGTGCTGCGGTTTCGCCACCCTTCTTCTCCGAAATGCTCAACATCTTTACTTCGTCTGTGGCGTAGCCCATGCCGCTGTAGCCAATGGCACCAGGTGTAGTTGCAACCAACTCGACGACGTCTTTAGATCCCGACTGATCAATCGAACCCAACTTGAATTCGCGTTCCTTTCCTACCACTCGCTCACGGAAGTAGTGGTATGTGCCCGAATTGTTTTGGCGACTTACACGAATAATCTCGGTCGCACGATCACCGGAGTCTCCGCCGCAACCTGAAATACCTAGAACCAGCGCTGCCACTACGGACAACAATGCAAACGCTCGTGTCATCGATTTAATCTCCTTGGATCAACGACGCTATCAGCCGAGCTGATAGACAAAATGCTTTTTGAACCACTTAACTTTTGGTCAAGCCTACCTGTCGCTTGTGAAGAAAAAGTTAAGAAGAGGTTAAAACGGCGAGAGGGTTTTGCTGTCACCCTAAACTGTCTCAGACAGGTGACTTACAGCGTTGATCTCGGAGAAAGCGAACTGGCTGTCGGAGGCCAATTATTCATACTGTTAAGTCGCGGGAAGAGTTGTGACGCAACGGATGTAACTTGCGACGTTAGCCGCTGCCGATTGTGAAATATGCAAGAACTGCGGATCTTATCGTCGTATTCGCTGTCTAGTACTGAAACCGTTTTATCTGACACTGATAGTTGCTCGCTGTATAATCAGTGCTGAGACTTAAGAGTATTTCAAACGTGGCTGATAACTGCTGATTAAGAGCAAGCCTGATTAGATAACACAGAAAGCAAGCGATGAAAGAATTGGCACAGGTTGCAATTTCATTCGCTTTGCTGCTATGTGTTTCCGCGAACGCAGAAGCTCAACGCGCCGCTCCCGAAGTTGTCTTTCGCGCTACCGTGAAGCCCTTCATTCAGCAGCACTGCATCAAATGTCACGGAGAAAAGAAGCCCAAGGCGGATCTGTCTCTGCATTTGCTAAACAGCCAAATCAGCAAAGATGAAAACGGCGGAATTTGGTCCAAGGTGCTGGAGCAATTGGAGCTGGGCGCGATGCCTCCGGAGAAATCTCCGCAACCTGCTGGCGTAGCGACCAAACGGGTCATGGAATGGATCATTACCGAACTTGGTCATGCGGGTGTCGAGCGCGACGGAGACTTGCTACAGCGACCCGAGTTTGGCAATTACGTCGACCACACAAAACTGTTCGACGGCAGCCAAAACTCGCCTTCGTATTCGCTGCCGCGAGTCTGGCGATTGCGAGCAGAATTGTATCCTACTGGCACTCCATTCGCCCAAACGGAATACGACTATGCAGCGATTCAAAGCGTTGGCGAACCCGAGGCGATGCGCCTACGAGCTCTGTCGGAAGAAATTGCCGACCACCTAGTCGAATTTGCAATGGGGCGAAAAGAGCCACATCGCAATCAGCGACACAACCCACTGGCCATTCGCGCTTTCGGCGTACCCAAGTTATCTGACCGCGCGATGTACGCGCCAAATTCTCCGCTGGTCCGAAAAAACGTCGACCTCGATATCACCGACTTGTTCGCTCGAATTATGCGGCGTCCGCCAACGGATGAAGAGGTAAAACGCTACGGCGATTTCCTCGAAGGGATGTTGAAGTCGGAGTCCGACCGCGAAGCTTCGCTGGTGACCGCCATTCGCGCAATCATCCTTTCTCCCGAGTCGATCTTCCGTATGGAATTGGGAATGGGTGAAAAGCTGGACGATGGACGTCAGATGCTAAGCGAGCAAGAGCTGGCCTTTGCGGTACCAATGTCGCTGGGAAAAGATAAACCGATTCCGAATTTGAAGAGCCGAGAAAACGTCGAAAAGGCAGTTCGCGATATCCTCAGGCGAAACAAGTCGACTAATGGTCCCGGCATGACAAGGCACGGCATCACGCCCATGTACTTAGATTTCATGCGACAGTATTTCGGCTACCACAAAGCGCCCGACGTTTTTAAAGGGGACCGCCACGCTCAACACCACATCAAATTTGGTGCAGGTTCCGGAGCGCGGCCCGCCGCTTTCCACCTAGTCAATGAAACGGACCTGATCATCGTCAACATTCTAAAAGAAGATAAAGACGTCTTCCGCAAACTCTTGACGACGAACCAAGTCATTGTGACTCATCGAGCCGACCCAATCGAATATGCGAAAATCTTACAATACGCCAAACCTGACTATCGCTGGGGACACGCGCTGATCGAAAAAGACGATCGCGAAGCTGGCGTTGCCGATATTTCGACAAAGGAAATCGGCAAGTTAGTTGGCCGCAAATTCAAGACGCCGGCCTATATGGATTACTACGGCTTCGCGCCGAGTGACCTCCCATTTGGCGACGGAAAAACGAAAAACGCCGAGCTGCTCACCTCACCTGTACCGCGAGCTGGCGTTCTGACACAGCCGAGTTGGCTGATCGCCCATTCCACCTTTACGGACAATCACGTCGTACTGCGGGGCAAATGGATCCGCGAGAAACTGCTGGGCCAGTCAATTCCAGAAGTTCCAATTGGCGTTGAAGCTGCAATTCCAGATGACGAAGACAAGCCGTTGCGCGATCGACTGTCGCAAACTCGCGAGCAATTCTGTTGGCGCTGCCATAAAAAAATGGACCCACTCGGTTATCCGTTCGAAATATATGATGATTTCGGTCGCTATCGCGCCGCCAGCAAGGAACGTCTTATCAACGGTGAACTTGCCAGAGTCCCTCTCGACACTTCCGGTGCAATCGTCGATAGCAAGGTGCCCGGACTCGACGGACCCGTCGAGAATGCTGTGGAGTTGATTCACAAAATCGCGGAAACTGAACACGCTCGACAAGTATTCATCCGACACGTATTTCGTTTCTTCATGGGACGCAACGAGACATTGGCGGATTCGCAAACCTTAATAGCAGCCGATCGAGTTTACGTCGAAAGTGGTGGTAGCTTTGAAGAACTGGTAGTCTCAATTTTGACGAGTGATTCGTTTCTCTACCGCCGTACCGACGAACCAAACCAAGAGACCTTTGCAAAACCGAAGGGTTGAACATGATCACTCGACGCGATCTCGTCCGCAATGCTGCACTCGGCTCCGCCGGACTTGCCCTTTTGCCGTTCGCCGAACACATGCAAGCGTTCGCCAATGGCGATGCGGGAAAACTTCCTAAGAGGTTTGTGTTCTTCACCACGGCCAATGGCATCGATTCTGGATACTTGCTGCCAGAGACCGAGCCCGGAAAAGACGGCAATACGGTCCAAGGATTGGGACACGATACTACCGACGTCGAGAATATTGTTAATAAGCCCCTGGCAACAATGAAGCTCCCTCCATGGCTCAATTCACTTCAACCTTTTGTCGATCGTTCGACGTTGATTACTGGCCTCAGCGGTAAGATGTGTCGCGGCTTCCACACCGTTAGCTACGGGGCGCTCGGTGCCCACCCAGCAGGAGACAAAGGGAAGCCACTGGGTGAAACGATCGATGGCGCACTCTCCAAACTCTTGCCAGGCATCTTCACACATATCGGTGTCAGCGCTAACAACGCCAGTGGTGTCTCAGCTGCGGGCGCCGGAAGTGCATTGCCGACCTACCACGACCCCGTTGAGGTCTACAACAATTTGTTCGGTGTGATTTCTGATAATCCAGTCGCCAAGCGACGAAATAAATTCGATGGCAAGCTGCTCGATTTCATGGTCGGAGATGTCAAGACTTTTGAAAAGCGTTTGCCTACCAACGAACGTGAAAAACTAGGTCATTATCTCAATGCTTACGAGCAGATGAGCGGACGACATCGACAATTGCTCGCCAAGAAATCCGAACTGATAAAACTCAATCCGCAATTGCCCGGCGAGGAATTGATTTGGGAAGATGAAGTCGAAGCCCATTGCGAGTTAATTGCGCAAGCGATGATCGCCGGATTGACCAACGTCGCCGCGATTAATACCGACGGCAATACTGCCAACAATGCAAATTACGGTGTTCGGTCTGGCTTCGAAGTTCCAGCCGGTGGTCATGGTTTCGGCCACAGCGGCGTCGTAAAACGAGTCAAACCGTTTGGCTTCAATGTTTCCATGATGGCAAAAATGGCTCAGATGCTGGACGCAGTGCCCGAAGGCGATGGCACGATGCTCGACAATACCGTGCTACTTATGGTCTCCACCAGCGGATCGACTCATCACACGCGTTCGACAAACTTCCCCATGATTCTGGTCGGCAACGTTGGCGGCAAATTGCGAATGGGCCAACACATTCAAATTCCTGGACATGGTAAAGCACAGAACAGAACAATTGGCACTCTCTATACCACGCTACTCCACGCTGCCGGCTTCCCACGCGACGGGTTCGGTCAGTTCGACGTGTCGACACCTGCCTTAGGCCAAAAACAACCGCTGGCTGAATTATTGACATAGCGAACTCGATTCCCAAAAAGTTCGCAGGATTCATGGAACAAGATGCCCTTTCGCGCGTCACAAGGTAAAGGGCTTCCGGGAATTCGCTTACCTCAAGAAAGACGTTACGGGTATTTGGCAGGCGGTCCCAATCACATCGCGTCCAGCGATTTGAGGGACCGCAGAGTCAAATGCCCAATGTCGGTGACATCGAAGCAACGGAATTCCTGCAAGCCCAAGAAGAAAAAAGGCTTTGTGTCATCTTGTGTCTGGAGAGATCTGTTGAAGAATTCAAGCAACTCCCGTCTTGTCCCGATTGCGATTCGATTTCGATCACCGGGCTTCAGTAGCAGCGAGACTCTCACGGTCTCTAAGATTTCCTTTGTCGGACCGAAACTCGTCGTTCAATACGACAAGGTCTCGCCGGAATTAAAGGTCACAGATTTCCGCCAACTCACGACACTAGTCCACGTAGCATGGGCTTTCAGCCCGTAAATTGGGGCGAGGTTGCGCGAAGACTTTCTGGCTTGAATCAGCGCGGGTTACGGGCTGAAAGCCTGGCCATTACCCACATCTTTTGCATTCAGCGCCGATAGTAGCCCTCGAATCGAAAGTTTGCATTTCAGCAAACGAAGCATCTTTCTTTACGCCGAAGGCGTTGCCGCAGTAGCCTGGGGTCA
>Ga0115002_10007186_pt1 | contig 12608 bp, 12 predicted proteins | sample ArcticOcean_MG_C_8_FD_89576 | JGI IMG/M metagenome (GOLD analysis project Ga0115002, IMG submission 89576) | Marine microbial communities from western Arctic Ocean - ArcticOcean_MG_CB11_86 | ecosystem: Environmental > Aquatic > Marine > Oceanic | place: Arctic Ocean: Canada Basin | collected...
ACCCTCAATCGGGAAGACGCGCTCAATTTCTATCACCGTTATTATGCGCCTGATAATGCCATTCTTGTGGTTGCCGGAGATATCACGGCGGCTGAACTAAAGCCGTTGGCGGAGAAATATTATGGCGTTATTCCGGCCGCCGGCATCGTGCCACGTCAGCGCCCTGCCGAGCCGCCGCAGATCAGCCCGCGTCGGGTGACCCTCAGCGACGCGCGCATCGCCCAACCTTCGCTAACGCGCAGCTATCTCGCGCCGAGCAGCACGTCCGGCGCGTCCAGCGATGCCGTGGCGTTGCAGGTGTTTGCAGAAATTCTTGGCAATAAATCGACCAGTCGGCTCTATCAGGCGCTGGTTGTCGAGCAGGGGGTCGCCGCTTGGGCCGGTTCGTCCTATCAGCCCATGGCGCTCGATTCATCGCGCTTCTTTATTTATGCCGAGAGCCTGCCCGGCATCGCCATTATAGATGTTGAGGCGGCCATGGATGTCGTCATCGACGAATTATTGTTGAACGGCCCGAGCGAAGCGGAAGTGGAATCGGTCAAGGCGCGCCTGCAGGCGGTTGTTGTTTATGCGCTGGATAATCCGCAATCCGTCGCCAGTATTTTTGGCAATGCCTTGAGTGTCGGCATTACGGTTGAGCAGATCGAGAGCTGGCCGGATCGGGTGGCGGCGGTGACGCGCGAACAGATAATAGTGATCGCACGTGAGGTTCTACGCCCAGAGCGTTCGGTGACCGGCCTGTTGTTGCCGGCGGAAGAAGAGAACTAGATGCTGTTCCGTCCACTGATTATCGTGCGCCGGTTCGTCATCGGGTTTGCCGGTCTTTTTTTGCTGTCTTCAATCTCATTGGCCCGGGCCGATGCGCCGATTGCCAATGTACAGCGCGTGATATCGCCGGCTGGAATTGAGATTTGGTATGTGCAGGAGGTCAACATCCCGGTGATTTCCATTTCGCTCGGCTTTCGCGGCGGTACCGTATTGGATCCACCGGATAAATCAGGCCTCGCCAATTTCGCCCTTGGGCTGCTGGATGAAGGCGCTGGCAATATGAGTTCGCTGGAATTTCAAACCGCCATTGTCAACAAGGCGATCCAGCTCAACAGCAATGCCAGCCGCGACCTTATTACCTTCAGCCTGCAAACCCTGACAAAAAATTGCGATGAAGCCTTCAAGCTGCTCGGCATGGCATTGGGTGAAGCGCGCTTTGAAGCCGAGCCGGTTGAGCGTGTGCGCAAGCAGATTTTGAATATCCTCGCTGATGAGGCGCGCAATCCGCGCACCATAGCGGCGCGCACCTGGTTTGGTGATATTTTCAAAAATCACCCTTATGCACAGCGCGCTAACGGCACCGAAGAGACCATCCGTGCGATCACGCCGGCGGATTTAAAAGCCTGGGCTGCGGGGCGCTTTGCGCGTGACAATTTAATCGTCGGTGCGTCGGGGGATGTGGCGCCGGCGGAGATTGCCCGTCTTGTCGACAGCGCTTTGGCTGGTCTGGCCGCGCACGCATCTGGTGCGCCGGTGCCGGAGGCGGTGTTCCCAGAAGCTGGTGCGCTGCAGGTGCTACGTATGCCCTTGATGCAGAGCGTTGTCATCTTTGGCATGCCCGGATTATTGCGTAGTGACGCTGATTTTTACGCAGCCTACGTGATGAACTATATCCTTGGCGGCGGCGGCTTCACCTCGCGCCTTTATGAGGAAGTGCGGGAGAAACGCGGCCTAGCCTATTCCGTTTATAGCTATCTGGCACCGCTGCAACGTGCCGGCCTCTATATGGGCGGCGTGGCGACGCGCAATGACGGTGTGGCGCAAACGCTTGAGATCATTCGCACCGAGATCGCCCGCCTGGCGGCGGAAGGCGTGAGCGCGGAAGAATTGCTGGCGGCCAAGCAATATCTGACGGGCGCCTTTCCACTGCGCCTCGATAGCGGCAGTAAAGTCGCTGGTATTCTTGTGCAAATGCAGTTCGAAGCGCTCGGCATCGATTATCTCGATCGGCGCAATGGCTATATGGAGGGCGTGACCATGGCGGATGTTACCCGCGTGGCGAAGCGCTTGTTGAACCCGGATCGCTTGCGTGTCGTCGTCGTCGGCGACCCTGAGGGGTTGGAGCCAGACGGCTCTTGAGAGGCGGCAGCGCGATTATGCGATATGAGCAGGTTTCGACCCATTGTATTAAAGCTTCCGGCGCAACAGCAGGTGTAAGCCAGGAAGACTATGCGCGCGCTCTGGCAGAGACGGTGCCGGCCCTGGCAACTATCGCCGGCTGGTTCGAGACTGACGCGCAGGCATTCCTCCGCTATCCCGGAAAAAGCGATGACCTTGCGGCGCTTAGCCGCGTGGCCGATGGCATGCGCCAGCGATATTCCAAGGTGGCAATTATCGGTATCGGCGGCGCATCCTTGGGCGGCCAGGCGGTGAGCGCCTTGGCGGAAGAAAGCAACGACGCGACGCCACTCATATTTCTCGACAACCCAAATGCAACGCGCTTGCAGGCCGAGCTAACGAGCGAAACAGAAATTGGTTTTATCGTCATTTCAAAATCCGGCGCGACGGCGGAAACCTTGGCGCAAACCATGCTTGCGCTGGGTCAGGTGAAACCGGAACGGTTTCTCTTCATCACCGGGCCGGGCGACAATCCACTACGCCGCATCGCCGCCGCGCGCAATATCACCGTGCTTGATCATGATCCCGATCTGGGTGGCCGGTTTTCGGTATTTTCCAGCGTCGGCATATTGCCGGCGATGATCGCCGGGCTTGATGCCGGCGCGTTACGCCAGGGCGCGCTTGAGACATTGCAAGCGCTGTTGGTGGCCAAAGATCCCGCTACTGCGCCGCCCGCCATAGGTGCTGCTTTGAACTTGGCCATGGCGCCCCGCCTCTCTGCCACCGTCTTTATGCCCTATGATGACCGCCTGCTTGGCCTAGCCCATTGGATGCGCCAACTATCGGCTGAATCGTTGGGCAAGTCAGGGCAGGGCGCGACGCCTGTAGTGGCGCGTGGCGCTGTCGATCAGCACAGCCAGCTACAACTATACCTCGACGGCCCGGCGGATAAATTGTTCACCCTCATTCGGGTTGAAGCAGCGCCAGGCGGCGCACGGATTGATGCCGATCTTGCGGCGATTGCCGGCGCCGATTATCTTGCCGGCAGTAGTCTCAACGATTTGATGGCGGCGGAGGCCGCCTCGACCCGCGATGCCCTGGCCGAGGCAGGTCGCCCGGTGCGTGAAATTATTGTGCCTCATCTGGATGAGGCCGCCATGGGCGCCATGATGATGCATTTTATGTTGGAAACTGCACTCGTGGCATTGTGCCAAAACATAAACCCGTTTGATCAGCCGGCGGTCGAGCGCGGCAAAGAATTAGCGCGCCAATATTTGTTACGTGAGCCGACATGACGATTCGCCTGCTGCCGGATGGCGTGATCAATCGCATCGCCGCCGGCGAGGTCGTTGAGCGCCCGGCATCGGCGGTCAAAGAGCTGGTCGAAAACGCTATCGACGCTGGTGCTGTAAATATTGAAGTGCGGGTTAGCGCAGGGGGCCGGGCGCTGATTCAGGTGAGCGATGATGGTCACGGAATGTCGCACGATGATTTGACCCTCGCCATTGCCCGCCATGCCACATCAAAATTACCGCGCGATAATGATCTCAGCAATATCGCGACCCTCGGGTTTCGCGGCGAGGCATTGCCTTCGATCGCAGCCGTCAGCCGTCTCGAAATTTCCAGCCGGCAAGCGGGCGGCGAGAATGCCTGGATGCTTTCCGTTGAGGGCGGTGTTATCGGCGCGCCTGTGCCAGCAGCGCGCTCATCCGGCACCACGGTCAGCGTGCGTGATTTGTTTTTCGCCACACCGGCGCGCTTGAAATTTCTCAAGACCGAGCGCACCGAGCTTGGCCATATCAACGATATTTTATCGCGCCTCGCCATGGCGCGGCCCGATATCGGCTTTGCCTTGCTGGATAATGGCCGCGAGGTGTTGCGCGCGCCCGCCGGGGCGGATTTGCTCGACAATCGCCTGGCTCGTCTCGCTTTGATTATCGGCCGCGATTTTTCTGAAAACGCTGTCGAGGTGAAAGCCGAGCGTGAAGGCGTGCGCCTCACCGGCTATGCCGGCCTGCCGACCTACAACCGGGCCACGGCGCGGCAGCAATATCTTTTCGTCAATGGCCGCCCGGTGCGTGACAGGCTACTCGCCGGCGCAGTGCGCGGCGCCTATCACGATTTTCTCGGCGGTGGGCGCCATCCGGTGTTGGCGCTTTTTGTTGAGATTTCGCCTGATGCGGTCGATGTCAACGTGCACCCGGCCAAGACCGAGGTGCGGTTTCGCGATACGGGCGTGGTGCGCGGTTTGATTGTTGGCTCGCTCAAGCGCGCTCTGGCCGAGGCCGGTCACCGCGCCGCGACCACGGTATCTCATGCGGCGCTCGGTGCGCTGCGCCCTGGCGATGGCAGTTTTCAGCCGTCGCTCCCAGCCCATGGCGGCGCGAGCCGTGAGACCTATCCGCGCGCGTCGGCGCCAGCCATGCGCGGCCTGTCGGATGTGGCGTCCGCCTATCAAGCGCCACTCGCAACGCCAACCGGGGAAGTTGCCGAGGAAGCGCCGGAGGCGGGTGAGGATTTCCCCCTCGGCGCCGCGCGCGGCCAGGTGCATGGCACCTATATCGTTGCTCAAACGACTGACGGCATCGTTATTGTCGATCAGCATGCCGCCCATGAGCGGCTTGTCTATGAGCAGATGAAGGCGGCGTTGAACAGCGGTGGCGTGGCCCGGCAAATGCTGCTACTGCCCGAGGTCGTCGAGCTCGAAGAAAGCGCCGTGGCGCGCCTCGTCGCGCGTCAGCAGGAACTCGGCGAGTTGGGTCTGGTGTTGGAGGGCTTCGGCCCCGGCGCCGTCATCATCCGCGAAACACCGGCCATGCTCGGCGAGGGTGATGTGCAGAATTTGGTGAGCGATCTGGCCGAGGAGCTGGCCGAGTTCGGCGAAACCGTGGCTCTCAAGGAGAAGCTATCAGAGGTCTGCTGCAGCATGGCCTGCCATGGTAGTGTGCGCGCCGGGCGGCGGTTGAAAGCGGCGGAGATGAATGCGTTGCTGCGCCAAATGGAGGCCACCCCCCATTCCGGCCAATGCAATCATGGCCGCCCCACCTATGTGGAGCTTAAACTCGCCGATATCGAACGGCTGTTCGGCCGCCGCTAAACCGACCCAGGGTCGGCTAGCCTAGATAGCGCATGATCAGAATTTCTGCAGCGCCATAACGTCGGCGCTCAATTTCCTCGAAATTCTCGGGCGCTTCCAGCACCTCCTTGGCGCTGGTTTCGGCAACGACGATAGCGCCGTCTACCAGCCAATTTTTTTCGACCAATGAGGCGAGTGCCGGTGCTGCTTTGCCGCCGCGATAGGGCGGATCGAGAAAGGCGTAAGCGCAAGGCTCCGGTGCGAGTGGCAGGCTGGTAGCGTCGCCGTGGATAACCCGCACTTTGTCGCTAAAGTCGAGGGATTTCACGTTTTGTCGCAAGGCGCCGAGGGCGGCGGAATCGCTTTCCACTGCCGTCAAATGCCCGGCGCCACGTGAAAGGGCCTCCAGCCCGAGCGCGCCGGTGCCGGCAAAAAGGTCGATCACGCGCGAACCACGAATCGGAATTGGCGAGAAGTCCTTATGGCCGAGAATATTGAACAAAGCTTCGCGCGCACGCTCAGACGTCGGCCTGAGCGAACGCCCTTCGGGTGCGACTAAACGTCTGGTGCGACGACTACCGCCCACGATGCGCATTATTTTTCCCCAATTGTTCGCGTACCACTTTGGGCGGCACGCGCGTCACCGCGCCGCGCTTCATGGAACCCAGCTGGAACGGCCCATAGGCGGTGCGAATTAAGCGGTTTACCTGTAGGCCGAGATGCTCGAGTACGCGGCGGATCTCGCGGTTTTTGCCTTCCTTCAGGCCGAGTGACAGCCAGGAATTACTGGCGGTGGACGAATCGAGTTTCGCCTCAATCGGGTCGTAGCGCACGCCTTCGACGGTGATGCCGTTGGCCAAACCTTTGAGCTCTGCCTCATCCGGTCGGCCCCAGACGCGCACCCGGTAGCGCCGGAGCCAGTCCGAGCGCTCCAATAGGCGCGACAAGCCGCCATCATTGGTCAACAGCAGCAATCCTTCCGAAGAGAAATCGAGCCGACCGATGGAAAGCACTCGGCCCAAATCCTTGGGCAGGCTTTCGAACACTGTTGGCCGACCTTGTGGGTCATCATGGCTGGTGATCAGGCCGGGCGGCTTGTGATAGCGCCAAAGCTCCGCCGGTTTGGCGCCGGCAATTGGTTTACCATCGACCGTAACAATATTTTTTGCGGTAACCAAAAAGGCCGGCGTTTCCAGGACTTTACCATCCACGGCAACGCGCCCGGCAGTGATCATGCGCTCCGCGTCGCGCCGCGAGCACACGCCGGCCCGGGACATATGTTTGGCAATGCGCTCGCCTTCTCCCAATTCTGACATCGCTCCTCCTTATGCTCGGCACGCGGCGATGAACGAATCGAAAATTCGATTGTCGCCCGGATCGATAGCGAATTCCGGGTGCCATTGCACGCCGATGAACCAACGCCGCGTCGGATCCTCGATGCCCTCGATCACACCATCCGGCGCCAGCGCATTTACCGCCAGGCCGGGCGCAACATCCGCCACCGCCTGGTGATGGGCGCTGTTAATCTGCATTTTTGCTCGCTCGGTCAGGCGGGAAAGGGCGCTATCCGGCGCGATGGTTACGCTATGGCCGGCCTCGTCGCGCGGATTGGGTTGTTCATGCTCGAGGGCGTCCGGGATGGCGTCTGGAATATGCTGTATCAGGCTGCCGCCGAGCGCCACATTCATCAGCTGCTGGCCGCCGCAAATGCCTAGCACCGCCATGTCGGCGGCGTGCGCGGCGCGGGTGATGGCAAGCTCGAACTGGGTGCGCTTGTCTTTGGTGGAGACGCTGTCATGGCGCTCGGGCGCGCCGAACAGCGCAGGGTCCACATCAAAATTGCCGCCGGTGACCACCAGGCCATCGATCAGGGCGAGATAGTCCGCAGCCCTTTCCGGCTCGTGCGGTAAGGCAATGGGCAGGCCGCCGGCGCGGGAGACGGCGCCAAAATAATTCTCCCGCATGGCATACCAGGGGAATTTAGAATAACCGCCCGCCGGCTCATGGTCGAGTGTCAGGCCGATAATGGGACGTGTGGAAGTTGCGTTCATGGCGGGAATGTAGGGCCGAGCGCGGCCATGTGCAACGCGCGCTTGACGATTTCCGCATTTCCGCCGACTTTGCCAACATGGATGCGGACAATAGCAGTTTTATGCAATTGGCCCTGGCCGAAGCGGCGGCGGCGGGGGCGGCGGGCGAGGTGCCGGTGGGTGCTGTGCTGGTCGATGGCGTAACAGGTGAGGTATTGGCCGCAGCCGGCAACCGGGTGGAAAACGATCCGGACCCGACCGGCCATGCCGAGCTGTTGGTACTGCGCGCCGCCAGCGCTAAGTGCGGCTCATCGCGCCTCGCTGATTGCGATCTTTATGTCACCCTCGAGCCCTGCCCCATGTGCGCCCAGGCGATTTCCTTCGCGCGGATAAGGCGGCTCTATTTCGGCGCCTCTGATATCAAGGGCGGTGGTGTGGAAAATGGCCCGCGTATTTTCTTGCAAAGCTCATGCCACCACCGCCCGGAAGTTTACGGCGGTATTGAGGAAAGTGCGGCGGCTGAAATGCTGCGCCAATTTTTTGCCGCCCGGCGCTAAATTTAGAGGCGCTAAACCTAGAGGGGATAAATCCGTTCGGCATTGTCGTGGAAGATGGCGCGTTGTTGCGCCGCGCTATAGGAGGCTGCCGCCTCGCGGTGGGCATTGATCAGGTCGCTATAGCTGGTCCACAGCTTCTCAATCGGAAAATTGGAGCCGAAGATACAGCGCTCGGCGCCAAATATATCGACCGCTTGCTGCATGATATCTTTGATGCCGGCGGGGTCATTCCGTTGCACGAAGGTGCCGAGACCGGACAATTTGGTACTGACATTGACATTTTCCGCCAGGCGCTTCAGGCCCTCAATCTAGGTCGCGCGCCCGGCAGGCGATACATCCTCAAACATGCCGGCATACTCGAGCATGATATTGACCGCCGGGAAATCCTTGGCGAGGCGCGCACCATCGGCGAATTGTGCGGTAAAGAGCTGTAATTCAAATACCAAGCCGCGCTCAGCGACTTCGGCAAAGCCTTTGCGCCACATCGCGCCGTTCATGATATCGGGCGTTGCCTCAAAGCGGTAAAGCTCTTTTTTATGCCAATGGAGCTGCTGGCGTACACCGCGAAAGGCCGGTGATTCACTATGCGCATCCAGGGTGGCGCTGAGATTGTCGCTGGCGAGATCGGCGTAAGTGACAATAGCGCTGGTGCAGCCATGCTGATCGGCGACAGACTGCACCCAGCGGGTCTCGTTGACCTCTTCGCCCGGCCGCCAATTGGTTTGCACATAGATCGAGCGCGTCACCCCGTGCCCAGCAATGTCGCCAAGAAACTCCTCGATTGGATAATCCCGTTGTAGCGGCTCATAGGGGCCGAAGATGCGCGGCTGCATGGCGCCCATGAGCACGGTAGATCCGCTTGCCGCCAAATATGGTGGTGGGCGTCGATGATCGGTATGTCAGCCAATTTTTGTCTCCAGCTTTTTAAAACCATAGACCCGCCAGGCGGTGTTATGCATCAGGGCGTGGCGCTCCGGGCTAGTCAATGTAGCCATGGCGCTGTCGTAGGCCGCAATCATGTCGTTATAGCTCACCCACAGCTTGTCGACCGGGAAGTTCGAGCCGAACATGCAGCGCCCGGCGCCGAATAGGGTTATCATCTCGGAGAGGATCGGCGTTACGGATTCCGCATCGCAGCGATGGTTGAACATGCCGAGGCCGGATATTTTCGCCAGTACATTGGGCTCGGCCGCCATCAGCTCCATGCCCTCGCGCCATGCCGCCCAACCCTCCGTCGATTCGTCCGCCGGTAGGCCGCCATGTTCAAGCACGATGGTGGCATGCGGATATTCGCGCGCCAGCTTGGCCGCATCCGCCATCTGGTGCGGGAAGATCATCAGTTCGAAAATCAACCCGCGCTCGGCAAGCTCGGCAAAGCCGCGCCGCCAGGCATCATCCAGCATGGTTCCGGAATGGATACCGGCAGCACAATATTGCGGATTATCGTGCCAATTAAGCATTTGCCGGATACCGCGAAAATTGGCTGACTGGCAATGTTCGTCCAACAGCTCCGTGATATTCGCAGCAGCCAAATCCGCCCAGCCGATGATGGCTATCGGCATGCCACTCTGATCGGCGAGCGATTGTATCCAGCGTGTTTCTCCGGCGGCATCTGCGGGCGGCCAGCCGCACTGGATGTAGACCGATCCGGTGACACCTTCGGGCGCGCTTTCGGCGCGCAATTCCGCCAACAAATAGTCGCGGTGGATAGCGTCATAGGGGCCATAAATACGTGGCGTCATCGGCGCTTGCAGCCACGGCAAATCAGCGATACGCCACAGATGGTGGTGCGAATCTATGATTTTGTTCATGCGTTTAACTCGCCACTTCCATCAGCGCCCAACAGCACGCCAGCCGATATCGCGGCGGCAGAAACCGCCCGGCCAGTCAATTTGATCGACCGCGCGGTAGGCCTTGGCCTGCGCTTCTGCGATGTCAGGCCCGAGCGCAGTGACGCCGAGCACGCGTCCGCCAGTGGCGATGATATTACCGTCTGCTATGCTGGTGCCGGCATGAAAGATGGTCGCGCCCTCGGCTTCGGCTTTCTCAAGCCCGTTGATAATGCTGCCTTTTTTATAGGCTCCGGGATATCCCTTGCTCGCCAAAACCACGCAGAGCGCGACCTGATTATGCCATTCCAACCGGGTCTCATTCAGGCGCCCATCGCGGGTCGCCTGGAGCGCGGTGAAGAGATCGGATTTCAGGCGCGGTAGAATTGCCTGGCATTCGGGATCACCGAAGCGAACATTTACTTCGAGCAGCTTGGGCACACCGTCGGCAATCATCAGGCCGGCATAGAACACGCCCTTGAACGGCGCGCCGTCAGCCGCCATGGCACGCACCAGGGGCTCGACGATTGTTTTTAGAGTGATCTCGCACATTTCCGGCGTCATCACTGGGGCGGGGGAATAGGCGCCCATGCCACCGGTATTGGGGCCCGTGTCCCCTTGGCCGACCGCCTTATGGTCCTGTGCTGTCTCGAGAGGCAAGATATGTTCGCCGTCGACCAGGGCGAGATAGCTCGCTTCTTCGCCGGGCAGGAATCCTTCGACCACCACTTCGCGGCCGGCATCGCCAAATTGGCCGGCAAACATTTCGTCGGCGGCGGCGATGGCTTCGTCGCGGGTTGCGGCGATGATCACGCCCTTGCCGGCAGCCAGGCCGTCGGCCTTGATCACCAAGGGCGTTGCATGGCCGGAGATGAAGTCGCGCGCCGCATCCGGCGAGGTAAAGCGGCCATAGGCGGCGGTGGGCACGCCGGCTCGGGTGCAGAGGTCTTTCATGAAGCCTTTTGAGCCTTCGAGGCGGGCGGCTGCGGCGCTTGGCCCGAAGGTGGCAATCCCCGCAGCTTCCAGCCGGTCTGCGAGGCCGCCGGCGAGTGGCGCCTCCGGCCCGATAACGACGAAGCCGATATCTTTTTCACTGCAAAAATTGAGAATGCCATCGAAATCCATGACATCGAGGGCAACGCATTCCGCCTGTGCCGCGATTCCGGCATTGCCGGGCGCGCAATAGATTTTTTCAATCCTGTCCGAAGCAGCGAGGCTCCAGCATAAGACATGTTCGCGTCCACCCGAGCCGATAACAAGAACTTTCATAAGTGCCATTATGTTAGAATGTTAGAATCGAATCCACAGGGTTTCTTGAGGGATTCTTGTGAGTTTCTTGTAGCACGAAGTACGCAGTAGGTGAGCATGAACGAAGGCGCTGACAATAGCGGTATGGGCGGCAATGTTCCGGCTTTTTCAGTCGCGGAATTATCGAACGCGCTGAAACGCTCGGTCGAGGATAATTTCGGCTATGTGCGGGTGCGTGGTGAGGTGTCGGGCTTCAAGCGCGCCGCCTCGGGTCACCTCTATTTTGCTCTGAAAGACGATAAAGCGGTGCTCGATGCGGTCTGTTGGCGCGGTGTCGCCGATAAAATCGGGATCGTGCCGGAAGATGGCCTTGAGGTCATTGCCAGCGGCAAGCTCACCACCTATCCGGCGCGCTCGCGCTATCAATTGGTAGTTCAGAATTTGGAGGTTGCCGGCGAGGGCGCGCTTCTGAAGCTGCTGGAAGATCGCAAAAAGAAGCTCAGCGCTGAAGGTCTGTTTGATGAAGCGCGCCGCCGTGCGCTGCCCTATTTGCCGCAGATCATCGGCGTTGTGACCTCACCGACCGGCTCGGTTATTCGTGATATTTTGCACCGCATCGCCGAGCGCTTTCCGCGTCGCGTGCTGGTGTGGCCGGTATTGGTGCAGGGCGATAAAGCCGCCGAGCAGGTGGCGCGCGCGATCCGGGGATTTAATGCGCTCGAACTCGGTGGGGGGCAAGACGGAGTAGGGAATGCTGCGCCACGCCCTGATTTGATCATTGTCGCGCGCGGTGGTGGCAGCCTTGAGGATCTTTGGGCCTTTAATGAAGAGATCGTCGCGCGCGCGGCGGCGGAAAGCGATATACCGCTGATTTCCGCCATTGGCCATGAGACCGACGTCACCCTGATCGATCTGGCGGCGGATCGCAGGGCGCCGACGCCGACGGCAGCGGCGGAGATAGCAGTGCCGGTGCGGGTTGAGTTGATTGAAGGCTTGCTCGGCCAGGAGCGGCGGCTGATGTCGGCGATGTGGCGCTTGTTGCAGGATCGACGCACCCATCTGGAGGGGCTCGGACGCGGCCTGCCAGACGCAACCTCCCTGCTCGGCGCGGCGTCCCAGCGCCTCGATGATTGGGGCGAGCGCTTGGCCAATGGGGCGCGTACGTCTCTCCGTACCCGGAAAGACCATCTCGAGAAGCTCGGCTATCAATTGCCGCGTCCGCGTGAAACCTTGGCTGAGAAGCGGCGCGAGCTTGATCGCGCCGCCGCCGGGTTACAGCCGCGTGCGCTAGAGCTGCAAATCAAGCAGCAAATCCGCCAGGTTGGCGATGCCGGCGAGCGCTTGGCGCGCGCCATGCAGCAGCGCCTCGCCATGGAAGAAGAGAAAAAGGAAAATCTCTGGCGCCTGTTGAACGGCTTTTCCTATGAGCGCGTATTGGAGCGTGGCTTCGTCTTGGTGCGTGATGCCAAAGCGCGGCCCGTAACCTCCGCCGACGCTCTGAAGCCGGGTACGGATTTGACGCTCACATTCCATGACGGTGAGGCGGCGGCTGTGGTAGCAGGCAAAAAGACTGGTGGGAAAACACTCGCTCCCGATAAGGGGAGTGGAGAGCAAGGCTCGCTGTTGTGAGGCATCTTGCGCTCCTAATTGCATTTGCGCTCACCTATCTGATACTGCTTCCACAGCCTGCAGCTGAGGAAATTCGCCTGGATGGTGAAGTTATGCAGGGCGGCATGGTGCGCGGCAGCGCGGTGCTAGGGAC